>Ga0207655_1002457_pt1 | contig 15029 bp, 12 predicted proteins | sample KBSM44metaG_FD_184398 | JGI IMG/M metagenome (GOLD analysis project Ga0207655, IMG submission 184398) | Miscanthus rhizosphere microbial communities from Kellogg Biological Station, Michigan, USA - KBS M4-4 metaG (SPAdes) (version 2) | ecosystem: Host-associated > Plants > Roots > Rhizosphere >...
TGACGGCGACGCTCGTTCACCCGCGAGCGCCATTGTGTCACCGCGGAGCGTTCCCGATGCCTTCGCCGCGCGCGCCGTCCGGATCGACCGGCATCGCTCGATACCTCGATCCGGTGGCAGCTCGACCTGTCAGAGAGGCACCATGAGCACTGAGTCGGTGACGGAGGTCATCCCGGCGGCTCCATCGCCGCGGCCGCGCTCGCTCGTGTCGCGCCCCGTGCAGGCAGACCGTGTCTTTCGTACCGTCTGCTACGCGGCAGGCGGGATCACCGTGGCGATCATGCTCGCCGTCGGCGTGTTCCTCTCCGGGCGTGCGGGCGAGGCGCTCGCCCGGTCGGGACCCGCGTTCCTCTGGACGCAGGAGTGGTCGCCCGAGACCGGCGAGTTCGGCATCGCTGCGGTGCTGTTCGGCACCGTGACGATCGCGATCATCGCCCTCACCATCGCGGTGCCGCTGTCATTGTCGACAGCACTTCTGATCAGCGAGGTGGTTCCCGGCTCGGTGCGATCGCTGCTGATCTCGCTCGTCGACCTGATGGCCGCCGTCCCGAGTGTCGTGTTCGGCCTGTGGGGCGTCTTCTTCCTGCAGGCGAACGTCATCCCCGTCTCGCAGTGGATCTCGACCTACTTCGGCTGGATCCCGATTTTCGCCGTCACGGACGACACCGGCGCCCGCATCACGGATGCCGGGGCTTTCACCTCCTCCGCGTTCATCGCAGGCATCGTCGTCTCGCTCATGATCGTCCCGACGCAGACCTCCGTCATGCGGGAGGCGTTCTCGCAGGCACCGTTGGGGGAGCGGGAGGGGGCCCTCGCCCTCGGCTCGACGAGGTGGGGGATGATCCGCACCGTCGTGCTGCCGTTCGGCCGCGGCGGCATCATCGGCGGCACCATGCTCGCTCTCGGACGTGCGCTGGGGGAGACGATCGCGGTCGTCATGATCATCTCGCCGATCTTCAGCGTCAACTGGCAGGTCCTGAAGACGGGCACCAACTCCGTTTCGGCGCTGATCGCACTGCGCTACGGCGAGGCGAGCCAGTTCGGCCTGTCCGCGCTGATGGCCGCCGGTCTCGTGCTGTTCATCATCACCCTGATCGTCAACTTCACGGCATCCACGATCGTGGCGCGCAGTCGGTCGGGGGCGGAGAGCAACTGATGTCGGTCATCGAGAGCCCCGCACGATCCACGCCGGCGCACGAGCAGGTGCCGACGGCCCGAACGGCGATCCCCGTCCGCGACGACGCGGTGGGGCAGCGGCGCGACCTTCGCAGCGTTCCGCTCGACGATGCGTTCAACGTGGTCGGCGCGATCGTCGCCGGCATCGCCGTGGCGACGCTGCTGTTCGGCTGGCTCACGCCGATGACCGGCTTCGTCGGGTGGCTGGTGGTCTCCTTCATCGCGTTCCTCGGCATCTACGCGGTGCTGTCGTCGTTGCGGGCCGATCGGCTCACGGTGAGCGAGCGCATCATGACCGCGCTGTTCTACTCGGCCGGGGCGATCCTGCTGAGTGCGCTGGTGTTCGTGCTCGGTTTCACGGTCGTGCGCGGAGTGCCGGCACTGATCAACCCCAACTTCTTCGTCGAGACGATGAAGCTCGCGGGTCCGTTGGACCCGCTCAGCGTCGGTGGTATCGCGCACGCGATCGTCGGCACCCTCATCCAGATCTCGATCGCGCTCGTGATCACGATCCCGCTGGGGATCACGACGGCGGTGTTCCTCAACGAGGTCGGCGGCCGCTTCGCCCGTTTCGTGCGAACGATCTCGGATGCCATGACCGCGCTGCCGTCGATCGTCGCGGGCTTGTTCATCTATGCGGCGATCGTCACCCTGGTCACCCATCAGCGGTCGGGCTTCGCGGCTGCGCTTGCGATCAGCGTCATGATGCTCCCGATCATCATCCGCGCCTCCGATGTGGTTCTCCGGCTCGTGCCGAACAATCTGAGGGAGGCGTCCTACGCCCTCGGTACGACGAGGTGGCGCACCGTCTGGAACGTCGTGCTGCCGACCTCGCGATCCGGCCTCGTCACGGCGGTGATCCTCGGCACCGCGCGCGGCATCGGCGAGACCTCCCCGGTGCTGCTGACGTCGGGGGTGACCGCGGAGATGAACCTCAATCCGTTCAGCGGCCCGATGATCTCGCTGCCGTTGCAAGTGTTCGACTTCGTCAAGTCGCCCGAGCCCCACATGATCGCGCGGGGCTTCGGCGCCGCCGCCACACTCGTGCTGCTCGTGCTCGCCCTGTTCCTCATCGCGCGTCTGATCGGTGGGCGCGGTCCTGGTCAGCTGAGCGACCGGCAGCGTCGGGCAACGGCGGCGGCATCCGTGCGCGACCTGCGGCGCATCGAGGGTGCCGCCCGGCCCTTCCGGAGTGAGCCGGCCACAACATCCGTTTCGACCTACACCACCGACCCTTCTGAGGAGAGCCCGTCGTGACTGCGCGACCCCGCTGGTATCGTCTGGCCGCCGCGAGCGTCGTCGCGACACTGATCGCGCTGATCCCGCTGCCCGCGCAGGCGGCCGACTCGTTCGTCCCCATCTCCGGCTCGGGCTCCACCTGGTCGCAGAACGCGCTCGATCAGTGGCGCAAGAACGTCGCGAGCAACTACGGCATGACGGTCAACTACTCCGGCACGGGGTCGTCGGCGGGCCGGCAGGACTTCATCAATCAGACGGTCGATTTCGCGATCAGCGAGATCCCGTTCCAGGCGCATCCGGAAGACGGGTCGGCGCCGGAGGTGCCGGCGACGACCTACTCCTACATGCCGATCGTCGCGGGCGGCACATCGCTGATGTACAACCTGAAGATCGCGGGCAAGCAGGTCACCAACCTGCGGCTGTCCGGGGAGGTCATCGCGAAGATCTTCACCGGGGCGATCACGAACTGGAACGATGCCGCCATCCAGGCGGACAACCCCGCGCTCGCGATGCCGGACAAGGCGATCACACCGGTCGTCCGTTCGGACGGGTCGGGGACGAGCGCCCAGTTCACGCTATGGATGTCTTCTCAGTTTCCGAGCATCTGGACGCGGGGCATGACGTCCCAGTTCCCGTCGCTGAGCGGCGCGTTCAAGGCTCAGAGCGGATCGCTCGGCGTCGCCGGATACGTCAGCCAGAACTACGGCGAGGGCGCGATCACCTACGTGGAATACTCCTACGCGCTGAAGTCCGGTTTCCCGGTCGCCAAGGTGCTGAACAAGGCGGGCTACTACGTCGAGCCGACCTACCAATCGGTCGCGGTCGCCCTGATGGGAGCGGCGATCAACTCCGACCTCACGCAGAACCTCGAAGGCGTCTACAACAACGCCGACGCGCGCACCTACCCGATGTCGAGCTACTCGTACATGATCGTCCCCACTCAGCCCACGAAGGTGTTCACCGCCGAGAAAGGCAAGACTCTGAGCAAGTTCGCGGACTACATGATCTGCGAGGGGCAGCAGCAGGCATCGGCCCTCGGATACTCGCCGCTGCCGATGAACCTCGTTCAGGCCGCCTCGGACGTGATCAAGACCATTCCCGGAACGGTCGGCGGCGTCGACTTCAACAGCTGCAACAACCCCACCTTCAAACCCGGCGACTCGCCGTCGAACAATCAGCTGGCCGCCACGGCCCCGATGCCGGCCGACTGCGACAAGCAGGGCACGACGCAGTGCGCCACCCGGACCGGAGGGGCCACCGTCGACACGCCCGTGACAGGATCCGGCGGGACCGGGCAGGCGACGAGCGGATCGGGGGCGGGCGATCCCGCGGCGGCATCGGGCGACGGCGCCGCCGCGGCCGGGGCCGATCCGGTCTACGACGCGAACGGCAACCTCGTCTCCGGTGCGAGCGCGGGCGGAGCCAAGGCGGTGTCCTCGCCCTTCACGCTGGCCGCGGACGGATGGGGTGTTCCGCAGACCACGATGCTCGTCGCCGGTGCGCTCCTCGTCGCCGCCATCGTGCTGCCGCCCCTGGTATCCAGGCGACTGCGCGGCCGCAAGTAGCTCGCATCCACGCAGCACCCGTCCGCGCAGGACGGGTGCTCGACGTGCGCCTTTTTACTTACTGATCTGAGGTTTAGAGGTGTTCTCGCGCTGAGTACGCGCCGGAGCAGGCTCGTTCCCGGTCCATTCATCTCATGTCCACAACCCGCCCATAGCGTGAACCCGTCCGGCGCAGGTCGCCGAGAACCCCTGGAGAGAAGTTGAACGTGTCGCCGCGTACCCGACGCCGCACCTGGTTCACGTCCGGCATCGCCGGCGTGCTCACCGCTGGCGCCGTCTTCGCTCTCATCCTCGGTCCGAGCGTCGTCATCGCGGTGCCCGCGCACGCCGACGGCGTCGCCTCCAGTGCGGTCACCGTCACGGCGAAGGACCAGGATCCGACGGGGTATCAGGATTCCCCGTTCCCCGACCTTGCCGTCACCGTCTCACAGACGAAGAACCTGCGTCAGCAGGGCGTATCGGTCAGTTGGACTGGCGCGACCGGCCACACCTCCCTACCGTTCACCTCCTCGAACGGTGGCAGCTGGTTCCTGCAGATCTTCCAATGCTGGGGCGACGACCCCACCGACGCGCAGCGACCCGACCGCACGACGTGCCAATACGGCGGCACGGCGAAGTACGGTGCGACCCGTGACGCCACCCGGCGCTACGAGTACGACGCGATCCCGGAGAAGGACAAGCAGTACTCCGTCCCGCGGGTCAGCTCCTTCGAAGGCGCATACACGTCGATCCCCTTCCGCTCGCGCAAAGGCACGCTCGTCAGTTCGATCACGACCGCCGCTGACGGCACGAAGAGTCGGGACCTTTCCGTCGACGTCAACAACAACACGCAGTTCGACGTCAACACGACCAACGAGATCAGGTGGGCGGGCTCCGGAGCCGACGGCACCGGGTCTCTGGCCTTCGAGATGCAGACGACCATGCAATCCCCGGCTCTTGGGTGCGGCGACCCCGAGACGGTCGATGGAGTGGTGCAGGGCGCCTCGTGCTGGTTGGTGGTCCTGCCCCGGCCCAACGCCGACAACGGCTCGTCGACGATCAACCAGTCGGGGCTGTTCTGGGACAGTTGGAAGCACGCGTTGGCGGTCCGCATCGGATTCGAGCCGGTCGGTGCGAGGTGCACGGTCGGTGCACCCGAGCGGCAGCTCGCCGGCAGCGAGCTCGCCTCGTTGGCGGTGCAGTCCTGGCAGCCGGCGCTGTGCGGCCGTTCCGGCGGGTCCATCTACTCGCACCTCACGATCGCCGAGACGGACGCGCTGACGGCGGCATCCACGACCAAGGACGCCCCTCTCGCCCTCACGTCATACCCCGCGTCCGGGGGAGGATCCGCGCTGACGTACGCCCCCATCGCGCTGTCCGGCCTCGTGGTGACGTTCGCGATCGATCGCAATCCCGATCCTTTCGGCACCGTGCCGCCGGAGTACGCGGCGGCGGTGAACCTCCCGTTCACAGAGCTGAAGCTCACTCCGCGGCTCCTCGCGAAGCTCTTGACGAACTCCTACTGGGGCTCGCTTCCGCCCGAGCTGGACCACTCGTACCTGGGAGCGAACAACCCCGAGAACATCACGAAGGACAAAGAGTTCCTCGCCATCAATTCGCCGGAGTGGGCCTACCAGTCGCTGATCTCGCCGTCGTTGGCCGACACCCTCATGCCGCAGGGACGGTCGGATGCCGCGCGCGCGGTATGGAGCTACATCATGGCCGACCCCGACGCGGCCGCATTCATGGCGGGCGCGCCCGATCCCTACGGGATGACGGTCAACCCGTGGTACTCGACCGACGCCGCCAAGAACAAGAGCGGTTCTGCCCTCGAGTTGCCCCGCGACGACTTCCCGAAGGCGGACCCCGCCGAGGTCGTCCCCCCGCAGCAGGCCCCGATCAACGTGGTCGCGTGGCGGCCGTACGTGAACGACCTCGACAGCGCCGCTTACCTCACCCTGCGCGGAGACGGTCAGGTCCTCGGGCCGTGGGACCCCAACTCCGCTCCGGCGAAGTACACGAAGACGGGTCGGTCATTGCCGGGCTTCCAACGCGTCCTCGGGATCAGCGACGCCCCGGCCTCCGAACGTTACGAGGTGCGCGTGGCTTCGCTGCGCAACCCCGCGGGCGAGTTCGTCACACCGACCACCGACGCGCTGCTGGCGGCCGCCGCCCTCATGAGCCCGGCGACGGACGGGAGCGGGGTCGCCGGTCTCGACCTCGGTTCTGCGGCCGCGCGGGAATCGAAGAGCGCGTACCCGTTGGCGTTGCCGGTGTACGCGGCCGCGGACCCGGCCCTGCTCAGCGCGCCGCTGCGTGCGGACTACGCCGCCTTCATCCGGTACGCGGTCGGCGTCGGGCAGACTCCCGGGTTCACGCTCGGCCAGCTGCCGGCCGGCTATGCGCCGCTGCCGTCGTCGTGGGTGGCGGCGGGCACCGCTGCCGCCGCCGCGATCGAACGCGGTCCGGCCACACCGTCCCCCACCCCGTCCGCGGCGGCCCCGGCTGCGTCGGCGAGCGCACCCCGGTCGGTGTCCTCGGTGCCCGCCGCCTCCACGTCCACGACCGCGCAGCCCGCGGCGACGCCGGCTCAGGGCCCTCGTGCGAACGCCCTGGCCGGCGGCGCCACTCCCCAGGACCCGGAGACAGGCGCCATCGCCGTCGCCGTGCCGTCCAGCCTCGTCGCGGGCGCCCTCGGTGCCGGCGCCGTTCCCCTCGTCTCCCGCCTTCGCCGGCGGGTTCCGTGAAACGCGTTCGCGCGTTTCGTCCTGTTGCACCCATCGCAGTACCCGACAAGGAGAGACACAGAATGAACCTCAAGCGGATCGCGGCCTTCGGCGCCGCCTTCGGCCTCGCGATCGCCGGCTTCGGTGCCGCGGCGGCGGCCAACGCCGACCCGGTGAGCGACGGCTACGTCGTCGTCGGTTCCGACACCCTGCAGGATGCCGTGGGCGCTCTCGCCAACGGCTTCAAGAACGGCAGCAGCACCGTCCGCACGTCGGGCCTCGGAAAGTACGTCGCCTCGTACGATGCGTTCGCGCCCGGCATCGCCGGCGGCATCGGGACGATCCAGACGCGACCCGCCGGTCCCGTCTTCCCGCGCCCGTCGGGCTCGGGCAACGGCAAGAACGCGCTCATCGCGTCGTTCACCGGCAACCCGTGGAACATCTCCAGCACGGCCCTGTACGTCAACGCGGGCCTTGCGGGCACGTACAGCATCGCCGGACAGATCGACGCATCCCGGTCCTCCAGCGAGGGAACGCCCAACGCGACCGGCACCTACAGTTACCTCCCCTTCGGGCAGGATGCCGTCACCTACGCGGTGAAGGCAGGTTCAGGTGTCTCCGCGGAGTCGATCACCGCCGCATCGTCGCTGACCACGGCGCAGCTCAAGGCGATCTATGAGAGCGCCAGCAACACCCCCATCGCGGGGCAGAGCGACGTGATCGTCCCGCGTCTGCCGCAGAGCGGCTCGGGCACGCGTAACTTCTGGCTCTCCGCCATCGGCGTCACGACCGCAGGTGCGGCCGCCAACCCCTCCGGCACCACGCTCCCGGAGAACAACGGCTCGGTGCTCGCGCCCGGTGCCGGCGAGATCCAGATCATCCCCTTCTCGGCGGCGAGCTACATCGCGCAGGCGAACGGCGCCGCGGCGGCGAACACGACCTCCGGGATCACGCTGGGAAGCCCGAACGGTGTCGCCCCGATCACCGGGACCGCCCCGAACCTCAGCGGTGTGAGCTCGTACTACAACAGCTCTTTCGGCCGCACCACCTACATCGTGGTGCCGTACGCCCGCATCACGAGCGGCCAGCCCGGTTACGACCCGGGTCTCGCCGCGGCGCTGAACCCGTCCTCCTCGACGAGCCTCACCTACTGGGGATCGTCGTCGCTGCCGTCGACCTCGAAGGCCGTGAAGATCAAGTTCGGCTTCCAGGAGCCGGCGAACTCCGCTTACCGCTCCAACTGACCGCCCCACGCAACCGCCAGAATTCGGAAGGAACCCCGTGAACAAGAAACTCAAGCTCGGCGTCGCCGGGCTGGTGACGGCAGCTCTCGCCGCCCTCGCCATCGTCACTCCCGGAGCCGCGTATGCGGACAGCTCCGTCGCTCCCGTCGTCGGTTCCGGCGCTGGCCAGACCGACGAAGCCCTCTACGTGCTCGACAACGAGACCGGTGAGCCCTTCGCCGCCGGCACGTCGCTCTCGTACGGCCTCTCCATCGTCGGCGGCCCGTCGGCGACCGACCCGGTCGCGACGTTCTCCGCCCCGGCGGGGGGCGCGCAGTTCGCCTTCACGTTCATCTCGCCGCGTGGCCAGGAGCGCGACTACAACGCGTGGAACGCGATGTCCAACATCGGTTCCGGCACCGAGCAGTCGCTCGTGGCGATCGGACCGTCGGCTCAGGCCACCACCGGTACGGGCACGCCCGCGGGCACCGCGGCGGTCGCCGCAGCCGGCGGCGACTACTCGCTCGGTGTCGCATGGGTGTCGAACAATGTGGTGCTCAAGACCGCGTTCACCTACATCTCGGTCGTTCCCGGCAACATCGCGAGCACCACGTTCACGTTTGCTCAGCCCGCTGCGCAGGCGGTCGCCCCGGCGATCACCACGACCGCGCTGAACGCACTCACGACCGGCACCGCCTACACCCAGACGCTGGCGGCGACGGGCACGGCACCCATCACGTGGAGCGTCACGGCCGGCGCGCTGCCGGCCGGTATCTCGCTCGACGCGTCGACCGGAACCCTGTCGGGCACGCCCACCGCTGCGGGCGGCTTCACGTTCACGATCACGGCCACCAACACCGGGGGCTCGGCGAACCAGGCCTTCGCCGGAACCGTCGCCGCTCCCGCGCCCACCGCGCCGACCGAGCCCACGGGCACGGATGCGGGCAAGGTCGCGATCACGGCTCCGGCCAAGGGCGCGACCACGATCACGGTTCCGGCCGGTACCGCCAACAAGGGCAAGACGTTCGACGTGTGGGCATGGTCGACGCCGACGAAGATCGGTCAGATCACGGCGGACGCCACGTCCGGTGACGCCGTCGTCGACATCACGGGTCTGCCTGCCGGCCAGCACACCGTCGCGCTCGTCGAGCCCGGCGACGCGACGTACACGGTCAAGGCGTGGGGCACGTTCGAGAAGCTGAGCGCCGCCGGCGACACGCTGACCGACAGCGTCGACCTTCAGGCTCAGGTCACCGCGAGCGACCTGTGGTCGCTCAACGCTGAGAAGACGAACGTCGACTTCGGCGAGGTAGCGCGCGGCGCGACGAAGACGCTGGCCGACGGCCTCGGTAAGGTCACCGTCGTGGACGACCGCACGGTGCTCAAGGGGTGGACGCTGACCGCCGTCGCGTCGCCGTTCATACTGGACGGTGCCGACCCGATCCCGGCTTCCGCGCTGACGATCGCGCCGAAGGCGTACGCGGGTTACACGCCGGCGTCGGGCATCACGACGGGCACGACGGGTTCGACCTTCGCCACGAGCGCCGACAAGGTGTCGACCGGTACGACCGGCGCCCTGTTCAACGCCGACCTCGCCTTCGCGGCCCCCGCGAGCGCTCAGGCCGGCGTCTACCACTCGACGCTGACGTTCACGCTCGCTTCCAAGTGAGCCTGATCGGCGTTCGGGTCTGATCCGGACGGTGTGGGGAGGTCGCGTGCGGCCTCCCCACACCGCTGCGCATCGCCTGTCGACGAACGTCACCTGTGCGCACCGCGTCGCTCATCCCTCGTTCACTCCCGCGACAATCCCCGGTCGTCCTGATCTGCGGAGATAGACCGTGCTCTTCTCGATTCCCCGGTCGAGGCGGCGCATCCGGCACGCGCTCGGTGCGATCGTCTTCCTGCTCGCCCTCGGCTGGCTTCCGTTCGCCGTGTCGACCGTCGCCCACGCCGATGACGCGCCGTCGGCGGACGACGTCGGCGTCGCCACGCGGCCCGCGAGCGCGGACGGACGTCCGGACGACCGCACCCGCTTCTCCTACAGCGCCGATCCCGGCCAGAGCATCAGCGACAGGGTGCTGATCGGCAATACCGGCACGCAGCGGCAGGACTTCACCGTCTTCGCCACAGACGCCTACAACGGCGATGGAGGCGACTTCTCGCTCCTCGCCACGGCCGACACCCCCACGGAGCTCGGGGCCTGGGTGAGCTTCGAGAACGGGCAGAGCCGAATCCAGTTCTCCCTCGAGCCGCAGGAAGTCCGCCTGCTCACCTTCACGGTCGCGTTCCCCGCGGATGCGACACCCGGGGACCACGTCGGCGGCATCGTCGCCTCGGTCGTCCAAGAGGGGCAGCAGGTCACCCTCGACCGGCGCGTGGCGACGGCCGTCTTCGCGCGCGTGTCGGGAGAGCTCCAGCCTCGGCTGACGATCGCGAGCTTCGATGCGACCTATCAGGGCGACTGGTGGAACCCGTTCGGAGGAACGGTGAAGATCCTGTACACCGTGGACAACACCGGCAACGTCGCGCTCGCCGCCAACCTCACGATGAGCGCTGGGACGTGGTTCGGCATTCCCGCCACCGCCGATCAGGGAGGGGGAATACCCGTCCTGCTGCCCGGAAACTCCGCAACCTATGAGTACGACCTCACCGGTGTCGGCCAGTGGGGCTACCTCAACGCATCCGCGCGGTTGCAGCCGTTCGTCGATACGACCGATTCCGCACAGGAGATGACCGTCACGCCCGTATCGCGTGACACCGTCGTCATCGCGATGCCGTGGACGGTGCTGATCGTGGCGGCGCTGGCCGTCGGCGCCGTGTGGCTCGTCCGGTGGCGTCGCCGGGTTGATGACGCCCGCGCGCAGGAATGGATCGAGTACACCGAGAAGCAGGCTGCGGCGGCGGCGCAGGAGAGGGTGCGCACCGAGTCATCGGCACCCACCGGCTCATGAGCGCTCTTGGCCGAGCCGTCGCCGTGACCGGCATCCTCATCGGCATCCTCATCCTGCCGCAGTCATTCGCCTTCGCTGCGGACGAGGGCGCCGAGGACGGATCGAACGTGACCGTCACCGTCACGGACGGTTCCACATCGACACCGCGGCCGACGCCATCATCTGCCGCCACCGGAACGGGCGCGTCCACCGGGACGAAAGGCGGGGCAGGCGGAGAGGGAGGCGGCGCGTCCGAGACCGGGCAGGGTGCCGGTTCCGGTGCCGGCACGGTCAGCATCGCCGGAATGGTCTACGTGAGCGGAGTGAACTCGTCGGTCTCACTCTCCCCGGATCCGGGAGCGAGCGACGTCACGCTGTGGGTGACGGTGCGCAACGCCTCCACCAGCACCATCGACCTCTCCGCCGACTTCTGGATGGAGAGCGTGCTGTTCGGCGTCGCCCTCGACGACGTGCCCGGCGTCGCGGTCACCGGACTGCAGCCGGGGGAGACCCGCGTGGTGTCGACGCTGCTGCAGGGTGCCGGGCAGTGGGGTCTCGTGAACTCCCACGTCCGCATCACCCCACCGTCGGTCGTCGACGGCACGGCCCTCACTCCGCTCACCCGCGATGCGATGGTCGTCGTCTTCCCGTGGCTCGTCGTGCTCGTGACGGCGTTGACGGTCGTCGCGCTGCTCACGTGGCGTGCGGTACTGAGCGCGCTCGCCGCCGCGCGGCCCACAGAGATCGTCGCATGACACTTTTCGACGAGAAGACGCGGGTGGTCCCGCTCGTACCTCCCCGACGCCCGCGCCGGATGCCGCGGCCTGCACCGACGTACGCGCCGCTCACCGCGGTGCAGGCAGTGGCCCGCGGCATCCTCGCTCTGATCGCGGCACTCGCGCTCACCTTCGTGTTCCACCTGCTGATCCTCAGCCACATCCTCCACTTCGCCGCCCAGCAGCAACTCTCCGACACCTACCGAGCGCAACTGGCTGCCGGGACGGGTCCGGTCAGCGAGGGCGACTTCAACGACGTCCTCCTCGCGGACGGCGTCCCCGTCGGGATCATCGAGATCCCGCGCCTGGGCGTGAAGGAAGTCCTGGCCGAGGGAACCTCCGCAGGGGTTCTGACCGGCGGACCCGGCCACCGCCGCGACACGGTCCTGCCCGGACAAGTGGGTGTGAGTGTCGTCATGGGTCGTGCCGCCGCGTTCGGCGGGCCTTTCGGCCGGCTGCAGTCGCTTCAGCCGGGGGACACCTTTGAGATCCGTACGGGTCAGGGAGCGAACACCTTCGAGGTGCTCGGCGTGCGATACGCCGGCGACCCCGCTCCGCCCGCTCCGGCCCGCGGGGAGAGCCGTCTCATACTCATGACTGCGCGCGGGGCTCCGTACGTCCCGACCGGAATCGCTTATGTCGACGCCACGCTCACCTCCGCAGCGCAACCCGCCGGCGCCCGCCAGACGACGCCCGTCACACTGCCACCGTCGGACCGGGCGATGGCCACCGACACCTCCACCGTCTGGGCGCTCGTCTTCGCGCTCCAGTTCCTGGTGATCGCCGAGGTCGCCGCCGTGTGGGCCTTCCGCAGGGTCGGTGCGCAAAAGACCTGGATCGTCTTCGTGCCCGTCCTCCTGCTTGCGAGCGTCTTCGTCTGCGATCAGCTCGTTCGCCTCCTTCCCAATCTCCTCTGACTCGGAGCACGCATGCCTGACGACACCGAACCGCCCGCCACCGACCCCGCGCCCCCCGCGCGCGCCGAGCATCGAGCGCAGCGCGCACAGACCCCGCGGTTCCTCGGCCGCAGGGCTGGCCGCGGGCCGGACCCGGTGGTTGCCCCGTCGCCCCTCAGCAGCGCGAGCTACACGGTCTCCTCGGAATCCGTCCGTGCGGAGTCGGCCTCGCTGCTCTCAGGTGCGTCGGCGACGGCGGAGCGGGTCACGGACGCCACGGTGCGCGTGGCCGCACTCACGCCACCCTCACAGCTCGAGGCGCGTTCCATCTCGGCGTGGTTCGGTGACCACCAGGTGCTGCACGATGTGTCGCTGCAGATGCCCGCCGGGCAGGTGACAGCGCTCATCGGCCCCTCCGGTTGCGGCAAGTCGACGTTCCTGCGCATCCTCAACCGGATGCACGAGCTGGTGCCCTCGGCATCCCTCGCCGGTGAGGTGCTCCTCGACGACGACGACATCTACGACGCCGGGCACCGTCTCGTCGACGCGCGCAAGAAGATCGGCATGGTCTTCCAGAAGCCGAACCCGTTCCCCGCGATGTCGATCTACGACAACGTGGTCGCGGGCCTGAAGCTCGCCGGAATCCGTGCCGGTCGCAGCGAGAAGGACGACCTCGTCGAGACCTGTCTGACGAAGGCGGGGCTGTGGCGCGAGCTCAAGGACCGTCTGCGTGCGCCCGGCGGCGGCCTCTCCGGCGGGCAGCAGCAGCGTCTCTGCATCGCGCGCTCGTTGGCGGTCAAGCCGCGCGTGCTGCTCATGGACGAGCCGTGCTCCGCCCTCGATCCGACGTCCACCCGCGTCATCGAGGAGACCATGACCGAGCTGGCGCGTGAGGTCACCATCGTCATCGTCACACACAACATGCAACAAGCGCAGCGCGTCTCCCAGCAGTGCGCCTTCTTTCTGGCCTCGCAGGGCCAGCCGGGGCACATCGTGGAGCACGGCGACACCGACGCGATGTTCTCGTCGCCCATCGACGCTCGCACGTTCGACTACGTCAACGGCCGCTTCGGCTGAGGGCGGTCGCGGGTGACGACGCGGGGGATGTGGCGCGAGGGCGGACTCGCCCTCGGCGCCGTCGCGTTGCTCGCCGTGTTCCTCAGCGGGGTCTTCATGCACGTCGAGACAGCGTCGTCGGCGAGCCTGCGACCCTTGCCGACGGCCACCTCCGTCGAGGTCGTCATCGACCCGCCTACCGTGGCGGATGCCGCGACCTCCGCGCGCGACACGGGTGATGCGGCCACCCGCGTCGACCCGGAGTGGCTCGCCCGCGTCTCCGCGGCGACCGGCATCCCGCCTCGCGCGCTCCAGGCGTACGCCGGGGCTGAGCTCGCGATCTCGGTCGAGCGGCCGTCGTGCGGGCTCGGCTGGAACACGGTCGCCGCGATCGGCGCGATCGAGTCCGACCACGGCCGGCACGGGGGAGCGGTCCTGGGCGAGAACGGCTACGCCACCCCCGCGATCCGCGGGCCGGAGCTCGATGGTGCCGGTGTCGCGGCCATCCCCGACACCGACGGCGGCCGGTGGGACGGCGACACCGTCTGGGATCGCGCGGTCGGCCCGATGCAGTTCATCCCGGACACCTGGGCGCGCTGGGGTGCCGATGCCGACGGCGACGGGGTCGCGGACCCGAACCAGATCGATGACGCCGCGCTGGCCACGGCCCGTTATCTCTGCGGCTCGTCCACGATGACGGACGCCGCTGGCTGGAGCGCAGCTGTCTTCGCTTACAACCACCTGGATTCGTACGTGGACGACATCGCGGTGGCCGCCGATCGCTACGCGGCGGATGCGGCGGGCTGAGTCAGCGCAGCACCTCGACGAGCACCACCCACGAGACGAACAGGGCGGCGACGATGGCGATGATCGCGCCGACGCCCAGCCAGGCGAGGCCGCCCGCCGCGCCGGCGGTGAGCAGGATGCCGCCGACGAAATAGGCGACGGGCGCGAGCAGAGTGCTCGCCGACTTTCCCGCACGCAGGCGGTTGGCGGCGTCGCGGTTCTGGTAGATCCGCACGGATGCCGCGGCGCCGAAGCCGGCGGTGAGCAGGGCCGCCGCCGCGACCACGACGCCGTAGGCGACCGGGTCCAGGGCGGGAAACAGCCCGACGGCGCACACGACGATCGCGAGCACCAGTCCGGCGATCCCCGCGGCCACCCGCGTCGTGAGTGCCGCGGCCTTGATGACGACCTCGATGTTCACGCTGACCGCCACGATCACGAGACCCGCCAGCGCGGCCGTCGCGCCGAGCATCGCGACGTTGAACTCGTGCCAGGCGTCGATCGTGTCCATGACCGCATGGTAGCGACCGGACCGGGCTGTCACATGGTCCGGCGGGCATACGGCGATCCCTAGGATGGTGTGGTGGGCGCGGCATCCGAGTGCCCGTCGACATGTTTTCAGGAGTTCCACACGTGGCGCTGATCGTCCAGAAGTACGGCGGTTCATCCGTCGCCGA
>Ga0207655_1002460_pt1 | contig 15012 bp, 16 predicted proteins | sample KBSM44metaG_FD_184398 | JGI IMG/M metagenome (GOLD analysis project Ga0207655, IMG submission 184398) | Miscanthus rhizosphere microbial communities from Kellogg Biological Station, Michigan, USA - KBS M4-4 metaG (SPAdes) (version 2) | ecosystem: Host-associated > Plants > Roots > Rhizosphere >...
TTAACGATGTAAAAGACGAACTTCCAAGAGCCTTAGTGGATGTAGAAGTTCTTCCATGGGAAGAGCATCAAGAAGAGTTCTATCAACAAGTAGCAGAAGAGCTAGTGAATAAAAATGAAGAATGGGGAGAAGTATACGGCAAAGAAAACGAGATATTTGCTCAATTAGAACATGGAAAAGAGCATAGAAAGCGTCATGACCAATTAAAAAGCAGATACTACGCTACTAAAAAGGAGCGTTCATTGCTTGAGAAGGAAGAAAACAAAGGAGCAGATTGGGAAGAGATTTGTCGCAATGAAAACGAACTTCTTGCAGAATTGGAGCACTCTCAAAAGCTTCTTAATCGTTATGAACAGTTAGAAAACATGTATTACGCTGTAAATAAGCAACGCGTGATGCTTGAAAACGAAGTAAAAGCCCTTCGATTGTATACACTTGAAATTTGTGATACACCCGAGTTACTGTTGCGAAGCCCTTCACCAATTGCGCATCGTCTAATCGCAAAGAACGAATTTTTTTCTAAAATTCACAAGAAAGCAAAGCGCATTATGAACAACTCTTCTCTAAGCGAAAAGGAAAAAGAGGAGAAATTGGATACCTTATTTGAGGAAGAAGTACCGACTGTCCCTAAGTTAAAACGACTTGTTGACACAATTGAGAAACTAGGCGCTTATAATGATATAAAATCAGTCACATTCACGAGATTTGAAACGATGTCCCGCATCATTGAGCGCAAGGTGAAATTACGGTTCCTACATCATGTCGATAAAGATACCGAAGAGCCTCTCCATAAAGTTGTCATGTATACAGGCAAAACGAAGTCAGGATGTCAATTAAAAACACACTTAAAGAAAAAAGGAACACCCAATGAAAACCCACCATGTCACGGATGTCCGTTCTTAGAAAAATGCAACACGCGTCGCAAATCTAAATGGCACCTACAAGAAGACCCTGCTACTAAACTGCTAGTCGCAACTGATGCAGCAAATGCAGGCGTTAATTTACAATCCGCTCAGTACAATATCAACTACGATTTACCTGATTCACCGTCTAAATATGCACAGCGAAACGGGCGAGTCCGACGAATTGGGTCTAAGCATGAGGTCGTATACTTTTTAAACCTTGTAACAAAAGGCGGAATTGATGAATTTAAATTTACTAAAATTCAACGAAAACAAGCCAACATTGATATCGCTATTCACCAAAGTGATGAGCAAAAACAAGCCGTGGCTGATAAAGCACTTGAAATGGATGCTTTATCGACAGACAATGATGATGTGGATTTACATGATGAACAAGACTTAATTAAACAAATTGCTCAAGCTAAAAAGAAGAAGTAATTCCTTATAAGGGAATTACTTCTTTTCTTTTTGGAGTGTTCGACTCGACGCATGGTAGAAATACATAGGATTTATAAATTTAATCGTTTTTCGAACAGGTTGAACAAACTGGTGAAGAGAAAAAGAAGAAGATGGGAAATAGGGGATATCGACATCAATTATCTTTCTGACCACTGCTTCATGTTCATATAATTTTCCTTCGTACACTTTCTGTATACAAGGAATGTGGTGGAAATCTGCAGGCTTTACTAAGCACGATTCTTTTTCAAAGTGATAAATATCTGTTCTTGCTAAGACTTCTGCTACAAACTGCGAGCAAAAGTAAGATGCTTTTCGTTTAAGCGGTTTATCAATTGCAACAGCAAATAGACCTATAAAATTATATGTATACTTATCTCCTTTTTTAGCAAACCGACGAATTAACTTATTCAACTTTCGAGATTGCTTGTCCGTGACGGGCAATTGATAAATAATACAGCTTGTATCAGGAAAGCGCCGATAGGTTCCTTTAATTACATCCTCTTTGACAAATCCTCCCGAAAAAGGGTTATCAGGTATCTTTCGACCAAAGCTATATAAATGATTAAAAGAAGCATCTAATCCAATAGAGACATGATTATAAGGAGCATCTGTATACTTTTTAACTAAACGACTTAACCATGTTCCTGTGTCTGATAGCATAATATAAATATACTTATCTTTTTGCTCCATTTTACGCCCACCTTCCTTTTCTAAAATTAGTAGATACCGTAGGATACTCGAAATAAATGGAACTTTTATTACTTTTTATACAAATTAAACCAGTGTCTTTTATAAAAAAAAGCCTGTTTGTCCACTATGTTCTTTTATCAGCATGACGCTCATAAAAACGAACATATAAACAAACAGAGCTTTGTTATATATAGGTTCTATTATTTTTTAGAAACACCTGGAATAAATTTCTTGAATTTATGGTAAGGAAATGGTTGTTCAAATGATTTTTCATAGATATTTAGGCTAAGAGATAATACGACATAGATAATGCCTCCGATACAAATGCCTACAATGCCTTCTACAAGATATTGCATGTAAACAGATGACACCAATTCTTCAATAAGCGGATATCCCAGTTTAGCTAAATAAATGCTTGCAACCATGGCGATGGTAGCAACCGCTACCCACGCTGTATTTTGAATAACAGGTCGATACTGGTAGTTAGAAGCTCGTTTAATTACCCATAAATTAATTCCGATTGTAACAGCAAACCCAATTAGTGTAGAAATAACTGTTCCCAGTGACTCAAAATGTTGAATCATTGGAATATTAATAGCTACCTTGATTGCTAATCCAATAAGGGTAGAGACAACAGCGAAATTTTGCTTGTTCAATCCTTGTAGCATAGCAGCGGTAATCGTAAAGAACGAATACACAATAGCCACGGGCGCATACCAAATCATTAACTTTCCGCCTAAGTCTACAAATTGAGGACCAAACATTAACGCATAAATCTCACTACCTAGTGCCATCATTCCCGCTACTGCAGGTAGTGTTAAAAATAGCACAACTTTAAATGATTTCGTTATTTGGCTGTGTACGAGTGTCATATTTTTCTCAGTAAACGACTTCGTAATAGCAGGTACAAGAGATAAACCAAATCCACCTGCCACTGATACTGGTATCATCGCTACTTTTTGTACAAGTGCTACGATAGAATTGACTTGTTCTGCTTTTTCAAGCGAATAATGAACGGAAATTAGTGCCTTGTTTATCATGAAGGTATCCACTGTTTGATATAACGTAATGGCTAACCCCACAACAACAAATGGAATGGCATATGAAAACAATTCTTTAAACATACGGAATGTGCTCATATCACTTGCAGGCTTGCTTGTTGCCAACTTTTCATCTAATTCAGGTTTATGCTTTTTCCAATACCCGATAAGAGTAAAAAGAGCAATAATTGCACCGATAAACGCCGCAAATGTTGCAAGACCTACTGCAATAGTTCTCCCCCAGTGAAAAATGTGTAAAGCTGCATATGCACCCACAAAGATGAAAATCACACGGAAGAACTGCTCCCACACTTGGGAAACCCCCGTTGGTTCCATCCATTGATACCCTTGAAAAAAACCGCGTAAAAGAGCCATTGGAGGAACAATGATAAGGGCTACACTAATCATACGGACAACGAACACTACATCATCAATCGAGTTTCCTGTTCCATCTGATTTTCCAACTAACGATTGTGCAAGTAACGGAGCGGAGAAGTAGAGGACAAAAAAGCAGAATAATCCTGTGAAACTAAGCAAGTAGAGTCCTCTTCTCAACATCAACCTCCCCATCTGATAATCGCCCAATCCATTGTATTTGGATACAAATTTGGATACAGCTAGCGGAAGTCCCATCGTGGCAAGAGATATCATTAGCGCGTATGGTTTATAAGCGTATTCAAATAATACGTAACCATTGACGCCGACCATTCCAGTAAGGGGAGCTACGTAAATGAACCCTAAAATTTTGGATAACATCGTTGTGATGGACAAAATTAAGGTTCCTTTTATTAACTTGTCATTACTCATGTTCGTCCTCTTTTCTATATTCTGTTGTCAGTTGTTTACATAACATGTACACATAATTAAATAAAAAAAACGAACTACCGAGTCATAAGGCTCGATAGTTTGTCACTTCCACGAAAACCAATGAATGATAGAATTATCACCCATATAAATCAATGCAACTAACGAAATGGCGAAAATAATTTTTTCACTGAATTTGTTGGTAGTGTAAAGGTGGATTTTAAATCGAGTTTTGGTTAGTGGAGAGAGCAAGGGGACACCTTGTTTGGATAACATGTCGCCAAGTATGTGGAAAGCATATCCTAAGACTAATCCAATAACAAACGGATTAAGCCATATGTATAGCAATAGACTCAACAAAGCGGTGGCTGCAATGGAGTGTGTAAACCCTCGATGACCGAATAGTTTATTTACAAGTGTAGATACACCGATACGCGTGACTTTTTCTTTACCATTTTTCTTTTTGGAAATTTTAATGCTAGTCCTTTTTCCAATAAAGGAACTTGGTTGGTCAATATCGGGCAACACACTTCCTAATAACACACCTGCTGTCATTGCTAACCCAATCGGTAAATCGGTTACTTGAGATAGCGCAACAACCCCTGTGAAACTGGTTAACATATGTGTCGGATACATCATGATGACAGTTCCTCCTTTCTTTTAGTTTATCATTTTCACACAAAAAAATATATTATCTGTAATTTATTATTTCCTTTTTTATTGAAGTCATTCTTCTCTTTCGTTACGTCCTTTTTGTAATAAAAATCTCTTTATAAGAAAAGGTGAGGCTTGACGCACTCACCTTCGCTCATTTATTCAACAAACGTCATAAAAATAGAACGTCCACGTGGTTTTTCATCTTTCTTTGTTTCATTCACAACGTCTTTATGTGACGGAGATTGCTCAGCAGTTGGATTCTCAGTTTCAATAGAGGCAGAAGAATTCGTTTCGGACGGGGTTTCTTTCGTCAGTTCTTTTGTTGTCTCTGCACTTGTTTTTCTAATGCCGAATTTTGCTTGGTAGGCTTGCAGTCGTTTTTTTGTTTCCGCATCCATTGATACATCAAAACGTTGGTTTTTCGTTTTAACAACAATTCCACCTAAAGCAAACGATATTGTTACTGTCCCTTCGGTTTTATCCGTTGCTACGTTAAATTCTTTTGTCTCAAGCATTTTCTGTAACGCCACCGCAAAAAGACCTTTGGTTGCTTTATTTATTTCTCCTCCATGAAAAGAAAAGAGATGGTTTCCCCATTTCTTAATAATCATATATCTTTCTTGTGTAAACACATTGATGCACCTCCTCATAATATCTATCACTATATTAACATGGAATAACATATGTTTTTTAAAATTTTGTCGTTTTCAACCCTTTGTCAGTCTCTACCTACCTAAAAAAATATGAAAAAACGTCTAATTTATGATATTCTGAGCCTATACAAACAAAAGGAGTTAGTTATATGCGTTCTTCAACCGATATTCTCAAAGACATTGCTAGTTTTTATACAACCTATTCCTACACAAAAAAAGTCGTAGAACAGCACAAACAAGCATTAAAAACCCACTATGACTGTTATTTGAAAGAACATGACCCTGATGAAACACGCTTAACGTTAAAGGGTCTAATTTTAAACTACAAAGCCAAGAGCAGATATAAATGGAAAAAAGAAGGACTTAATGATGAACTAGAAGATGTAGGTCTCCTACATTTAGCCAAGAAAATTGATAACCACGTTTGCGAGACGTTTCAAGTGTTAGATACGTCAAATCCATTACATATGAAAACTCTTCCGCTCAGCGACTTCAAACTACCTGCCGAAAGATATGTTCGTCCTTACCCCAAAAGACGAACCCTCGCTCAAACAACTCAAGAAAAAGAAAAGTTGACCTTTCTTCTTGATGAGCTAAATCAACAAGATATCGAATCTGTTATTCATTCCTATAAAATTTCTCACTTAGATTACAAAGAAATGGACATGCGTTATCATTCGCTTAAAGAAGAATTACTAATTGCCTTGCAAGAAGAAGGGATGAGTAGTTCTGATTGCGAGATAGGCTCCTTTAAAATACAGCCTAAAACATCTGACTATGATACAAGCGCTTTAGTAGGCAAACAATTTTTAAAACAATTAATGTATGAAGTCCGCGCGAAAGATGGACACATCCATATTACAGATGTCTTCTCGAAAGAATCCATCCGAACGAAAGAAGATACATTCGTTTTAGATAACCACACATTTACCTTCACAGACAGTGGATTAAAAGTAGATGAGGTTCTGATTTCCAAAGACAGCAAATCATATATTCTGTCTCTTGAATCACAATTTGCTTCCTCAGACGAGTTTCAACTCTTTTATCAAGGAGTCACCACTGTTACTTCAGATACCTTTTTCCGTCAACTTCCGTTTTCAACAACAAAAATTGAATCACTGATTAATCAAGGTTTTTTGCATCCTTTAACGCTTGAACGCTACCGTTATGTCGAGAGTGTTAATCACATTAAAACCAACTTCGAAGTTATTACCGCTGAAAACGATATTAAACGTTCTGAAGTCTTTTCTCGAAAGAATATGAATCGTGCTCAACGACTTCGTTGGATGCAAGAAAACGCCAAATCTGTACTTCGTGAGCAGAACAAAATAGATAAGAAAATCGAAAGTATTTAATGTCTTGAATTTCTTTGGGAGTTTGATAGCCAATCAAGCTCTTTTTTTGTTGTCTTTTCCCTCATCTATGCTATATAGAATAGGAAAAGAGGTGAAGACTTATGATTAATTTGAAATTGTCACCTTCTCCGTCACCTGTTGAGTATGAGCATATTCGGCAACTTGTTGGATTTTATCGCGGAATTGCTAGTTTTAGCGGCAGTAATCTTATCACGATACAACCCAAAGAAGATTTTAATTTAGATGGATTACTTCATACATTTGCATCTTTACACTATGAAGTGAAAATATTGTAAAAAAAGAGGGAGAAAATCCTTCTTTTTTTAAAGGGTTTTAATTTAAAATTCGAAAATGAATCATTGATATCAATCATATCAACCATATGTAAGGAGGTTTTAACATTGAAAACAAAAAAGCTATGGAACAAAACAATTGTTACTATCCTTTTTGTATCACTGTGTTTTGTCAGTATGACCGCTTTTACACCTTACGCATACGCAGAAGATGAAACGGAGCAATCATCAACCCCTATTCCTACATACAATCCTAACAACTTCCAAGCTAAAACCGCGTACTTGTTAAACGCAACAACTGGCGAAGTATTATATGCTAATAACGAGCATGAGCCAATGACACCTGCAAGTTTAACAAAAATCATGACTCTACTTGTAACAGAAGACAAATTAGCTTCAGGCGACATTAAATTGTCAGACAAAGTAGAGATTAGTAAAAAATCATGGTTAACAGGCGGAAGCAAAATGTTCTTGGAAGTAGGCATGCATTACACTGTAGAAGAATTAATCAAAGGGGTAGCCATTGTATCAGGGAACGACGCAGCTGTATCGTTAGCTGAACACATTTCAGGAGACACAGATGCATTCGTGGATGAAATGAACAAAGAAGCAAAAAAAATCGGTATGGATGAAACAACTTTTCAAACCGTAAACGGACTTCCGCTTAACGGAAAGAAAGACGTAACAACTGCACATGATTTAGCTATCTTAGCTGATTACTACATCAAAAAGTATCCTGAGATGCTAAAAATCCATGCTACTAAAACGTACACAACTATTTTAAAACACAAAAAGACCATTGAACAACCTAACAACAACTCACTTTTAGGTACATACGAAGGCATGGACGGATTAAAAACAGGTTTTGCTAATTACTACAACTTTATTGGAACAGCAGAACGTGGTGGTAATCGTCTAATTGTAGTAACTCTTGGTTCTTCATCATCAAGTAAGCGTATGTCCACAGCGGAAACACTTCTTGATTTTGGTTTTGCGAATTACAAAACATACAATTCAGAAACTGGTGGAACTATTCTTCAAAAATTACCTGTGTATAAAGCAACCAATGCAAAAGAATCAGAAGTTGCGTTGAAATCAGACGTAACGTACACAATTAACATTCGTGATGAAAAGAAAGTGAAAATTGAAGACCGTATGCCTAACTATATTTTAGGCGGAACCAAAAAAGGCGATAAAATTGGTGAACAAGTTGTCTTGCTAGATGGCAAAGTAATTGCTAAAAGTAATATCGTCACTACGGAGGATTTACACCGTACTACTTGGTTCGTTTCTATTTTCCATCAATTTGCCCTTACTTTTACTCAGCTTGTAGAAAAAGTAACGGATTAAAAGCTACCTAACCATAGGTAGCTTTTTTTTATTCAAAAAAAGATTTCAGCCGATTTCAACGAATATTTTTTTTAGGCAGGTGATAAGAATGAAAAAACAGACAAAAAATTTAGTGTTTATGTTAAGTATTGTTATTATCTTAGTCGGAAGTCTAGTTGCGTTAGCGGTGCTAACAAAAAAACAAAAAACGGATGCTGTAGGTAGTGATTTTACAGCATACAACGCATCTGACTACAGCGACATTAAAGGATTGGATGTAAGTGACCAACCCATGTTAGGGAAAGAAAAGGCACCTGTAACAATGGTGATATTTTCAGATTTTAGTTGCCCTTACTGTAATGTTCTTGATAAAACCATTCTACCTAAAATTAAATCAGACTTTATTGACACAGGTAAGGCAAAATTATATTTTGTTAACTACTCATTTATCAATGATTCTTCTTACAAGGCAGCGGTAGCAGGCGAGTACGTGTACAAACATGACCCAAATCATTTTTATGATTTCTACCGTGCTGTATACGACAATCAACAATCTGAACAAGTTCAATTTTGGGCAAATGAAACATCGCTTGTGAAAATTGCAAAAGACTTAAAATTAGATATCAATTATGACGAATTAAAAGAAACTATTAAAACGTATAAACTTCTTCCAGAAGTATGGAAAGACCGCGCAATGGGTGACAAAATTGGTGTACAAGGAACACCAGCTTTACTAGTAAACAATCAATGGATGAGCCCAACTGATTACGATGCATTTAAACAAAAAGTAGACGAAATGAGCAAAGAGAAGAGTGAAACAAAATGAATAAATTACGAGTAGCATGGTTAGTGTCACTAGTAGCAACACTAGGCAGTTTATATTTCAGTGAAGTATTAAAATATACGCCTTGTACACTGTGTTGGTACCAACGAATTATGATGTACACACTTCCTGTGTATTTCGGAATTGCTATTTTTAAAAACAATAAAAACGTTGTATCTTATACGCTTCCTGTAACCATTTTAGGCTTCTTATTCGCTGTATATCATTACCTTGAGCAAAAAACAGATTGGTTAGACGGTATATATACATGTCAAGTAGGAGTACCTTGTGGTTACGATTATTTGAACTGGTTTGGATTTATCACAATTCCATTTTTATCAGGTCTAGCATTCTTAATCATTTCTATTTTATCAATTCTTATCTTGCGCGATAAAAAAGAAGAAAACCATAAAGAAGAGTCTATAAACTAATAAAAACCTGAGTGTCTACTATATGTAGATGCTCAGGTTTTTTTGTTCGTTTCATTAAGCTTTTAACTCATTTGTTTCAATTAGTTGTTTCTTTAATTTTTTTACATCTCCAATTTGCTGACGGCGCATATCTTCTCCGACAGCTCTTCCTTTAAGAGACAAATTTGGTTTAGCTTTTAGCAATTCTTCTTTCGCTAATAAAGCAAACTTGGTATTTGGGTGTTTTGCATTGGGGTCTTTCTTTCCTCGTGTATCTGCTAAACCAACTCGTGCAAATCCTTCAATTTTCAAAGGTGTTCGTTCTGCTTTTACAAGCAAGTCTACTACTTTACCAATTCTCATTTCACCGAGAGCATGAAACTTGCCGTGATATTCTGTTGCAAATAAAGCAGCACGTCTCCATGACCTTGGTAACTTTAATGCATTACACATCTCATTTACTAAAGGTACTCCTGCTTTTTCATGTCCATGGTGAGCAGGTCTCTTTTCTAGCGGTGTAAGATATTTCCCAAAATCATGTGTTAGCATGGAGAAAATTTCTTCTGCTTTTTCAGATTGTTTTCGCATAGATAGTAACGTACGCATGGTGTGTTCAAATGCATCACCTTCAGGATGGTGCTCTTCAGGTTGGATGACACCTACTAAGTTATTAACCCATGGATAGTGAATATCCAACACATCTACTTCCTGCAGTAAACGAAAGAATTTATCAGGTCGAGGAGACAACAGGGCTTTTTCAAGTTCATTCACTACGCGGTTTATTGCCACTTTATCTAATTTGCGAGATGCTTTTTTCATCATTACTTTTGTTCGTTCTTCCACTTCATAGCCTTCATCTATTGCATAACGAACAGCTACTCGGTAAACACGTGTAGGGTCCTCGTAGAAAGCGTCTGACGTGGCACGTATTACTTTATCCTTAATATCCTGAATACCGCCGTATGGGTCAATATATTCGCCCGTTAACAAATCTTTAGCAATAGAATTAATGGTCATATCTCGACGGTACAAGTCCATTTCAATAGTAATGTCCTCATCTGCATGAAATTCAAATGCGTGATAGCCTTCATTACTATCTTCAACCATTGTTTCTGTTCGAGCTAAGGCTACTTCTACGGTTTTCCCATTCACTTTTAATAGAAATACATCTACTGTTTTCTCTCCGTTCTTATCTAACACTTGGTGAGCACTAGGAAAAGCGTTAAGAAAAGTTTGGTTCGAAAACCCTGTAACACAGTAATCATCATCTTTAGGCTTGATTCCCCGTAACTCGTCACGAATACTTCCTCCTACTCGATACAGTCGTCCGCCTTTTTCTACAGTTGCTTGTGCAAATTCTTTTTCATTTTGAAACACAGGTTCCACCTCAAATATATAGTTTTATACGTTTAGTATACTGGGAAAATAAAACAAAGGGGAGAAAATAGACATTCATTTTAAAAAACTTATTTTTTTCGTATATTTTTAATTTATGCTTTATAATTGTTTTGGAGCGTTTATACGCTACTACATTGCAGGAAGGAACATTCCAATGAGAAAAACTACTCTTACCTCTTTCAATTTCTCAACAATTCTTACAAACCTACAAAATCAACGCCCTCACTTTTTCTTGTATCAACATCCTGCATACATCGATATGTTAAGAGTGTTTTTCGAGAAAATGCAAAAAGACCCGTTCGTTGTAGAACAACTAACTCTTTTGCACGAGTATGATAAATCAACTTTTTATCACTCGGTAGATGTTGGATTTTTAAGCGTTTGTTTTAGAGAAATTTTCCACACAGAAAACAAAGAACAATTTAGCGAAGGGAGTCTACTCCACGATATCGGTAAACGTTATATACGACATAACGTATTAACAAAAGAAGGGAAGTTGACTGATGGAGAACGCCTTCATATGCAAGAACATACGGTTAAAGGATATGACATACTTCAAGGGCACAAAAGTGACTATATGTGTCGTTTAGCTCTTCATCATCATGAACATCCTGAAGGAAGCGGTTATCCAGATGCGTTGTGCGAGGAAAATATGAAATTTGATTATTTTCTGTTACGAATCATGGATGAATTTTCTGCCCTAACACTAGACCGATGTTACCGCAAAGGACTTCCTATTACGCAAGCGATTGAAATAATTACTGAGAACATGAAAACATGTCTCTCTTATCACGACTTAAATATGTTGACTACCTTGTTACATGTTATCTTTTCAGAAGATGCTTCTCACAAGGAATTACTTAATACGTATTTATTAAGTGAAAAAGAACCCATTAAATTTGCTTTTAAGCCAAAAAAAATAACCTACGCTGTGTAGGTTATTTTTTTCTGACATACGTTAAAAAACTATGGGGATAAATATTCTTATCGTCTAACTTTCCTTTAACTTCACTATTTAGCTCCCATTCTTTTTTGTTAATGACAGGGAAATACGTATCGCCTTCAAAGTCTCCTTCAACTAAGGTAACATACAGTTTCTTTACATAGGGTAAGAAAGCTTCGCAAAGTTCGGCTCCTCCAATAATAAAAACATCTTCTTTTTGCGCTTTTTCTAAAATCGTTTCAATTTGGCAACAGCATTTAACATTAGACGCTTTCCAATCTCTATTGCGTGTAAATACAATGTTTTCTCGTTCAGGAAGGGCTCCCCCTAATGATTCAAATGTTTTTCTCCCCATGACTACGGTTTGATTCAATGTCATCTTTTTAAAATAGGATAAATCATTTGGTAAATGCCATGGTAGCTGATTTTGATTTCCAATTAAGCGATGTTTATCCATCGCCATTATCATTTTTAGCATACAAACACCCCTTTACATGAAACCTTTTCTATAGTCGTATCATACCTGTTTTTTTAGAAAAAGTAATTTTTTTCCTTTAAATGTGAACCATTTCTTATACGTAAGAAGAAAAGAGAGGGAGAACCTCTCTTTTCGAACTTCTTTATACGGCAACATGTCCTTTAATACTCGGATGGCTGTCATAACCTACAATTTCAATGTCTTCAGGTTCAAAGTCAAAAATTGATGTCTTGTTAGGATTCAACTTAATAGTTGGGAAAGGCGCTTTGGGTCCACGTGACAATTGCAATTTTACCTGTTCAACATGATTTAAATAGATATGTGCATCACCAAACGTATGAACGAATTCACCCGCTTCTAATCCACATTCATGCGCAACCATATGAGTTAAGATACTATAGCTTGCAATATTAAAAGGAACTCCAAGAAAAACGTCTCCACTGCGTTGGTAAAGTTGACAACTTACTTTTCCGTTTTCTACATACAGCTGAAACAGTGTATGGCAGGGAGGCAAAAGGGTACCTCCTTTTTGAATTTCCTGTGGATTCCAAGCGGAAATGATGATACGTCGAGAATCAGGATTGTTCTTTAAATCTTCAATGGCTGCCTTTAATTGGTCAACACCATCTTTTCCACCGCCAAAATTTCTCCACTGGGCACCGTATGCACCACTGCCAATTGAACCGTATTTTTCTTCAAACTCAGCTTCTGTTAACAATCGGTTAATGAAAATGTCCCGCTGTTTCTCAAATTCTTTTGCAAATTCAGGGTCTTCTTGAATACGATGTCCGAAGTTACTCATATCTACTTCACCTGTATAATCATCCGAAGCAAAATATTTTTCTAGGCACCAAGCGTCCCAAATGTGATTATTCCGAGCCACTAAATATTTAATATTTGTATTTCCACTGATAAACCAACATAGTTCCTCGATTATTTTCTTTAAAAATACCTTTTTACTCGTAAGAATAGGAACCACTAAATCCGAAAGGCTAAATCGCATTTGATAACCAAAAATGGATTTAGTCCCTGTTTTGGTTCGGTCATCTTTTGTTTTACCGTGTTCTAGAATGTATCGGCATAAATCTAAATAGTTTTCTTCTTGCAAACGATTAGGGAATTTCCCCTCCTTAACTTGCTCCATAACTTCTAGCAAGGCTGCTTGCATATCTTCTTTTGTATCATGTTTCTTTACATTCTCTAGCAGCGAGAGAACATGATATTTTGTTAATGTACTCATCTTCCAATCTCCTTTTTTTGTTGAAAATTCTGTTGTTATTGTACTGTATCCTTTTACAAAGAAGAAAAAAAGATAAGCTTTTTCATGTTACAGTGCTAAGACAAGAATAGCGATTGCTGGAAATACAAGTAAAATGGATAAAAACTTTCGAGTAAGAACCAACACTAAACAAGCCAAATAAACAAAGTAACCAATAAAGTACAATGATTGTGACTGATTTTCATACATTATTAAACTACCAACCAATAATGCAAGAGATAGCACAATTGCAAAGATAATAACTATACGGTTTTTCATTTCTTCACCTCTTTAAAAAGTCAAACACTTACATATCTCTCATTCTACAAACAGGAACTTTTCTTTTTCAACAAACAAGCCCATTTTTTTCTTTTTTTCTCTAAAAAAATTTTTCGAGCATATACTAATCCCACCATTCAAAGAAAAGGGGAATGAACATGAAATTTATCTTAAATCAGGAAGGCGTACTTCTTCATGTACAAGAAAATAAAGCAGTTACCACATTAAAAAAACACCATAAACCAATTATCAAATCAATGTTGTACGGTGTTTTTCTATTTATCGGATATCAACTTCTTCAACAGATGCTCACTGGCGGTTTAACAGGAATCGATTTACTTATTCATGAAGGATTAGAATGGCTAGGATGGGGTCACTACGTTGCTCATCCCTTTTCTAACCTCACCCCTGCTATTAGCTTCTAATTTACCTTAGAAGCTTTTTCTTTGTGATAAAACATATTTACTTCATACGAATCTTGTAAGAGAAGACGTGCTTTTTGTTTAAAAATAGAAACGTCTCCACTGGTGTATAAAACAACTTCGCCATTTCCACTTTTATTATCCATTTCACGAATGTTTTTCGCAATTTCAATAGCTGGGTTAATTAAATGAATATGAGTTCCTATATTCTTTTGAATGAATGACGAAACAAGCGGGTAATGTGTACAACCTAAGATAAGCGTATCAATGCTCTGATAGGGAAGAGGAAGCAGTTCGTGTCCTAAAAGACGTTCATTGACAATACCACTTTCTAATCCATCTTCTATTAACTGTGCTAAGTTTGAACAAGCTACACTATGTACTGGCATTTCCGCATTTAAACGGTGAAGTTGTTTTTCATACCCACCGCTCTGAATCGTATTAGGCGTGGCAATAACGCCAATTCCTTTATGAGCTTTCTCTATTGCCATGTTAGCTCCCGCTTCAATGGTTCCTATCATCGGAACGCTATACCGTTTCTTCATATCATCTAGAAGTAGTGACGTAGCGGTATTACACGCGAACACAATAATATCAACTTGCTCATCTATTAAAAACTCAATAATGTTTTCTACATATGTTGTTAATTGGTTTTTTGTTTTTGTTCCATAGGGAACATGACAACTGTCACCGACGTAAATACAATCTGTATGAGGAGACGTGCGTTGAATTTCCTTTAATACAGTCATTCCACCAATACCTGAATCAAAAATCCCTATTTTCATTTGCTAACTTCCTTTTACTTTGTAATAATCGTTT
>Ga0207655_1002464_pt1 | contig 14993 bp, 16 predicted proteins | sample KBSM44metaG_FD_184398 | JGI IMG/M metagenome (GOLD analysis project Ga0207655, IMG submission 184398) | Miscanthus rhizosphere microbial communities from Kellogg Biological Station, Michigan, USA - KBS M4-4 metaG (SPAdes) (version 2) | ecosystem: Host-associated > Plants > Roots > Rhizosphere >...
TGGTTGGTGGTAGCGACATCATGACTGAAATGTCTGCCGACGGTTCGTTGCAGGCACTGATCAAAGACGCCGCCGCCAAAGCCGCCGCTGCCAAGACCGAAGCCTGATTCGGTACCTGTAGGAGCGAGGCTTGCCCGCGAAGCAGGCGCCGCGCTTCTGCAGATACACCGCGTCATCGTTCTTCGCGGGCGAGCCTCGCTCCTACAAGAGCGCACGTAAAAAGCCCCGCCTCTGTAAAGAGAGCGGGGCTTTTTATTGCGTCGGGGTTAGCGGCGTAGAACTTACTCTTCGCCCATCTGCGATTGCAGATAGTTCTCAAGGCCGACTTTATCGATCAGGCCCAGCTGGGTTTCCAGCCAGTCGATATGTTCTTCTTCGGATTCAAGAATGTCTTCGAGCAATTCACGGCTACCGAAGTCGCCAACGGTTTCGCAATGGGCGATAGCGACTTTCAGGTCGGCATGACCGTCGCGTTCGATCTTCAAGTCACACTCAAGCATTTCCTTGGTGTGTTCGCCGATGTGCAGCTTGCCCAGGTCCTGGACGTTCGGCAGGCCTTCAAGGAACAGGATGCGCTTGATCAGCTTGTCGGCGTGCTTCATCTCATCGATGGATTCGTGGTACTCGTGCTTGCCGAGCTTGTTCAGGCCCCAATCTTCATACATGCGCGCGTGCAGGAAGTACTGATTGATCGCGACCAGTTCATTGGCAAGGATTTTGTTGAGATGCTGGATGACTGTAACGTCGCCTTTCATGGTGGGAGTCCTGCCCTGTATTAGCTGTATATAAGGCGGAGTTTGAGCCGCGTAATTAACAGTGTCAAACCTAAGTTATTGAAACTTAAATGAAAATTAATCGGAATAAGAATGTTTGTGTTCCGCGTCTAAGGCCTAAGCGATTGATTTTCAGACATAAAAAAACCGGACATCAAGTCCGGTTCTTCGAAATACGGTAGTTATGCGGCTGTAAATTCTACGGGGTAGGGGATCGCCGCCTGGGCCGTTTGCAGTTTGCCCAGTGTTTCACGCACCACTTCCTTGGCCAGGCAAGCGCATTTGCCGCATTGGCTGGCTACGCCGGTAGCCTGACGGACTTCTTTGTAGCTGCAGCAACCTTCATAGATTGCATCGCGGATTTGACCGTCGGTGACGCCAGTGCAGAGGCAGACATACATAAGTGAGAACCGTCGCTGGTTGTGACTCAATTGCGATGGATCTTAATGTTAACGAGAATGATTGTCAAAGTGGTTTCTGAAGGCTTTTCGTCATAAGGGCCTTTGACTGACGAACGGTTTCCTCTCGCGCCTTGCGAAAAAAAATAGCAGCGGCCATTTTGCCCGCCAGAAAAAAACCGCTAAGGACAGGCGAAAAACGCGGTGTATGATGGTCGGCCTTTTGCGAAGGAGGTTCGTGTCACAGGGCTGTCGCCTGAGGGTGACAGGCTGGCATGAGCCCTGTTCTTCAACGTTATTACACCAGGAGATATCCAATGAGCGTACTCGTAGGCAAACAAGCCCCTGACTTCACCGTACCGGCCGTACTCGGCAATGGCGAAATCGTAGACAGCTTCACCCTGTCCTCGGCCATCAAAGGCAAATACGGCCTGGTGTTCTTCTACCCACTGGACTTCACCTTCGTTTGCCCGTCCGAGCTGATCGCTCTGGACAACCGCATGGCTGACTTCAAGGCACGCAACGTTGAAGTGGTCGCCGTTTCGATCGACTCGCACTTCACCCACAACGCGTGGCGCAACACCCCGGTGAACAATGGCGGTATCGGCCAGGTTCGTTACACCATGGCTGCTGACATCAAGCAGGAAATCATGAAGGCTTACGACGTTCAGTCCGCTGACGGCGTTGCTTTCCGTGGTGCGTTCCTGATCGACGACAAAGGCGTTGTCCGCTCGCAGATCGTCAACGACCTGCCGCTGGGCCGTAACATGGAAGAGCTGATCCGTCTGGTTGACGCTCTGCAATTCCACGAAGAGCACGGCGAAGTTTGCCCTGCCAACTGGAAAAAAGGCGACAAAGGCATGAACGCTTCGCCAGAAGGCGTTGCGGCTTACCTGACCGAGCACGCTGCTGCGCTGTAAGCCAGGCGTCCGGCAATAAAAAACCGGCCTCACTGAGGCCGGTTTTTTTATGGGCGGGATAAACCGGCGACCAGCCTCAGTCGTTGTAGTCTTCCCAGCCGCCCATCTGTTTCCAGCGATTGACGATGCCGCAGAACAGCTCAGCGGTCTTCTCGGTATCGTAGCGAGCCGAATGAGCCTCACGACCGTCGAAGTCGATGTCCGCTGCCTGACAGGCCTTGGCCAGTACGGTTTGACCGTAGGCAAGACCGGCGAGGGTCGCGGTGTCGAAGCTGGAGAACGGGTGAAACGGGTTGCGTTTCATGTCCAGGCGCGCGACTGCCGCGTTGAGGAAACCCAGGTCGAAGCTGCTGTTGTGGCCGACCAGAATCGCCCGTTTGCAACCGTTGGCTTTCAGGGCCTTGCGAATGCCACGGAAGATATCGGTCAGCGCCGCTTCTTCACTCACTGCCATGCGCAACGGGTGATCGAGTTTGATCCCGGTGAATTCCAGGGCTGCTGCTTCGATGTTGGCGCCTTCGAATGGCTCAACCCGGAAGAAGTAGGTGTGATCGGGGTACACGAACCCTTTTTCATCCATGGCGATAGTGGTTGCAGCAATTTCCAGCAGGGCGTCGGTGGCCGAGTTGAAGCCACCGGTTTCTACGTCGACGACAACCGGCAGGTAACCACGGAATCTGGCAGCCATTGGATGACGAGGACCACCTCCACCGCCTTGACCGTCCTGTTCGTCGTCGAAATGGTCTTCACTCACGCGTGTTCCTCCAGCAGGCGCCAGCGCAGTTTTTCACCGGCGCGCAGCGGGATAACGGTCAGCTCGCCAAATGGCAGGCTGGTTGGGGCGGTCCACTCTTCGCGGACCAGGGTGATGCGATCGGTGTTCGCCGGCAGACCGTAGAAACGCGGGCCATTGAGGCTGGCGAAGGCTTCGAGCTTGTCCAGCGCATTACGCTGTTCGAAGGCTTCGGCATACATCTCGATCGCGGCATAAGCGGTGTAGCAACCGGCACAGCCGCAAGCCGCTTCTTTGGCGTGCTGGGCATGGGGGGCCGAGTCGGTGCCGAGGAAGAACTTGTCGCTGCCGCTGGTGGCAGCGTCGAGCAGGGCTTCCTGGTGGGTATTGCGCTTGAGGATCGGCAGGCAATAGAAGTGCGGCCGAATCCCACCCACCAGCATGTGGTTGCGGTTGTACAGCAGGTGATGCGCGGTGATGGTGGCGCCAACGTTGGCCGAAGCCGCGTTGACGAACTGCACGGCATCGGCGGTGGTGATGTGTTCGAACACCACTTTGAGCGTTGGGAAACGCTCGACCACGCGACGCATGTGCTCATCGATGAAGATTTTTTCCCGATCGAAAACGTCGATATCGCCACGGGTGACTTCACCGTGAACCAGCAAGGGCATCCCGACTTCGGCCATGGCCTCCAGTGCAGGGAAAATCTTGTCGATGCTGGTGACGCCAGAGTCCGAATTGGTGGTCGCGCCGGCCGGGTACAGCTTGGCGGCGTGAATGAAACCGCTGGCCTTGGCCTCACGAATTTCTTCGGGCTGGGTGCGGTCGGTCAGGTACAGAACCATCAGCGGTTCGAAACGGCTGCCGGCCGGACGTGCGGCGAGAATCCGCTGGCGATAGCCATCGGCTTCAGCAGCGTTGCGCACCGGAGGTACCAGGTTGGGCATGATGATGGCGCGACCAAAGGTGCGCGCGACATCCGCGACGGTATTGGTCAACACGGCACCATCGCGAAGATGAATGTGCCAGTCGTCGGGACGCAGCAGGGTCAGGCGGTCGGACATGAGGGAATTCCAGGCGGGTCAAACTCAGGGGAATGCTACCGGAAAAGACTCTTCCAGGCACTCGCTATCAAGTTTTACGACAAGCTTCCGATACCCAACAGGCAGGCCGTGAATATGTGTGTCGGTCTTTTTGTCGTAGAAGCCAGTGGAGCCTCCCGTGCGCCAGCGTTATTTAGCCTTGCTCAGTGTGTTTGCCAGCCTTCCCGCGATGGCGCTCACTTTCCAGACTCGCCTGGAGAGCATCGAGTGGACGGTCGAAGGCGACAAGTTCGAATGCCGCCTGACTCAACCGATCACCGATTTCGGTTCGGGTGAGTTTGTGCGGCGCGCCGGAGAGCAGGCGACATTTCGACTGAAGGCCTACAACTCAATGATCGGTGGGGGTTCCGCCACCTTGCTGGCGGCGGCTGCGCCATGGCAGCCGGGGCGTGGCGACATTAACCTGGGCTCGGTGAGAATCGGTAGTGGCAACGTGCTGTTCAACAGTTCGCAAGTGCAGGCCGGGCGCCTGATCAGCGGGCTGATGGAGGGGCGCAGCCCGGTCGTACGACACTCATCGGGCGACGGTCGGGTGTCTGAAGTGCGTCTGCTGCCGGTCAAGTTCAGCAAGGCCTATGGTGACTATCAGGGTTGCGTCGCCAAGCTGTTGCCACAGAATTTCGAGCAAGTGAAGCAATCCGAGGTCGGCTTTCCGGGGGAGGGTATCGATCTCGATGCCAGGGCCAAGGCCCAGTTGCAGGTCATGCTGGAGTTCATGAAGGCCGATCCGACGGTCAACCACATTGAACTCGATGGCCATTCCGACAATAGCGGTAACCGGCTGACCAACCGTGAACTGTCACGACGCCGGGCGCTGGCGGTGATGGATTTCTTCAAGGCCAATGGTGTGCAGGAATCGCAGATCACCCTGCGTTTTCACGGTGAGCGCTATCCGCTGGCGCCCAACAACAATGCCGCCAACCGGGCGAAGAACCGCCGGGTTGCCGTACGTCTCGAGCGGGTCGCACCGACCGAGAAACCGGCGCCTCAAGCCACCGCCGCCGCGAGCAGCGCGACGACCTCCTGAACCTGCTGAATTCGTCGCTCGCTCGACATAATCTGTCGCTTCGTCGTCATAAGCTGTCGCGCCTCTGTAAATTATCCTGCATGAGCGGTAGACTTGACAGCTTTCCGTAGAACCCCGTGGAGTGATGGCATGGCGGACGTAAACAAGGTCGTTCTGGCGTATTCCGGCGGCCTGGACACTTCGGTGATCCTCAAGTGGCTGCAGGATACATATAACTGTGAAGTAGTGACCTTCACCGCTGACCTGGGTCAGGGCGAAGAGGTCGAACCGGCCCGCGCCAAGGCACAGGCCATGGGCGTAAAAGAAATCTATATCGACGATCTGCGCGAAGAATTCGTGCGTGATTTCGTGTTCCCGATGTTCCGCGCCAACACCGTTTACGAAGGCGAGTACCTGCTGGGTACTTCCATCGCTCGTCCGTTGATCGCCAAACGCCTGATCGAAATCGCCAACGAAACCGGTGCTGACGCCATTTCCCACGGCGCGACCGGCAAGGGCAACGACCAGGTTCGTTTCGAACTGGGCGCCTACGCCTTGAAGCCAGGCGTGAAAGTGATCGCTCCATGGCGCGAATGGGACCTGCTGTCCCGTGAGAAGCTGATGGACTACGCCGAGAAGCACGCGATTCCGATCGAGCGTCACGGCAAGAAAAAATCCCCGTACTCGATGGATGCCAACCTGCTGCACATCTCCTATGAAGGCGGCGTGCTGGAAGACACCTGGACCGAGCACGAAGAAGACATGTGGCGCTGGACCGTCTCCCCGGAGAAAGCTCCCGACAAACCGCAGTACCTGGAACTGACCTACCGCAACGGCGACATCGTTGCACTGGACGGTGTCGAAATGACCCCGGCCACCGTGCTGGCGACCTTGAACCGTATCGGTGGCGAACATGGTATCGGCCGTCTGGACATCGTCGAAAACCGCTATGTGGGCATGAAGTCCCGTGGCTGCTACGAGACGCCTGGCGGCACCATCATGCTGCGCGCTCACCGTGCGATCGAATCGATCACCCTGGACCGCGAAGTGGCTCACCTCAAAGACGAGCTGATGCCTAAATACGCCAGTCTGATCTACACCGGCTACTGGTGGAGCCCAGAGCGTCTGATGCTGCAACAGATGATCGATGCTTCCCAGGCCCACGTGAACGGCGTAGTGCGCCTGAAACTGTACAAGGGCAACGTGATCGTCACCGGACGCAAGTCCGACGAGTCGTTGTTCGACGCCAACATCGCGACCTTCGAGGAAGATGGCGGCGCCTACAACCAGGCCGATGCGGCGGGCTTCATCAAGCTCAACGCCTTGCGCATGCGTATCGCGGCGAACAAAGGCCGCAAGCTGTTCTGAGACCTTTGATGCGGTAATGGAACTGTGGCCTTGTCGATGACAAGGCCACAGTTCTGAAAAAGGGCTGCTGCATATTACGTTTCGCTTTCTGCTGGTTTCTTCCAACCGTTCCTTTTGCTGCCTGCCTTTGATCTCACTTCAAGGGCTGCCTTGCTCTGTGCGACGGGTCAAAACCTAGCCCATGATCGTCACGCCATGTGAGCTCAAATTGTAAGAAACACAGAACGTTGCGTTGCTGCGTTTCTTTAGTTGTTTCCAGTGTTTGAGCGCGCTGTCCTTCAGCACTACCTCCGAATCGGCACACGTGAGAAATACGATCACGTGTGCAGGATTATCCGGAGCGTGCTGGATACTCTCCATCAGGGCGCTGAACCCCATTTTTTTGGTTATCCAGCGTGCATCAATGATGTGCAGATCCTTTAGCGGCGCGGGCAGCTGCACATGGTGTTGGACCGAGCGTTCAGGCGACACACTGGAAGTGCTGTTTCCAGAGTGATCAGCGTTGTCCATGACTTTTATAAAATGCTTTCCCTTCTCGAAATCGGAGGGCGCGTAAAGCGATCGATAATTGAAGTTAAGTGTGGCGAAGAAAAGAAAAAGCAAATAAAAGGGAAAGCTGATCAGAAACCAGATGTAGAGTTCTCTCTCCTTGTGGTCAAGAAAGGGCAGCGATACAGCAGCTGATGTTTCGGACAGTGCTGCAAATATTGCAATGATTGTCATGGGGTTGGTGATTCTTTTTTTGAGTTTTGTCATGTTTTTTACTCATTAGGTATTATCTTTTTCTCTGTTGGTTTATAGGGTGTGTTTTGGTGGTGATGCATGTATGAGTGTGTTTTTTTGTATTTGTTATTTTAAGTTTCTTTTTGTTGTGTGGTTGAGGTTGATATAGTAACTGTATTGTTCTGGGTCTGGGTATGGCTGTTTATTTGTTTTAAAGTTGTGTGGGTTTGTTTGGGTTGTGAAGTGTTGCTGTATGTAAGTTTTTTCGAGTGGTTCGGGCCGGGTTATGTAAAATTCTGCAAGATACTCGTTACCTTTAAGGGTAGCTTAATAGTCGCGGTCTGTCGGACCAAGGGCGTTGAACCCTGTTTTTTTGGGGTGTGAATTGTTACAAAGACATTGTCGAAGCGTTTAGCAGTGTTCGGCCAATAAAATCCCTGGCTCATCATGCGCAATGATTTCTTGTAGGAATAATCCGTGTTGTTTGTAGGTAATGTCTCTCGGTGCGAGTGGTCGAGGGGGACGGCATGCCATGGGTGAAACGACTAGGCTATGGTGCGGGCTCTAAAAATTCGAACAGCGAAAATTGGAATTGCCCATGAATAAAGTGCTGATCGTGGATGATCACCCCGTCATTCGTCTTGCGGTACGTATGCTAATGGAGCGTCATGGCTACGAAGTCATTGCAGAAACAGACAATGGCGTGGATGCATTGCAACTTGCTCGTGAACTTATGCCGGATATCGTTATCCTGGATATTGGAATACCGAAGCTGGATGGGTTGGAAGTTATCGCGCGCCTGACCTCGGCGGCGATGCCTCTTAAAGTGCTGATATTGACGTCCCAGGCTCCAGGACATTTTTCCATGCGTTGTATGCAATCGGGTGCCGCCGGATATGTCTGTAAACAACAGGACCTTACTGAGTTGCTCAGTGCAATAAAGGCTGTATTGTCAGGTTATAGCTACTTTCCTAATCAGGCACTGCATACTGTGCGCTCCAGTCTTGGGAATGCCAGTGAAGCCGATATGGTGGATCGTTTGTCCGGGCGGGAAATGATGGTCCTTCAGCAGTTGGCCCGAGGAAAGACAAACAAGGAAATCGCCGATGGGATGTTCCTCAGCAATAAAACCGTCAGTACTTACAAGACTCGCCTGTTGCTGAAGCTCAATGCTCGCTCACTGGTCGATCTTATTGAATTGGCTCAACGTAATGGCCTGGTATGAGTATGCCAGCGTTTGACGAGGGGCGATGAGCGGGCGTTTGTCGGGGATGGGCACTTAGTAAAAAGCCTCCGTTTCGGGAGGCTTTTAGGTGTCATAGGTCAAAATCGTAATCGGCCAATTGCTTTTGCAGTCGGCGCTCCTCCAGCAGATTGTCGATGGTGCGGCGTTTGCTCAGGTTGGTCTTCGCTACTTCCACCACCGGTTCTGCGTCATCGGCCTCAACGGCGGTGAAGTCGTCTTCTACGTCCAATTGCTCTTTGCCAGTGCTCATAAGGTTAACTCCAGGCTAAGACTGCCTTTGGCGCTCCTTATATCGACAATTTCCCGGCGGGTAAAAAAGATTTTTTCAATCGGCTAATCAAGAAAACTAATAGAGCCTCAATCGTCCGAGGTCTTTTGCTTGTATTCGCATAAGTCCTCGATCCGGCAGCTGCCACAACGCGGCTTGCGGGCCAGGCAAACGTAGCGTCCGTGGAGAATCAGCCAGTGATGGGCGTCGAGCAGATACTCCTTCGGCACGAATTTCATCAGTTTCTGCTCCACCTCGACCACATTCTTGCCCGGAGCAATGCCGGTACGGTTGCTGACCCGGAAAATGTGGGTGTCCACGGCCATGGTCAGCTGACGAAAGGCGGTATTGAGCACCACATTGGCGGTCTTGCGGCCGACGCCGGGCAACGCTTCCAGCGCTTCGCGGGTCTGCGGTACTTCACCGCCATGGCGCTCTACCAGCAAGCGACAGGTTTCGATCACGTTTTTTGCTTTGCTGTTATACAGGCCGATGGTCTTGATGTACTCCGACAATCCTTCGACGCCCAAGACATAAATCGCCGCCGGCGTATTGGCCACCGGAAACAGTTTGGCGGTGGCCTTGTTGACGCCGACATCGGTCGATTGCGCCGAGAGAATCACGGCAATCAGCAGTTCGAACGGCGAGGAATAGGCCAGCTCGGTCTTCGGTTCAGGATTGTCTTCGTGAAACCTGCGGAAAATTTCCAGACGTTTTGCGGCATTCATGGGCGATGCGTTTCCTCGAAGGAGGTCAATGTGGGGGAGGGGCGGGTCCAGGCTTGACGTGCGGCGATCAGCAGCCCCAGCAGAATAAACCCGCCGGGGGCCAGCGTGGCCAAGCGCAGGCCACCGTCAGCGGTGAGCACCCAACCTTGCCAGTCCGGTTGCATGGCAGCGGTCAGCCAGGGCAGATGGCTACCCAGTGTCCCGTTGCCGATGAGCTCGCGCAGCAGGCCCAGGCCAATCATCAAGGCGCCGAACAGGCCGCACAGGCGCAGGCGGTCACGCCTTGTGCCCTGGAAAAAACCGTTATGTTCCAGCACCACGCATTGCAAGGCGATCAATCCGGTATAGAACCCCAGATGCTGGTGCCATTGAAGCGACCAGGCTTGCATGGCGAGTTCTACACAACTGGTCAGTGTGGCAGCCAGCAGGAGGCAGGCCAGTAAATGGGTTGCCGGAATCAGTCGTGAGCGCAAGATACCCATGCTCACGTCATAAACACTGAGCACCAGAGCGAACATCAGCCACAGGCCCAGAGCCGTTACCAACGAATCAGTGACGCCGATCAGAGGCGCAAGCATCAGCGAGTTCTGCAGGGTTGATGACTTATTCATGGGCGCTGCTCCCGATCAGCGGTTGCCGGTGTTCATCGAAGTAACGCAATGCATCGTGGGTGGCATTGATCACCGCTCTTGAGGTGATGGTCGCGCCTGCGATCTGATCGAATTGCCCTCGGTCCTTTTTCAAGGCCCAGCCAGTGTCGCTTGGTTCGCCTAGAGACTTGCCGGTAAACACTTGCAGCCAGGCATTGGGCCAGTCGGCGAGCTTGCCGCCCAGCCCCGGGGTTTCCGATTGCTTGAGGGTTTTGACCCCCAGCAACGTGCCATGGGGGTCGATGGCGATCAGCAAATCGATGGCGCCGGCGTAGCCCAGTGTCTGGCTGCGCAGCAACACGGCGCTCGGTTGGCCGGCCTTGGACGCCAGATAGCCATTCAGCAGCGTGCTGTTGGGCAGGCGTGTTTTTTCGACGTTGAGGGGGTGTTCCAGTGGCTGATTGTCGTAGCTGTCGGGCGCTAGCAGATCCAGCAAATTGCGGCTGTCGATCAGGCGTTGTTCAGCGGCAATGCGTGCGGCGCTGGTGTACTGCGCGAGGTAAGTCGCGCCTGTCCCCAGGCCTGCCAGTAATACCAGGGTCACAACGCTTGTCGCTCGGTTCATGGGCTGACCTGCGCTTGTCTGGAGGCAGCAAACCGCTCCAGCGCCGGTACACAGAGGTTCATCAGCAGGACGGCAAAAGCCACCCCGTCGGGATAGCCGCCCCACGTGCGAATCAAGTAAGTCAGCAGCCCCACTCCGGCGCCGAACAGCAACCGGGCCGTGGGGTTTTTCGCGCCGGATACCGGTTCCGTCACGATGAAGAAGGCACCCAACATGCTCGCGCCAGTGAGCAGATGGAAGAGTGGCGAGCCATGGGAATCGGAGCCCGAACCGTTCCAGCACAACAGGCTGATGACGAACAGGCTGGCGAGCATGCCGACCGGCGCATGCCAGCTGAACACCCGCCGTTGCAGCAGAAACGCGCCGCCGGCCAGGAAGGCCAGGTTGACCCATTCCACGCCCCGGCCGCCGAAATGGCCGAATGCCGGGTTGCCGGCAAACAGTTCGTCCATGGTCAGGCTTTTGTTGATTCGCAGGCTGTCCAGCGCGGTGGCCTGGGCCCACGCGTCTGGTGTCTGGCCGAGGTTGAAGCCGAACACTTGTTGCAGGCCAGCGAGGAAGTCCATGCCGTGGGACGACGGCCAATGGGTCATTTGCTGAGGAAACGTCACTGAAGCCAGGGCGAAACCGAGCATCGCCGGGTTGAACGGATTCCTGCCGACGCCGCCATACAGGTGCTTGCCGAAAAAAAGTCCGAATGCCGCAGCGCTGACCGTCAGCCACCACGGGCAATAAGGCGGCAAGGCCAGGGCCAACAGGGTCGCGCTGACCAGCGCACTGCCATCGCTCACTGTCGGTTTTACAGGTTGCTTGCGCAGCTGTAACACCGCTGCTTCAACGGCCAGTGCGGTAGCTGCCGTCAGAATCAGGTTGATCAACACGCCCCAACCGTACAGCCAGAACAACATCAGCATTCCCGGCAGGGTGGCCAGCAACACCAGCTTCATGGCCTGCTGAAGGCGTTCATCCACCGATTCAAGGGGCGGCATAGGCATCCACCTGCCGCTCGGCTTCGCTGAGCGCATGTTGCAATGCTGTGATCTGTTCGGCCGGCGCTTCGTTTGTTTGAGCCTTCTTGAGTTCGGCGCGGCGCATGGCCAACTGGATCTTCGCCCGTTTCAGCTCGGCATCGTTTGTCGGAACAGGTGGAGTAGCTACCACCGGTGCACTGCTTTCCAGCAGCAACAGCGCCTGTTCGGCAGCTTCGAACTGCTGTTGCAGCACGATCAGTTGCGATTGCTGTTCGAAGGTCGGTGGATGCCCGAAGGCCTTGAGCGATTTATTCAGCTGCGCCCGACTCATCGCCAGATCGACCTTGGCCTTTTTCAGCGCCGCATCGGCATTGGCGGCCTTCTGCGCACGCACGCGCTCGAGCGCGGCCTGAACCGGGTCGAGCGTCACTTCACTGTGCTGCACGGCGCGTTGGGCGCGGGCCTGACGTTCGGCGAGTTTCTGTTCCTCTTCGCGATGTAGGCGGGCATTGCGCTGTTCGAAGCGACGTCGCGCGCGGTTGCGCTTGGCGGCCCGGGCCTGTTGCTCCTCCAGGCTGAACGCCAGCCCACCGACAATCGGCAGCGTGGCCAGCGGTAGCGGATGCATCTCGATGCAATCCACCGGGCAGGGCGCCACGCAGAGGTCGCAACCGGTGCATTCGTCGACGATGACCGTGTGCATGAATTTCGCCGCGCCGACAATCGCGTCGACCGGGCAGGCCTGAATGCATTTGGTGCAACCGATGCATTCGGCTTCGCGGATGTACGCGATTTGCGCCGGTGCCGAACCGCGACTGACGTCCAGTTCCAGCACCGGCACTTTCAGCAGCTCGGCGAGGGCCGCGATGGTTTCGCTGCCGCCCGGTGGGCACTTGTTGATCGGCTCGCCGCTGGCGATGCCTTCGGCGTACGGTTTGCATCCGGGGTGGCCACACTTGCCGCATTGGGTCTGCGGCAAGAGGGCATCGATGCGTTGAATCAGACTCATGTTTTGATCAGCCCGCTGAATCCGAGAAAAACCACTGCGATCAATCCGGCGCCGATCAATTCGATCGGCAGGCCGCGAAAGGGCAGGGGGACATCGTTATCGAGTGTGCGTTGGCGCAAGTCGCTGAACAGGCTCAGCACCAGCCAGAAACCCAGCCCGGCACCTAGGCTCAAGGCTATGGCGTGGAAAAGTCCCTTGTCGTCCTGAGCGTTGAGCAGGGTCAGCCCAAGCACGCCGGCATTGCCCAGCAGCAGGGGCCAGAGACCCTCGAATGAAAGCTTGGCGAATAACCGTGGAAGCAGTTTCAGCAGCGGGCCGATCAGCAGAACGCTCAGCGGCAGGAATACGAACAGTCGCAGCGACGTCAGCCCCAGCGGCACCAGCAGCCAGTGGTAGAGCGCATGGCCGAGCGTGCCGACGATCAGCATCAGGCACGTCGTCGCGATGCCCAATGCATGCACCTGTCGCCGCTCGCTGCCCAGCACCGGATCGACGCCCAGCGGCCAGTGCAACACGAGGTTGTTGATCAGGGCAGCGCTGATAAGCGTAAGAAGCAGTTCGGTCATGATCGTGCCGGTAAGAACAGGGCTTTCTTAAGGGGCTCTCTAAAAAGAGATTAGGCATTATCCGGCAAGGAAGGAGGGTGGGCCAGATATGAAAATCCCACAGTCGCGCCGGGCACGACTGTGGGATCGGTTTAGCGCAGGACTTTACTTGATGCGCTGACCTGGCTTGGCGCCACTGTCGGGGCTCAGCAGATAGATTTCTTCGCCACCAGGGCCGGCCGCCATCACCATGCCTTCGGAGATCCCGAATTTCATTTTGCGAGGCTTGAGGTTGGCAATCATCATGGTCAGGCGACCTTCAAGCTTGGCCGGGTCCGGGTAGGCGCTCTTGATGCCGGAGAGCACGTTGCGTTGCTCGTCACCGATGTCCAGGGTCAGGCGCAGCAGTTTGTCGGCACCTTCGACGGCTTCGGCCTTGAGGATCAGGGCGACGCGCAGGTCGACCGCGGCAAAGGTATCGAACTCGATCTCCGGCGACAGCGGATCCTTGGCCAGTTCGCCGTTGCCTTGAGGCGCGGCAGCTTCGCCGGTGTCGGTCTGGCTGGCGGTCAGGTCTTCTTTCGAGGCGTCGGTCATGGCTTGCACTTTTACCGGGTCGATGCGGGTCATCAACGGTTTGAACTCGTTCAGCTGATGGTTGCTGAGCAAGGTGGTGTGGTCGTTCCAGGTCAGCGGTGCGACGTTCAGGAACGCCTCGGCATCGGCGGCCAGCAGCGGCAGCACCGGCTTGAGGAAAATCACCAGTTGGCGGAACAGGTTGATACCCAGGGCGCAAATGGCCTGGACTTCATCCTGCTTGCCTTCCTGTTTGTTCAGCGACCACGGTGCCTTGTCGGCGATCCAGGCGTTGGCACGGTCGGCCAGGCCCATGATTTCGCGCATGGCCCGGGCGAAGTCACGCGCTTCGTAGGCTTCGGCGATGCTCGGTGCTGCGGCCAGGAACGCTTCGGTCAGCTCCGGTGCGGCGTTGCCGGCCACCAGCACGCCAGCGTTGCCTTTGTGGATGAAACCGGCGCAACGGCTGGCGATGTTGACGACTTTGCCGACCAGGTCCGAGTTGACCTTCTGCACGAAGTCTTCGAGGTTCAGGTCCAGGTCATCGACGCCACGGCTCAGCTTGGCCGCATAGTAGTAGCGCAGGTATTCCGGCGACAGGTGATCCAGATAGGTCCGGGCCTTGATGAAGGTGCCGCGGGACTTGGACATCTTCTGACCGTTGACGGTCAGGTAGCCGTGCACGTTGATGCCGGTCGGTTTACGGAAACCGGCGCCTTCGAGCATCGCTGGCCAGAACAGGGCGTGGAAGTTGACGATGTCCTTGCCGATGAAGTGGTACAGCTCGGCGGTGGAGTCCTTGCCCCAGAACGCGTCGAAATCAAGTGCAGGCGTACGGTTGCACAGGTTCTTGAAGCTGGCCATGTAGCCGATCGGCGCGTCCAGCCACACGTAGAAGTACTTGCCTGGTTCATCAGGAATTTCGAAGCCGAAGTACGGCGCATCGCGGGAGATGTCCCACTGTTGCAGGCCGGCGTCCAGCCATTCGGCGATCTTGTTGGCCACGGCCTCTTGCAAGGTGCCGCTGCGGGTCCAGGCTTGCAGCATTTCCTGGAAGTCCGGCAGCTTGAAGAAGAAGTGCTGGGAATCCTTGAGCACCGGCGTGGCGCCGGAGATTGCCGACTTCGGATCCTTGAGGTCGGTCGGCGCGTAGGTTGCACCGCATTTTTCGCAGTTGTCGCCGTACTGGTCTTCGGTGCCGCATTTCGGGCAGGTGCCCTTGATGAAGCGGTCGGCCAGGAACATTTTCTTTTCCGGGTCGAAGTACTGCGTGATCGAGCGCGTGGCGATGTGCCCGGCGTCGCGCAGCTTCAGGTAGATCTGGCTCGACAGCTCACGGTTTTCTTCGGCGTGAGTGGAGTGGAAGTTGTCGAAGTCCACCAGGAACTCGGCAAAGTCGGCGCTGTGTTCA
>Ga0207655_1002466_pt1 | contig 14987 bp, 13 predicted proteins | sample KBSM44metaG_FD_184398 | JGI IMG/M metagenome (GOLD analysis project Ga0207655, IMG submission 184398) | Miscanthus rhizosphere microbial communities from Kellogg Biological Station, Michigan, USA - KBS M4-4 metaG (SPAdes) (version 2) | ecosystem: Host-associated > Plants > Roots > Rhizosphere >...
AAACGTAACTTCAACGGGCACTTCAAGGGGCCACCTCAGCCAGCGGTTGAGTGGCGAGAAACTCGGCCAGTTGTTGATTGAGCTCAGGGGTCGGCGTCTCGAGATCGTCGCTCCTGATCGGCACCAGGATCTTGCTGCCGGGCGCCACAACGATGCCGTCCTCACGATTCCATGCCGCCACGCCCACGCGCCGAACCTGGCCGTCGGGCTGGATCAGCCACAAATAATCACCCTCGGCGTCGCCAAGAATGGCGCAGTCACGGGCATAGGCACGCACTTCCTGCAGGGCTCGGTAAGGCACCTGACAAGGCTGCGCGACCGCCCCGAAAACTTCCACGGTGGACGGCCGCTGGGGGTAAATCAGATGGTCGCCATCATCCAGCAGCGCGTTGCGGGCGAACCCCGTTTCCACAGCGATCGGATCGAGCACCGCGACCTGACGTCCGGTGACCGGTAGCTGCTCGACCTGCTCATATAGGCGCGCGCTCAATTCTGCTCGCGTGTTTTTGCCATCGAGCAAGGCCCCCCGTTGCAGCAGTTTCAGATCGAACAAAACACCCGCCTTCAAGCGCGTCTGCTTGTCCACTAATGAACGGTGCAGCCACGCCGCGCCCAGCCAGTAACTTTCGGCATTGGGTTGGGCGTTACGAATGACATCCAGCAAGCGCGCACCGGGCTTGATTTCGAATTGGCCAGGGCTGCGCACATCACCGCTGACCGTGACGGCCGCTTGGCCCACGCCCGGGCCGATCAACAGCAGGCCAAGCAAAAAAAGGTTTGAACACTTCACCGGGCAGCTCCCCGATCACGGCGCACCTGCACGATTTTCAGAAACAGTTGCGGCGTCAGATGCTGCTCGCTGCGCAGGATGAAACCGTCCTGGGGGTCGACCCAGTAGCGGTTGGTGGCGCGGAAATTCAGGGTGGGTGCATCCACCTGCTCGTCAATGCGCAGCAAGGCGTAATCCTTGTCCAGAATGCTGATGGTCTCGATGCCATGGGGACTGAAACGGCTGTTGACCGCGATACCGATGCGGTTGCCGTTATAGATGTCGATCCAGCGCGTGCTGGTATAGCCGTCGGGCAAATGCTGAAGGCCGCGTTTGAAGGGCGACTCTTCATTGAAGCGAGTGCCATCCAGGGAAACGCCCAGCCCGACAGTGCGCACCACCAGGCCGTCGCGCATCAGCAGCACTTGCTTGCCGGAAGCGACCCAGAACTGCAGGTCGCCCCGCCGACGAGCCATGGCCATCACGCCCTCACTGGAGGGGGTGGTGACCAGGATCTGCGGATATGGCACAGCGTCGACCTGAGCACGGGTCAAATTGATAGAGGCAGGCCCCGCGACAGATGTCTCAAGGGTGTCCCAGGAGGCCTTCATCAACGGGTTACACCCGCACAGCAAGAGCGCCATCGTCAGACTGGCGCAGGTAGGCAAAGTTTTCACGGCGGGATTGAGCCTTATCTGCTGTTGGCTTCGCTGAGATCGTTAAGTGAGCTGGCACCGGTCCCCAGGACAGTGGCCGTAGGCAGAAGCTGGCTGATCAGACGGTTCCAGCGCGTCACGCCGGCCGGGCCGACATAGACGATGTCTTGCGGTTGCAAGTCGAAACGGGTGGCCAGTACCAGGGCCGAAGGGGATTCTGCGTCGAGCTGGAACACCTTGGCCGGTTCGGTTTCCAGGTGGTCGGCGCCGCGAATCACGTACACCGCATTGCCGTTGGAGGTGGTCTGGTTCAAGCCCCCCACTGTGCCCAGCGCATCGGTCAGGTTGATCGACTTGCCTTTGAAGCTCAGTGCGCGAGGCAAATTGACCTCACCCATGACATAGATCCGCTTTTGGTCGTTATAGGGCAGGTACAGCCGGTCGCCGCCCTTGAGGTAAACGCCTTGCAACTGTGAGTCCTGGCGATTGAGGGTGTCCAGATCGAGCTTGTATTCGCGCCCGTCCCGAGTCAGCGTCAGGCCTGACAGGTCTGCGTTCGAGGGATCCACACCAGCCGCGCCAACGGCCTCTACCACGCTCAGTGGCGTGGTAGTGATTGGCTGTTGGCCAGCCTTGAGCACCGCACCGGAAATCACCACGGTCTGGCTGGCGAAGCGCAATACGCTGACGTCGACCTGGGGGCTTTCGACAAATTGCGACAAGCGCTCGGCAATAAAGGCCCGCAACTCTTCGATGGTTTTACCGGCCGCCGGGATATTACCGATGTAGGGATAAAACAACGTGCCGTCCGGACGCACCAGACGCCCGTTGGCATCGAGTTGCTGTTGCGGTCCCGAAGGCGCCGTCAACTCGGGGTGATCCCAGACCGTGATAAATAACAGGTCGTTGGCACCCACGCGATAACCGCCTGGAACGTAGGACAACAACGCTGGGGGAACGGATTCGCGAACTTGCGTGGCGGCATCCATGGCAATCAATTTAGGCGTGATGGGAATAAGCTCCACCCGGCTACTTTCCGGAGAGCCGTCACTGACCATTTGACTGGTGTCCATGTGTTGACCAGGCGAAAACATACAGCCGTGCAAGCTGATACTTGCCAGCATAACAACAGATAATCTACGGATCATAATGGCACTACGCTAGTCGAGGGCAAATCTAAAACAAGATCACCCAGAAAGTTCTGAGTGATCTTGAACAACATACTTCGCGGGGTTTAGTTGGTACCCGTCGTACCACTAGTACCGGTTGTGCCACCCGTTCCAGAGGTACCGCCATTGGAACTGCCTCCAGAGTTTGAAGCGGCCGCCGCAGCGCCGACAATGGCCGCGCCGATCACCACGGTTTCTGCGACCGTCACTCCCCCAACCAGCGGGGTACTCAAGGACAATGGCTCGCTCACCTCTTCGCTCACTGCTTCGCTCGCCGTTTTGCTCGCCGGCTCATCCGCCGCCAACGCTGCAGTGCTCATGACAGCCAGCAAGCCGGCCGTAAGTAGTTTCTTCATATCAGACTCCTTCTCGACATCAACTCTGCATTAGATTTGAGACTAAGGGACCGGGAATGGAACAGCAGGTGAATGAACTGACACCCGTCAATTGAACGAGACAGTTCATGCACATTGCCTCCTTTGGAGAATGTCATTTATAGGGAGTGCATGCCATACGCCAAACCTCGTCACATCATGGACAAAAGCGCTTGCACCGAGCAGGACTTATTGACGGAAAAAGGCAATTTTCCAAGATGTTTGCTACATGAGAAGGCATTTTCGGCACAAACTCCCGAGCAAAAGTCACTCCCCCTTCACGCCTATTGTTATTATTAGTCAGGATTTTCCCGGCATCCTGTCCCGCTAGGTTCTATTGTGACTGAACATTCAAGGCTAAATAACATCAGGTCATAAATAGTTAATGTTAACTATAGACCAATATTAAGCCGTCATTCCCCGTTCAACACCGCGCGCAAGCGTGGGTTGCGCAAGTCTTTTTCCGAGAGTTGAGGCGATTCAACTGGCCAGGCAATGCCCAGCTCCGGATCATTCCAGAGCAGCCCACCCTCATCCTCGGGGAAATACAGATCGGTGCATTTGTATTGAAAATCGGCGGTATCGCTGAGCACGCAGAAGCCGTGGGCATAACCCGGCGGCACCCATAGCTGCAGATGGTTGTCGGCGGTCAACTTGACCCCTACATGTTCACCGCAAGTGGCCGATTCGGGATTGATGTCCACCACCACGTCGTACACCGCACCTTGGGTAACCCGCACCAACTTGCCCTGGGGCCGGGTCCGCTGGAAGTGCAAACCGCGCAATACGCCATACTGCGAGCGTGAGTGATTGTCCTGGACGAAAGGCAACTCGATGCCGGCGTCGCGATAACGCTGTTCGTGATAACTCTCGAGAAAGAACCCACGGGCATCGCCAAACACCTTGGGCTCGATAATCAGTACGCCGGGCAACCGGGTGTTGATGACATTCATTTCGAAGGCTCCGTCGTCAGTACGCGCGCCAGGTATTGTCCGTAACCGGTTTTGTGTAACGCGGTGGCTTGTTTATCCAGTTCCGCAGCCGACAACCAACCCTGGTGATAGGCCACCTCTTCAAGGCAGGCCACCTTCAAGCCCTGCCGCGCTTCGATGGTCTGGACGAAATGCCCGGCCTCCATCAACGAATCATGGGTGCCGGTGTCCAGCCAGGCAAAACCACGCCCCAGCACACTGACGTGCAGATCCCCGCGTTGTAGATAAGCATTGTTCACGTCGGTGATTTCAAGCTCGCCGCGTACCGAAGGCTTGACTTGCTTGGCGATGCTCACCACGTCTTTGTCGTAGAAATACAAACCGGTGACAGCATGGTCGGACTTCGGATGTGCAGGCTTCTCTTCGATCGAGATCGCCTTGCCGCTCTCGTCGAACTCGACAACGCCAAAACGATCCGGGTCGCTGACTCGATATCCAAAAACAGTGGCACCGGTCTGTCGTTGTGACGCTTCGCGCAACAAGGCGCTGAAGCCATAACCGTAGAAAATGTTGTCGCCCAGAATCAGCGCCACATTGCTGTCGCCGATGAACTCCTCGCCGATCAGAAAGGCTTGCGCCAGGCCATCAGGAGAAGGCTGTTCTGCATAACTGAGTTCAATGCCGAAAGAAGAACCATCACCCAGCAAGTTCTGGAAGTTGGGCAAGTCCTGGGGCGTGGAAATAATCAATATCTCGCGAATGCCCGCCAGCATTAATACCGACAGCGGATAATAAATCATCGGTTTGTCGTAGACCGGCAGCAGCTGTTTGGACACACCACGGGTAATGGGATGCAAGCGGGTGCCGGAGCCTCCCGCCAGAATGATACCTTTCATAGGGGATTCCCTTCGAAGTTAAATAGAGGCAGGTTTTGAATGTTTCAGCCAACGTGGCCAAGACGCTCGGACCGGTATTGGCCGTTGAGTATCCGTTGCCACCAATCTTGATTATCCAGATACCACTGAACCGTTTTGCGTATACCGCTTTCAAAGGTTTCCTGTGGTCGCCAACCAAGTTCACGCTCAATCTTGCCTGCATCGATGGCGTAACGACGATCATGCCCAGGGCGGTCGGTGACGAAGCTGATCAACTCCTTGTAAGAGCCCTGCCCTTCATCGCGGGGGCGCAACTCATCGAGCAGCTCACAGATGGTTTCCACCACTTGCAGGTTGCGCTTCTCGTTGTGTCCGCCGATGTTGTAGGTTTCGCCCACGATACCGCGCGACACCACTTCGACCAGCGCTCGAGCATGGTCTTCAACAAACAACCAGTCGCGGATCTGCGAGCCATCGCCATACACCGGCAACGGCTTGCCGTGGATGGCATTGAGAATCACATGAGGGATCAACTTCTCGGGGAAGTGGAAAGGCCCGTAGTTGTTCGAGCAGTTGGTGACCAGCACCGGCAGGCCATACGTGCGGTGCCAGGCGCGCACCAAATGGTCGGAGCCGGCCTTGGACGCCGAGTACGGCGAGCTCGGCTCGTAGGGCGTAGTCTCGGTGAACAGATCGTCGGTGCCTTCCAGGTCGCCATAAACTTCATCGGTGGAGATATGGTGGAAGCGAAAGCCCTGTTTCTGCTCCGCCGCCAACCCTGACCAGTAGCGGCGGCTGGCCTCCAGCATGCTGTAGGTGCCGACGATGTTGGTCTGGATGAAATCCGATGGGCTGTCGATGGAACGGTCCACATGGGACTCGGCCGCCAGGTGCATCACCGCATCGGGCTGGAAACGCGCGAACAGCTCGTGCAGCGCCGCTGTGTCGCAGATATCCACCTGCTGGAATTCATACCGGGGGCTACCCGCCACCGACGCCAGGGACTCGGTATTGCCGGCGTAGGTGAGCTTGTCGATATTGAGCACGCTCACATCGGTATTGTCGATCAGATGGCGAACGACGGCGGAGCCGATAAAACCAGCACCGCCGGTGACGATAATACGTTGGGTCACTTGCTGTACTCCTTGGGATACCACTGCATCAGTAATTTTTCGTACTGGGAAAGGATGTTTTCCCAAGTGAATTTTTCGTTGAAGCGGCGGGTGCTTTCAGCCTTCATCGCCGCGATCAAATGGCTGTGGTCATCGCGCAGGTACTTCTCGAACAACTTGGCGCAGTCGTGCTCGTCATCGAAGTACACCGCCGCATCACCGGCGACCCAACGGTTGAAATGGTTGTTATGGGCAATCACCGAGCAGCCGGCGCCCAATGCCTCCACCAGCGAAGGGTTGGTGCCCCCGACTTGATGGCCGTGGATGTAAAAGCGGCTGAAAAACCGCAGCGCCCGAACCACCGCCGCCTCATAGATGGCGCCGGGGAAGATCACTTCCTCGCCGGCCGCGTCCATCACTCGCTTGTGGTACTCGTTCTTCTCTGGCGTGAAGTTGCCCAGCACCACCAACTTATGGTTACGGCGCTTGCTGCTGAAAGCCTTGACGACCTGCAGAAAGGAGTTCTCCGGCTCCGGCCGGGCGATAACCACCGAGAAACCATGGGGCTCCAGGTCATAATCAGCCAGGGCGGTCGGGTCTGCTTCGTTCACCCGGTCCCCGCCATAAGGGATCATGGTGATCTTCGAATCCTTGACCCGGGTGGCCAGGTGATCCTTGATTTTCGGGTGGTCGGCCACCAAGTGGTTGCCGATCCAGCAACCTGCCCTTTCATTGAGCCAAAACCATGCTTTCGCGATTCCACCCCACTTATCTCGCTTCCACTCAATCCCATCCATGTTAATTACATTGACTTGACCTTTAACTCTCTGAAGCACGTTGAACACGGCAGTATTATAACCGAGTGTCAAAAACAAACCTTTTTGCCCCAGTGCGTGTTTGGTGGCCTTCCAATCGAATAAAACAGTTCCGGCTGCACCATTTTTTTCTATAGGAATATTGATTAAGTTAACACCTTTCCACTCACCCTCTGTAATTGCTCCAGCCCCATCTTCTTGACAGTAAACTATTACCGTCCATCCTTGAGCCACTAAATAAAGCGATAATTTTTCGCAAAACGTTTCGAACCCTCCATGTTTTGCTGGCAAACCACGGGTACCTAAAATGTATAGCTTTTTCATGAGTTAGATTCTTTTTTATGGATGAAATAAAAGAAACTTAAAGCAAACAAGAATGACAAGTCAGTAAGGACTAGATTAAATGTAGAAAAGCAAACTATGCAGGAAAAGTAAGCCATTCGATAAAAATTATCCTTGATATTTTCAATGGTAAACACCATGAAAAAACAGACAATTAGAAAAAGACCAATGAAGCCGCAATCTAGATAAAACTCATAAACAAGGCTAAAGCCGGAATAATAATCCCAATTTTTACTCAACGGATTATAATAAGTTAAAAGTCCTTTACCAATCCAATAAAAATTGGAGTAAATGGCTTCACCAACTGGCGCAAGGCGGCCAGCCGTATCGGATTTATACCTTGAATAATAAGCATCCTTAAATACATCCAACAGCTCTTTGAACATATCAACGATCATCGGCATCAGCAGCGCAAGAGCAATCATTAGCACTATAAGTACTAATGTTCGCTTCCCTACAGCAAACCTACCCTGAAGAAACCCCGAGTAAAACAACACCGAGGGAATCATCACGATAGCCAACCCCTGGATTGCCTTGGAGTTTGCAAGGAATATAATTGCAAGTGAAATAAAAGCTGATGAAAACTTTAATTTAGCAGACCCCCCTAATGAAAATGCGCTTAATACAACCAACAAAGCAAACAATGATAACGAAGCGTCAGACTTTATAAAAAAAGTACCTGACACCGCATCAATGGCAAACATAGGTAATTTTGAGAAACTCGCAATTTGCTCACCCGCGACCACTTGAACTATGGCAAACAGCATCTGGACCAACAAAAAATAATTGCAGTATGTAATTATTTTTTTAGACGAAATCGTAATTTTTTGAGAGAGTATTTTCCCCGCTTTAAACACCAACACAGGACAAAGCAAGTAATAATAATACACAAGCAGATAGGAAACTGGATTTTGATAAAAAATAGAGACAAAAGTAACATACAAAAACAGCACTATCATCACCATAGTGCTTCTACCAAGATATACTTTCTTTCTGAACGTAAAGCTTACAACGAGCAATGAGATTGCCAGATAGTTAGTTTCAGTTGGCGTCAAAATCCCAGTTATTTGCAAAGGCGCGCCTAAAAGAAAACACAACAGCATAAAAAAATATAATGCTGAAAACCTTACCTTACTAAAGGTTTGAGACGTATACATCCGCATATCCCTTTCAAATTAAATTTCAACAAGCATTCAACATGAAAGAAACTTCTATACAGAGGCCGTCTTGAAACTCAAATCAAACCTGACCAACAATTCTTTCAAAAACGACTTCAAACGAACTTTAACATACCAACTCTCTTCGATGCTTTCGGATATCTTGCAATTACCCGACAAACTAGCAAGCATTCTAATCTTTTCGGAAGTCATCTCCGAATGATTATAATTAAAAATAAACTCACTTTGGATCTCATAGTCTATAGACGTCACACAAGGCAAGTTATGCTTGAAATATTCATACAGCTTTAGCGGTGATTCATCGTGAGATCTTTCCTTTAAATATGGAAGCAAACCAATTTTAAACGTTCTAGCTATCACCCCAATGTCGTTATATTGAAATTTACCAAAATAATGAACATTACTCATGCTTTTAATACTGGCTAAAACTTTTCTATCAAGACAAAGACCGTATAGGGCTACCGAGTAGTTCTCCGATAGTTTTCTTATGAAAGACAAATCTAATTTATCTGTAATGAACCCAATAAACCCAAAATCATAGGTATTCGAATGGACGGTGAGTTTATTCATCTTGGCATCGTTGAAAAAAATGCCATTTGGCAAAACTGTTTTTTTAGTATTAAAAGATATTAGCGCCTCGCTTGTCACCCCGGTGACAGCGTTAAAATACTTATCTACCCAAGCGTACTTATCTCGCACCAACTCCCGTTGAAGCGGTGTATAACGATTGTGCTTTGTAAAATTATCTATCAAATCATACCAATACAGTACATTGCTATTCTTTAGCAATGGAAAGATAGCAAAAGGAGAAAAATCTAAAACCACCACTTGCTTATCACTTTTATTATACTTTGAAAGCAATGTATTTATTGTTTTAGCAAAACAGGTTTTCGCCCACGCTCTGCCACGTAACGGACCAAACAGATCTAAGGATGTAGCATCAACAAAGTTCACACCTGGAATGACAGACAGATCACTATTCAACTTTCCAAGCACACGCTCATACAGACTAACCGGCCTATTGATAACAGTTATAGCGTCAAAAAAATCAAACTCAGATATGGTTTTTATGAATTGCAAGTCTCTAACCGCAGGCCCGTATTCACTTAAGAAATACTGATCCCTATACGGGATGACTATGAGATCAGGTTTACTTTTAGCATCCATTTTATATATTCCAAATGAAGTCAAACAATATCGGTAGTTCTCAATTTATATGGATCTTCCCGGCTTCCCGAATCATAGAGGAAACATAAACTGAGCCGTTTTTTTGTATAATGGTCATACTCGAATTGAATTGGATCTTCACTCGCCGGAGCTGCTGTAGTTCATACACCGTCTTTATCTGGACATAGCAAACTGTAGACCGAAATACAAATCACACTAGAGCCTTTCAGCTGCTTACTCATAGAGCGACCCAATGACCGTTGAGATATTACTGCATTATTCTTTACAACTGCCATGTGATTATCAGCTTGCACTTAAGCCAGAATATTAGGCAACTTATTTTTATACTCTACGGAGGGCCCGATAACATAAATTCGTCTTGTGAACCCGGGCACTTCTTTTATAGTATTTTTTTGCTTGGTTATATCATTTTCACTCCAGCGAACTGAAAGTATTACAGCGTCCGACCTAGAAGATTCTGTATACGATGCAGCTGCGTCACCCTCTCCTCCTAGTATTGGAGGGTATCCCTAAGCAGTTGATTGCTGGACATTTACTTCAGAATAAATTATTTACAACCCATACCAGCCGCATGGCTATCGCCAATTAGGAGGAAATTTTCTTTTTTAGCGTAGTAATTTAAGCACTCCGAACGACTAAATTGATCCGTTCTCTATAGGCTGACGATAGAAAACATCTCGCTGTTCTCAGATACTCGGAAGGATCGGACTCCTAGATATATAGATATAGCTTGAGAAAAATGGAATACCAATACATCTCAACCACTAAGCGTATTTCGATATTTTAATACTTTAGAATCATCGCACTTGCAGTCATCGCCGCAGTTATCAAACCAGCGGGTAACATTCTAGACAAGAACCCTAATGGGCTTTTTTTGAAAACCACAATATACAAAACACAATATGCCAATATAAAATTTATGTGAAAGGTTATAACAATTGACCAGGACAATACCGTTAGATCTCTTTGAAGTATTCCCCAAACAATACCGCCAGCAGTTATGATGGATGAGAAAACTCCGCAAGCGAATAAGAGATCTGTTCGATTTAATGCTTGAAAAAAACTCCCACTCGTAGAAAGCACGACCTGGACTGGTATCGCTAACGCAAGAATTTTTATTAACGGTACGACTTCACTCCAGCTAGACCCTAGTAGGACCAGGACCATCTGATCGGAAAATAAAAATATAATCAGTGCTACTACTGCGCCTGCAATTGAAAGTTTGAAGGTGAAATCCCTATGTATCACCTCCACCATTTCCAAATCATTCGCATACTTGCGGATCACTGGTTGAATTGCTGGTGTCATTGCAAAGGTTAACAACATTAAAGGATATCGCATAATTTGATACGCCTTATCATAGACACCTAAATATGCTGCCCCCATGTACCTTGCCACTAATATGTTATCGAGATTCCTTGTAAAATAATTAACCAAGTTAAAGCTGAATTGATATGCAGAGAATGAAAACAAGGGCTTTATAGCCGAGAACTTCGTTCCAAAAATGGGCCTACCAAACTCCGTTTTACTAGAAAACAAATAAGCCAATAAGAAACCAGTGGCTGATAAAACTAATGGTTTCGAGGCCAAAGCATGCAACGGATCAGTCACCTTGCTTATTACTATAGTTGTGCCGGTTGAAACTATTTCAGAAGCCAAACCTATTACAGAGATATTAAAAAATAATTGCTCCCTCAACAGAAATGCCATTGGGACAATGGAGCAAGTGAAAAAAAATAGCCCCACACTGGTGTATGGTATTATTTGCTCCAGCGCTTCTATTTTGTAAAAGTCAACAATTACAGGCGTTGCCAAATAGAACAAAAGCCCTACACAAAGACCAATAATAACTGTTAAACCGAATATTCCATTTCGATCTGTTTTTTCAAGGGTATCGATATTTATTATCGACGGCCCTAAACCAGCTTCTGAAAGCATTTGAAAAAATGTCGAAAAAACCGCAACGGATGCAATAATGCCAAATTGCTCGGGAGTGAAGACACGAGCCAATAACATCATTGATCCCAAATTTGCGGCGTAAACGGAATACCGGCCTAGCATACTTTTGCTAATAGCTTTATAAAGTTGACTTTGGGCTTTCAAGATGCTCACTCTTTAAACGATGAGTTTTCTATTTATCTTCATGAGCTTTATTTTACTCGATGATAATTCGAGCACACCTTTTATTCCGCCCATCCCACGAAATGACGAAAATATTTCTTTTTTAAACGTACCATCCAACCTTACTCTACTGGCTCGAACATTCAGCGGCAGAGGCAAAATCTTGTGCGATGTAATAACAAACTTTACCAGTTCTTCAGCGTGTAATGGCTTTTTAGCTGACTCGCAGAAATTCACCATCTCACAAATCCGCTTACCATATACTTTATAAGAGTCAGCTCCGCATACTGCGAACCTATCGTTGTACCCCCCCCACCATTGCCAAGCTGGTATGAATACAGAGGTTTTATCATTTAGTAGCATCGAAAAAATTTCTTTCGGCAACGGGTCATGATAAAAAAGATCTGGTCTTAAAAAGATTGTGACGTCAGGTTTGTAACCTTCAATTAACAACGTCACTTCATGCAGTGAATTCAGCTGATGTATCAAATTACTAAGAGAGTTAAAGTCATCCTTCCAAACATCACCAAAAGATTTAACCCCTTCAAAATCCCATTTCTCTAAACATTCACCAGGCTTTTCCAACCCCCCATTGAAACTTAAGAAAGGATGATATTCTTGCGGAGAAAGAGCACCATTTTCCCCTGATCGTTTATTTACAACTTTCGATTGCTCATACAGATGATAAAAGAACTCTACCTCTGCATTCTCAGGAAGACTGTTTAGAATGTTCTCCTGGATTGACGGAAAGCAAATTGTTGTTGATCTTGGTATTCCATAGAATGCTAAAGCTATTTTCATATTTCACCCTCGAAAAACAACTCCTATCGGCCGATCGAGTAATAGGTCACACCTTTCTTAACCATCCGTTTTACATCAAATAGATTTCGCCCATCAAAAACTATCAGTTCTTTTAGTTCCTTCTCAACCATGTCAATATCGAGAGTTTTAAACACCGGCCACTCAGTAACAATAACAAGCGCATCAGCGCCTCTTAGCGCGGCCTCCTTCGTCCCACATAACCTGAGATCGTCACGATATCCGTAGATACGTTGCGTTTCTTCCATAGCCTCAGGGTCATAAGCCTGGACTTTAGCGCCATACTTCCATAGCTCTTCCATCAGAGTCCTACTTGGCGCTTCCCGCATATCGTCTGTATTTGGTTTAAAACTAAGCCCCCATAGGGCAAAAGTTTTGTCTTTAAGATCCCCGGCATAATGCTTATATATCTTCTTGAACAAAACACTCTTTTGTTCTTTATTGCGCTCTTCAACCGATTTAAGTAGTTTTGCATCAAAATCAATGATTTCGGCAGTGCGTATTAACGCTTGCACATCTTTAGGGAAACAGGATCCACCGTACCCAACTCCAGGATAGATAAAATGATATCCAATTCGTGGGTCGGAGCCTATTCCCTGCCGAACCATCTCGATGTCAGCTCCCAATATCTCTGCAAGATTAGCCATTTCATTCATGAAACTGATTTTTGTAGCTAGCATGCAGTTTGCTGCATATTTTGTTAATTCTGCACTCTTAACATCCATTACAATCATCTTTTCATGATTTCGGTTGAAAGGTGCGTAGAGATCTCGCATTACCTCCTCCGCACGCTCACTGTCGGTACCTATAACAATACGATCAGGACGCAGACAGTCCGCAACAGCAGAGCCTTCTTTTAGGAATTCTGGATTTGACACGACATCAAAAATAAGGTCCCCGCGATTTCTCTGGGCCAGCACTTCATCTACACAGGCTTTTACTTTATCCGCGGTACCTACGGGCACAGTGGACTTATTTACAATTATCTGATTTTTTTCCATATTTCTCGCGATGGTTTCAGCCACAGCAAGAACATACTTCAGGTCGGCGGAGCCATCTTCATCAGGAGGAGTACCAACGGCAATAAACTGAACATCGCCATGTAGTACGCCCACCGAGACATCAGTAGAAAAATTCAGGCGGCCTGCCGAATAATTTTCTTTTACTAAAGCTTCCAGCCCTGGTTCGTAAATTGGGATATGGCCTTGCGTCAAACGCTCAACTTTATTTACGTCGACATCAATACAAACGACATCATGTCCTACTTGTGCGAGGACTGCTCCCTGGACAAGACCAACATAACCGGTTCCAAATATCGTGACTTTCATAGCACCCTCTTTGACTTTAAATACTAAATTCTAACCGAAAAAAACTTGTCCATCGCTTTATCGCAGTTACTGGGAGAGGTAATGATCAAGTTTAATATTGAACTGACACGCTACCGCCCCAGGATTTTTCGTCATCTTCCTCAGGACGTAGTGTCTCTATGAATATCAGTTTGATCATGCCTGTTGGCCAATGATCCGTTGCAGCAATAACGATAAAAACTCAAGAACAACAGCCACGCCGTCAAACATCTGAATTTATGACGCGACCTATTCAATACTCATCAATTTTTGTCGGAGGCGTAGGCATAGTGGTAATAACCATAATCACTGTAGCCATACTTGTTGGAAGCCTTTCTCTCCACGCCATTGAAAATCGCACCTTTAATAACAACGCCGTTCTGGGTGAACCGGCGCACCGTCAACTCGATTTCTTTCGCCGGGTTCAGGCCATAGCGCGTCACGATCAAATTGGTTCCGGACAGACGCCCGACAATCGCCGCATCTGTCACAGCCAGTAGTGGCGGCGTATCGAGAATTACCAGATCGTATTGCTTGCTCACCTGCTCCAATAGCGCGCTGAAATTGGCGTGCATCAGTAGCTCGGAAGGATTGGGCGGAATCTGACCTCGACTGACAAAATCGAAGTTGTCGATTGCGGTCTTATGAATAGCCGTGGCCACATCGCAGCGCCGGGCCAGGACATCGGAGAGCCCATTGTCTGAAGTAGCACCCAACACTTTGTGCAGATAACCCTTGCGCATGTCGACATCGATCAACAATACCCGCAGACCGGTTTGTGCTATCACCACCGCGAGGTTGACCGAGACAAACGTTTTGCCCACCTGAGGGCTGGGCCCGGAAATCATCAAGCGGTTATTGTCGGCCTCATGCATGGCGAAGTGCAGACTGGTACGCAAACTGCGCAATGCCTCGATTGCCAGATCGGTAGGATGAGTGACGGCCAGCAATGAAGTCCCATTGGAACGCCCTCGTCCGCGGGAGATTTTATCTTCTTCGGTTTTTTGCAGAATGCTGTAGGGAATCGAGGCATAGACCGGCAACCCAAGTTGCTCGATGGCTTCAGGACTTTCGAGCCCCCGGTTCAGCGCCTTGCGCAGCAACACCAGAGCCACTGCCAGGAAGCTGCCAAGAAGAGTGGCGATCAATACAATCAAGGCTTTTTTCGGTTTGACCGGTTTGAGGAAGTTGACGTCCGCGGTGTCGATCAGGCGTACGTTACCGACAGTGCCCGCGCGCATCACATCCAGTTCCTGAGACTTATTCAGCAGCTGGGTGTAAATGGCCGTAC
>Ga0207655_1002467_pt1 | contig 14986 bp, 10 predicted proteins | sample KBSM44metaG_FD_184398 | JGI IMG/M metagenome (GOLD analysis project Ga0207655, IMG submission 184398) | Miscanthus rhizosphere microbial communities from Kellogg Biological Station, Michigan, USA - KBS M4-4 metaG (SPAdes) (version 2) | ecosystem: Host-associated > Plants > Roots > Rhizosphere >...
TCATCGTACACCAGGCCATTACCGACCAATATAATACGGATGTCCCGACCGGAAAGTGATCGCGCAAGTTCTACCGCCTGGATAGCTTCGCCCCAGCCTTTATCGGGAATTGCCCGACTGACACAACACAATACAAAAGCATCTTCCGGTATACCCATCTGCACGCGCGAGATTGGAACGATTTCCGGCGGCTGCAACCCGTTAGGAACCTTGACGAAACGGGGAGAAGACTTGTCGTACAGTGAGATGTCCGAGAAAGGAACAAGATTTTTCTCAGCGGTGTAGACCCATGTACTGACACCTTTGTCAGCAATGCGCAACTGTTCATCAGTCACTCCATTGCCATGTTCAATCATCCCGTGCAGAGCAGCCACATGGGCGCCAAGCTCGGAAAAAACATCCGGGACATCGACCGGATACTTCTGAACGTACCACTGGTGGCTATTAAGTGCTTCAATTCCGAAATCATGAATGATCTCTTTCACTGATTCGATATTCGACGTCTCGATCACCGGCACGTCGTTTCTCAGCATCTTGCGAACACCATCTTCGCGTTTTGGTATCCCGGCGCTAAACAAGGAGACGGAAATACCTTGGCGTTTAAACTCGTTTGCCAGTCGAATCGGAAGAATTTCGGCACCGCCCGGATAGAAGCCGATGGTGGAAACCATCACGTTCGGCAGTCGGTCAGCCCTTGCACGAACAATCGAATCATGGTCGTACCAACGTAGAAACTCTTCTGCGGAGCCCCCGACATAGTGGTCATACAGCTTCTTGCTGGATTCCTCACAAGCCTCAAGCACCGACATCGGAACATTGTAGAGGGACTGGACCGTTCTGTTCGCCACCCCGAGCTCGCGATAAAAGACCTCTTTGCGATAAGTGGTGTTGGCAGTACTTGCATAATGTCGACGGAAATAGTTTGTACCCTCAGTGGAGTAAGCAATCTTTCCGCCACGCATGATGTGCAAATAGAAGACCCAGTCACCGGCAACCTTCATTGATAACCACGACTGATCATCCAACAGTGGCATATCAACGGGACGCTTGAAAAGCACGCCACTGGCATTAGGTATTGTGTTTTTAATACCCAACGCCGAGCGCACTTCGTTATGCGCTGTGCTTACATAGGAACCCGCCCATTTATTCGCACACTCCAGATCACTTACATAGTTAAGGAACTGGTCCGGCATCACAACTTCGTCGGTCGTTACGAACTCACATTTCGAGTACGCAAGCATGACCGCTTCATCATCAAAACAACTAACAAGCGCCTCCAGGAAACGCTCATCACAGTAATCATCGCTTTCAGCGACCCATACCAGATCACCTTTGGCCGCCTTGATCCCCTTAGCCCACTGATGAAAAACGCCACCCGAATTCGTCTCATTGAACAACAAGCGCGTTATATCAGGGTACTTTTCCGCATAACCAGTTAACACCGAACGGCTATCATCAGTCGAACAGTCATCCATCAGGATAACTTCTATATTCTTGTAAGTCTGCCCATAAATACTATCCAGCCGACGAGCAAGGTAGCTCTCATGATTATAGTTTGGAACAATTACCGAAACTTTTGGCATAACGATACTGGAATCAATATCCAGCAAAGCGCGTGTTGTTTCGTTCAACCGACCAAAACCGGTGATACTGTCTGGCTCAAGGAAAAGTCCTTCCTGCCAATTGTTCCAGGCATTCACGAACAGTAGACGGCGATCCTCGGGGAGCGCCTTTCTCGCGCCCCTGATCGCCGCGTCAAGCCAACGTCCATAGTCACGAATGTGAAAGCGCGAATACACAAGAGGAGAATATTGCTTAAGCGCAGTTTCATCACGCCCCAATGAAATAGCGTGGAAAACCGGAGTAGTACGAAGATGTGTTTTCTGCGCTCGTACGATCCCTTGCGAAGCAACAAGGTTATACGGAACGGTATCTATTCCATTCTTGTTTTGCGGTGTAAATACGCCAGTTTCGCCCGGTACAGGATCTGCAGAAAGATCAAGCACGGCGTCACACAAACCATCCAGGTCCTGCGCCAACTCTTCCGAACCCGCAAAACCAAACTGAGCAATCAGGTACACCCCGTCACACAGTTCATTCAATCGCTCACGTAGCTTGCGAATTGAATCAACGATGTCTTCGTCGTACTCATTGAGCTTAACCACGATGACGGGACGCTCATCAACCCGCACACATCGCTTATCAGCTAGAACTGCAACAACAGGCGTAATCAAGTTGTTCGCCAGGCCTTCCAGATGCAAATCTATTTGAACGCAGAAATTAAAGTCGATTTCTGTGTGGGCAAGAAAAATGTCCAGAGGCTGTGGCGACGCTTGCACAACCGAATCCGCGCTCAGTTTAAAGCAAAAGCCAAAAAAGCCATGGCTCTTGGCACTGAGTACCTGCTGGGTGAGCACACGCCCATCCAACGGATCATACAACCCAAGCATCTTGTCGGGACGTGGTCGCTGCGAATTGCCTTTGGCAGCGAATCTGGCACTACGCAACGCCTCCCAGTCAGGCGATACATAGAACGCGAGCAACTTGATGTCGCTGTTAACCTCACCAAAACGGATGTCGTTTTCGTGATTAATGAGTGCATCCGGTACCGCTATTCTATGCTCCGCCGCGCCAGTGACAATGTAATGCCAAAGCGGGTTGAGACCAATGTGTTGAATGTCTTTGTAAAGTGCGAGATAGGCGCGCGTATCAAAGTCCATGGAAGGATTTTTACCTTCGCGCCAGCCCTGTTCACAGTAGTGCCTGAGCGGATCGACCGAGACCTCTGGCACATCGCTGTACATCGCAAGGTAGTACTTCTCGTCGAACAATCCTGACTTTTTGACGGCTTCGATCTGTGCCTCGAGCACAGCCTTGAGAACCGGTATCGGTGTATATTCACCATACGGATTGAAAACCGCATTGCGCCCGACGGGTCGACGCTTGACCGCCGTCATTTCGCAAATGCGAACTGGCAATCTGATTGGGCGACCTTCGAGCTGTCCGCATTGAATGTAGTGAAGCAGCGGATGAACCTGAGCCTCGGCAACATCAGGGTTGGCCAACAGATAATCCGAAGGACTGAAAGCGGCGCAAGGATTGCGATTTTCTATCCAGCCCTTGAGCATGTAGTGCTTGAGTGGATCAGTGCCTTTTGCACGCACTTCTGCATTATTGGCCAGGTAATAATCCGGATCAAACAACCCGCTTTCCTGAATCTCACGAAGAGTATTTTCGTTATAAAGCTCTCGACGACGCCTTAACGAGTCGACAACTTTACTCCATGTCAGCGTTCTGACGTTATGGACGGACTCTCGCACAAACCCTGAAACCATGCGCACAGACGACATTAAACGCCAGGAATGCGAAGAGAGTAATGCCTGGAGTTCCTGCTGCGTCTTGAGCAGATCAGCCTTCAGACTGACATTCTCTTTTTCGTAATCAACCAAAACGGCTTTGAGATCGACTAACTGCCTGTTGAGCACACCCACAGATTGCTCAAGACTGGCGATATGCCGGTCACGTTTAACCAAAGAACCCATGAGCTCTTTTAACTGCGATTCACGCTCGAACAGAGTCGGATTCAATGACGCAATTCGCTGATTCAAATCCTCGATCTGTTGGGTCAAGTCCTGAATTTGAAGGGAGCGCGCACCTATTTGTTGACGACTTTCCCGAATCAGCCTGGCCGCGTCAAACGCAAGATCCAACTGCTCTACCGAAAACGCTTCTGTACGTTCTGGTACTTGCCTATCATATTCGAAGACATCAAAATCTTCGGCATACAACTCTTTAATCAAACTCGCACTTCGTTCCGTTATAAAAGCAGGAAGGAAGGGAATGACATTTTCACTTTGCGAAGGCTCTGCGAAAGGATCGGCGGCCTGCTCACCGAAGTGCTCCGATAATGCTTTATGGAGTTCAGAGGAGTTTTCAATTTTGACCAACAAGGAATAATTGATCAAATCCGGACGCAATAGCGTGGCTTGAGGCGCCCAAAAATCTTTTTCAGGTGAAGATGCGCTATTACTTGCGAGATACTCCAGAAACGCCTCAAAAGCCGAAGCAACATCCGCTACGCTTTTTACCGGCTGCTGTAATAACTCAAACTTTGGATACGATGCGACCTGCTCCGGATCTTGTAACAGTATTTTCGACTGCCATGCGGAGAAGATGCGCTTATAAGGATTTCGTACGGCGGCAAATCGAAAATATGTATCAGCAAGAAGCGGTTCCAAAAGGTCGTCTATTTCCAGCCCGCTGACATGGGGCGCAACCTTGTGAATCTCGTGAACAACTTGATCAGAATTGCTTCCCGCAGCCTCACCGACGCCGCGCAAGGCCTGCGAGCAACCTTCCAGTGACGCAAACCACCACTTCAGGGAAGTACTCGCAACTTTTGGGGTACTAACGTATAAAACCTTGTACTTCTCGGAACGGAAACTGTTCCACTTGAGATAGTCGAAGACTTTTTGTTTGTCCACTGATGACAAATCACTAATATTTAGCATATGCGTCAAAAAATCCTATGGGCATGCTGACTCTCAGCAACGCACTTCCAAACGAGTAAATTATCTGCACTAATACGAACACCCTGTAAGACGGCTACAACCATAGTCCTACATAAAAGGGTAACACTTGCAAATGACCACTCCCTGGTTCCACGACGACTTTACGTCGACGACGTTAGCCCCCTTGGGCCGAGTGAACCTCAAACGCGGTCACTGACCCGGAGCAAACAAGCGCGAAACCATCCAAAACTGATTTATAACATTTTTTGGTCTTAACATTCAAAATAGCTCAGAAATACCGGGTTCCTTACCTATGGTCTAGCTGCAGCCCCCAACAAAAAAGGTTCCCCCCTACCGCCAAGAGCGAAAAACACGTCAACCCCAGGCAGACACACGGCGGACTGAATCGTTGACGGGACAGAGGATGGGCACCGCTCGAAACCATCCCGGCCCAGACCTGCGCCCCCTCCCGAAACAGCCAGATTTGATTACTTTAAAGGGCTGCCGCCGTCCATCTGAAAAAAAACCAGAATATTGAGGAGCAAAAAACCAATAAAGAGTCAACAAATCGTATACAAAACCAACCACTTCGACTAACGAGCCAGAGCTACATCAGTAGAAAAATACAAAAAAAGAGTCACTCACTCGGAATGACTCAATTCAAAAACTCGATACCACAAACCGCTAAAGCACGAACTCAGGTATAACTCTTACACGTTTTCAGCGCGTGATTCTTGGCAATATAATATGCGTCATGCAACTGCATATGCCGCTCTACCCGTACAGTGGGGTCACCTGGAGTTCTAAACAAAGACGTGGTTTTTGGCACATAAACAAACTTATTGCCATAACCATACCGCAACCAAAGATTCCAGTCTTCGAGACTGCTCATATCGGTTTGAAATCCGCCTCGTTGCAAGAAGAGATCCTTTTGAAAAAGGAGAGACTGGATAGCTATATAGTTGTGATCCAGCAGAACCTCATAGTCATATTCTTGCTTGAGAATCGGAGGTACCGCATGGCTAACCTCAAAATATTGCCCTTCCACGCCACTGGCAACAGTACCGACTTCCAGCGCCAATGAGTAGGCCGCTACCGCGTCAGCATTTTTCGCCAACGCACCAACAAGCACCTCGACATGATCCGCGAAAAGCAAATCATCATCATCGAGAAACATGCAATATTTTCCGGCAGCCTTTTCCAAACCATAATTACCGGTCACCGAACGACCGACTTTATCGAGGGAGTAGTAACTAACACTCATTCCCTCCGGAAATTCAAAATCAGACACAACCGAGCTCATCGTAGAACCGCCATCCTCAACGACTATCAACTCGATATTCGGGTACGTCTGATTACACACAGACATCATAGACTGTCTGAGAAACTCTCCTCGATTCTTGTAAGTTCGAGTAACCACAGTAACAAGAGGGTAATCAGCCAATGATTCGCCCACCTCCCAGAACGCCCCATCCCTGATCATTTCATAATCAAAGCCCCTGAAAGGGAAATAGCAGTTTTCACTCGGTCCCTTGCCCCGCATAAAATACCGAGCCTTCTTGAATATCACACCGAAGTTTCTGAACACATCGCGACGGGCGCCAGCATAGGGTTCTGGACGGAGCAAAAGCAGGCACTGCAAGATGAAGCCACCCACTCTATCGCTCAAATTCCCATAGCGCAGCCTGATATAAGCATTGGCCAGCGTGCTGCCGGTATACTGAATCGGTTTTATATGATGCTCATGCTCATAGGTATAATGATAGACGACGGCGGACGGGCAATACTTGAGTTGGTATCCATAGGACCTGAAGCGATAGGAAAGCTCGACGTCTTCGCCATACATGAAGATCTCGCGCTCGTATCCACCGACTTCAACGTAAGCCGACCTTCTTACAAGTACGCAAGCATGGGACGACCAGTTGGTTTCCAACGTTACCGGATCATAATATTTAGGGTGTTCATAAGGTGCCTGCCTCAACTCCCAGGATGCCACCTCAGCCTTGGCATCAGCCAGAGCAGCAGCCACCACTTTGGTTATAGAGTCTTTGGCAAAAACGATATCCACATTACTAACAAGAAAATATTCAGAGCGTCCTTTACGGATTGCCTTTTCATGCCCGGCACCAAACCCGACATTGTCGCCTTCCATAATGTCGAAACCAGCCACTTCCTGACCAAGCAATGTCTGCCAACGCTGCAATGCTTCGAGGGTGCTGTCCGAAGACCCGTTATCAACAAAGAACATATTCAATTTGCTGAGCGGGTAATTTTGCGCTCTTAACGATTCAAAAAAACCATCAATCCACTTGCCACTATTGAACGTCACCACCGACACATCAATAACTGGTTGCGCCTGAGCGATCGACGAGCTCTGGAACCGTGAGAAACGACGATTCAATATAGCCTGGATAGCCTTGGTATTATTCCGCGAATTAATCACTAACATTATGTTTTCGCGCAAACGCTTGAAAAACAAATGTATACGAACACGAATCCACACAAGGAAAGGAAACTTTTGGTAAAAGGGCCGAATAAACGCTTTAGACTTAGCCAAAAAAGAGCGCAGCCCTCGTGAAAAACGCGTTATGACTTGCCAGATTTTTGAAGCAACCATACTGAATAAACCACTCATCAAATCGAACTCCCTAACCAATGCAACTTAGCGACCTGCAAATATCACAACATCAGCGGCAGGTACATCCCTAGATGCTCTATAAGAGAGGCGACCATGCAAACCCGTGTTGATATGTGTTTTTGACGCTTTTTAATTACACTACTTGCTCCGACTCTCCTGCTTTGTAGGTACGTGCGATAAACAGCAGTGGCGCATAAGCTACGACCATACCAAAAAATCCGGAAATCCAGCCACTTGCTACAGCGATCGATAACGGCATGAGCCATACAAAATTGATAGTGATCGATGCCAGCGTTACTGTTTTATGGCTACGGTGCTTGCGAGAGGCATATTGGTAACCATGACTGCGATGGGCTTCATATACCTTTTCACCTCGTAAAAGCCTGCGCATCAGGGTCCACGTCGCATCAACAATGAAAACGCCAAGCATGATCAACCAGCTCCAGAGCAACTCGGGCGACTTGGAGGCTGCCTCAATCGACATCCCTGCTAATACAATCCCCAAAAAACCGCTGCCTGCGTCTCCCATGAAAATTTTCGCCGGCGGATAGTTCCAACAGAGAAAGCCCGCGACCGCAGCTGCCAGAGCCAGAGGCCCCCAGGCCAGTTCGAGGTTTGCGCTAAACCAATAGACCAGCAACATTCCGAGGCAGACGCTGATCGCTTCAGCACTGGCTAGGCCGTCAATGCCATCCATGAAGTTGTAAAGATTCAGCATCCAGACCAAATACAGCACAAACAAAATATTCCCAATCCACCCTGGATCAAGGGTGACTCCAAAGAGCGTGACACCAGGAGAGCCTCCCAGCCAATATAACGCCCATATCGAGGCTGCAAAATGGCCTAATAGGCGCCACCTTGCGGCGATATGCCCGTGATCATCGGCAAAACCGATAAGCGCGACCAACAAGCCGCCCCCCAGTAAACCGACGAGCGTCGCCAGGCTCATCAAATCAAGCCCCCGAAGGATCAGAAGCGCCAACAGAAAGGAGACAACGATAGCTACACCTCCACCCCGAGGAGTAGGCACAGAGTGAGAGCTGCGCTCGTTTGGTGTATCCATCAAGCTATTGGCCAAAGCATAACGACGTAAAACAAACGTCAGCCCCCAGGAAACAACGAATACTGCTAGTAGCAGCCACAAAAAAGTCATTTCGTCTGCGCGTCCAGATAGTGACCTGCGGTTTGGCGCATGGCTTCATCCATGTTGATGGGGGGGGTCCACCCCAATAATTCACGATTTTTGCTGATGTCGACCTGCAATGACCCGCAGATCCGTTGAGCAACAGATTGCTTTCTCAATGCCGAAGCTGCCATTACCAGCAACCACTTTGGCAGTGGCAAGAGCCAGGCCTTCGTCCCGAGCGCATTGCCCAGGCGACGTAGTATTTCAGTTGTGGACAAGTCCTGGCCATCACTGACCAGAAAGGTTTGGTTCGCTGCGGCAGGATGATCGATACAGGTGATTACAAGGTCCACCAGGTTTCCGATCGCCACAAGGCTACGCTGGTTCCGAACCGCTCCCAACGGTAACGGAATACCTTTGTTCAGCCAGCGCAGCATACTCAGAAAATTGGCTTTAACACCCGCCCCATAGATCAATGGCGGGCGAATAATCACCACTTCCATTCCGGTTTCGCGAGCAAGTTTTCTCAGGCCTTGTTCAGCCTCGTGCTTGGACACGCCATAAGGATCCGCCGGGGCCGGTGTATCATCAGCCTTGAACGGCTTGCCTGGCTGGGTGCTTTCGCCATTGACCTTGATCGAACTGATGAAGATGAAGCGTTTGACTCCCGATTCAGCGGCGCGCTTTGCCAACCGAAGAGTGCCCTCCACATTAACCTTGCGAAACTCGGCCAAGGCATCAGAAGCGATTTCGTTCATCACATGAACTCTGGCCGCCGCGTGGACGACCGCACTGACTTCCTTCAACTCAGGCAAGGCTTCAGGATCATTCAGATCAAAGGGTACAACCGGGCATAAACCCTGCAACCGGGTGAGACTGCGAGCGGCCGCGATCGGAGCGAACTGTTTGTCCACCAACATCCTGAAAACCAGCGCCTCACCCACGAAACCGCCTGCCCCCGTGACCAATACCTTTAGGGCTGTCATTGAGCTTTGTTTCCCATCAATGCGGTGAACCAACAGATAAAAAAGAAAAAAATCTTGTCCCGCACCCGGCGCCTGCATTGCCAGGCACTGAAGGACAGTTTCATCAGTTCCGTACGCCGTAATTGCAACAAGACGCCTTTAAAGGGCTTCGCCCCCTGCCCCACCAGATCTGCAATCAGGTGAACCTGACCGAACCACCAACCGTCATGAATGGTTTTGTAACGAGCGATCAACGGACTCAGGCCTGTGTTGGCACCCACCTGATTACGCTCGTGCTGCCGGTAATCCATGCTGGGTAACGGGTCGATATACCAACGGTAACCATGACTGCGCGCAAAAGCGTAGAAATACCAGTCATGCAAAGTTACACCTTGCAGTTGCTGCCAGTTGGCGAGCATCGAGCCTTTCAAGGCTTCTATCAGGCTTTTTCTAAAGACATAGGTGCAGCCAGGCCCGGCTGCCTCGAACAAAAAATCCCAGGCGACCTGAGGTTGCGCCTTGTCCAGCAGCAGGGTTCTGCCATTTGGCCAGAACGCCGTCACGTTACTGGAGTAGGCATCCACTCCTCGTGCCTGCAACGCCTGGGTTGCTCTGTGCAGCTTATCGGGATACCAGATGTCGTCCTGGTCGGCAAAGGCGACGAAGTCGTAGCCATCGAAGTCAACGTCCCGGATCAGCCGAAAGAAGTTGCGCGATGCTCCGCCGAAGCGATTGGCATCCGGAAGCACTACAACTGCTGGATGCTCAGCCGCATAAGCTCTACACCACGCCTCGGTGCCGTCAGTAGAGGGGTCGATGCTAATGTGCAGGGTAACGTCGACCGATAACTGGCCGAGAATCGAGACCAATTGCTCCTCAATCCACTGCATTCCGTTGTACGCAGCCAGCAAAACTGCAACCTTGGGATGTTTTACTGGCATGCTATTCCTGCTTGCTCGGATTAAACGCTAGGTTTGAAAGTAAACCCTCTCGACTCAGAGGGAATCCAAATCCAGCAGTTTTTGCAGGTACTGACCATAGCCAGTCTTCTTCAGCCTATCGGCCTGAGCGCCCAACTGTTCAGCGGTAATCCAACCGTTGTTGTAGGCGATCTCCTCCAGGCAGGCCACTTTCAAGCCTTGACGCTGCTCGATCGTGTGCACGAAGTGACTGGCCTCGAGCAACGAGTCGTGAGTCCCCGTGTCCAGCCAGGCAAAACCGCGTCCGAGCATTTCTACATTGAGGGTGTTTTGCTCGAGGTAGGCGCGGTTAACGTCGGTGATTTCCAACTCGCCACGCTCGGATGGCTTGATGTTCTTGGCGATCTCGACAACCTGGTTGTCGTAGAAGTACAGGCCAGTCACCGCGTAGCTGGATTTTGGCTTCAGCGGCTTCTCTTCGATGCTCAAGGCACGGCCGGCAGCGTCGAACTCGACGACACCAAAACGCTCTGGATCCGACACGTGATAGCCGAATACAGTCGCGCCGCGTTCTTGAGTGCTAGCCGAACGCAGGTTGTCCGAGAAGTGTTGACCGTAAAAGATGTTGTCGCCCAGGATCAGGCAGCAAGGATCCTTGCCAATGAATTCTTCGCCGATGATGAAAGCCTGAGCCAGACCATCCGGGCTAGGTTGCTCGGCATAAGTCAGCTTGATGCCGTACAGGCTGCCGTCACCCAACAACTTCTGGAAACATGGCAGGTCTTCAGGCGTGGAGATAATCAGGACTTCGCGCATACCGGCGAGCATCAGCACCGACAGCGGATAGAAGATCATCGGCTTGTCGTAGATTGGCAGCATTTGCTTGGATACGCCGAGGGTCAGCGGGTGCAGACGAGTGCCCGAGCCGCCAGCGAGGATGATGCCTTTACGATTTGTCGTGGTCATTTATTCAGGACTTCCATAAGCATTCGGGTGACACCACTTTGCCAATCCGGCAAGTGTAGAGAAAAATTTTCGCGCAGCTTCTGAGTGTTCAACCGGGAATTCAGAGGGCGGCGTGCCGGTGTTGGATAAGCGGTCGTGTCGATCGGATTGATTGCCGTGACAGCAAGTTCTTCACCGTTAGCCTTGGCAAAACCAATCACATGGCTGGCATAGCCGTGCCAGGACACTTCGCCAGCGGCCGCCAGATGATACAGGCCCGCCAGCTCAGGACGCTGCAAGACTTGCTGAATAGCCAGCGCCGTCACGTCGGCGATCAGGTCTGCGCCGGTAGGGGCGCCGATCTGGTCGGCGATGACGCTCAGGGTTTCGCGATCCTTGGCCAGGCGCAACATAGTCTTGGCGAAGTTGTTGCCGCGTGCGCCATAGACCCAACTGGTGCGGAAGATCAGGTGCTTGCAGCCGGAGGCGATAATCGCCTGCTCGCCGGCAAGTTTGCTGGCACCGTAGTGATTCACCGGCGCGACAGCATCTGTCTCTTGCCATGGCGTCAGGCCTTCACCGCTGAACACGTAATCGGTCGAGTAGTGAATCAGCCACGCCCCTAGAGATGCCGCCTCTTCAGCCATGACCTGACTCGCCTGACCGTTCACGCGGTCGGCCAACTCTGTCTCGGACTCAGCTTTATCGACCGCCGTGTAGGCCGCTGCGTTGACGATGACGTCTGGTTTGACCTGACGAATCGTCGTGCGCAACGCATCGAGATCAGACAGGTCACCGCTCAAACCATCAACCGGGTGACGATCCAATGCGATCAATTCACCAAGAGGCGCCAGGGAGCGTTGCAGCTCCCAGCCCACTTGACCGTTTTTTCCCAACAGGAGGATTTTCATGCCTTGTCCGAACGGTCCGTGTAGTTCTGGTCGATCCATTGCTGGTAGCTGCCGCTCTTCACGTGAGCGACCCACTCAGCGTTGTTCAGATACCACTCGACGGTTTTGCGGATGCCGGTTTCAAAAGTCTCTTCCGGCGTCCAACCCAGCTCACGCTGGATCTTGCTGGCGTCGATCGCGTAACGCTGGTCGTGGCCCGGGCGATCCTGAACGTAGGTGATCAGGCTGGCGTGTGGACGATGAGCGGAGTCTGGACGCAGCTCGTCGAGCAGTGCACAAAGGGTATGCACCACTTCGATGTTTTGTTTCTCGTTATGGCCGCCGATGTTGTAGGTCTCGCCGATAACACCTTCGGTCACGACTTTGTAGAGTGCGCGGGCGTGGTCTTCGACGTAGAGCCAGTCACGGACCTGATTGCCTTTGCCGTAGACCGGCAGCGGCTTGCCTTCCAGCGCGTTGAGAATGATCAGCGGGATCAACTTCTCAGGGAAGTGGCAAGGACCGTAGTTGTTCGAGCAGTTGGTGACCAGGGTCGGCAAGCCATAAGTACGGCTCCAGGCGCGAACCAGGTGATCGGAACTGGCCTTGCTCGCGGAGTAAGGCGAACTTGGCTGATATGGCGTTGTTTCGGTGAAGAGGTCTTCCGGACCTTCAAGGTCTCCGTAAACTTCGTCAGTCGAAATGTGGTGGAAGCGGAAGCTGGCTTTACGCGCGTCATCCAGCGCCGCCCAGTAGTGGCGCGCAGCTTCAAGCAGGGTGTAAGTGCCAATAATGTTGGTCTGGATGAATTCGGACGGGCCGGAGATCGAGCGATCAACGTGGGACTCTGCGGCCAGGTGCATGATGGCATCCGGTTGGTGTTCACGCAGGACACGGTCAATTTGATCGCGGTCACAGATATCGACGCGCTCGAACGCATAGCGCGGGTCTTCGCTGACTTCGGCCAAGGACTCAAGATTGCCGGCATAAGTCAGCTTATCGACGTTAACGACAGCGTCAGTGGTGTTGGAGATGATATGACGGATGACCGCCGAGCCAATAAACCCGGCGCCGCCGGTAACTAGAATTTTCACGCGAAACCATACCCTTGAGTTGCTGACAGGGCCGCCAACCGAGCACTGTCGAATCCATGAATGCAAAAGCCATCAAATTCGCTGAGGCTTCTGACAGAGTCAGTCTGAACCGATGTGGGAATATGCCACTATCGGATAAGCGCAGCATTTTACAGCTAAATGAAGGTTTTACTAATGGATATAGACAAGCTGTGATGCAAATCCGATGCTCACCATGGGTTTGTCGCAATCAGACAAGGCGCTTGCGTGAGGCTCTGGACGTACGCCCCAGAAACCAGCCGAGAACCGGCCCTATCACCATACCGATCAGCAACGTAATCACCATGATCAACGACACTGGCAACTGCGGGCTCGCCCACCCCAGGAACAGCAGTGACATGGCCTGCTGATTCTCAAGAACGAACGCCAGGATCGCCAGAACAAGCAACAGGACAAATACAGCGAGGAGTACGCGCTTGAAGTTACGCATCAGCGGCTCCCTGGAGTGCAACAGCCGTCAAAGCCCTTCCTCCTCATCCTCGTTCACACGATCACGCAGTTCTTTGCCTGGCTTGAAATGTGGAACGAACTTGCCGTCAAGGCTGACGGACTGACCGGTTTTTGGATTACGCCCCACGCGCGGCGCGCGATAGTGCAGTGAAAAGCTGCCAAAACCACGGATCTCGATTCGATCACCAGTGGCCAGACATTGGGACATTTGCTCAAGCATGGTCTTGATGGCCAGCTCCACATCTTTAGATGAGAGTAGCCCTTGATGGGTGACAATTCGTTCGATCAACTCCGACTTCGTCATATTTTTCCCTTCTTTTTCAAGCAGCTAGATCAGCGCTTCAAAGGTTTTAGCATGCCCCGAGTAATTTGAACAGCCCGAGTGTTGACATATCGTCCCCAGCAGCGAGATGCCCGATTTCAAGGCACCGGAACTCTGATCGAACCCACACACTCACCTGCAGATAACCAGCATGGTGCGTGTCAGATAGCCCGCGGGATTGAAACCGAAAGGGAATATATCTTCCTCCTTGGCGTCATCAGACCTTACGATGACTTTATAACCTGCCCCTTTACACTCCTTGGCCGCTCGCTTGTGACACCTCTCCCATCCCGAGCCCAATCCCGAACAATCGACCTCTATACCACTGACGCCGCGCACCACATGAGTCTTGGCGCTGGTGGTACAACCTGCCAATGTCATTACTGCTATCACGACAATGAGCTTATTCATTCACTTCCTTATGCCGGATACGCAACCCGGCGGTCGTTCACTTCAGACTAAGCCTAGCCTTGAATAGACGATTGACCTGTATGAAGTTACAGACAACTTATGTAGATCATTGGTTTCACGAAAGAAATATTGCAGCGTCAGCACGTCTGGGATTCACCAAATCGCAGACACAAAAAAGGGCGACCGAAGTCGCCCTTTTTCTATGGTCTGACAGAACTCAGTTCTGTTTTTCCATTTGTGCACGCAACAGGTCGCCCAGAGTGGTAGGACCAGCAGCGATGTCAGCAGCAGGCTTGTCTTTCAAGCTCTGGATTGCTTCTTTCTCTTCAGCATCATCTTTCGACTTGATGGAGAGCTGGATTACGCGGCTCTTGCGATCAACGCTGATGATCTTGGCTTCAACTTCCTGGCCTGGCCTTCTTTCAGAACGTTACGCGCGTCTTCAACGCGGTCACGGCTGATTTCGGAGGCTTTCAGAGTCGCTTCGATATCGTCGGCCAGAGTGATGATGGCGCCTTTAGCGTCAACTTCTTTCACGATGCCTTTAACGATGGCGCCTTTGTCGTTCTCTTGAACGTACTCGGAGAACGGATCGCTTTCCAGTTGCTTGATACCCAGGGAGATGCGCTCGCGCTCTGGGTCAACCGACAGGATAACGGTGTCCAGCTCGTCGCC
>Ga0207655_1002474_pt1 | contig 14970 bp, 12 predicted proteins | sample KBSM44metaG_FD_184398 | JGI IMG/M metagenome (GOLD analysis project Ga0207655, IMG submission 184398) | Miscanthus rhizosphere microbial communities from Kellogg Biological Station, Michigan, USA - KBS M4-4 metaG (SPAdes) (version 2) | ecosystem: Host-associated > Plants > Roots > Rhizosphere >...
TCGAGCATGCGTGTCATCGAACCGCTGTCCAGCGACAGATGCCGGCACAGCTCGGCCGGGGTGTCGACGCCGAACTGGGCCATGATGATCAACACCTTGAACTGCGCGGCGGTGATGCCGTGGGGTTCCATGTGGGTGTCGATGATCCGGTCCTTGAGCAGCGCGGCACGGCCCAGCAACAGGCCGAGATGGCAATGTTTGAATTCGTCCGGGGTGAAATGCTTCATGTGCTCACCTAATAACTGCCTAGGCAGTGAATGTATGTCGAGATGTTACTGCCTAGGCAGCGAATGTCAACGTAATAGTTAGGTTGCTTTGTAATTAGTTGACCAGTGGACTGGGTTTTTGTGTTGCCCGCACTGACGCTTTCGCGAGCAGGCTCGCTCCCACAGGGATCTCATGCATACATGGATCAATGTGGGAGCGAGCCTGCTCGCGAAGGCAGCGACTCGGTGTAACGTCGGTCAGGATTTGTCGGAAGGATGCACAGCCGGCGGCTGGAGGGGATGCACTTCACGCCCGCGCAAAGCAGTCACTGCATAACCGCAGGCGCGTTTGATCACCGCATACATGCTGTGCCAGCCCGGCGGTGCCGGCTCGATCGCGGCATGCAGCGCCCGTACGTAATCGAGCACCAGACCGGGCGTCCAGGCCATCACTTCGGCGCGTTTACGCACCTGCGCCGCCACCCAGAACTCGGGGCTGAGGATCACTCTGGCGAAATCGAGCATGCTCGAATGCCCGCGATTCATCGTCCCTTCAAGGGCCGCTTCGAGACTATGCGCGACGGCACTCGAGCAGTTGCGGCTGGTGAGGTTGTACGTGCTGTTCTGTCGATACTCAGCCCAGAACGCCTGCAACCGCCGGGCGTCGTAGTGAGCAAAACTGACCTGAACCGAAGACGGGCACCAGTCGGCCACCTCCCCCGCATAGTCTGGCAGAAACCGCCCGGCGATCGTTGTTCGGCGTCGCCCGCAGCAAGCGCACGAAATCCCCCGCCGAACGATCGATGTCGTCCAGCGGGTAATGGCTGATGTAAATCTCCGGGCCACATTCCAGCGCCGCGTGGCCGGCCGAGATCACGCCGTTGATGTCGACTGCGGCGATATAACGATTGAGCAAGCGGTTGCGCACCAGGGTGTCATCGACGGTGCCGCTGGGGGTCCAGACATGAATGACCAATGCGTCGCTGCTGGCCGGCGCACTGAGCGCAACAGGGTTTGTCAGCGGCGGCAGGTGCCTGAAGCGCACGGCTTGGCGCAACAACGCACAGCCCGAGAGAAACAGGCTCATGCCGATGCAGAACGGCACCGTGCCCTTGTACAACGTCGGATACGGTTCAAGGATAAACAGGCCAAAGCCGATTTCGAACAATCCGGTCAGCAACGACAATTGCCAACCGACAAAGCGCACCACCACCGCAGCCGCCAGCTGAAGACCCCGTCAACGATGAAAGCCCCGCCAAACAGCACCGCCAGAATCAGCCCGGCAGCATGTTGCGGGTCAACGATCAGCAGCCCCAGCAAGAGAAACGCCAGACCTCGCGCTTTACGCAGGGCCGCAGCGGTCCCGGTCTGCGGTGCCGGCACCAGCAGCAGGATCAGCGCTTCGAGCAACAACAGATAGCCGAAGAGATGCAGCGGGAAATACAAAACGCCATCCAGCGCATCGATGAAGATCGCCACCCCGGCCGCGCCCCAGACAATGCCGGTCAGCGCCAGTGCTGACCAACGCTTGCGGACAAAGTCATTACCGAGCAAGACCATACTCAAGCGGACCATAGGCGCAACCGGCAAGGTTTTTAGGGTTCGGTGAGTCTAATACATCCTGGAAAAACCGGATCGCAGCGTCACGACCCGGCTATTGGCCCCGTTCTCAGAAATCGCGCTTGTAGAAGATATCCAGCGAACTGGCGACACCGCTGGCGGCTTCGACATATACCTTCTTGCTCAGCTTGTAACGCAGCGCGATGGTGTTGGCTGGCTCGAACACGCCGACGCCATAACGCAGGCTGAGCTTTTCGGAGATGTTGCCGCTGGCGACCACGCTGGTGGTGTTGCCGCTGCCCTGGGTGTCGAGCTGGAAGTCCTGAATCCCAAGGTCTTTGGCCAGGCCGCTGGTGACCCCGGAACTGCCCATCAAGCCCAGACCCAATGCTGCTTGCGCGAGCATGTTGTTGTCTTCGCCGTTGGTGCTCAGCGGACGTCCCAGTACCAGGTAGGACAACGCCTGCTCCTGACTCATCGCCGGTTCAGAGAAGATTTGCGTGGTCGGTTGCTCGGCGCTGCCGCTCAGGCGGATACCGGCGATCACGTCGTCGGTCTGGCGGATCGCTTCGATGTCCAGATACGGCTGATCGATCGGGCCGGCAAACAGCAGCCGCGCACGACGCACGTTCAGGCGCTGGCCATAGGCGCGGTAACGGCCGTCGTTGAGCCACAGCTCGCCACGGGTGTCCATGTTGTCGCCGATGTGCACGTGACCTTGCAGGTTGGCGGTCAGGCCGAACCCGGCGAAGCTCAGTTTGTCTTCGCCGACCACCACGTCGATGTCCATTTTCATCGCCAGCGGTGGTTTGCCCTCTTCGGTCTGCGCGCCGACGATGATCGTGTCGTCGGACACTTTCACCGTCGACGGCGGCAGTTCACGCACGGTAATTTCGCCTCGCGGCACCTGTACCTTGCCGGCAATCTTCAGCTCATCGCCGGCCATGGAAATCTTCAGGTCCGGCGCCACTTCCAGTTTGGCGTACGGCTCGACGGTGACCGGCAATTGCGTGCCCTTGAGCGCCAGATCGACCACCAGCGCCTGGCCCCAGGCGACGTTACCGTTCAGGCTGCCCTGCCCGCTCTTGCCGCTTTTCCAGCCACCGTCGAGGCGCACCGATTCGCCGGCAATCACCGCGGTGAGTCGCAGATTCTGCAACTCCATCGGCAACTCGGCGCCAGACACTTCGCCGTCGCTGAGTTGCACGGTGCCGTTGACCAGCGGCGCCAGCAGCCCGCCGGAAATCGTGCCGCTGCCGTTGAGGCGCCCGGTGAGTTTCTCGACCATCGGTACAAACGGCCGCGCCACCGAAAGGTCCAGCCCGCTGAGACGGAAAGAACCACTCAGCGGTTTATTTTTCGGCAACGGATTGAGCTGTGTCTGCACCATCAATTCGCCGAGCTTGCCGCCGACGAAGTTGAGTTCGGTATCGACGCGCTTCGGTGTGAGTTTGCTGGTGAGCTTCAGGGTCTGGTACGGGAAGTCCAGCCATTGATCCTTTTCCTTCATGCGCAAGGTGCCGCCGCTGGCGTCGACGCTGACCACGCCGTTGGGGCCGCTGGCCGGCAGGTCCAGTTGCAGGTCGGCGTTGAGCTTGCCCTGCCAGGCGAAGTCTTTCGGTAGCCATTGTGCGAGGCTTTCAATCGGGAACTGCTTGAGGTGGTAACGCAGTTTCGGCTCCGGCAGCAGGCGCTGATCTTCACCGCACAGGCTGGCATTGCCGGACATCCAGCAGTGCGCGCCGAAGTTGATCTTGCCGTCGGCGAGGCGTTCGAGTTTGGCCGGGCTCTGCAGTTTCCAGTCCTGGCCGCCGGCCTGAATATCGCCGCTGGCCAAACGACCGCGCCAGTTGCCCTTGTCCAGATTGCCGTCCAGGCCAAGGGCCAGTTTCAGCTTCGGCCCGAGCAGGTCGAGGTTGAGTTTCTGGCTCTTGATGTCGCCCTGCGCGCTGGCGGTCAACACGCCGAGGTTGGTGTCGCCGGCCTGAATGCCGCTGCCCTTGAGGTCGATCTTCGCCCGTTGCGCGCTGTCGAGCGTGGCGTCGAGGTTGAGGCTTTGCAGGCGATTGTCCTGGAACGCCAGTTGCGAACCTTGCAGATCAAGTTTGCCTTGCGGAGCTTTCAGCGTACCGGCAACGTTGACCTGACCCGTGACCTGCCCCCGCAGCTGCGGCCAGAGCTGGGCCAGACGCGTCAGTTTGATGTCGATCTGCCCGGTGAGTTTCTGTTGCAGGCTGCCCTTGCCGCTGATGCTGTTATCGCCGAGGCGGATTTGCAGGGCGTTGAGGTTCCATTGCTCACCGGCACCGTCGGCCTTGGCCTGGAGGATTGCCGGTTGCCCGCGCAATTTGCCTTTGAGGTCGAGGTCGGCGCTGAGGCTCAGGCGATCGTTCTTCATTTCGCCTTTGCTGCGCAGCGGCCCGGCCAGGGTGCCCGGCAACTCCGCAACCCAGTACGCCGGGTTCAGCGCAGAGAGATCCAGCGCCGTGTCCCAGGCGATGCCGTCGGCGAACTGCACATTGACATGACCTTCGGCCTTGCCCTGCCCGGCTTCCATTTTCAATTGCGGCAAGGCGATCTGTTTCAGGCTGCCGCTGAACGGACTGCTCAGGCTGAACGCCCCCGCCGGGCCATCGAGGTCGGCGGCGAAGTTACCGAGGTACTGACCGTCGGTGTAGGAGACTTCGCCGGTGAAGGTACGCAAGGCAACTTGCGGCTCGTCGATTTCGTTATACAGCCGATGCCACGGGAAATCCTGCCAGTTGATGTTGGCCTGAGCCGTGAGGCCCTTGCTCCAGTCAACGCTGCCGGTGAGCTTGAGGCTTTGTTTGTCGTTAGCCGTCAGGTCGAGGCCGGCGATCTGCGCACCGCTGGCATCGACCTTGCCTTTGAGCAGCAGCGCCACCGGGCCTTTATCGGCGGGCAGCGTGGCGTTGCCGTTGAGCTGATAACCGTTTTTCAGGTCACCGTCGCCGGTCAGTACCAATTGATTGAGTTGCAGGGTGTCCGGCAAATCGGCGCTGGGTTTGAACGCCTCGGAGGTGATGCGCACCTTGGCCGGCAGATTTTCCGCCAGCGGTTGCAGTTCGCCGCTCAACTGGCCGTCGAGGTAGCCACGGCTGTCTGCATGCAGGTTGAGGGTTTTCAGCAGATCGCCGTCGACTTTCAACGCCAGCGTCCAGGGGCCTGTGCCTGGGGACGGCAGGCTCAGGTCACCGGCGATGTTCAGCGGCCAATTGCCGGTCGGTTGCAGCAGGCCGGAGAGATTCAGGCTGAGGTCGTCGCGCTGCAGTTTCACGCTGTCGATCTGCAGGCCCTGGGCCGTCCAGTGCGCCGCCAGTTGCAGGCCCTTGAGCTGCTCGCTGCCGTTGAACAACAGGCTGCCGACTTGTACGTCACCGAGTTCGATGGACACCGGCAGTTGCAGATCCGGCAGTTTGATCGGGCCGCTTTCAGTGGTTTCTTCACTCGGCGGGAATTGCAGAATGACCTGATCGGCCTTGAGCTGTTCGATGCACAAAGTCATGCGGGTCAGGCACAGCGGTGACCAGGCGAAGATTGCCTTGTTCAGCTCGACGCGACTGCTGTCCTGCTGCCACAGCAGATGATCGGCGCTCCATTGGCCACCGAGACGGCCCTGGAAATTCTCCACGCTCAAACCCGGCACCAGGCTCAGCGCCCAACGGCTGCCGGCCTGCGTCCCGAGTACCGCGCTGATGCTCAATACAATTAACAACAGCAACGCCAGCAGTGTCAGTGCCGCTATTTTCAAACCACGCTTCACAGCTCAGGCCCCATGGAAAAGTGCAGCCGGATGCCGCCGTCGTCGTCCAGCGCGTGGGCCAGGTCGAGGCGAATCGGCCCCACCGGCGAGACCCAGCGCACACCGATACCGACCCCGGTCTTGAGGTTCGGCAGTTCGAGTTTGTTGAAGGAGTTGCCCTGGTCGACGAAGGTCGCGACCCGCCATTTCTCGGCAATCGAGTACTGATACTCGACGCTGCCGGCCACCATGTAGCGGCCGCCGATGCGGTCGCCCTTGGAGTTTTCCGGGGACAGGCTCTGGTAGTCGTAACCGCGCACGCTTTGATCGCCGCCGGCGAAGAAACGCAGCGACGGCGGTACCGAGTTGTAACCGTTGGTGGCGCTGCCGCCGACCTGCACCCGACCGAGGAAGCGGTGGTTGTCGAACACCGTGGTCAGGCCCTTGATGAGCGCCGTGCCATATAAAAGGTTGTTGTCCGAGCCAAGGCCTTCTTTCGCCACTTTGCTTTCGAAGGTCAGGCGATAGCCGTTGTGCGGGTCGATGCGGTTGTCGCTTTTCAGGTACGAGTAACTGATGCCGGGCATCAACAAGGTACTCAGGCCGGAGTCGTCGCCAAGTTCATATTCTTCACGCTGCCATTTCAGCGAGATCACTCGCTGCCAGCCGCTGGGCAATTTGCTGTGCCATTCCGGGCCGAAGGTCAGCAGCTTGCTCAGGGTGTCCGAGCCGTCGATGTTTTCAAATTGATAACCACCGGCCCAACGCAGTTTGTCGGTCAGCGGTGGGTCGAGCGGAATGTCGTAGAACAGCCCGACGTTCTGCCGTGGCGCCGACAACTCGGCTTCCCAGCCGTAACTGTCGCCCTGCGGGTTGACCCAGTGGCGCGTCCAGTTGGCCTTGATCCGTGGGCCGACGTCGGTCGAATAACCGAGGCCCAGGCCCATGGTGCGTGGTTTGCGCGTGTCGAGTTTGACGTCTACCGGAATCACATCGTTCTTCGCCGCCGTCGGCGCCGCATCGACGCGCACGCCTTCGAAATAGCCACTCGATTGCAGGTCGCGGTTGAGTTCGGCGATCAGCTCGGAGTCATACGGATCGCCGGCCTTGAACGGCACCATGCGTTGCAGCAGGTCTTCGTCGAACGGCGTATCGCCCTCGAAACTGACTTTGCCCAGCGCATAACGCGGGCCGCTGTCGTAGATCAATTCAACGTCGGCCACCCCGGCACGCGGGTCGACCAAAAGTTTCTGGCTGGTGAAATGGCCACTGAAAAAGCCGAAGCGCGAGGCCTGGTTCTGGATCAGGCGTTTGGCGTCTTCATAACGCCCATGGTTGAGCACGGCGCCGGACTTGAGCGTGTCACTGCTCGGCACACGAAAGGATTTGAGGGAGGCGGCAGGCCCGTCGACGCGGATGGTGACGTTGCGCAGACGAATCGGCTCGCCAGGATCGATGTTCAGCACCAGGCGCGGCTTTTCGCCGCCCTTCACGTCACTGTCGATCTGCGGCTGGTAATAACCCAAGGCCTGCGCAGCTTTGCGCGCCTGCTCCTCGGCCCCGCGACTGAAGCGCAGCAAGGCTTGTTCGTCACGGTCGCCGAGGCTGCCGATATAGCCTTCTATATTGGCTTTAAGTTCATCGTTGGACGGTTTGATCCGCACGTCCAATTCACTTTGCGCCAGCGCCGCGCAGCTGGTTAACAGCATGAGCACGCCACTGGTAAATCTTCCTGGAAACTTCATAGGCGCGGATGCTATCACGGGCTTGGGAGCGTGATAGAACAGGAAATTTCCTGAAAAGTTCTATGGCTAAGCCGTTGCAGTTTGTAACACCTGCGGATTGGCGTGGAAAAACACGTGCTCGCGCACCGGGCCGACGGCCACTTCACCGATCTCTTCATAGCCCTGGCGTTTATAGAATTCCAGGTAACGCGGGTTGCCGGTGTCGAGCACCACGCCTTGCGAAGTTTCGTCCACTGCGCACCAGTTATGCACGGCGGTCAGTAACTGCTCGCCGAAGTGTTTGCCCTGAAACTGCGGATGAATCCCCAGCAGCGGCAGCATGTGCACCGAATCGCTGGGCACGCAGGCGGCCACCGCATCGTGATATTCCAGATAGCGCCGGGTGCAGCGGAATCCGGTGCTGAGCACCATGCGCAGGCGCCATGCCCAACTTTCGGTGATCCCCAGACGCCGTTGCGGCGGCGCGATCAGGGCGATGCCGATCAGCCGGTCGTTGACCAACAGGCCGATGGCCGGCTGATCCTGCAGAAAGTGCTGTTTGACCAGTTCCCGCACCGTGGCCCGCACGCGCTGCTCGTAACCCGGCCGTTCGGCCTCGAACAGGTAACCGAAGGTCGGCTCGTGGCGATAGGCCTGATACAGCAGTGATCGGGCTTCGCGCGAGTAACCGCGGTCGAGCATGTGGATGTCGGCGATGGCGGTCTGGGTTTCAGGCATGACGGTGATTCTCCCCCGGGGCGCGGCTCAAATGACTGCGCTCTTGATGGTACGAACCTTTTGCGGGTGGCGCAGTTCCCCACAGGTATAGACCAAGCCGTGAGCTTCATCGACTGGGCGGGCCTCTTCGCGAGCAGGCTCGCTCCCACATTTGGAATGCATTCCCCTGTGGGAGCGGGCTTGCTCGCGAAGAGGCCGGTTCAGACAACATCTATCTGGCAGACAAAAATGATTTCTCCCACCCCACACTGGCCCCCATCCCACATGTCAGCTAGCATCGCCCTTTTGCCAGGACTGCCGACCATGAAGATTGTTTCCTTCAACATCAACGGACTGCGCGCCCGTCCGCATCAGCTGGCAGCGCTGATCGAAAAGCATCAGCCGGACGTGATCGGCCTGCAGGAAACCAAGGTCCACGACGACCAGTTCCCGCTGGAAGAAGTGCGTGCGCTGGGCTACCACGTTTATTTCCACGGTCAGAAAGGCCATTACGGCGTCGCCCTGCTTTCGCGCAAAGAACCGATTGCGATCCACAAAGGCTTCGCCAGCGATGAAGAAGACGCACAGCGCCGCTTTATGTGGGGCACTTTCGCCGACGCCAATGGCGTGCCGGTGACCATCATGAACGGCTACTTCCCGCAGGGCGAAAGCCGCGACCACCCGACCAAATTCCCGGCCAAGCAACGCTTCTACAGCGACCTGCAAACCCTGCTGGAAAGCCAGTTCCACAACGAGCAGCCGCTGGTGGTGATGGGCGATGTGAACATTTCCCCGGAGGACTGCGACATCGGCATCGGCCCGGACAACATGAAGCGCTGGTTGAAAACCGGCAAATGCAGCTTCCTGCCGGAAGAGCGCGAGTGGATGGCCCGCCTGAAAAACTGGGGCCTGACCGACAGCTATCGTCACCTGAACCCGGACGTGACCGACATGTTCAGCTGGTTCGACTATCGCAGCCGTGGTTTTGAAGACGAACCGAAGCGCGGGCTGCGGATCGACGTGATCCTGGCGTCCCATGGTTTGCTGCCAAGGGTCAAGGATGCGGGCGTGGACTATGAACTGCGCGGCATGGAAAAACCGTCGGATCATGCGCCGATCTGGCTTGAACTGGCCTGATCTCAAGCTTTAAGAGAACCTTGTAGGAGTGAGCCTGCTCGCGATGACGGTGGATCAGTCGATGTGTTTATTGGCTGATACTCCGCCATCGCGAGCAGGCTCACTCCTACATTGGATCACTGTCATGTTTTGGTCATGCGCCTGACTTAATCTCCCCGGCAATCCCCTTGGCTTGATTCGGTGCCGGCATGACCCTGCGTGTTCTGTTCGCTTTTCTGTCGAGTGCATGGCTGACGGTCAGTGCCGCCACCCTGCCCATCCCTGAAAACGGCCCGGCATTGCGCATTCAGGGTTCCAACACCATTGGCGCCGACCTTGGCCCGGCGTTGGTTGAAGGCTTTCTGCAGGACCAGGGCCTGCTGAAAATTCACCGAGAGAACCCCGACGCCGCCAACGAACAACACATCGTCGGCCAGACTGCCCAAGGCAAACGGGTGGTGATTGAAGTCGCCGCCCACGGTTCCAGCACCGGTTTCACTGCGCTGAAAAGCGCCAGTGCCGACCTCGCCGCTTCTTCCCGCCCGATCAAGGACAGCGAACTGCTCAGCCTGCAAGCGCTCGGCGATCTGAAAAGCGCCGCCGCCGAGCAGGTGATTGCCATCGACGGCCTGGCGATCATCCTTCACCCCGGCAACCCACTGCAGCAACTGGACACCGAGCAACTGGCGCGGATCTTCAGCGGTGAGGTGAAAACCTGGGAAGACCTCGGCGGTCGCGGCGGCGCAATTCATTTATATGCGCGGGATGATCAGTCCGGCACTTACGACACGTTCAAGGAACTGGTGCTGGGTCGGCGTGGGAAAAGTCTGAGTTCCAGTGCGAAACGCTTCGAATCCAGCGAGCAATTGTCCGACGCGGTGAGCAGTGATCCGCAGGGTATCGGTTTCATCGGTCTGCCGTATGTGCGTCAGGCCAAAGCCGTGGCGATTGCCGACGGCGCATCGCAATCGATGTTGCCGCTCAACAGCCTGATTGCCACTGAGGACTATCCGCTGTCGCGGCGCCTGTTCTTTTATCTGCCGCCGGGCAACCAGAATCCGTGGGCATCGGCACTGGTGGCGTTTGTGCAAAGCCCACAGGGCCAGAAGATTGTCGCGGCCAACGGCTTCATCAGCCAGACCGTGCACGCGATGACCGTGACACCGAATGCGCTGATGCCCGAGGGTTATCAATCCCTCAGCCGCCACGCCCAGCGTCTGACGGTGAACTTCCGCTTCGAGGAAGGCAGCGCCAGCCTCGACAACAAGGCGCGGCAGGATCTGGCGCGGGTGCTCGACTATATACAGCGCCACGACAAGACCGAGCGCGCGGTGACGCTGGTGGGGTTTGGCGACGAGAAAGACGATCCGGCCCGCGCCGACCTGCTGTCAAAGCTGCGGGCGATGGCGGTGCGCCGTGAATTGGTGAAGAACGGCGTGGTGCTGCGCGAAGTGCGCGGGTTTGGCGCGTTGATGCCGGTGGCGGCGAACAGTGCGGATGAAGGCAGGATCAAGAATCGGCGGGTTGAGGTTTGGGTGTATTAGACCTGATGTTGATGCACTGAATCGGCTTAAGTCATCGCTGGCAAGCCAGCTCCCACAGTGTCCGAGTCGTACACAAAATTCATGTACGTTCAAAAAACTGTGGGAGCTGGCTTGCCAGCGATGAACGATAACTTGGTCTAAGATCAGCGCTCGCTACGCAGCATTTCCTTCGGCACATACTTGCCGATCTCGAACTTGCCGATCGCCGCGCGGTGCACTTCGTCCGGGCCGTCGGCCAGGCGCAGGGTGCGCTGCATGGCGTACATGTAGGCCAGCGGGAAATCGTTGGAGACCCCGGCCCCGCCGTGGATCTGGATCGCCCGGTCGATCACCCGCAGCGCCACGTTCGGCGCGACGACCTTGATCTGCGCGATCTCGCTCTTCGCCACTTTGTTGCCGACGGTGTCCATCATGTACGCCGCTTTCAGGGTCAGCAGGCGCGCCATGTCGATTTCCATCCGCGAGTCAGCGATCTTGTCGACGTTACCGCCCAGACGCGCCAGCGGTTTGCCGAACGCGGTGCGACTCACCGAGCGCTTGCACATCAATTCCAGCGCACGTTCAGCCATGCCGATCGAGCGCATGCAGTGGTGAATCCGCCCTGGGCCGAGGCGACCTTGAGCGATTTCGAAGCCGCGACCTTCGCCGAGCAGGACGTTTTCGTAAGGCACGCGCACGTTGTCGAACAGCACTTCGGCATGCCCGTGCGGTGCGTCGTCGTAACCGAACACCGGCAGCGGACGGACGATTTTCACCCCGGGGGTGTCGACCGGCACGAGGATCATCGAGTGCTGCGCATGGCGCGGTGCGTCAGGGTTGCTCAGGCCCATGAAGATCAGAATCTTGCAGCGCGGATCGCAGGCGCCGGAGGTCCACCATTTCTTGCCGTTGATCACCCATTCATCGCCATCACGCACGGCGCGGGCGGCCATGTTGGTGGCGTCGGACGAGGCCACGTCCGGCTCGGTCATGGCGAACGCCGAGCGGATCTCGCCGCGCAACAGTGGTTCGAGCCAGCGCTGCTTCTGCTCTTCGTTGGCGTAGCGCACCAGCACTTCCATGTTGCCGGTGTCCGGCGCCGAGCAGTTGAACGGCTCCGGCCCCAACAAAGAACGGCCCATGATTTCCGCCAGCGGTGCGTATTCAAGGTTGGTCAGGCCGGCGCCGAGTTCCGATTCCGGCAGGAACAGATTCCACAGCCCTTCAGCCTTGGCCTTGGCTTTGAGCTCTTCCATGATCGCGGTCGGCTGCCAGCGATCGCCCTCGGCAACCTGGCGTTCGAACACGGCTTCGGCCGGGTAAACGTATGCGTCCATGAACGCGGTCACGCGCTCACGCAGTTCTTGCACCTTGGGCGAATAAGCGAAATCCATGAGCAATTACCTTCTTTAGGCAGAGGTTGTTCAGATCATGCAATCGATGCTAGAACAGCGCGGATAATTTACCTAGCCTATTCTCGGCGTGTATAAACATTCATCACCGATATATGATCCGCTGATCGTCAGCCCACAGAACAAGAGAAGCCGCGTTATGAATCTGAGTAAGGTCGACCTCAACCTTTTCATCGTCTTCGACGCGATCTACACCGAAGCCAACCTGACTCGCGCCGGGCAGATTGTCGGGATTACCCAGCCGGCGGTGTCCAACGCGCTGGCGCGGTTGCGCGAGACCTTCAACGATCCGCTGTTCGTGCGCACCGCGCAGGGCATGGTGCCGACACCGATGGCGCAGAACATCATCGGTCCCGTGCGCAACGCGCTGTCGCTGCTGCGGGTGTCAGTGCAGGAGAGCCGGATTTTCAACCCGGCGCAGGCGGTGAAGACTTACCGCATCAGCATGACCGACCTCACTGAGGCGGTGATTCTGCCGCCGCTGTTCCAGCGTTTGCGGCGTCTGGCGCCGACGGTGATCATTGAAAGTTTCCTGTCCAAACGCCGCGAAACCACCAAGGAACTGGCGGCCGGACGCCTGGATTTTGCCGTCGATGCCCCGCTCAACACCGACCCGCAGGTGCGCCACGTCAAGCTGATGGAAGACCGTTACGTCTGTGCGATGCGCAAGGGCCATCCGCTGGCGGGCAAGGAGAAACTGTCGCTGGATGACTATCTGTCGCTGACCCACATCCATATCTCCAGTCGCCGTAGCGGGCTGGGCTATGTGGATCTGGCGCTGGGCAAAATGGGCATTCAACGCAAGATCGCCCTGCGCTCGCAGCATTATCTGATGGCGTCGCAGGTCATGCAGCAGACCGACATGGTGATGACGGTGCCCGAGCGCTTTGCCCGGCGTAATGACTTGCACGCGTTCAACCTGCCGGTCAACGACGTGCCGCCGCTGGAGACTCACCTGTATTGGCATGAAAGCACCGACCAGGACCCGGCCAATCGCTGGATGCGCGAGCAGATCATCGAGTTGTGCCAGCAGGTGGCGGCGCAGGAGAAGAAGCTGGAGAAGGTGTAAGTCTTTGCACCGAGTCGCTGGCATCGCGAGCAGGCTCACTCCTACATACGACCGCGTTTCAATTGTAGGAGTGAGCCTGCTCGCGATGAGGCCCACAAGAACACCGCAGATCATCCTGCTTGACGTAAACGTCAACTCGCCATTAGCTTAGCGCCAAGACCTTTTTCCGAGCGCTTTCATGAGCAGCCAGACCTACAGCATTTCCGACCTCGCCCGCGAGCTGGACATCACCACCCGGGCGATCCGCTTTTATGAAGAACAAGGCCTGCTCAGCCCTGAGCGCCGTGGCCAGGAACGCATCTACTCGCCGCGCGACAAGGTCAGCCTGAAGCTGATCCTGCGCGGCAAGCGCATCGGTTTCTCCCTGGCCGAATGCCGTGAACTGATCGAGCTCTACGACCCGTCCAGCGGTAACACCAAACAGCTCAACAGCATGCTGGCGAAAATCAGCGAACGCCGCGAACAGCTCGAGCAGCAGTTGCTCGACATCGAACAGATGAAGCTGGAACTCGATACGGCTGAAGAACGCTGCGTGCAGGCGTTGGAGCAGACGCTCAAGGGCCAGCAGATAGCGCAGTAATCAGCCACAACTCATTCCCTGTGGGAGCGGGCTTGCTCGCGAAGGCGGAGTGTCAGGCGACAAATTTTGTATCTGATACACCGCCTTCGCGAGCAAGCCCGCTCCCACAGGGACCTCATGTAATTCCGAAAATGAGCAGGTCAACTCATGTCCCTCCCCTCCCAAGTACGCCTGATCGAAGTCGGCCCGCGCGATGGCCTGCAGAACGAAGCCCAACCGATCAGCGTGGCTGACAAGGTGCAACTGGTCGACGCCCTGAGCGCCGCCGGCCTTGGTTATATCGAAGTCGGCAGTTTTGTCTCGCCGAAATGGGTGCCACAGATGGCCGGATCCGCCGAAGTGTTTGCGCAGATCCAGCGTAAACCCGGCGTGACCTACGGCGCACTGGCGCCGAACCTGCGCGGTTTTGAAGATGCACTGGCGGCCGGTGTGAAAGAAGTCGCGGTGTTCGCTGCGGCGTCCGAGGCGTTCTCGCAGCGCAACATCAATTGCTCGATCAGCGAAAGCCTGGCGCGCTTCGCACCGATCATGGAGGCCGCGAAACAGCACGGCGTTACCGTGCGCGGTTACGTGTCCTGCGTGCTCGGTTGCCCTTATGAAGGCGAGGTCGCACCGGAACAAGTGGCGATGGTCGCCCGCGAGTTGTATGCGATGGGCTGCTACGAAGTGTCCCTTGGCGACACCATCGGCACCGGCACCGCCGGCGCGACCCGGCGGTTGTTCGAAGTGGTGTCGGCGCAGGTGCCACGGGAGAAACTCGCCGGGCACTTCCACGACACCTACGGCCAGGCGATGGCCAACATCTATGCCAGCCTGCTGGAAGGCATCGCGGTGTTCGACAGCTCTATCGCCGGCCTCGGCGGCTGCCCGTACGCCAAAGGCGCGAGCGGTAACGTCGCCACCGAAGACGTGGTGTACCTGCTCAACGGCCTGGGCATCGAGACCGGTATCGACCTGGACGCCTTGATTGCGGCGGGTCAGCAGATCAGCGCGGTGCTCGGTCGCCCGAGCGGTTCGCGTGTGGCCAAGGCCCGTAACGCCCAGTGAGGGCGAAGGTGTTACCGCTGCGTCGGAAACGTGGGCGTAGACGAGTAACACGGAAACAAATTGTCTGGTTTGCCCTGAAGGAAAAATCCTTCAAAAATATCAACTCATTGATTTACAAGGGATTTAAAAAGTTGGCACGGCTTCTGCTATCTCTATGGCATAACAAGAATAAAAAGCAGCAAACCAATAAAAATAAGACGTACCGACTCTGACATAACAAAAACAACACGGCAGAGACGCAGCTAACAGATTT
>Ga0207655_1002475_pt1 | contig 14969 bp, 17 predicted proteins | sample KBSM44metaG_FD_184398 | JGI IMG/M metagenome (GOLD analysis project Ga0207655, IMG submission 184398) | Miscanthus rhizosphere microbial communities from Kellogg Biological Station, Michigan, USA - KBS M4-4 metaG (SPAdes) (version 2) | ecosystem: Host-associated > Plants > Roots > Rhizosphere >...
GGCAAGGTCAGAGAAGGAAATTTCGTCGGGCGGATCAGCCCGTGTAGAAATGGTGGACCTGACCCCGGATCAGGAGGCGAGCAGCTCGCGGGCGTGCTTGCGCGTGGTGGCGGTGATCTCCAGGCCACCCAGCATGCGCGCCACTTCCTCGACGCGCGCCTTGGCGTCGAGCACGTCGATGCGCGAGGCGGTCTTGCCGTTGTCTAAGGTTCCCTTGGCGACCTGGAAGTGCTGGCCCGCCTGGCTGGCCACCTGCGGCAGGTGCGTGACGCACAGCACTTGCCGCTGCTGCCCCAGGCGGCGCAGCAGCCGGCCGACCACTTCGGCCACGCCGCCGCCGATGCCGCTGTCGACCTCGTCGAAGATCAGGGTCGGCGTGGTGGTGGCGTTGGAGGTGATGACGGAAATCGCCAGCGAGATGCGCGCCAGCTCGCCGCCCGAGGCCACCTTGGCCAGCGGCCGCGCGGCCACGCCGGCGTGGCCGGCCACCAGGAATTCGACCTGCTCCAGGCCGTGCGCGCCCGGTTCGCCGGCGTTGAGCGCGACCTCGAAACGGCCGCCCGTCATGTTCAGTTCCTGCATCGCCTTGGTGACGGCCTCGCCCAGCTGGCGCGCCGCCCGCGCGCGCGTGGCGCTCAGGCGCCCGGCCACGTCCATGTAGGCCGCCTTGAGTTTTTCCTCCTGCTTGCGCAGGCCTTCGATGTCGCTGGCGTCGGCGATTTGCGACAAGCGCTCGGCCAGCTTCGCGTGCTCCTCCGGCAGCTGTTCCTCGGTGACGCGGAACTTGCGCGCGGCCGAGTGGATCGCCTCCATCCGCGATTCCACCTGGCGCAGCCGCTCCGGGTCGAGGTCGACCCGGTCGAGGTAATCGTTGATCGCGTACACCGCCTCCTGCAGCTGAATGCGCGCCGGTTCGATCAAGTCGACGATGGCCTGCAGGCCGGTGTCGATGTTGGCCAGCTTGCCGAGTTTTTGGTTGAGCGACGACAGCTGCGACAGGATCGGATGGTCCTCCGATTCCGACAGCGCCGCCAGCGCCTCCTGCGCGCCTTCGAGCAGGCTGGCGGCATGCGACAGGCGGCTCTGCTCATTGCTCACCTCGGCCCATTCGCCCGGCTTGACGGCCAGCTTTTCCAGCTCGTTGACCTGCCACTCGAGCCGCTCGCGCTCATACAGCACGTTGGCGGCGTTGGTTTCGAACTCCTGCAACTGCCTGGCCAGCGCGCGCCACGCCTTGTGGCTGGCCGCCACCGCCTTGACGTCGGCGCCCGCGCCGGCCTGGCCGTCGAGCAGCACGCGCTGCGCCTCGGTTTTCATCAGCGACTGGTGCGCGTGCTGGCCGTGGATGTCGACCAGCATGTCGCCCAGCTCGCGCAACTGCGACGCGGTGGCGGCGATGCCGTTGATGTAGGCCTTGCTGCGGCCGGCGTTGTCGATCACGCGGCGCAGCAGCGCGCCGCCCTCCTCCACCGAAAACTCGTTGGCGGCGAGCCAGTCGCGCGCCTGTTCGCTGACGGCGAAATCGGCCGTGATGTCGGCCTTGGCCGCGCCTTCGCGCACCACGCTGGCGTCGCCGCGACCGCCCAGCGCCAGGGTCAGCGCGTCGATCAGGATCGATTTGCCGGCCCCGGTCTCGCCGGTGAAGACGGTGAAGCCGGCGGAAAATTCCAGTTCTATCGAGTCGACGATGACGAAATCACGGATGGACAGGGTACGGAGCATGGATGCCTGGAGAGTGGTTAATTGAGTTTGCCTTCGCCCGACGGATACTCGTTCCAGTGGAGCTTGTCGCGCAGCGTGTTGAAGTAGTTCCAGCCCTCCGGATGCAGGAAGGTGATCGCGTGCGGCGAGCGCTGGATCAGGATCTGGTCCTGCGTTTGCAGGCTGGCGAAGGTCTGCATGTCGAAGTTGACGCTGCAGTCGCGCCCGCGCACGATCTCGATGACGATCTGGCTCGATTCGGGCAGCACGATGGGCCGGTTCGACAGCGCGTGCGGCGCGATCGGCACCAGCACCACGCCGCCCAGGCTCGGGTGCAGCAGCGGGCCGCCGGCCGACAGCGCGTACGCGGTCGAGCCGGTCGGGGTGGAGATGATCAGGCCATCGGAGCGCTGGTTGTACATGAAGTGGCCATCGACGTCGACCCGCAGTTCGGCCATGCCGGCGCCGGCGCCGCGCGCGACGACGACGTCGTTGACGGCCAGGCCGAAGTGGATGTCCTTGCCATCGCGGCGCACCCGCCCCTCGAGCAAGGTGCGGCGTTCGGCCTTGTAGCTGCCGCCGAGGATCTTGGCCAGCACGTCGAGCATGCCCTCGAGCGGGATGTCGGTCATGAAGCCGAGCCGCCCCTGGTTGATGCCGATCAGCGGCACGTCGAACGGCGCCAGCTGGCGCGCGATGCCAAGCATGGTGCCGTCGCCGCCCATGACGATGGCGGCATCGCATTCGGCGCCGATCTCGCTGGCGCTGAGCGCGCGCACGCGGTCGAAACCGCCCGCCAGATGCTCGGCGGTCTGCTCCTCGAACACCACCGTGCGCCCGCCCCGGCGCAGGAAGTCGACCACGCTGCCCACCGATTCGGAGATGCCGTCGGTATTGGGGCGCACGACCAGTGCTATGGTTTGAAAATCGGCGTGCATGGCGGGCATAAAAGTCTCGGCAAAAAGGTGGAATCGACGACACGCAGCAGAGTAACCCATAACGCCGGCTTCTGCCATCACCCGTCGGCCCACCCGTTACTGTACGTTTAGACAGTATTTTCCGCAGTATAGTGCGCGGGCCGCCAGACTGCAAGCACCGGCCCGCATTTGAACCGCCGCCGTCTCGCCGCGGGGCCGCTCAGTGCAAGGTCATGATGCCGCTGGCCGCGCTCAGCGCGCTCGCCAGGAAGATGCAGATCATGAAGGACGTCATCAGCACCGCCCAGCGCCAGAAAGTGCCGAAGCGGCCGCGGTGGTAGACGCGCCGCATCGCCCACGGCAGATAGGCCAGCAGCCAGCACCACAGCACGAAGTCGATGATGCCGACATTGATCAGCAACATGGCGCAGAAAATGAAATAGGCGAAGGCGTTGGTGTGCAGCGCGAACAGCACGTGCTCGCCGAAGCGCCGTCCCGATCCGAGGTACAAAATCTTGAGGAACAGCGCGAACACCGGCATCAGGCAGAAAATCGCGTACGGCGCGTAACGGTAGAAGGCGTCGGCGAACACCTTTTTCTGCTGCTGCTGCGGCAGCGCGTCAAACATATGCCATTGGTGGCGCAAGCGCGGCCACCCGCTCAGCATGTCGTCGAACTCCTTCGGGCCGAACTCGTTGTCCGCCTCCGGCTGGCCGGCCTTGCGCTCTTTGGTGTCGGGCGCGCCGGCCTTGAGCTCCTGTTCCATGTCGGCGATGGCCGCTTCGGCCGCCGCCTTGCCCCGCTGCGCCTCCGGCGCGTCGCGCCCGGCGGTGTGCGCCACCTCGGCGCCTGTCGGTCTTGCCTTCTCATCGATCACCGGCTCGAAACCGCCGGTGAACTTGAGCACCGCGAAAAACAGCAGGCTCAATGTGAGGTAGATGCGCAGCGGCTGCACGTAACGCACGCGGCGGCCACGGATGTATTCGTTGGTCAGCGCGCCCGGACGGAACAGCAGGCGCGACATCGTGCCCCACAGCTTGCCCTCGATCGCCACGTAATGGCCGATGAACTCGTGCAGGAATTCGCGCGTGCTGGCGTGGTGCAGGTGGGCCTCCTGGCCGCAATTGGCGCAAAACGCGCCGGTGAGCACCGCCTCGCAGTTGGGACAGCGGGCGGCCGGGGCGTGGCTGTCCGGGACGGAATGTGCGGCAGTGCTCATGCGTTCAACCCTGGTGGAAAAGTAGACTAAATGATAAACGAGTTCACCCTAATGTTGTCGATATTCAATCTAGCGACCGATGCAAAACCAACTCGTTACTATCGTTAAAACAACGATTCGAGGGAGAACCATCATGAAGGACCAACAAGTCAATACCGACGCCAAGGTGAAAAACGACGGCCAAAAGCGCATGCCGCACGAGCGCGACGAGTCGCCGGACAGCCAGGACATCGAACCGCGCAGCGTGGGCAAACAGGCCGCCGCCGACGTCGACAGCGGCATGGTCGATACCGACGCCCGCAACAAACCGGGCGTCGAGCATGTCAAAACGCCGGTGCCGCGCGAGGCCACGGCGCGGCCGCAACCGAACACCAAGCGCGACTGAGCCGCCGGCGCATCCGCCAACCATACAAATTACCAGGGTAACGAACATCATCATGAAAAACACCACCGCAGGCGCACTTCTGATCCTTGGCGCGGTGCTGGCGCCTCAAGCGGCGCTGGCGCAAGGCGCCTCCTATCCGGTCGGCTACGGCCCGAATCCGGCGCTGCCGGAGCCGGAGAAATCGCTGATCCCCACCGTCAACGTCGCGCCGGTGGACCGCTGGACCGCGCAGGAAACCCCGCAGCCGGCCGCCGGCTTCGCCGTCACCGCCTATGCGCGCGGGCTCGACCATCCGCGCTGGGTCTACACCCTGCCCAACGGCGACGTGCTGGTGGCCGAGACCAACGCCCCGCCCAAGCCGGACGACAGCAAGGGCATCAAGGGCGCCGTCATGAAGCACCAGATGAAGAAGGCCGGCGCGGTCACCGAGTCGGCCAACCGCATCACCTTGCTGCGCGGGCTGGACGCCAAGGGCGTGGCGCAGACCCGCACGGTCTTCCTCAAGGGCTTGAATTCGCCGTTCGGCATGGCGCTGGTCGGCAACAACCTGTACGTGGCCAACAGCGACGCCATCGTGCGCTTCCCGTACAAGGAAGGCGAGACCAGCATCACCGCGCCCGGCGTCAAGGTCATGGACCTGCCGGCCGGCACCTTGAACCACCACTGGACCAAGAACATCATCGCCAGCCCGGACGGCAAGTTCCTCTATGCGACGGTCGGCTCGAACAGCAACGTCGCCGAAAACGGCATGGAGGCCGAGGAAGGCCGCGCGGCGATCTGGGAGCTGGACCTGGCCACCAACAAGTCGCGCCTGTTCGCCACCGGCCTGCGCAACCCCAACGGCATGGGCTGGGAGCCGCAAACCAAAGCCCTGTGGACCGCCGTCAACGAACGCGACGAGCTGGGCAACGACTTGGTGCCCGACTATATGACGTCGGTCAAGGACGGCGGCTTCTACGGCTGGCCGTACAGCTACTTCGGGCAGAAGGTCGACGCCCGCGTCAAGCCGCCCAAGCCGGAGCTGGTGGCCAAGGCCATCGCGCCCGACTACGCGCTGGGCGGGCACACGGCCTCGCTGGGGCTGGCGTTCTACGAGGCCAAGCTGTTCCCGCAGAGCTATCAGGGCGGCGTGTTCATCGGCCAGCACGGCTCGTGGAACCGCAAGCCGCACAGCGGCTACAAGGTGGTGTTCGTTCCGTTCAGTAACGGCAAGCCGTCGGGGCCGCCGCAGGATTTCCTGTCCGGTTTCCTCGACAAGGACGGCAAGGCGCAGGGCCGACCGGTCGGCGTGGCCGTCGACAAGGCCGGCGCGCTGCTGGTGGCCGACGACGTGGGCAACATCATCTGGCGCGTGGCGCCGGCCGCCAAGACGGCCGCGCGCTGACGGCCGGACGTAGTGTGCGCCAGCGAACGGACCGGGCCGCACACTGCCGCCATGATGAGACTTCTATGTACAGACCCACCAAACGGAGATCACCATGAGCAACGAACGCGCAGGATCAGCAGTCTGGAGCGGCACCCTGAAGGACGGCGCCGGTAAGATTTCCACCGAGAGCGGCGCCATGGATGGCGTGCAATACGGCTTTCACACCCGCTTCGAGGACGGTCCCGGCACCAATCCGGAAGAGCTGATCGGCGCGGCCCACGCCGGCTGCTTCACGATGGCGCTGTCCGGCATCCTGGCCGACGCCGGCATGACCGCCAAGCATCTGTCGACCACGGCGACGGTCACGCTGGACAAGGTCGACGGCGCCTTCGCCATCACCAAGGTCCACCTGAACCTGATCGCGACGATCCCGGGCGCCGACCAGAAGAAATTCGACGAGGCGGCGTTGAAGGCCAAGCTGAACTGTCCGGTGTCGAAGCTGCTCAACGCCGAGATCACGCTCGACGCCCAGTTGCAGGGCTGAGCAAGAATGCGGCAAAACGCATAGAATCCCGGTTTCTCACTTCACCAACGAAAGACCACGATGCGTATTTTGCACACCATGCTGCGGGTCGGCGACCTTCAGCGCTCGATCGATTTTTACACCAAAGTGCTGGGCATGAAACTGCTGCGCACCAGTGACAACCCCGAGTACAAGTACACGCTGGCGTTCCTGGGCTACGGTTCCAATCCCGATCATGCCGAGCTGGAGCTGACGTACAACTACGGCACCACCAGCTACGACATGGGCAACGCCTACGGCCACATCGCCATCTCGGCCGACGACATCTACGCGGCGGCGGCGGCGGTGCGCGCCAACGGCGGCACCGTCACCCGCGAGCCCGGCCCGGTCAAGGGCGGCTCGACGGTGATCGCCTTCGTCACCGACCCGGACGGCTACAAGATCGAACTGATCGAACGCAGTTTCGACGGCCAGGGCGCGGGGCTGTAAGGTTTAGCGCGCCAACAGCGCGTTGACCGGCGCCAGATCCTCTTCCTTCAAGGTGCCGGCCGCCGACTTCAGGCGCAGGCCGTTCATGATGGTGTCGTAGCGCGCCTTCGACAGGTCTTTCTGCGTCGCGTACAGCTGGCGCTGCGCGTTCAGCACGTCGATGTTGATCCGCACACCGACCTGATAGCCCAGCTTGTTCGAATCGAGCGACGATTTGCTCGACACTTCCGCCGCCTCCAGCGCCTTGACCTGGGCCAGGCCGCTGTTCATGCCGAGGAAGGCCTGACGCGCGTTTTGCGACGCCAGCCGCTTGGTCGATTCCAGATCGTTGCGGGCCTTGTCTTCCAACGCGATGGTTTCGCGCACCTTGCTGGTGATGGCGAAGCCGTTGAAGATCGGGATGTTCCAGGTCACGCCGATGGCGTTGGTCTTTTGCGTGCCGGACGCGGTCTGGCTGGTGTGCTGGGTGGCCGCCGTCAGGTTCGCGGTCGGCATGTGGTTGGCGCGGTTGCGCGAGATCTCGCGCTTGGCGATCTCCAGCGACAGCTGGGCCGAGATGACGGCGAAGTTCTGGCCTTCCGCCGAACTGATCCACGGATCGACGGCGGCAGGCTCCGGCGAAGCGATCGTCACGCCGGCGCGCAGCGGCGCCAGTTCGCCCGGCGCCTGGCCGATGATGACCTGGAGCGCGGTGCGCTTGTTGTCGAGGTCGTTGATGGCGGCGAACTCCTGCGCCACCACCAGATCGTAGGCCGCCTGCGCCTCGTGGGTGTCGGTGATGGTCTGGGTGCCGACCTCGAAGTTGCGCTTGGCCGAGGCCAGCTGCTCAGTGGTCGCCACCTTCTGCGCCTGGGTCGAGGTGAGGTTGTCCTGCGCCGTCAGCACGTCGAAGTAGGCTTGCGCCACGCGGGTGATCAAATCCAGGCGCGCCTGGGCGAAGGCGGCCTCGGCCTGCGCCTGCGCCAGCTTGCTCTGCTCGTAGGTCTGCCACAGGCCCCAATTGAACAGCGGCTGCGTCAGCGACACGGTGTAGGTGTTGGTGTGGAAATCGGTGCTGCGCTTGTTGGCGACGACAGGCACGCCGCCGATGACGTCCACCTGGCCGACATTGAACGGCGTGAAGTCGCCCGTGTTGCGGGTGTTGGAGCCGCTGGCGCTGATGACAGGCAGCAGGCCGGAGCGCCCCTGCGTGATCCGCTCGCGACCCGCTTCAACCGAAGAGCGGGCGCTGGCGTACGTGGCGTCGTTCGCGAGCGCTTGCTGATAGACTTGAAGAAGATCGGCCGCCTGTGCGTTGAGCGTCAAAAAGGCGCTGGTAATCAGCACGGCGATAAGGGGTCTCTGCATTGCATTCTCCGTTGGAGTCGTCAAAAAAAGTTGATCAAATCAAAAACAGTGCCGCCCCGGCGCCGCCGGCTGCGTCCCGCGCGGCCCTAGTACTTCGCCATCGCGGGATCGACCTGCAGCGCCCAGGCGTGGATGCCGCCGGTCAGGTTGACCGTCTTGCCGAAGCCGTTACGCTCCAGGAAGGCGGCCACCTGCAGGCTGCGCGCGCCGTGGTGGCAGATGCAGACAATCTCGGCGTCCTCGTCGAGGTCGTCGATGCGCGCCGGTATCGTGTTCATCGGGATCTGTACCGAGCCGTCGATGCGGCAGGTCTCGAATTCCCAGTTCTCGCGCACGTCCAGCAACACCGGCCGGGGACGCGCCTCGTCGGCCAGCCACGCGGCCAGTTCCGGAGCGGTAATATGCTGCATACGCCGCCCGCCGCTTAAAACTGGAAAGCCGACGGCGTCGTGGCCGAGGCCAGCGGCTTGACGCTGGTCTCGAACAAGGTGCGCGTGTCGTAACCGGCTTCGCCGGTACGGGTAATCAATTGCGCCTTCATCGCCGGCGCCTGGCCGATGATGACGGCCAGGCGTCCGCCCACCTTCAGTTGCTGCAGCAGCGACTCCGGCAGCACCGGCAGCGAGCCCGACACGACGATCACGTCGTACGGCGCGCCGTTCGGCCAGCCCTGCGCGCCGTTGCCCAGCTCGACCGTCACATTGGTCACGCCGTTGTCGGCCAAATTCTTTTCCGCCAGCGCCTTCAGTTCCGGCGAGATCTCCACCGTCGTCACGTGGCGGCCCTTGTGCGCCAGCAGCGCGGCCATGTAGCCGGAACCGGTGCCGATCTCGAGCACGTTTTCGTGCTTTTTCAGGTTCACGTCCTGCAACAGGCGCGCTTCGATCTTAGGCATCAGCATCGATTCGCCGCCCGGCAGCGGGATCTCGGCGTCGACGAAGGCCAGCGCCTTGTGCGCGGCCGGGACGAAATTCTCACGTTTAACCACGTGCAACAGCTCCAGAACGTCCGGGTCGAGGACGTCCCAAGGACGGATTTGCTGTTCGATCATGTTGAAACGGGCTTGTTCGATATTCATCTTATGACTCGGTCGGGATTAAATAATCCGTCATTTTATCGTTGAACTGGCATGGAGGCACATATTAACGAGTTGACGGCCGTATCGCGGGAAATTGCGACAGTCTGCAGTTTAAGGGGGATGAACCTACCAAATTGGCAACTTGGACGGAAAACGCCACGGGGGGCGCTCACGGCGCGGCCACCTCCAGGCCGCCCAGCGTGGTGCCGATGAAGGTGTCCATGAAGGCGTGCGGATCGATCGCCGGCATTTCGCACGCCGGCATGAAGGAGTTGGTCCACATCATCAGCATCATCACCGGTGCGATCAGCACCGGCGTCATGACGGCCGGGTCGACCGGCCGGAACTCGCCCCGGCCGATGCCGCGCACCAGCACGCTGGTGATCAGGTCGCTGCCGCGCTTGACCACCTCCTCGTTGTAAAACTTGGCAAGTTCGGGGAAATTCTGGCCTTCGGAGAGCATCAGCTTCGTAATGCCGGCCAGGTGCGTGGTGCAGATCTCGTCCCACCAGGCCATCAGGATGGTGCGCAGCAGCTCGCCACTGTGGCCTTCGAACACGGCCGCGTCCTGCTCGGCCTCGCCGATGGCTTGCACGATGTTCTCGCGCACGACGGCCTTGAACAGCTCTTCCTTGTTGGTGAAATACAGATACAGCGTGCCCTTGGACACGCCGGCGCGCTTGGCCACGTCTTCAAGACGGGTGGCGGCGTAGCCACGTTCGACGAATTGCTCCAGCGCGGCGGCCAGCAACTCCTGCGGCCGCGCGTCCTTGCGTCGCTCCCAGCGTGGCTTGGTGTCTTGAGGGGCTTGCATGGGTGGGTTTCGTTTTAACTTACTTATAAGTCATTAATATAAGCGCAAGGCTCCCCAGCGTCAAGCGGAGCCTTGTTTTTGGCCATCGTCAAAGTTACACGCACAAATCGTCACAGTTAGGTGTTCGTTTGCTCGCCGCATCCCCAGTGGGTCAATTTTCAACGCAAATCAACAACCAGTGTCCTCGCTGAAGTGCGGAAATGTGTGATGTTTTCATTTCAGTGAACTGATATCCTGTTGCCTTGCGCCGATACGGCCCGCAGCGGAGATACGTGCGTGCTTTGTTTTGCTTTCGTTGTTTATTTACCATCCAAGGATTTGAAGGGGCACGAATGACTATTACTGCTGCTTGGGTAAGAACCCTGAAGGATTGCAGGGAGCTAATTATCGTATCCGATAGCCGTTTAAATGGTGGAAAGAAAATGGACTGTGGGCAAAAAGTGCACATACTCCCGCGTTCAGATGCATTTATTTGTTTTGCTGGCGATACCTCATGGGCATATCCGCTAATGCATCAGGTCATATCTGCAATCTCAACATATGAGCGATCCTCTAGTCGCGCTCAAGATATCGTCGAGTTAAAAAGCCACGTATTGAAGGTATTCGAGAGCCTACGTGAAGCAGTACATGACGCAAGCGGGGATGAAGGCATTCCTTCCGCTGAGTTCTTGTTTGGTGGATATTCTTGGATTAGAAAAAAATTCATGATTTGGCGTATTCATTTTCAAAAAGGGATGAATTGCTTCGAGGCGACTCCCGCAAAGGAATGGAAAGGTAATCCTTGGGTATTTGCTGGTGATAAAGATCATGTAGAGAAGGCGAGAGAAGCATTGTCTCGCTTAATGATTTCGCGCAATCGTGCCCCGCATCAAGTTAATCCATTCAAATTTGATTGGGAACCATTTGAAATTATTCGAGATATGTTACGGAGTGTCGACAATAACAAAAAGCTGCATCGAGAGGAGTCAATTGGTGGAGCCCCTCAAGTTCTGAAGGTATACGAACATCTGAGTTCAAAGTATATCGCCGTCGACTGGAATGTCACCCAACAAAAAAATGGTGCCGGCGTTTATATATGCGGTCGAAAAATTCTGGACTACGAAACATCAAGTCTTTGGATTCTTAATCCCGACACGCTATTAACGAGGCATCCCCTGTATTCCGAAGCGATACCTGCTATTTCGGATGACCCGGTCGAAGAAGAGTCCTATGATCTAACGACACAAGCCATCGAGCCTATACAAGAATCTGCCAAGGCTAACAATCTTGCCTGATCGCCATAAGTCTGAGCGGCGACTTAGGGGGCGTAAGTCACCGATCAATGTTCGTTTGCTGTCCGGTGCACTCGCTCCCGCATGACTCGATATCATCCTTGCCCGGCGTCACTATACTACTTGTTGGTGACCTCATTGAAAGGCGTGTAAGTTTTGAACACTGAAGACCAAATGCTGGAAGCAAAGACCCTTGATGTCCCACAAGGCTGTTTTGATGTCGTATTCAAACGCGGGGAAAAGTCCATCCTCCGCACTGGTAATATTGGCCCATGTGTGGCCTTTTCCGGCGTCAACTCTATTGAAGGTGTAGCCTTCCTGGCCCATGTGGATGGCAAAGTTTGGGGGCTGGGAAGAATGCTTAAAGTGGCCAGCACCCACAGCAATGGCTCCCTTCAGGGATACAGGCTATATCTGACCACCAACTACACCTTCACTCTGCGCTTGGGCTTGCTGCTGGCGAGCCTGGGTGGGTTAGTGGTATGGCCCAGCGTATTTGCCGCAGTCATTCTATGCTTCATTATAGTGTTCGGATTTACTAGCATCTTGCAGATCTATGCCTATGCGCTGTTCAGATTCAAAACTCTGAATATCTGCTGGATCACACCTTGGCAGGTTAGAGGAACGGTAGAAGTGTGGCTGGAGGTCGACTCCGGCAGTCCACCACAGGCGCGCTGGGAAGACCTGCCGGCCGAGCAAAAGCAGGAGCGTTATGGGACATCTTACAGCTTCTGGGATCCGGTAATGCGCCCTGCCCGTCCTCAGTCCGCTCTTTGGAAAGTTGAGGACTAGCCAGCGTCTCCCTCAAGTCACTATGGAGGGGCCTCAGGCAGATTCCTCTCCTGGAGATCGCGGGACGACTGGGTCTCGCGCAATACTGTTCGACGATACTTACTGCCGGAAATCACAAAGCCCTCCTTTGCGGAGCAACAAACGCTTAGGCACCTCTATCTAGACCTTAAGTAAGGTGGTGGAAAGTAGGTCAATTGGCGCGGACTAGTTCCGCGAGAAAATTAATAATAAGGTTATGACTGAAATGGAATCGGAAAAAGATATCAAAGAACAGGATATTTTATCTAAAATCTTCAAAAAACCATTTGAATATAATATTTTAAAAAGCGAAAAACCAGACTTTATTATTTCTTATAACTCTCGGGCCAATAAGACAGTTAATGTAGGCATGGAGATTACTGAACTCTATTATAACGATTCATCTGCGCGGTTGAAAAATAAAAATGAATACGTAAAAAATGTAATTGACGGTGAAAAAATTCATAAAAAAGACAAAGGCGCATTTGATGTTCGAGAAGTCACGTATTTTCCTCAGGGAGACGTGAGTAAATCCTTTAAAACGAAAATGTTGTTTGAAAAAAATTACTCTATTGATGACTATCGACGCGCATTTCTTCAAACTCTTACAAAGAAAAATAAAAAACGTGTCGCATATCAAGAAGGGCTTGAGCAGACTGGTTTAGTAATATACGATAAGGAAAAACATTTTAAAAAACTAAGTAAATATGATTTCATTAGATTTTTCTTTAATGAAAACATAATGGAAGAAATTAAGTCATCGCCTTTTGAGGAAATATATTTGATAACTCAATTTGAAGGGGAGATTCAAGAAGATTATGTTCGCCTGAAGTTTTGTTTATTGCAAAACGAAAAATCCAGACTCTTGGAATACATTAAATTTAATTCATTATTCAAAAAAATTTCCGATATAGGCTTAAGCCTAAATGAGGTCTTTGCCGAGGTTCTGATAAAAAAAGGATACTTTGGTGTTAAAAAATATCTTTGCAACGGAATTGAAACTGTCGGATGTAAAAGATATTCTTTTCACTTCAATGAGCTCGAAAAAAACGTAAGTGTTTTTGACAATTTCCCTTCCCTGCAGCCGAGTATTGGAGAATTCGGGCAAGAAAAAATTTTCTTTTCTGAAAAATCTTTTCAACGCTACTTAAAAGATTCAAAGAATTTATTTGCGGTTTTTGATGTTGGTTTTGAATCAATTGAAAGTTTTGGATGGAATAAAGGCAATTTTTTGTAATTATTTTTGGTTAACACTTTGGTTCGCCTATGTGGAGAGCTATGAAGCACACAAATGTGCCGGCGCCTCACTCGACGCTATGTAAAGCGCTTTCAACGTCCAATTCACCAGTCGCCAGCCAGCGGAATAAATTGATACCGTAATCGCACGCGTCAGTTCACACCGCTTTTTTAGAGGCCTCAGATTTGCGAACAGACGCAACAAAAGGAGAATTCTGGCGCAGCGCGGCCGCACGAGATGAACGCTCTTCAAGAATCTGGGCAGCCTGGAGCGGGTCTTGGAGCAGTTCCTTCCAAGCGTCGAGGTAATCCTGACTGCACAAGTTCTGCTGCTCCCAGAGCATGATCTGTGCGTGCGCAAGCGCCAAGACCTCGTTTGCGCCAGCTGCAGGTCCACCACGAAGAGCGATGGCCACTGGACGATGTTTGACTAGCCGTCGCTCATTGGCGTCGGACGCGTGCATCAAGGCTTGTTTTGGATTGAGAAAGTGATTTTCCATAAAGCTTAAATGTTACAAGCTTGGAGGGATATGCAATAATCCGTATCACCATACAACGCAAATATGCGATGCATGAACCGCCTCTGCACGTGCTGGCTGTACAACTCACTGAGCCGCGATTGGGCGCCGGACACGCCGGTCTAACACCGCGAGCGTTTAACTCTGACGATTTCTAGTGCAGATGACGATCCGCTCGATAAGCTATTGATTTTTCAGGCTTCAGGCGTGCGTATAATTATGACGATGGCCAGTTTTCGAGGCGCGCAACGTCCCGCTGAGCGGGATCAAAACGTGAAAAACCGCTGGACGTGACGCTCGGCGCACCGCCGCATATTCTGGCATGGAACGCCCCGCGTTAAACCAATTGTGTCGCTGCCGATGCATATACGGCAGCGCACGCCGATCACGCGCGCCTATACTTTGTGGACATTCTATTCAAGGGAGAGGCGGCATGACGCGACTGTTAGTGAAATTCGAACTGGACCAACTCGGCGAAGCGCGTGAATACCAGCCGCCGGCCGAGCGCGTCATCGAGGGCGACATCCGCTGCAAAAAACTGGGATATCGACAGCGCCAAGGACGGACTGGTGCGCGCCGGCGTATGGGAGTCCTCCCCCGGCACCAACCGCTCGATCAAGGGCGAAACCTGGGAATATTGCTGCATCCTGGCGGGCGTCGCGGAAATCACCGAAGACGGCCACGCGCCCATCATCGTCAAGGCGGGCGACCATTTCATCATGAAGCCCGGCTACACGGGGACCTGGCGCACACTCGAAACCATCCGCAAAATCTGGGTGCTCGCCTGATCGGCTGCTACATCACCGCCCCAGCCCCTTTCTTATCCAGCACAACCTGGATCAAGCGGCCGCGATAGCGCACCCGCACCTTGTCGTGCGGCTTGCCGCGCAGGCGCAGGCGCTGCATCCGGCCGTCGGCCCAGTCCAGATCGAGCTCGACGCCGCCCTTGGCGCGCACGCCGCGCAGTGAGCCTTCCGGCCACGCCTTGGGCAGGGCCGCGAGGATGTGGATCTCGCCGCCCCATGACTGCACCAGCATGTCGAGGATCGCCGCCGCGCCGCCGAAGTTACCGTCGATCTGGAACGGCGGATGAGAGTCGAACATGTTCGGATAGGTGCGCTCCGGCCCCAGCAGCCCTTGCAGGATCGCATAGGCGCGCTCGCCCTCGCCCATGCGCGTCCACAGCGCCAGCCGCCACGCCGTCGCCCAGCCGGTCGATTTGTCGCCGCGCGTGTTGAGCGTCACTTTCGCCGCCGCGATCAACTCCGGCGTGTCGCGCACGTTGATCTGCTCGC
>Ga0207655_1002478_pt1 | contig 14954 bp, 10 predicted proteins | sample KBSM44metaG_FD_184398 | JGI IMG/M metagenome (GOLD analysis project Ga0207655, IMG submission 184398) | Miscanthus rhizosphere microbial communities from Kellogg Biological Station, Michigan, USA - KBS M4-4 metaG (SPAdes) (version 2) | ecosystem: Host-associated > Plants > Roots > Rhizosphere >...
GCGGTTCCACGGGTGTGATCTACCGGCAGTTCTCCATCACCATTGTGTCGGCGATGGCGTTGTCGGTACTGGTTGCCCTGATCTTCACCCCCGCCTTGTGCGCCACCATGCTCAAGGACATCGACCCGGAAAAACACGGCCAACCCAAGCGCGGTTTCTTCGGCTGGTTCAACCGTACCTTCGACAGCGGCGTGCTGAAATACGAGCGTGGCGTCGGCGGCATGATCAAGCACAAGATCCCGGCGTTCCTGGTGTACGGGCTGATCCTGGCCGGCATGATCTGGATGTTCACCCGTATTCCGAGCGCGTTCCTGCCCGAGGAAGACCAGGGTGTGATCTTTGCCCAAGTGCAGACGCCGGTCGGTTCGTCGGCTGAGCGCACGCAGAAGGTCATCGACGACATGCGTGCCTTCCTGCTCAACGACAAGGAAGGCGAGCCTGGCGAAGGCAAGGCCGTGAAATCGGTGTTCACCGTGAACGGCTTCAACTTCGCCGGCCGTGGCCAGAGCTCGGGCCTTGCGTTCGTGATGCTCAAGCCGTGGGGCGAGCGTGATGCCACCCAGTCGGTATTTGAAGTGGCCAAGCGTGCCCAGGGTTACTTCTTCGGGGCTTTCAAGGACGCTATGGTCTTTGCCATCGTGCCGCCTTCGGTTCTGGAGCTGGGTAACGCCACCGGTTTCGACGTGTTCCTGCAAGACCAGGGTGGCGTCGGCCACGAGAAGCTGATGGCTGCACGTAACCAGTTCCTCGGTGCCGCAGCGCAAAGCAAGGTCCTGGCGGGCGTGCGCCCCAACGGCGTAAACGATGAGCCGCAATACGAACTCACCGTTGACGACGAAAAAGCCAGCGCCCAGGGCATCAGCCTGTCGGACATCCAGCAGACCCTGGCGATTGCCCTGGGTGGCAGCTACGTCAACGACTTCATCGACCGTGGTCGTGTGAAGAAGGTGTACGTGCAGGGTGACGCCGCCAGCCGTATGTCCCCGGAAGACCTGGACAAATGGTACGTGCGCAGCAACTCCGGGAAGATGGTGCCGTTGTCGGCCATCTCGTCGGGCAAGTGGATCTACGGCTCGCCGAAGCTCTCGCGTTACAACGGTGTAGCGGCGATGGAAATCCTCGGTACTCCGGCACCGGGCTACAGTACCGGTGACGCGATGGCGGAAGTCGAGCGTATCGCCAAAGACTTGCCAGCCGGCGTGGGTTACGCCTGGACCGGCCTGTCGTACGAAGAGCGCCTGTCCGGCTCCCAGGCTCCGGCGTTGTACGCGCTGTCGCTGCTGGTGGTGTTCCTGTGCCTTGCGGCCCTGTATGAAAGCTGGTCGATCCCGATCGCGGTGATCCTGGTGGTGCCACTGGGTGTGATCGGTGCATTGATCGCCACCAGCCTGCGCGGCCTGTCCAACGACGTGTTCTTCCAGGTGGGCTTGTTGGTGACGGTGGGCCTGGCGGCGAAAAACGCCATCCTTATCGTCGAGTTCGCCAAGGAGCTGCATGAACAAGGCAAGGGCATCGTCGAGGCGGCCATCGAGGCGTCCCGCATGCGTCTGCGTCCGATCATCATGACCTCCATGGCGTTCATGCTCGGCGTACTGCCCCTGGCGATTTCCACCGGTGCCGGTTCGGGCAGCCAGCACGCCATCGGTACCGGCGTGATTGGCGGTATGATCACCGCCACCGTGCTGGCGATCTTCTGGGTGCCACTGTTCTATGCAACCGTGTCCTCGGCTGGCGAACGTAAAAAGAAAGACACTACTGAAACTCCTAAAGAGGCTGGCCAATGAGCAAGTCGCTACTCTCCTTAGCCGTCACCGCATTCGTGCTCAGTGGCTGCTCGCTGATACCTGACTATCAGCGCCCTGAGGCGCCGGTGGCCGCCCAGTTCCCGCAGGGGCCGGCGTATTCGTCGGCCCAGGCGCCGAGCCAGGCCGCGGCGGAGCAAGGCTGGAAGCAGTTTTTCCATGACCCTGCCCTGCAACAGCTGATCCAGACCGCACTGGTGAACAACCGCGACCTGCGTGTCGCGGCCCTGAACATCGATGCCTACGCCGCGCAGTACCAGATCCAGCGCGCCGATCTGTTCCCGGCCGTCTCGGCCACGGGCAGCGGCAGCCGTTCGCGTACCCCGGCCAAGCTGTCGCAGACCGGCGAATCGACCATCAGCAGCCAATACTCGGCCGGCCTGGGTATCAGCTCCTATGAGCTGGACCTGTTCGGTCGCGTGCGCAGCCTGAGCGAAGAAGCCCTGCAGAAGTACTTCGCCACTGAAGAAGCACGGCGCAGCACCCAGATCAGCCTGGTGGCCAGCGTGGCCAACGCCTACCTGACCTGGCAGGCCGACAAAGAGCTGCTCAAGCTCACCCAGGACACCCTGGGCGCGTTCGAGCAGAGCTACAAGCTGACCTCGCGCAGCAATGAAGTCGGCGTGGCCTCGGCCCTCGACCTCAGCCAGGCGCGCACCTCGGTGGAAAACGCCCGCGTGCAACTGGCACGTTATACGCGCCAGGTAGCCCAGGACGAAAACAGCCTGACCCTGCTGCTGGGCACCGGCTTGCCGGCCAACATCACCAGCAAGCCGCTGGCGGATGACCTGCTCAGCGAAGTGCCCGCCGGGTTGCCTTCGGACCTGCTGCAACGTCGTCCCGACATCGTGCAGGCCGAGTACAACCTCAAGGCCGCCAACGCCAACATCGGTGCAGCCCGGGCAGCGTTCTTCCCGAGTATCAGCCTGACGGCCAGCGCCGGCACCGCCAGCCCGACCCTGGGCGGCCTGTTCAAAGGCGGTTCGGGTACCTGGTCGTTCGCCCCGCAGATCAACATCCCGATCTTCAACGCCGGTAGCCTGCGCGCAAGCCTGGACTACTCGAAGATCCAGAAAGAGATCAACGTGGCCAACTACGAGAAGGCCATCCAGACCGGCTTCCAGGAAGTCTCCGACGGCCTCGCCGCGCGTGAGACCTACAAGCAGCAGCTGGATGCCCAACGTGGCTTCGTCGCGGCCAACCAGGATTACTACCGCCTGGCCGAGCGTCGCTACCGCATTGGTGTCGACAGTAACCTGACGTTCCTCGACGCCCAGCGCCAACTGTTCAGTGCCCAGCAATCGCTGATCACCGACCGCCTGGCGCAGCTCACCAGCGAGGTTAACCTGTACAAGGCCCTCGGCGGTGGCTGGAACGAGCAGACGACCAAGAACGAGCCGCTGAAAGAAGAAGCGCCGCCGTTGAAGTTGTTCTGATAGCAGCGCTGTACACCAAACCGCTTCCCTCACCGGAAGCGGTTTTTTTATGCCCGCCGCTCTCTGTAGGAGCTGGCTTGCCAGCGATGGCGGTCTTTCCCTGTGAACAACACTACCTGACACACCGCTATCGCCGGCAAGCCGGCTCCTACAGGTGATCGGCGTTGCGTTGTTGCCTTGCTTTTCGCCCAACCCTTCAGGGTAAAATTGGTAACAGATTCTTACAGACCACAGAGGGAGCTTGTCGTAATGATCGTAGGAATCGACCTGGGGACGACCAACAGCCTGGCCGCCGTCTGGCGCGGCGATGCCGCCGAAATGGTGCCCAATGCCCTTGGCCAGCTGCTGACCCCCAGTGTGGTCGGCCTGGATGATCAAGGCCGCGTCCTGGTCGGCCAAGCCGCCAAGGAACGCCTGCACACCCACCCGCACCTGACCACCTCGCTGTTCAAGCGCTACATGGGCAGCGCCACCGAAGTGCGCCTGGGCGACCGCTCGTTCCGCCCCGAAGAACTCTCGGCGCTGGTGCTCAAGAGCCTCAAGGAAGACATCGAGCGCACCTACGGCCAGACCGTCACCGACGCCGTGATCAGCGTGCCCGCCTACTTCAGCGACGGCCAACGCAAGGCCACGCGCATCGCCGGTGAGTTGGCGGGGCTCAACGTTGAAAAACTGATCAACGAACCCACCGCCGCCGCCTTGGCCTACGGCCTGCACCAGCGTGACAAGGAAACCTCGTTCCTGGTCTTCGACCTGGGCGGCGGCACCTTCGACGTGTCGATCATCGAGCTGTTCGACGGCGTGATGGAAGTGCGTGCCAGCGCCGGCGACAACTTCCTCGGCGGTGAAGATTTCGACACCCTGCTGCTGGAACACTTCGTCGACAGCCAGCGCAACGCCCCAGGCTTCCCGCCCACCCGCAGCGTGCTGCAAGCCCTGCGCCGCGAAGCCGAGCGCGTACGCAAGGCCCTGGGCCAGGACGACAGCGCCGAGTTCAGCCTGCGCGTCGACGGCCAGCAATGGGTCAAGACCATCACCCAGCAGGAACTCGCCAAGCTCTATACGCCCCTGCTGGAACGCCTGCGCGCCCCGATCGAACGCGCCCTGCGTGATGCGCGGATCCGTGTCGGCGACCTCGATGAGATCCTGCTGGTCGGCGGCACCACGCGCATGCCGCTGGTGCGCAAGCTCGCCGCCGGCCTGTTCGGGCGCTTCCCGTCCATCAGCCTCGACCCGGATCAGGTCGTCGCCCACGGCGCGGCGATTCAGGCGGCGCTGAAAGCCCGCTCGGCGGCTCTTGAAGAGGTGGTGCTCACCGACGTCTGCCCCTACACCCTGGGCATCGAGACCTCGAACCAGTACGGCGGCCATATCGAAAGCGGCCACTACCTGCCGTTGATCGAACGTAACAGCAGCGTGCCGGTGAGCCGGGTCAAGACGGTCGTGACCCTGCATGACAACCAGAGCCAGGTGCTGCTCAAGATCTTCCAAGGCGAAAGCCGCCTGGTCAAAGACAACATCGAACTCGGCCAACTGGACATCGCGGTGCCCAAGCGCAAGGCCGGCGAAGTCTCGCTGGACGTGCGTTTCACCTACGACAACAACGGCTTGCTGGAAGCCCAGGTAAAGATCCCGCTGACCGGCGAGCAACACTCACTGGTCATCGAGAACAACCCTGGCGTGTTGAGCCCGGAGGAAATCCAGCAACGCCTGCAAGCCCTGGCGCAGTTGAAGGTTCACCCGCGCGACCAACAGGTCAACACCGTGCTGGTCGCCCGCCTCGAACGTCTCTACCAGGAAAGCCTCGGTGAGGTGCGCGAACAGCTCGGCCACTGGGCGGCGCAGTTCCAGCAGGTGCTCGACACGCAGGACGAACGCCGTATCCGCGAGGCCCGCAGCGAACTCACCCGCCAACTTGAACACCTCGACAACGGGTTCTGGCGCTAAGGGAAAACAACATGGATTGTTGGACAGTGTTGCAACTGGCAGACGATGCCGACGAGCGCACGATCAAGCGCACCTACGCGCGCCTGCTCAAGGGCTGCCGGCCGGACGATGATCCCGAAGGTTTCCAGCGCCTGCGCGAAGCCTACGAAGAAGCGTTGAATGAAGCACGCTGGCGCACGGACGACGAGGCCGAGGAGACCGTTCACGCGCCTATCGCCGAACCGGCCTACGCCAACCTCAACGACCTGGCCGAACTGATGGACGTGCGCCCGCTCAGCCCTGCGCCGTTCGACGCCCCAGCACCGAGCCCGGCCCAAGCCCTACTCGCCGGCCTCAACGTGCACAACCTCGATGAACGCTGGGCCCACGCCCAACTTCAAGGGTGCGCCGACGCCTTTCAAGACGGTCTGTTGCGCCACTGCTTCGACGCGCCAGGCGAGCGCAGCGCCATCGCCCGTTGGGCGGTGCAGCACCTGGAATGGCTGACGCCCTGGCAACAGGTGAGCATGACGCCCTGGCAGCACGAGGCCCTGAGTGCCGAACTGCTGCAGGACTACCGCCTTACTTTGCAGGAGCTGCTGGAGCAAAAGGCCGAACGCGAATTCATCACCCAACTCACGCAGTACAACACCCAGCCCTGGCTGCGCGTGTTCGACCTGCAGCAACAGTGGCAACGCATCGTCCTGCAACTGCTCTACGACACCCAATGGAGCGTGCCGCTGTTCGAGCGGGTGTGCCAGGCGTTCGGCTGGGACGACCAGAAAGGCGTGTTCCCGGAACCCGCGTGGATGTGGCGCCAGCTGGTCTCGCGCTGCGAGCAGGAAAGCTTCTTCGCCAACCTCCAAGAGAAGGCCCAGGACCCTCGGCGTACGTCCCCGGATGCGCTGGCGGCGCGGCTGTTGCTCACACCGATGTCGGCCACCCAACACAAACGCATCATCGACCAGTTCGGCGAAAACGAGTGGAACGCGTGCCAGCACCTGGCCGAAACACTGACCTGGCGCTACCCGCAACTGGCTGAACGCGTGCCGCAAGACGACCTGTTTTTCTGGCGCAGATTTGTCCCTCGGCCGATCTACACCCAGGTGTTTATCCGACTGTGGGCCGTCTTTGCATTGGGCCTCGGCCTAAGCATCGCCCACGACAAACCCGACCGCATGGACCTGATGTCGATCGTGATCTTCATGATGATGGCGTTCGTACCGGCCGGTATTGGCTTTCGCGTCACACAGCTGTGGGCGGGCATGAGTTCGACCTTCAAGGTCCCGGACCTGTGGCTGACCGAGCGCCTGGTGCCCAAGCGGTTCAACCCCAACAGTTATTGGCTGGTGATACGTCACGGCGTGCCGCAGGCCGTCATGCTGCTAGCCTGCGGGCTGATGCTCGGCGTACTGGGCATGGTCACCTACGCCGGCATGGTGCTGATCAACTTGCTGCATAAAAAACGCATCGGCCACATCAGCCAGGCGTTCAGCCACGGCTACCCGTGGCTGAACGGTTTGCACTGGGCGTTCTGGAGCCCGCTGCAGGTGGTGTTCCTGGTGGTGATGGTGAGCGCGATTGTTGCGGCCCAGCATTACTTGCCGGCGGTTCCCTGGACTCATCTAACACTACCGCGTTAGCAGTTAAAGCTCGTCCATGATGCTTTCATCAAGTGCGAGCTTTTATTTAAGTACAAAACATTTAAGCGACCTGATTTACTTGAACTTGAAACGCCGAGCTTTTTATTGAATATTTTACTTCTTTGCTTTCAGACAAAAAGTGCACAACTGAGAACTCAAACTCACCAATAAACCAAGCACCTAATCCCTCGCCATTGATTTGGCCTACTTTAAATGTTCCCTCAGGATCTGAGTGACCGCCTGCCGCAAACTCGGGCAATACAAAATTCACACCTACCTGCCCTTCTTGCACCTCACCCGAAATCCGGTATGACGTATAGGACTTGAGTGGATTCCCGCGGAATTCGAGGCTCTCGAAGGGCCCACCTTCTGGCGGTCTGCATCGGATGAAAAAGTCGGAGTTGGGATACTGAATGTAATAGACATCATCCCAATGACGCACATCGTAACCTTCGCCATCCTTCGTGATAACAAACTCACAAAAAACAGGGACTACCTTACCCTCACCAAACTCACTTCCAGACCCCAGAGACTTATCCATATCAGCACCCTCACATTTAACATTGAGTCAGCACTGACACTATAGCTGCGGATTTCGGATCGGCAACTGTCAAATCTAACAGGTTGACGATTCAACCCCCTCATTCAAAGTTAAAAAACTGGACTTAAATTCAAGTTATAAACAAATAACTTATGACAAAGACCTATTAGATCAATTTCGTTCGATCACCGCCCAGAAACAAATTTGCCCAATTGAACCCCCTCCGCCCTCCCACGCACCATGGCCGGCACCTGCATAACCCCAATAACAACAGGTCCTACACCATGAGCATTCTCCACCCGCGCCAGTTCGTGCTGGCGACCGCTGTCGCGTGCGTTACCCTACCCGTCGTCGCCGAAGAACACGGCTTTCTCGAAGACGCCAGCGCCAACCTCAACCTGCGCAATTTCTTCTTCAACCGCAATTACACCAACCCGACCAAGGCCCAGGGCGGCGCGCAGGAGTGGACGCAGAGTTTCATCCTCGACGCCAAGTCCGGCTTCACCCAGGGCACCGTGGGTTTCGGTGTGGACGTACTCGGCTTGTACTCGCTCAAGCTAGACGGCGGGCGCGGCACGGGCGGTACGCAGTTGCTGCCGCTGGACCACGACGGTCGGCCCGCCGATGAATTCGGGCGCCTGGGCGTGGCGTTCAAGGCGCGCATTTCCAAGACCGAAGTGAAGGTCGGCGAGTGGATGCCGGTGCTGCCGATCCTGCGCTCCGACGATGGCCGCTCCCTGCCGCAAACCCTGCGCGGCGGGCAGATCACCTCGAAGGAAATCAGCGGCCTGACGCTGTACGGCGGCCAGTTCCGCGCCAACAGCCCGCGTGACGACAGCAGCATGAGCGATATGTCGATGTTCGGTAAAACCGCCTTCACCTCCGACCGCTTCAACTTCCAGGGCCTGGAATACGCGTTCAACGACAAACGCACCCAGGTCGGCCTGTGGAATGCCCAGCTCAAGGACATCTACAGCCAGCAATACCTCAACCTGACCCACAGCCAACCCGTGGGCGACTGGACCCTGGGCGCCAACCTCGGCTTCTTCTACGGCAAGGACGACGGCAGCGCCCGCGCCGGGGAACTGGACAACAAGACCTGGTCCGGCCTGTTCTCGGCGCGCTACGGTGGCAACACCTTCTACGTCGGCCTGCAACGACTCACCGGCAACAGCGCCTGGATGCGCGTCAACGGCACCAGCGGCGGCACCCTGGCCAACGACAGCTACAACGCCAGCTACGACAATGCCCAGGAAAAATCCTGGCAAGTGCGCCACGACTTCAACTTCGTCACCCTCGGCGTGCCGGGGCTGACCCTGATGAACCGCTACATCAGCGGCAGCAACGTACACACCGGCACCGTCACCGATGGCAAGGAATGGGGCCGCGAGAGTGAACTGGGTTACACCGTGCAAAGCGGGCCACTGCGCGACCTCAACGTACGCTGGCGCAATTCGAGCATGCGCCGCGACTACAGCAACAATGAGTTCGATGAAAACCGGTTGATCGTCAGTTACCCGATCAGTTTGCTGTGAACCGGCGGGTATCGAACGATCGCACCGCATCTTTGATACCCATATACGCGCCCTTTCGGATAGGTACAACGGAGAACTCTTAAGAGATTGCTGTAGTACCTATCGTCAAGGGTAGAGGGAACTGTCACCTGCAAAATATCCACTGATAGGCATCCTGGCCGCCGCATGCGCTGGCTAGGACAAACAACAAAGGATAACAACAGGTGGCCTCCCGATGAACTCAATCACTCAACAACAACCTCAATTGACACCCCCACCGCCGTCAGCCCCATCCACGGATACTGCAGCGTCTAAACACCCCTTCGACAATCCCCACATACGCCCAAAGACACAGGTATTGCTGGATGACGGTAATCTGCGAGCCAGCCGCAAGACCCTCGAATACGCTGAAGACCCGAAAAAACCTGTAGTCATGGGAAACACGCTGATACTTGAAACGGGTGACGCTTCGGACAATATTCATGTCAGTCAACGTCCAGATGGGCAACTGAGCGTCAATGTGAATGGCCGGGTTTACACCTTCGCCCCGTCTGACGGCGCCCCTGATTCTTCGTCCCAGAATCAGCCAAAGCCTTTCTTCAATCTTCAGATCAAATCCGGAGGCGGCAACGACAATATAACGATTGACCCCAATGTCACCACTGAAGTGAAAATCGACGCAGGCGATGGCGATGACACCGTTCAAGCCGGAGGCGGAACCACTGAAGTTTATGGAGGCCGCGGCAACGACCACATTCGACTTGGCAGCGGCGCGGGTTATGCCGAAGGCAACGAGGGTGATGACACCATGATTGCCGGCACCGGGCCTTCGGTTATGTACGGCAACAAAGGCAAGGATCGTATGTATGCCGGCTCCGGCCCTTCCGATAAGACAACTCATCTGGATGGCGGTGAAGACGACGACCAATTGCACGGGGGCGATGGCACTGCAGTACTGAACGGTGGCCTCGGAAACGACGTACTGGTCCCTTATGACAACAACATTGTCTACACAGGAAAGGGGCGCGACACTGTGTGGGCCAACTTCCGAAAAGCGCGCATCTATGCCACCGACGGAGATCGCCTGATCAATGCCGGACAATCGACCGTCACAACAGTCAATCCGAACGACGCAGGTCGCAAAGCTTTCAACATCAAGGGTTCGGACGCGTTCAAGCAACGGGTTGAAGACGACTTGGAACTACTCCGAGCCTCGCCCGCCGGGAAAAAAATGCTTGAGGCTATGGATCAGGCGGCCGAGCGCAATGGAGCGCCGGTCAATATTGAGCAGGACGATAAGTACGCCACTACTTACACATTCTCAAATACCGAGCTGGATGCACTGAACGAAGAGGAACGGGCGGACATCAAACGGAGCGACCCAAGGAAGGGGGCTATCAAGGATGGTAAGCCGGGGTCCGTGGCGAACAGCGCTACGATCTACTATAACCCGACCCATATCGAACAAAGTACCCAGAACACGTCGCCTATTATCCAGTTCTACCATGAGATGGTGCATGCCTGGAACGGTGCTAACGGAACATTCCTGCCAGGTTTAAGTGCCCCGTCAGCCGACAACCCCAGCCGCTTAGGCCCAGCCAACGCCGAACTGCAGGCCATAGGTCTACCGACTGAAACAGCGCCCTTCGACTTCGATAACGACCCCTCTACGCCGCCCACCACAACCAATCCGGAGCCGTTCACCGAGAATACGTTGAATAAGGAAATGGGCAGGACAATACGAACAGGGTCTAGCTGACCTATTGAGGCGGGTTGGCATACCAGCCCGTCATCCTCACGCCTGCACTGTATTTTCGGTAATGCCTGGCACTCTCATGCTGTATCGTGCACACGCCCTTCGCCCGGCACAGGGATCTCAACGACACGGATGACCACCTCTTAGCCCAGGCTGCCATGAACTACCTCATTGTCATTCTGTCGATGCTGCTCAGCGGCTGCATCGGCGCGCCCATCGCCCTGACGCCGCAGACCGAGCAACGCCTGCAAGCCCAGGCACCGATCCGTTTTCTGCTGACCTTCGATGACGGCCCCAGCGCGTCGGGCTACAACAACCCGAGCCGCTCGGTGGTGGCTGACCTGGCGAACAACCCGATACTGCCGGGCATCAAGGCGGTGTTTTTCCTGCAGACCGAAGCCTCACGCTCCGGCGGCAACCCGCGCGGTCACAAGACCATGGAGCGTGAATACGCCGCCGGGCACATCCTGGCCTTCCACACGGCGACGGCGTTTCACACCAATCACCGTTGGCTGAATGATGCCGAGTTGGAAAGCACCCTCACCCAGGGTGCGGCGGACATTGCCGCGATCACTGGCAGCCCGCCCAATCTGGTGCGCCCGCCCTTCTGGAACTACGACAAGCGCACCTTCGCCGCCTACCAACGCCACGGCATGCACGTGCTGCTGACCGACCTGAGCGCCAACGATGGCAAGATCTGGGGCTTCAATGGCAGCCCGCGTCGCCGCGCCAACCTGTACCGGCAATTGTCGGTGTTGCGTGAGCACATTGCCTTGGGTGAGCTGCCGACGGTGGACGGGGTGATCCCGGTGGTGGTGACGTTCCACGACATCAACCGCTACACCGCACGGCATATGCAGGAATACCTGCAGATCCTGCTGGACAGCGCGCGGATCAATGGCATGAAGACGGCGGCCGAGCCGTTCTATACCGACACGGCCCAGCTTCAGCGGGCGGCGCTGGCGCGCACGGTCAAGGACGTGAATGAGCCGGTGCACCTGCCCGGCGTGTGGAATTGGGTGTGGGATGCCGATACCCGCTGACCCCACGGTTAAATGAGCTTTTCTGTGGGAGCTGGCTTGCCTGCGATGCAAGCACCTCGGTCTGTCAGGCAGACCAGGGTGATCCTATCGCAGGCAAGCCAGCTCCCACAGTTGACCGCATTTCAATTCAGGCTTCGCGGGACTCTACGCCCAGCTCATCCCACACCGACTCGGCCAGGTGAAACGTCGCGTTCGCCGCCGGAATCCCGCAGTAGATCGCGCTCTGCATCAGCACTTCCTTGATCTCAGCGCGGGTCACGCCGTTGCTCGCGGCGGCGCGCAGGTGCAGTTTGAGTTCTTCACTGCGGTTCATGCCGATCAGCATGGCGATGGTGATCAGGCTGCGGGTGTGCCGCGACAAGCCGGGGCGGGTCCAGATGTCGCCCCAGGCGTGGCGGGTGATCATTGCCTGGAACTCGCTGTTGAACTCGGTCAGGGCATTGAGGCTGCGGTCGACATGGGCATCGCCCAGCACTTCGCGGCGCACTTGCAGGCCCTCGGCATAACGTTGTTTCTCGTCCAAAAAAAGTACTCCTCTACACCTGTAGTGAGCGGGCTTGCCCCGCGCCGCGCGGGGCAAGCCCGCTCACTCCATTATTGGGCTGACAGAAATGCCAGGACGCGCGTGCTGAACGCGGCGCCGGCCTGGACGTTGGACAGGTGCGCCGCAGGGAACTCGGCGTACTCGGCGCCTCGCACATGGGCCTGGATAAAGTGACTGCCGGCAGGCGGTGTGACGGCATCTTCAGTGCCGGCAATCACCAGGGTCGGCACCTGGATCGACGCCAGTTGCTCACGGAAATCCGCATCCCGCACCGCCGCACAGTTCGCGGCGTAGCCCTCAGGCGAAGTGGCCGCCAGCATGTCGGTGATCTGCTTGGCCTGGTCCGGATTGGCCGCCGCAAAATCAGCGGTAAACCAGCGCGCAATCGATGCATCACGCAGGGCGACCATGGCCGCCGCGCCATCGCGCAGTACCATTTCAATGCGTGGGTTCCACACTTCGGGCGTGCCGATCTTGGCGGCGGTGTTGCACACCACCAGGCGGTTCAAGCGATCGCCCGCGTTAATCCCCAGCCATTGGCCAATCAAACCGCCCATGGACAGGCCGCAAAAATGCGCACGCTGAATATCCAGCGCATCCAGCAGCGCGATCACGTCGTGCCCCAGTTGCTCGATGCTGTAAGGGCCTTCGGTGACCAGGGATTTACCGTGGCCACGGGTATCAAAACGCAGCACACGGAAATGCTCGGTGAAGGCCGGAATCTGGATGTCCCACATATGCAGATCAGTGCCCAGGGAGTTGGACAGCACCAACACCGGTGCCCCCTCAGGGCCGTCCAGTTGGTAATGCAGTTCGCCCTCGGCGAGTTGTACAAAGGCCACGGTGGTCTCCTCAAGCAAAGTGTTCGGTCACGGCGCGGGTGACCCAGGTACGGGCCTGGCCCAGGTAGTGGGCCGGGTCGAGCAGGCGGTCGAGTTCGTCTACGGACAGTTCGGCGGTGATCTGTGCTTCGTCCGCCAGCACCGCCCGCAAATGACGACCTTCGGCGACGGCACGCTTGCAGCACTGCTCCAGCAAGTGGTGCGCGGTTTCCCGGCCCAGGCGCTGGGCGAGCACGATGCTGACGGCTTCGGCCAGCACCAGGCCCTGGGTCAGGTCGAGGTTTTTGCCCATGCGCTCAGCGTCAACTTCCAGCCCTTCGCTCACCAGCAGCGCCTGTTGCAACGCACCGGAGACCAAGAGGCAAATCTGCGGCAGGGTGTCCCATTCGGCATGCCACAGGCCCAGGCTGCGCTCGTGCTCCTGGGGCATGGCGCTGAACATCGTCGACACCAGCCCCGGCACACGGGTGGCGGCGCTGATCAGCACAGCGGCGCCCACCGGGTTACGTTTGTGCGGCATGGTCGACGAACCGCCCTTGCCCGGCGCAGAAGGCTCAAACACCTCGGCCGCTTCGGTCTGCATCAGCAGGCTGATATCGCGGCCCAGTTTGCCGAGGCTGCCGGCAATCAGCCCGAGCACGCTGGCGAATTCCACCAGGCGATCACGCTGGGTGTGCCAGGGCTGCTCGGGCAAGCTCAGTTGCAGGTGGGCGGCCAAGGCCTCGGCCACGGGCATCGCCTGTTCCCCCAGCGCCGCCAACGTGCCGGACGCGCCGCCAAATTGCAGCACCAGCAGGCGCGGTTTCAATTGGGCAAGACGCTGCCGACTGCGAGTCACCGCCCCCAGCCACCCGGCGATTTTCATCCCCAGGGTGACGGGCGTTGCGTGCTGCAACCAGGTGCGCCCCGCCAATGGCACGTCGGCATAACGCTGGGCCTGGGCCGCCAGGATGTCGCCCAGGCGCGCCAGGTCGGTTTCGATCAGAGCCACGGCCTGACGCAGTTGCAGCACCAGGCCGGTGTCCATCACGTCCTGGCTGGTAGCGCCCAGGTGCACATAGCGCTCGGCGCCGGCATCTTCACTGGCGATCAACTTGCCCAGCGCCTTCACCAGCGGAATTGCCGAGTTGCCCGCCGTGGCAATCGCCACACCCAAGGCATCCACGTCGTACAACGAAGCCAGGCACGCCTGGGCAATGGGTGCGACGGCGGCCTGGGGAATCACCCCCACCTGGGCCTCGGCCCGGGCCAGCGCCGCTTCAAAATCCAGCATGCCCTGCAAGCGTCCCCGGTCGCAGAACACCTCGGCCATGCTGCCCGCCGTGAAGTAAGCGTCGAACAATTGATTGCTCGTGCGCACAGTCATAACGCGTCCCTTACAAATCGTGGTGCAGGTACTCCGCCTGCTTCGGCAGGCGCAGGCTGAACAGGAAGGCCACTGCCATCATGCCGGTGACGTACCAGTAGAAGGTGTTTTCCATGCCCATGGACTTGAGGCCCAAGGCCACGTATTCCGCCGAACCGCCGAAGATCGCGTTGGCCACCGCGTAGGCCAGGCCTACACCCAGGGCACGCACGTGCGGCGGGAACATCTCGGCTTTCACCAGGCCGCTGATCGAGGTGTAGAAACTCACGATGGCCAGCGCCAGGGAGATCAGCACAAACGCCAGGATCGGGCTGGTGACGGTTTTCAGGGTCAGCAGGATCGGCACGGTGCACAGGGTGCCGAGGGCGCCGAACCAGAGCATGGAGTTACGACGGCCGATCTTGTCCGAGAGCATGCCGAACAGCGGCTGCATGCACATGTACACGAACAGCGCGCCGGTCATGATGTAGCTGGCGGTCTTGGCGTGCATGCCGGCGGTGTTCACCAGGTACTTCTGCATGTAGGTGGTAAAGGTGTAGAA
>Ga0207655_1002480_pt1 | contig 14944 bp, 7 predicted proteins | sample KBSM44metaG_FD_184398 | JGI IMG/M metagenome (GOLD analysis project Ga0207655, IMG submission 184398) | Miscanthus rhizosphere microbial communities from Kellogg Biological Station, Michigan, USA - KBS M4-4 metaG (SPAdes) (version 2) | ecosystem: Host-associated > Plants > Roots > Rhizosphere >...
GAGCATTTGCGGGCCGCGCTCGACACAGATCGCCACGCGCTGATCCGGACGAATCCCCCGCTCCAGCAGGTAATGCGCAAGCTGATTGGCGCGGCGATTGAGCTCGCCGTAGCTCAGCGTCTGCTCTTCGAACAGCAGCGCTGTGGCCTCCGGGCGTGCCGCCGCGTGGGCTTCGAACTGCTGGTGAATCAGCGGGGTTTCCGGGAACTGTGGTAACGGCGAGTTGACCCCGTGCAGCAGGTATTCGCGCTCGGTCGCCGGCAGGATATTCAGGCGTTGCAGCGGTGCATCCGGGGTCGATTGCAAGGCCTGCAGCAGGCTGTGCAACGCGGTGTGCAGGTAAGCGGCGATTCGTTCGGCACCCAGCGCCGCATCCGCCAACGCGGTGATGCGCAAGTCTTCGCCGAGGTCGTCGATGTTGATCGTCAGCGGGTAGTTGGTGCGTTCGCGGGCGCCCAGCACTTGCACGCCGGGGGCCAGTTCGCTGACCTCGGCGATCTCTTCGCTGCTGCTGTGGCGATAGTTGAGAATCGCGCTGAACAACGGCGTCGGCACCGCCACCGCACTGCAACGCTGGGCCAAGGCCAGCGAGGTCTGTTCATGGCCGAGCAACGCGGTCAGGCGTCGATGGGTGGCCAGCACCCCGGCACGCACGCCGTCCTGCCCGACATCCACGCGCAGCGGCAAGGTGTTGATGAACATCCCCAGCGCCTGTTCGCCGCCCTCGCCCGCCTCCATCCGCCCCAGCAACACGGTGCCGAACACCACGGCGGTGCGGCCCGACAACTGGCCGAGCACCCGCGCCAGCGCCAGGTGCATCAGGCTCGCGACACTGACGCCGAGCTGACGCGCCTGGCCACGCAGTTGCCGGCTGAAGTCGGTGTCGAGCATCAGCACAGCTTCTTCGATGCTTTGGCCGTCGCCTTGCACATCCTGCAGACCACAGGGCAAGGTCGGCTCGTCGATGTCGGCGAGCATCTCGCGGAAAAACTGCTCGTGAGTCTGTTCGTCCAGACGCAGACGGGCCTTGGCCAGGTGATCGCGGTATGGCACCGGCGGCCCGACCTGCGCGGTCTGGCCCAGCAGGTGCGCACGAGTTTCGCGGCGCACCACGTCGAGCGCGACGTGGTCCATGATCAGGTGATGGAACAGCAACAGCGCGACCACGCGCCCGTTGGCCGGATCCATGGCGTACACCAGACGCAGCAGCGGCGCCTGCTGGATGTCGAGGCGGAAGAACCGTGGGTCGTGGCGCTCCAGCAGTTGCGTCAGGACATCCGCGCCCGGCGCGAGGGCGATTTCTTCGCAGTGCAGACGAGCCTGCCGCTGCACCACTTGCAGCGGTTCGTCCAGGCGTTCCCAGACGAACGAGGTGCGCAGGATGTCGTGGCGTTCGATCATCCATTGCAGCGCCTCGGCGAAAGCCTCCAGACGTTCGCGGCTGTCGAAGGCGAATCGCGCTTGCGACACGTAGGGGTCACCGGCGGGCGCCGACAGGTGCAGATAGAGCATGCCTTCCTGCAGCGGCGCCAGCGGGTAAATGTCCTGCAGGTTGGCGGCGCCGCCGGGTACTTTGGCGACCAGGCGATCGATGGTCGGCTGATCCAGAGTCACCAGCGGCAGCATGTCCGGGGTGATGCGAAACGCCGGGCTCAGCCAGTCGCCACCGTTTTGCGCGACCAGTTCCAGCAACTGCGCCTTGTGTTCGCTGAGGCTGTCCCACAACGCATCGTCCAGCGCGTCGTCGCTGCCCAGAATGACCAGGTCTTCATCTTCCTGTTGAAGGCGGATCGCATGGGTGGAAAGAACAGCCATCAGTTCGCTGAAATGCATGGGATAACCTGCTGTAAATACGAGAAAAAGGAGCGCGCAGCGGCGAGTCCGTGCCTGCTGTGCGCAGCCTGGAAAAACTAAAACATCGGGGCTTGCGGGGCTGACATGGGAAGCGGGGACAAGCCGCCGGCTCGGTCACCGCAATACCCCTGTGGGAGCGGGCTTGCTCGCGAATACGGTGTAACAGTCGCCATCAACATCGACTGATCCACCGCATTCGCGAGCAAGCCCGCTCCCACAGGGTTTGGTTTACACAATCAATTCCGGGCTAGAGCCGGCGTTTGCGGGTGAGGCTCGGGATGGTGGTTTGCGGAATGACCACTTGCTGCGCCTCAGGCGTGGTGCTGAGCGCCAGCGCCGCCAGCGTCGGCTGGCTGAACAGCGCCCGGGCGTCGGTGTGCAGGCCGCTCTGACGCATGCGCGCCACCAGACTCACCGCCAGCAACGAATGCCCGCCGAGTTCGAAGAAATTGTCGTGCCGTCCGACCTGCTCGACGCCAAGCACCTCGCTCCAGATCCGCGCCAGCGTGGTTTCGACTTCACCCTCGGGCGCCACGTATGGGCGGTTGATCACCGCATCTGCCCCCGGTTCCGGCAGGGCTTTGCGATCGATCTTGTCGTTTGGCGTCAGCGGCAACGCGTCGAGCAGCACAAACGCGCCCGGCACCATGTACTCCGGCAAACGCTCCAGCACATGCGCGCGCAAGGTCTCCAGCGATGGCGCGTCAATGCCGGCACGCACGGTGTACCACGCCACCAGACGCTCATCACGCACCATCACCACCGCTTCGCGAATCGCCGGATGCTCGATCAGCCGTGCCTCGATTTCTCCCGGTTCCAGACGCAAGCCCCGCAGCTTGATCTGGAAGTCATTGCGGCCGAGGAATTCCAGTTCCCCATGATTGTTGTAGCGCGCCAGATCGCCCGTTCGGTACAGGCGATCACCCGCAACAAACGGGCTGTCGATGAAGCGATCGGCCTGCATCTCCGGCAAGCCGTGATAACCACGTGCCACGCCGACGCCGCCGATGTGCAACTCACCGCTGACGCCTTGCGGCACCGGTTGTCCGTACGCGTCGAGCACGTACAGGCGGGTGTTGCTCAACGCCTTGCCGATCGGCACCACGCTGTCCGGCACCGGCATATGCGGTTCAAGCGTCCAGCCCGTGCTGTCCACCGTAGTTTCAGTCGGCCCGTAAACGTTATGCAACCGCACCCACGGCAGGCGATCGCGCACTTGGCGGGCCTGCGCCGCACTGAGTTCGCCACCACCGTTGAGCACATCGGTCAGGCTGGTGCACTGTTCGACACCGTCCTGCTCGATGAACTGCTGCAATAGCGCCGGGACGAACTTGACCACCGTTACCTGCTGCTCACGAATGGTCTGCACCACATACGCCGAATCGCGGTTGCCATCCGGTCGCGCCAGTACCAGACGCATCCCCGAACACAGCGGCCAGAAGATCTCCCACACCGAACTGTCGAAGCTGAACGGCGCTTTTTGCAGCAGCGCGCCGTGTTCGGTCGGCGGCGAAATCTGCGAGCCCCAGTGCACCATGTTGCAGGCGCTGCGATGCTCGATCATCACGCCTTTCGGCAACCCGGTGGAGCCCGAGGTGTAGATCATGTAAGCGAGGTTCGAAGCACTCAGGCCCGGCACCTGCAGATTGTCTGACGGCTGCTGCTCCCAACTGTCGTGATTAAGATTGATCGTCGTCACACCCTGCTCGCCGAGCAATTGCCGCGTGGCGCCATGCACCAACAGTGCGACCGGCGCGCTGTCCTGCAGCATGTAGTTCAGGCGCTCCAGCGGATAGTCCGGATCCAGCGGCACATAGGCGCCGCCAGCCTTGAGGATGCCGAGCAAACCAACGATCAGATCCAGCCCGCGTTCGACGCAGATCGCTACGCGCGAGTCCGGTTGCACGCCGAGTTCACGCAGGTGATGGGCCAGACGGTTGGCGCGCTGATTGAGCTCAAGGTAAGTCAGGGTTTCCTGCGCGGATTGCAGCGCGATGGCGTCCGGTTTACGCCGCACCTGTGCTTCGAACAACGCGTGCAGTGGCTGGTCCAGCGGACAATCGACCTCGGTGGCGTTGAAGGTGATCAGCAAACGTTGCAACTCCTCGGCTTGCAGGATCGGCAAGCGGTTCAACAGTTGTTCCGGAGTCTGCTCCAAGGCCTGTACCAGGCCGCTCAACGCGGTTTGCATGTAGCCGCAAATCCGTTGCGCGCCAATCTGCGCCACAGCCCTGCCGGTCAGGCGCAAGCCGTTGCCAAAATCATCCACGCTCATGGTCAGCGGGTAATTGGTGCGCTCTTCGTTGGCCAGGGTTTCGATGCCTTGCCAAGCCTGACTGGATGGCTCCAGCAGTTCGGACTCGTCACTGTGCCGATAATTGAGCAGAGCGCTGAACAACGGTGACGGCGAGGCAACGCCGCTGCAGCGCTGAGCCAGTGCCAGCGACGCGTGCTCATGCCCGAGCAGCGCGGTCAGCCGCGCATGGGTGGCGCGCACGGCGTCGAGCCCCCCCGCATCGACATCGATGCGCAACGGCAAGCTGTTGATGAACACGCCCAAGGCCCGGTCAGCGCCCTCGCCGCCTTGCATACGCCCCATCAGCACCGTGCCGAACACCACACGCTGCTGGCCGGATGTCGCCGCCAGCACCCGTGCCCACGCCAGATGAATCAGACTCGCCACGCTGACTCCGGCCTGTCGCGCCTGGGTGCGCAAACGCTGATAGACGTCAGCCGGCAGCGCCTGCTGCGCTTCGTCGATGCCGCGTCCATCGCCCTGCACTTCCTGCAGGCCGAATGGCAGGGTCGGCTCATCAATGTCCGCCAGTTGCGCGCGGAAAAACGCCTCGTGTTCCTGCTCACTGACGCCCAGCCGCGTCTGCGCCACGTAATTGCGATACGGCACCGGCGGCGCCAGCGCCACGACCTGCCCCGACAGACTGGCCTGCATCTCGCCGCGCATCACCTCCAAAGCGATGTGATCCATCGCCAGGTGATGGAACAGCAGAATCCCCACCACCCGATCCAGCGCCGGATCACGGGCATACACCAGGCGCATCAGAGGCGCCTGGCTGACGTCGAGGCGATAACGCCGGGCGTTGAAGCGCGCGTGCAACTGCTCGATGACCGGGCCGTCGGCCGGGTCCAGCTCGACCTCCTGCAACGGCAGAATTGCCGCGCGCCACACCACCTGCACCGGGGTGTTCAGGCCTTCCCAGAGCACCGAAGTGCGCAGAATGTCGTGGCGCGCCATGACTTCTCGCAACGCTGCGGCGAAAGCCTCGACGCGTTCAAGACTGTCGAACGCCAGTTGCGATTGCAGCAGGTACGGATCGCCCTGCTCAGCGGTGATGTGGTGGTAGAGAATGCCTTCCTGCAGCGGTGCCAACGGATAGATGTCCTGCACGTTGGCCGCGCCGCCCGGTACCGTGGCGACGATCCGCTCGATGTCCGCCTGCTGCAGTTGCACCAGCGGCAGCATTGCCGGAGTGATATGGGTGCAATCGGCAGTGATGCGGTTGGCCGGCACTTCGATCTCCCGACCGCTGCCGACCGAAGCCGCCAGCGCCGACAGGGTCGGCTGACTGAACAGCACGCGCACGTCGCTGCTCAGATCGAGCTGACGCATGCGCTCGATCAAGATCACCGCCAGCAACGAATGCCCGCCGAGTTCGAAGAAATGGTCATGACGCCCGACCCGTTCGACTTGCAGGACTTCGGCCCAGATCTGCGCCAGGGCGATTTCGACCTCACCCTGCGGCGCTTCGTATTCGCGGCGGATCAGATCGTCCGGCCCGGGCGCCGGCAGTGCCTTGCGATCGACCTTGCCGTTGGCGGTCAGCGGCAGCGCCGACAGACGCACATAGGCGCTCGGCAGCATGGCACTGCTCAGGCGAGTTTTCAGCTGCGCGTGCAGCTCATTGATGTCCAGCGGCGCCTGCTCGGTGAACCACGCCAGCAATTGCCCGTCGCGCACCAGCACCACCGCTTCGCGCACCGCCGAATGGCTGGCGAGTGCGCTCTCGATCTCCCCCGGCTCGATCCGGATGCCACGGATTTTCACCTGATCATCGTTGCGCCCCAGATACTCCAGATTGCCGTCGGCGCGCCAGCGTGCAAGGTCGCCGGTGCGGTACAGGCGCGCGCCCGGTTCAGCACTGAACGGGTCGCGCAGGAAACGCTCGGCGCTCAGCTCTGCGCGGTTCAGGTAACCACGGGCTACCCCGACCCCGCCGACGTACAACTCGCCCGTCACGCCAAGCGGCACCGGTTGCTGCTGCTCGTCGAGCAGATACACCGTGGCGTTGCTCACCGGTTTGCCGATGTGCAGCGCCTGCCCGGCGTCCATGCGCCCCGAGGTCGCCACCACGGTGGCTTCGGTCGGGCCGTAGTTGTTGATCACTTCGAACGATGGCTGACGCGGGAACTGGCGCAGGCGATCGCCACCGATCAGCAGCGTGCGCAACGTCGGGTGATCGAGCTGGCGGCTGAACGCGTATTCGGCGATCGGCGTCGGCAAAAAACTCACGTCCAGCGGCTGCGCACGCCACCAGTCGAGCAGCGCATCGATGTCTTCGCTGCCCTCGCTGGCCGGCGCCAGGTGCAGGGTCGCGCCCACGCACAGCGCCGGCCAGACTTCCCAGGCCATCGCATCGAAACCGAAACCGGCCAGGCTTGAGGTATGGCTGCCGGCATGCAGGTCGAAGACATCAGCGTGCCAATCGACCAGATTGCACAGGGTGCGGTGCTCGACCATCACCCCCTTGGGCAGGCCGGTCGAACCGGAGGTGTAAATCACATAAGCGAGGTTGGCCGGGGTCAGCCCCGGCACCTTCGGCGCGTCGACATGGGCGGCGGGCCAGCTCGGCTGATCCAGCTCGATCACCGGCACCGACAACGCCGGCAAATGCCCGCGCAGCGCGCGCTGGGTCAGCACCGCGATGGGCGCGCTGTCCTCCAGCAGATAGCTCAGACGCTCGGCCGGATGCGCCGGATCCAGCGGCACATAAGCGGCGCCAGCCTTGAGGATCGCCAACAGCCCGACCAGCGTGTCGAGCCCGCGCCGGGCAACGATCGCCACCCGGTCATCCGGGCGCACCCCGAGATCGAGCAGATGATGAGCCAGCGCGTTGGCGCGTTGATTGAGTTCGGCATAGGTCAGGCTTTGCCCCTGATCAACCGCCGCCAGCGCGTGCGGCCGTAGCGTCGCCTGCGCTTCGATACGTTGCTGAAGGGGCGTCGGCGCCGGGTAGTCCACCCGCGTGGCATTCCACTGTTGCAGCAACGCGGTTTCTTCCGGCGTGCTCAGATCGAAATCCGCCACCGCCAGATTCACCGCTTCCAGCCCCTGCTCCAGAATCAGCAACCAGCGTTCAGCCAGTGCCTTGACTTCATCGGCGCTGAAATACGCCTCGCTGTAGATCAGGTACAGCCGCGCGTCGTCATTGGCCAGATTGCTCAGCAAGTGCACCGCCAGCGGTGTGGCCTCCTCGACGTTCGAGGCCTTGATGATCCGTCCCGACGCCTCGCCGTAGCGATAATCGTGAGTGCCCTGCTCGTAGGAAACAGTGACTTCGAACAGCTGCGAGCGCTCCTCCCGCAGCAGGCCAAGGGCGCGGTTCATCTCACTCACGGGGAAGCGCTGATGGCGGAAATCCTTGCGCAGTTCCTCACGGATCGTACTCACCAGTTCAGCGAACGTGCAGTGGCGACCGAAGCCCATACGCACCGCACTGACCTGGGCGAACAGCCCAAGCGTGGATTTGAAGCGCGCGCCGGAGCGGTTGAGAATCGGCAATCCAACCACCCATTCGTCACGTTGTGCGGTGCGGCTGAAGTAGACATGCAGCGCCGCCAGCAACACATGGAACGCCGACGCGCCGAACGCTCGGGCCACCTGCTGCATGCGCTCGTGCAGCAACGCCGGCAAGGGCTGCGCGTAGACCTGCGTCTGCGCGGTCTGGCCGGCCAGACTCTGCTGATGCCGTGGCAGCAACAGCGGCTCGGGCAATTGTCGGTACTTGTCCAGCCAATAGGCGCGATCCTGCGCATAACGCGGCGACGCTTGATAGCGCGCATTGTCCTCGATGAAGTCGATGTACGACGGCGCCGCGACCGGTGCCGGTTGGCCGTGCGCCAGCGCGTTGTAGATCTCGTCCAGCGACTTGAACATTTCGCCGAAGCCCCAGCCATCGACGATCAAGTGATGCGCCTGCACGGACAGCCAGTGTCGCTGCTCATCGAGGCGGATCAACAGAAAGCGCAACAGGCAGCCGCCGTCCAGCACGAAGGGTTGATCGATGCGTGCCTGCACCAATGCCCGCGCCGCCGATTCCGGGTCGCTGTGCGCCGACACATCGTCGATCGGCATCGGCACCGCTACTGACCGGGCGAACTGCTGCAAAGGCAGGCCATCGGCGCCAGCGCCCGGCAGCAGAATCGTGCGCAGCGCGTCATGCCGGGCTACCAGTGCTTCCAGCGCAGCCTGCATCCGCGCCGGATCCAGCGGCCCGCTGAGGTCCAGGTAGCCGCCGATGTTGTACAGCGGCGAATCCCCGTGACTCAGCTGATCCAGCCAGATATCCAGCTGCGCTGCGGTCAGCGGATACGTCTGGAGCGATGCGGACGGCGTGGCCACCGCAGGGACAGAAATAGGCGGCATAAGATCCTTCTCATGTGATTTTGCGCCTATTCAAGCATCGGCCCCGATGCCGACATGACACGTAAAACCCGGACAACCCCGCCCCGGGCGCTGGCCTGTCAGCGCTTGTAGCCCCTGATTGGGTGGGAACCCACTAAAAGTTCGGAGAGGAAACACTGAAAATTCTGTAGGAAAAATGCCACACACCAGCGCTGCCATCGACCTGCGTTGTGACCTCAAAAAAACGCAACTGCCCCGGTTTTCAAGGTCTTGACGTGACCAAACAGTCACGCAATGCGCAACACCTGTCGCAAACGGCGTCAGAAGCCCGGCGCCAACCTTCAGAAATGATGGCACTTTGTGTCCCTGTTTTCCCCTACAGACGTAGGACAAATCCATAGGCTTAAATCCCGCCCCAGATCAGTTTCAAGGAGAGACGATTGCGTGGGCGGCTTTTGCATAAACAGCGGACGACTCGGTGATGACTCGGAACCAGGGATGACAAGGATATGAATCTGACCGGCAGCATTCGCAACATGGAAAACCCGCATTTCTACTGGCAACTGGGGGAACTGATTGCCAGCACCGGCGACGATCATTTCGCCAGCAACCTGTTCCAGTTGGTCGACACCCTGGTGCCGGTCAATCGCGTCGATCTCAGTGAGTGGACGCTGGACGAACGTCAGGCCAGCGTGGTCGAGATCAAGGCGCTGGGCAGCGCCGGACTGCCGCAGACCTTCCCGCCACCGGATCCGTTGAAAAGTCCGGACGATCATCCGTTGTTGCAGAAGATGATCGAGATGAATGATTCCCTGCTGATTCAACTCAAAGCGTCGCTCCAGCCGCAACATCCGCAGCACAGCGTGCACCAGTGCAATCTGGTGTCCCGCACCTCTAATCGCCGCTGTGTCATCTCGTTCTACCGACCGCATACGCAACGGGTGTTTTCCTTGCCGGAGCTGTCGTTTCTCAAAAGCCTGTCCGACACCCTCCTGCCGCTGATCGAGCGGCACGCGCAGCTCAGTCGGCAGATCGTCGCCAAACAGCCACGCCAGCCCTTGGCCGATCTGGAGCAGGCGCCGTTGCAGCAGGTGTTCGACGAACGTCTGGCGCTGGGTGGCATCGTGCTGTCGGCCCGAGAGAAAGAAGTCTGCCTCGGTTTGTTGACCGGCGGTACCGTGCCGCAACTGGCCGAGAAGCTGCGGGTCAAGAGCAGTTCGGTTGAGACCTACCTCAAACGGGCGACCGCCAAACTGGGGGTCAGCGGACGGCACGGTCTGGCGCGCTGGATGGCCGGGGCATAACCGCACGGTCGTGGTTCAACGGTGTTTGATGATGGTGTGGGGACGCAGTGCCCGGCACGTGTTTTTTCTGCATGAGAGCGTTCGATGCTGCGCATTTCCCTGCTGTCCCTCGCCGCCCTGCTGGCCGGTTGTTCGTTGATTCCCGAGTACCAGCGCCCTGCCTCACCGAGCGCTGCGCAGTACCCGCAAGGCGCGGTTTACCCGGCACCGACACCCGCCGCAGCGCGCACTGAAGACTGGCGCACGCTGTTCAACGACCCGGCGCTGCAACAGTTGATCGAAAGCGCGCTGGTGAACAATCGCGATCTGCGGGTGGCCGCGCTGAACGTCGAGGCGTTTCAGGCGCAGTACCGCATCCAGCGCGCCGATTTGCTGCCGGCGGTGTCGGCCAATGCCAGCGAGTCGCGCCAGCGCATGCCGCCCAGCGTGACCCGCAGCAAAGCCATGATCAATTCGACCTATGCGGTGAATCTGGGCGTCAGTGCCTATGAACTGGATTTTTTCGGCCGAGTGCGCAGCCTCAGCGAGCAGGCGCTGCAGACCTGGCTGGCGACCGAACAGGCGCGGCGCAGTGCCGAGCTGAGTCTGGTGGCCAACGTCGCCAATGCCTACCTGACCTGGCGCGCCGATCAGGAGTTGCTCGAACTGACGCGCCAGACCCTGGCCGCCGATCAGCAAAGCCTGCGCCTGACCACGCGCAACCGTGAGGCCGGCAAGTCTTCGGCGCTGGAACAGGCGCAGGCCAGGACCAGCGTTGACAGTTCGCGGGCCAATCTGGCGCGATACAAACGCCAGGTGGCGCAGGATCTCAACAGCCTGACGCTACTGGTTGGCGCTCAGGTCCCCGAGCAACTGCCGGCGCAACCACTGGCCAACGATCTGGTTCAGCAATTGCCGGCCGGGTTGCCGTCGGACTTGCTGCAACGGCGCCCGGACATTCTCCAGGCCGAGTACAAACTGAAAGCGGCCAACGCCAATATCGGTGCAGCGCGCGCGGCGTTTTTCCCCAGTGTCAGCCTGACCGCCAGCGCCGGTACCTCCAGCCGCGATCTGTCCGGCCTGTTCAGCGGCGGCTCCGGGGCGTGGACGTTCCAGCCGCAAATCAACTTGCCGATTTTCAACGCCGGCAGCCTACGCGCGAGTCTGGATTATTCGAAGTTGCAGAAGGATGTGGCGGTCGCCGAATACGAAAAATCGATTCAAACCGCGTTTCAGGAAGTCGCCGACGGCCTGGCGGCGCGCAGCACTTATCAGCAGCAATTGCAGGCGCAACGCGATCTGGTGCAGGCCACTCAGGACTACTACAACCTGGCGCAACACCGTTATCAGAATGGCGTCGACAGCAGCCTGACGTTTCTTGATGCGCAACGTTCACTGTTCAGTTCACAGCAGGGGCTGATTACTGATCGCCTCGCGCAACTGGTCGCCGAGGTCAACCTGTACACCGCGCTGGGCGGCGGCTGGCAGGCCAATGAGGCCCGGGTTCAGTAGCCCCTCGTCACTTTTTCTTACACCTTTTGTCGCCCGATCCGACGCCGCGCGGCGATCCGTGGCCGGCGTCTGCCGTCAGTTTGGTATCATGCGCCGCTTTTACGGTTAACCCCCCGCCAGTCCTGCCGACTGACGGGCTGCAAAAGGCGGTATTAGATGACGGCTTTGTTGACTCGCCGCAAGGTGCTTGCGGGAATGGGCGTGCTGGGCCTGGGCCTGCTCGCCGGCTGCGACACCCGTGGCCAACTGTCGTACAAGTACGGCAAGGACCTGAGTGACAAGATCCTCGGACGCACCTTCAAGCTGAAGAACACCGACGGCGAAACCATGACGCTGTCGAGCTTTCGCGGGATGATGCCGATGATCTTCTTCGGCTTCACCCAATGCCCGGCGGTGTGCCCGACCACCCTCGCCCGCGCCGCGCAAATCAAGAAGCTGATGGGCAAGGACGGCGACCGTCTGCAGGTGATCTTCATCACCCTCGACCCGGAACGCGACACGCCGCAGATCCTCGACGCCTACGTCAAAGCCTTCGACCCGAGCTTCGTCGCACTGTACGGCACGCTGGAAGAAACCCAGGCCACCGCCAAGGAATTCGACGTGTTCTTCGAGAAGGTGCCGGCCGGCGACACCTACACCATCTCCCACACGTCCACCAGTTACGTCTACGACTCGCGCGGCCAGTTGCGCATGGGTTTGTCTGTATCGCTTTCGGCACAAGAGTGCACGGAAGATTTGCTCACCGTTATGGAGGTCTGCTGATGCACCCCGTTTTGAACAACATCAAACGCGCCGTTTTCGCCCTGTCCCTGCTGGGCCTGGCGTTTCAAGCCTCGGCTCAGACCAAGGTCGATGATGCCTGGGTGCGTGCGACCGTGCCGACCCAATCGGCCAGCGGCGCGTTCATGACCGTCACCGCGGACAGCGACAGCAAACTGCTGAGCGTGGCCTCGCCAGTGGCCAAGGATGTGCAGATCCACGAAATGTCGATGAAGAACGACGTGATGAGCATGGGCCCGGTCAAATCGGTCGACCTGCCAGCCGGCAAAGCCGTCACCTTCGACCCGAACGGCTACCACGTGATGCTGATGGGCCTGACCGGCCAGCTCAAGGAAGGCGAAAGCGTACCGCTGACCCTGACCGTGGAAAACGCCAAGGGCGAGAAAGAAACCGTCGAAGTCAAAGCCGAAGTGCGTGCGCTGACGCACATGGAAGGCCACGATCACAGCAAGATGCATTGATCTGACTTGGCGGTAATAAAAAGGGGCGGCCTGATTGATGATCAGGTCGCCCCTTTTTTATCGCGCATGTCAGCCGCGCTTGCGGGCCAGTGCATTGCGCACGCTTTCTCTCGACATCCCCGAGCGCGATGCCGCTGCAGTTTTCTCCACGGGCGCCACAGCCAACTGCTGCTTGCGCTTCAACACCTGACTCCAGCGATAACCGAGATAACCGGCCGCCGCAAAAAATCCCAGCCAACCGGTGATCAGGTTGACCACTGTCCACAGCCCAAGGGTGATCAGTACGGTTTTCCAGGTGAACAGCTTCAGGTTGTTGTCGACGGGCACCGTTTCAACCGGTGCCTGCTGCGCCACTGGAATCTGCTGCACTCCATCCAGATCAAAGCGCAATGAGAAGTCCGCCCCCGGTACCTGGACATTTATCTGATTGCCTTCAGCGGTATGCACCCGCACTTCGCCATTGACGACCGACACCGAGCTGAAACTGATCTGGGTTTCGTGATGAATCTCGCCGTTGACCAAGGTCACGACCGTTCGTTGTTCGCCATTGGGGGTGTCGCGCATGTCGATTCCTTGAGAACTCCACGTCGGACGACGTGCGAAGGGAAAATCCGTTGGGCTCGAATGCTACTGAGTGGCCATCAGGCTGTCCAGAAACAACCACAGGCTTCAACTCTTTGGCGAGCCGTTATCAGCTCCCCGCGCCGCCATGCGCCTCTTCAAAGAAGTAATCCTTCCAGCTATCGGCCTTGTTCTTCAGCACGCCCAGTTCCTGCAATTTTTCGGCATAGATGAACGTGCGCTGCGGCACTACCGTGAAGTCGATTTCCGGGTCTTTGACGATCTGCTCGACCAGCGCCAGCGGCAGCTTGGACTGTTCGACGCGAATGTACGCCTGAGCGGCGGCGGGCTTGTCGGCCTTGATGATTTTTTCCGCTTCGACCAACGCGTCGTAGAACGCCTTGTAGGTCCTGGGATTTTCGTCGTGGAATTTTTCCGTGGTGTAGAGCACGTTGAACGTGGCCTGGCCGCCGAGCACGTCGTAGGAACTCAGCACTTTGTGCACGTTGGGGTTTTGCAACGCCTGATACTGGAACGGCGGGCTGGAGAAGTGCGAGTTGATTTCCGAACCACCGGCAATCAGCGCCGCCGTGGCGTCCGGATGCGGCAGGCTGACCGAGATGTCGTCAAATTTTTTGTACTGGTCATTGCCGAATTCCCTGGCCGTTTCGATCTGCAGGGTCCGCGACTGGAACCCCACGCCCGCCGCCGGCACGGCGATGCGATCCTTGTCGCTGAAATCCTTCAGGGTCTTGATGTTCGGGTTGTTGGTCAGCAGGTAATTGGGCATCGAGCCGAGCGAGGCAATCGCCTTGACGTTCTGTTTGCCACGGGTGCGATCCCACACGGTGAGCATCGGCGGCACCCCGGCGGAGACCACGTCCAGCGCGCCGGTCAGCAGCGCTTCGTTCATCGCAGTGGCGCCGGAGATGCTGTTCCAGTCGACCTTGATCTCCAGCCCCTGTGCCTTGCCGTGTTTTTCGATCAACTGCTGATCACGAACCACATCGAGAATCAGATAACCGATGCCGAATTGCTGGGCGATGCTGATCTTGCCTTCGGCCTGGGCGCCGGCGCTGAACAGCAGACTGCCTGCCAGGGATGCAGCCAACAGAGTCAGCGCAGAACGTTTGAACGGTGTGGCCATGACAACCTCGCAGCAGGGGTGGATTGGCTGAAAGGCCGAACTCTATCGCTATAAAAAATAGAAATTAAATACCGTTATCGAATATCCATAGCACGCTCGCGTTTGCCGTCATGCGCTGATTTAAACAGCCTGAAACAATAAATCTGCCATCGATTACACGCTGTGCGTCAGCCGTCAGCGCGCTGACACCAACGCCAGTCACGGCCTCAAGCCCTGCGCCGTGCCTGCGAGAGCGGATCAGCCGGTAGTTTAAAAGGGCGATCAGACAGCCCACCCTTGGTATCATCGCGCACACTTTTATGACGGTTTGATGGCTGGAAGGTCTTTGTTTGTGAGCGTTTTATTGCGTTGGTTGCGGCAGCCGCATGCCCGCCTGTTTTCCCTGATTCTGCTGGTGCTGATTGTACCGGTGTGCCTGCGCGCGGCGTTGGGCTGGTCGTCGTCGCCGGGCTATTTGTCCGACCTGGCGATTGGCAGTTTGCTGGTGCTGGTGCTGCATCGTCGTGCGTGGTGGCTGGCGTTGCCGTTGCTGCTGTTCTGGGGGTTGCTGGCGGTGGCAACGGCCGAGTTGGTCAGCGCTGTCGGCCGGTTGCCGAACCCATCCGACCTGCATTACCTGATTGACCCGCAGTTCGTGGAGAACTCCACCGGTGGCGGCTTTGCCCATCCGACGCTGGGCGTTGCCCTGTTGCTGGCGCTGCTGCTC
>Ga0207655_1002483_pt1 | contig 14929 bp, 9 predicted proteins | sample KBSM44metaG_FD_184398 | JGI IMG/M metagenome (GOLD analysis project Ga0207655, IMG submission 184398) | Miscanthus rhizosphere microbial communities from Kellogg Biological Station, Michigan, USA - KBS M4-4 metaG (SPAdes) (version 2) | ecosystem: Host-associated > Plants > Roots > Rhizosphere >...
GGTGATGTCGGCGGCCTTGTCCAGGTCGGCGTCGGCGCAGATGATCAGTGGCGACTTGCCGCCCAGTTCCATGGTGACCTCCTTCAGCGAGGAGCTGGAGGCGCTGGCCATGACTTTCTTGCCGGTGGTGGTGCCGCCGGTGAAGGACACTTTTTCGATGCGTGGGTGCTCGGTCAGCCAGGTACCGACTTCGCGGCCACTGCCGGTCAGCACGTTGAACACGCCATTCGGCAGGCCGGCTTCGGTGTAGATCTCGGCCAGTTTCAGGGTGGTCAGCGAGGTGACTTCCGACGGCTTGAAGATCATCGCGTTGCCAGCGGCCAGGGCCGGGGCGGATTTCCACAGGGCGATCTGGATCGGGTAGTTCCAGGCGCCGATACCCACGGTCACGCCCAGCGGCTCGCGGCGGGTGTAGACAAAGGACGATTCGCGCAGCGGGATCTGCTCGCCTTCGATGGCCGGTACCAGGCCTGCGTAGTATTCCAGCACATCGGCGCCGGTAACGATGTCGACGTAGCGGGTTTCGGAGTACGACTTGCCGGTGTCCAGGGTTTCCAGCTGAGCCAGTTCATCGTTGCGCTCGCGCAGGATGTCGACAGCGCGGCGCAGGATGCGCGAACGCTGCATGGCGGTCATCGCAGCCCAGACCTTCTGGCCACGCTCGGCGCTTTCCACGGCCTTCTCGACGTCGGCCTCGGTGGCACGCTGTACGTGGGCGAGGACTTCGCCAGTGGCCGGGTTGATGGCTTCGAAAGTGGCATCGCTGCCAGCGTCGACGTAAGCGCCATCAATGTAGAGTTTTTGCGTTCCGAAACGGGCCATAGTGTCCTCGCAAGTGCAGTGTGTGGTTTGGCTAGCGCGTCACGCTCCTGCCGGGTTGGCAAGGGCCGTGCGCGCTTGTTCAGCGGCCTGGTCGTTTGTGCCCAGGGTGTGCTGTTTAGCCAGTTGTAGATCCATGTATTCGTAAGCAATCCGTATTGCCTGGTCGGTGTCGAATGCATCACCCGACAGGGCACCACGCAGCCACAAGCCGTCGATCAAGGCCGCCAGGCCGCGGGCTGCCTTGCGCGCATGGTAGAGCGGCAGGGTGCGGCGGAACTGGCAGCACAGGTTGGAATACAAGCGGTGGTCGTTGATCCGCTGCAACCTGTGCAAATCGGGCTGGTGCATGCTGGAAGCCCAAAAGGCCAACCAGGTTTTCATTGCCGGGCCGTTCACCTGGCTGGCATCGAAGTTGCCCTCGATGATCACTTTCAGGTGGGCACGCGGGCTGTCGTCCGTCAGGGCCTGGCGACGTGCTCTAACGCCTTCGTTGAGCATGCTCATGATGTAACCCATCGTCGCTGCGATCAGGCCATTCTTGTCCCGAAAGTAGTGACTGATGATGCCGTTCGACACACCGGCCAAACGGGCAATCAGCGCAATGCTGGCGTCCCCCAGACCGACCTGATCGACCGCCTGCAATGTGGCTTCGATCAACTGCTGGCGGCGGATGGGTTGCATACCGACCTTGGGCATCTTGCTATCTCCTCAGGCCTGCGAGCAGACGACAGGCGGCTGACTCGGCGAAGGCCAGTCTATTTTGTTTTGATTGAACGTTCAATCAATAAAGAATAAGCTCTGCGACAATTTGTGCCATTGACAGTTTTTCAGGCGGTCGAGAAGGCACGGATTGACACCCCAGGAAATCGCGTAACCCCCGGAATACAAGGCGTTGACGGGCATGAGCGATGCGAAATGCAGATTCTGCCGCGCGGCTTTTGGCCCTGCGGCAGGCCCTTGGAGCGGGCGGGGTGATCTGTGACGAATGCGCGCACCTCTGCGGATGCGTGGCATTTTCAGCAGGCCACCTGTCTGTTTTTTTGCAACGTATCGATTCGGGATCACGGTTTCCAGGGTGCTTTTATAACACCTGACGCAGTGGGGATATTCCACCAATTGCTCGGGAAAGACTGATTAGCCTCCACAGCCGTACTGCCCGGAGCATTCGTGCAATGAGTTCTGCCTCACTTACCAAGCCCCCCGCCGAGAGGGTACGGGTCAACCGCGTGGTGTTCTTCACCTCCGCGCTGATGATCCTTGTTCTGACTGCCTTGCTGATCGCTGTACCCGAAACCGCAGGCCAAGTGCTGGGCGTGGCCCAGAAATGGCTGACGCGTACCTTTGGCTGGTACTACATGCTGGTCATCTGCGGCTACTTGCTGTTCGTCGTCTACCTGGCCTTCTCCGACTACGGCAGCCTCAAGCTGGGTGGCAAGGATGACCAGCCTGACTTCAGCTATGGCGCCTGGGCCGGCATGCTGTTCTCGTCTGGTATCGGTATTTCGCTGCTGTACTTCGGCGCTTCCGAGCCGCTGGACCACTACTTCAACCCACCGGAAGGCACCCCAGCCAGCCTCGAGGCCGCGCGCCAGGGCCTGCAGCTGACCTTCCTGCACTGGGGCCTGCACGGCTGGGCGATCTATGCCCTGGTCGGCCTGGCCGTGGGTTACTTCGCCTACCGCCACAACCAGCCGCTGGCCCTGCGTTCGGCGCTGTACCCGCTGGTCGGCGAGCGTTGGGTCAAGGGTGCTGCCGGCAACGCCGTCGACATCTTTGGCATGTTCGTCACCCTGCTGGGCCTGGTGACCAACCTAGGTATCGGCTCGATGCAGGTATCCTCGGGCCTGGAATACCTGTTCGGCATGGACCACAGCAAGACCAACCTGCTGGTGGTGATCCTGGTCATGGCCGGTGTGGCCACCGTGGCTGCGGTGTCGGGTGTGGAAAACGGCATTCGCCGCCTGTCCAACCTGAACATCATGCTGTTCAGCGGCCTGCTGATCTTCGTGCTGCTGGGCGGTGAAACCCTGCACCTGCTCAACGGCTTCGTGCAGAACGTCGGCGACTACCTGAACGGCATCGTGCTGAAAACCTTCGACCTGTATGTGTACGAAGGCGAAGCCGGCAAGTCCGAGCGCTGGCTGGGCCTGTGGACCGTGTTCTATTGGGCCTGGTGGATCTCCTGGGGCCCATTCGTCGGTATGTTCATTGCCCGTATCTCCAAGGGCCGCACCGTGCGCCAGTTGGTGATGGGTGTGCTGTTGATCCCGCTGGGCTTCACCTTGGCGTGGCTGTCGATCTTCGGCAACACCGCACTGGACTTGGTGATCAACCAGGGCGCCGTGGAGCTGGGCAAGACTGCGCTGGAACAGCCGTCGATGTCGATCTACCAACTGCTGGAATACTTCCCGGCAGCCAAGATCGTGATTGGTGTGGCGGTGTTCGTCGGCTTCGTGCTGTTCCTTACCCCGGCCGACTCCGGTGCGGTGATGATGGCCAACCTGTCGTGCAAAGGCGGCAAGGTCGACGAAGACGCCCCGCACTGGATGGTGGTGTTCTGGTCGGTGGTTATCACCCTGGTCACCATCGGCCTGCTGTTCGCCGGTAACTTCGAGGCCATGCAGACCATGGTGGTGCTGGCGGGCCTGCCGTTCTCGGTGGTGCTGGTACTGTTCATGTTCGGGTTGTACAAGGCCATGAAGCAGGACGTGGCAGTCGAGCAGGAGCGTGCCGAGCTGGCCGCCCGCGGTCGCCGCGGCTTCAGCGAGCGCCTGAGCCAGCTGGAGCTGCAGCCGACCCAGGCCGTGGTGCAGCGGTTCATGGACAAGCAGGTCAGCCCGGCGCTGAAAGAAGCGGCCGCACAGCTGCAGACCCTGGGCTTCGAGGTAGAAACCCGGGTTGGCCAGTCGCGCAACATGATGGGCCTGCGGGTGATGATGGAAGAGGGCAACCCCTTCGTCTACGAAGCCAGCCTGGACGGTTACCTGGCCGCGCCGAGCGAGGCGCCGGTCGAAGGCGAGCCGGAGGTGCAGCAGCGCTTCTACCGCGCCGAGGTGTACCTGCACGACGGCAGCCAGGAATACGACCTGATGGGCTTCACTCGCGAACAAATCGTGCGTGATGTGCTGGATCAGTTCGAAAGCCACCGCCAGTTGCTGGGGCGTGTGTACAGCTGATTGCTGTTGCTGTGAGGCAGAGGCCCGGTTCGAAGGAATCGGGCCTCTTTTGTTTCCTGCAGGTGATCGTTGAGCCGGGTGAATGACTTGTGCAGCATTAATTAGTGCCTCCCGCCTTTCGCGAAAACGCACCCTGGGTGATTCATTCATCACCCAGGGTGACCTCGCATGCCAATCGAAACCAGAACCACACCGGACTACCAGCGCGCGGTGTCGCTGGCGTTCGCTGATCGCCCGACCCTGCGCCAGCTGGCCTCGCAGCAGGCCTTGCAAGTGCTGGCTGCGCATCTAGGTAGCATTGCCGCTGCCGAGTTACCGGATGCAGGCCCTGTCATCCTGGATATCCCCTACGACGGGGCTGTCACTGGCCAGTACCGCCCTTATGATTCCTGGTTTTCGCGGCCACTGGTCGATGCCTTGCTCGATGCCCTGCGCCAGGGCTGCACGTTGGAGGCGATGGGGCTGGCAGGTGGAACTTTCTCTGTCCGGGTTGCACTGCCGTACGTTATGCGTAATACCGCCGGCGAGCCGTTGGAATTTACCTCGGTAGCTGCGGACGGCGTACTGGCTGAGCTGAACCGACTGGTGTCGACACTGCCAGAGCGGTTTCGCCAGGCCCAGGTCGCCTATTGGGCGGCCGTCGGCTTCCATGGCGTTAGCCGGGATCGCTGGCTTGCGCAGGTCATCAAGTCGACCCTGCTGCAAAGCCTGCCCCTGCAAGACCTCGATGCCCAGCAACGTGACTGCGTATTGGGGCTGCTCAAGGGTGGGGCGCAGCTACCTTCGGTGTTCAGCGTCGAGGTGCAACTGAATGATGGCGCTGAAAGCGTCGACCTTTTGCAGACGCAACTGCTTGTGCGCGGTGAGTGGGACGAAAGCGAGCAGGTGCTGTGGTGTGCCCCCAGTGGGGTGGTCAAAGGGTTTTCCGGCTACGATGCCTTCGCCACCGCATTGCGCGATGAGTTGGCCGAGACCCAGCGTTTTACCTCGTTGACTTGGCGCCGCCATGAATGCACTGGCGACGTGTTTTCCGTGCAGTGCACCCTGTTGCTTGAGCGCATGCTGGGCCAGGTGGATCGCTGGCAGGTTTCGACGTTCAATGATGTGGCGTCGCTTGAGTATTTCTATTCGAGCGCCAGCGACCCCGCGCAGTGGTTCATCGCGGGTTATCACGCTGCGGACGAGGCCGACGTTTCGACCCCTTTGGGGCTCTACCGCGCACAGGCGCAGGATAAATTCGCGTTCCAGCGCGGGCTGTTCGAGCTGGCTTTGGCGCAGGCCGAGTCGCTAGGCAGCTCTGCCCTCGAGGGTGTCGAAGACCTGCACAGCTACACTGATGCGCAGCTCAGGCAGCAGATGCTGCTGGATCAACCCGATGAAACGAACTACTACGCCGCCGATTTGCTGCTGACCCTGACCACAGCGCGGGGCGTGCCCGGAGGGGTGGGTGTGGGGCCTGGGGATGGCGTCATCGAAACCCGCAGCATCACGCTGACCGAATTTGCCATCGGCAACCTGAGCGTGCTGGGCGATGCGGTGATCACGAAAATCGAGCATCGTGACGAGCAACTGATCGCCCCCTGGTTGACCGGCGACTATCTACGATCACTGGTCGAGCGTGTCGATATCGGCGGTCGCTATCCCACCTATGTATCCGAACAGCTCGACCCCGCCCTGCAGCCAGAGCGGGTCACCCGCTTTGCCCGCGAATGGCGCTGCTCCCTGCTGTTCAGTGCCCTCAGCGCCAAGCTGGGCGGCACGCTGAGTGAGGTAGGTCTGCAAGCTATCGTCGACTACTGTGCCGGACGGTTGGATGCCCAGCGCCCCCGAACCACGCTCATGCCGCTGGCGTTTCAGCGTGCGGTGGATCATCCGGCCCCGGATCTGGTCATGGGCATGTTCGTGCTGTACTCGGTCGAGCCGTATTCGTTGGTACTTTATCGGCCGCTGTACGGCCAGCAGGGCTTGACCGAGTTTTCGGGGTTCGAGGCGCTGATGGAGGCGGTTCGCGACAATAAGGCGCTGCGCGAAAGTGTCCTGCAATGGCTCGATCCCCAGGCTCGCGCGGTATACGACCATGGTGGATTCTTCGAGCCACACCTGGGGGCGCCGATCATCGATACTTCGCTGTTGCCGGGCCGGGCAGATCCACCGACCTTAATCCAACTGCCCTGGGTAGCGGATGTCGACCGGCTGATGTACGACGGCAATCGCCGCTTGCTGGTCGAGTTGGCCGGCCGGCAATCGGTCTCTACTCGCCAAAGCCGTTGGGCCCTGTTACGGCAGGGCGCCTGGCTGTTGTTCGATGTGGCCACACTGTTGCTGCGCGGGCCGATTGCCACGGTCGCCTGGCTGGCGCAGTCGGTGCTGGGGGCTATGCGCGATGCGCAGGCATTCTCCGAGGGCAGCGCATTCGAGCGCAGCGCGGCGGTGGTGGATGCGCTGCTGAATCTGGGCATGGCGTTGGTGCATGTACGCTTGCCATCGGTCGACCCTGTCGGGCCGACGCGCATGACAAAACCACTGCCACGGCTTGCCATGGCCAGCACGGACAGCGCGCTGGCGGTAATGCCCGTACAAGGCGAGGCGTCTCAGCTGGCCAATCGTACCAGTCAGGTGCTGGATTTCTCCTGGCGAGGTGCACAGGGGGTCAATGTACTGACCTCCCAGCAGCGCACATCGCTTCGCCGTCTGGCTTCGGCCGTGGAACTGACGGGGGTGTCGCCGGATGCCTTGGGGGTCTATCAGGTGCAGGGCCGTCAATACGTCATCCTTGCCGGTGATACCTACCAGGTCGAATTGCAGGGAAGCGCTGCACGCATCGTTGGGCCGCAGGATGCGCATGGGCCCTGGCTTGTCCGGGGCCAGGGAAACTGGCGCATCGATACCGCGCTGAGACTGGTGGGGGGCGGGCCGAAGAGTCGCCTGGAGCTGGCGCAAAGGAAGAACAAGAGCGATTTCGAGCAGTTGAACCAGCGCCAGAACGAGTTGCTTGCAGAGCGCAACACCCTGGGCAATTTCTTCGAGGCGAGCAAGGACAAGGTCAAGGCCAAGGAAGCAGAGCTCGATCGGCTGCGCCAGCATGCCCAGTCGATCACCGATTCGAGCCTGGCAGCGAAGTTCGATGAGCGGATTGCCAGCGTCCAGGGGGAAGTTGCCATTGCGAAGGCGCTTTCCCTGGATGACCTCAAGAAGATGGTGGACTGCACCATAAGGTTGGATGACGTGATGACTTCAATGAGTGAGCAGCGCTTTGCGTCTCAGGCGTTGTTCGCTGTGCTGCCCCGTCAGCGGGGCATCATACGTCATGAGTTGATCGATTACGGCGTGGGGTTCTACAACGAAGCCGTGATGCAGGTGAACGAGGCGGATCTGCCTGATGTGCTCAATGGCATGGCCGCCAAGCCGGAGAGTGCCGAAGAGCTCAATCATTATCGGTTTGCCAGGGCGAAGTTGGAAAAGGTGCTGAGCTGGCAGCTGGATCTGATCGAAGTGTCCGAGGTGCTGGATGTGCTGATCGAGAGCTTGCAGAGCGACGGTCTCGTGCTATGGGACGCGGTGCTCGATACGAGGGTGGAGAAGCGTGCCGTCCTGAAGTTTCTGCAGGATAGCCGCAAGCTCAGCGGTATCGGCTTGCGCCTGCGGAGCTTGCTGGACCTTGGTGAACTGAGCCTGACGCGTGAGGCCCCGGTGGACGAGCGGGAATTGATTCAGGCGCTGGATTATCTGGCTGGTGACGAGCTCAAGAGTGCAGGCGCCGCGCATGAAGAGTTGATCACCGCCGACGGCCTGCCATTGACCACTCAACAGCAGGTACTGAGCAGTACCTTGGATACCTACCAGAGCACCCGGGCACGCTTGGATTATCTGGCCGAAACATCTCCCGAGCTGTTGGTAGAGGCCAAGGTCGCGCAATACAAGGACGTGCTGCACAGGCTGACCAGCCAGGCCGAACAGCTGCTTGCGCAGGTGGTGCGCGAGCTTGAGCTATCGACTCCGGCGCAGCCCAAGACGCGTCTGTATGCCCAGCGCCCTGGCACCTTGCGCATAGCGCGTACCTATGACGGGCGCAGTGTAGTGGGCGAGGAAGTCGAGGTTTCTGGCGAGCGGGTTGTTCAGCAGCATGATGTCACGGGTCAGGTGCTGCGCACGTTCCGCCAGGACGGCGATAGGTTCGTTGAGCAACGTCCTGCGGTGGCGGAGGAGCAAGGCACCGAAGCAGCCGTCAATGCAGGGCTCGCCAGGGGTAAGGCCAGGGCCGCGCTGAAGCAGGTCGATGGTGTGATTCGTCTTGTACGCAAGTATGCCAAGGCAGAAGACCCGTTTGGTATCCGTACCATCATCGACCATCATGTCAGCCAGCTGGAGGAGGCTGGGAAGCTGCTGAAGCGGGCTGCCATTGAAAGCGAGTTCGGCAGTCGCCTGGCCGACGACATCGAGCGCCTGGAATCGGTGCAGCGGGATTACCTGATTTCCACTTACACCTCGACCAGCCATCCTTCGGCCAACAGCCTCCGGTTTCTGGTGGAGCAGGAGCAGGTCCGGATCACTCGGACCGTGACCCGCAAGCCACTGGGCACCGGTGATTTTCTCGATGTGTTCGAGATTCGACGCGTGCCCGCGCCCGGCAAGGCCAAGGGTGCGGGGTTATGGGAAGCACACTTCCACTACCCGGCCGCCGACACGCCTGTGCGGCAGTTCAGCAAGGGACATCTCAAACTGTGGGCGCAGCGCACGCTGGGGCGGGAGGCACAGCTGCGCGCTGCTGCCAGCGCCGGTGAACTGCTGGCCATTTATCGCGGTAATCTGCGCTGGGCGGATGTAGAGGGTCTGATTCCCTTCGAGTGAAGAGCTGGTGCGCACTTACTGCAGGCAAGTGCTTGTGCTACCGGCCTTCAGCGGTTCTGATACACGCCCTGTCGGCCATGTGCCGGCATCGCCTTGTTACTGCGTTCGGCGATCATCTGGCGCAGTGGGATCAGCTCGATGCCTTGGTGTTTGAGACCAGGCATCGCGCTTTCCAGCACTTGCAGCGTCTGCGGGTAGGGATGCCCGATCAGCACAGCCGACCCCTGCTTGCGGGCGAGCGCGACGCTTTGTTGCAACTGGGCGGCGATGGCCTCCGGGGTGCGCACGTCGTCCAGGAATACATCCCGCGACACGTGCGCCAGGCCAATGCGTTGGGCCTCGGCCGCCGCCACGGTGGCGGCGCTGGTGCGGCTGTCGACGAAGAACAGGTGGCGTTGCTGCAGTTCGCCCATCAGCCAGGCCATGGGTTCACGTTGTGCCGTCATGCGGCTGCCCATGTGGTTGTTGATGCCCGCTGCGTAGGGGACTTTGGCCAGGGCGGCTTGCAAGCGGCTGGCAAGTTCCGGCAATGGCGCGCCGGGGTGCCAGGCGTAGGGCCCGGTGGCCGGGTCCATGGGCATGTGCAGGATCACCGTCTTGCCGGCCCTGTGGGCCTGGCGGGCGAAATCGCTGGCGTGGGGGGTGTCGGGCATGATCGCCATCGTGACTGGGCCGGGGAGGGCGAGGGTGCGGTTGTCGCGCTCGCTGCTCTGGCCCAGGTCGTCGATGATGATGCTCAGGTAGGCCTTGGCGGCCGGCGCCGCTTGCGCGACTCCGGCCAACAGGCACAACAACAGACACAGCAGGTAACGCATCGCGTGAATCATTTGCCCGAGGTGATGTTCAGCCCTTTGAGCAGGCTCAGCGCCTGGCTCAGTTGGAAGTCATCGTCCTGCGGACGTTCCTTGCGTTTGCTGCTGCCCGTCGGGCGGTCGGCGCCGCCGTTGCCGTTGCCCAAGTGGCCCTGCAGGTCGGCTTCCTTGAAGTTTTCGGTGTCGACTTCGGCGGTGAGCTTGGCCGGGCGCACCTCGATGTCCGGTACGATGCCCTGGGCCTGGATCGAGCGGCCGTTGGGGGTGTAGTACAAGGCGGTGGTGAGTTTCAGGGCACGGTCGTTGGCCAGCGGCAGCACAGTCTGCACCGAGCCTTTGCCGAAGCTGTCGGTCCCCATCAGCACGGCGCGCTTCTGGTCCTGCAGTGCGCCGGCGACAATTTCCGACGCCGAGGCACTGCCACCGTTGATCAGCACCACCAGGGGTACGCCTTCGCTGGCGTCGGCCGGGTCGGCCGAGAAGCGCAGCTCGGAGTTGGCGATACGGCCCTTGGTGTAGACGATCAGGCCCTTGGTCAGGAAGTGGTCGGCCACTTCCACGGCCGACTGCAGCACGCCACCTGGGTTGTTACGCAGGTCCAGCACTACCCCGCGCAGCTTCTTGCCGTTGTCCTTGCGCAGCTTGGCCAGGGCTTTGCCCACTTCGTCGCCGGTCTTGACCTGGAACTGGGTGATACGGATGTAACCGTAGTCGTTCTCCAGCAGTTGGCTCTTCACGCTCTTGACCTGGATGACCGCGCGGGCCAAGGTCACATCAAACGGGTTGCCGCCATCGCGCACCAGGGTCAGGGTGATTTTTTCGCCGACCTTGCCGCGCATCTTGTCGACCGCTTCGGTCATGGTCTGGCCGCGTGTCGGGGCACCGTTGATCTTGACGATCAGGTCACCCGCCTGCACGCCGGCACGTGAGGCCGGGGTGTCGTCGATCGGCGACACCACCTTGATGAAGCCATCTTCCTGGCCCACTTCGATGCCCAGCCCGCCGAATTCGCCGCTGGTGCTCTCCTGCAGCTCCTGGAAGTCCTCGGGGCCAAGGTAGGCCGAGTGCGGGTCCAGGTTGCTGAGCATGCCCTTGATGGCGTTTTCCAGCAGGGTCTTGTCGTCTACTGGTTCGACGTAGGCGGCCTTGATACGGTCCATGACCTCGGCGAAGGTGCGCAGTTCTTCCAACGGCAGTGGTGCCTTGGCGGTCACCTCGGTGGCGGGCACTGCGGCAGCCTTGGCCGGCTCGGCGGCAGTGGCCAGGGGCGCGCCGACCGCCAGGGCGATGGACAGGGCCAGCTGGGTGAGACGAGGCGAGTGCAGCATGTCGAACGAACTCCTGATCCTGTAAGCGCTCCCTGGGGAGCATCGGCGCAGCACTCAGGCTACGCCGTAGAAATTTGACTAGCCCCGACACCACTGCGAGGGGTCGGTAGGCCGACCCTGCTGGCGAATGGCGAAGTACAAGCCTGCCGCGTCCTGGCCACCGCTGTCGCCAACGGTGGAAATGGCTTCACCAGCCTTGACGATATCACCGGCGCTCTTGAGCAGGCTCTGGTTGTGGCCGTACAGGCTCAGGTAACCGTTGCCATGGTCGAGAATGACCAGAAGCCCGGCGCCGCGCAACCAGTCGGCGAATACCACGCGCCCGCCGTGCACCGCACGTACCTGGGTGCCTGGGTTGGCGCTGATCATCACCCCGTCCCACTTGGCACGGGCATCGCTGCCACGGGCATCACCGAAGCGTGCCAGCAGTCGACCATTGACTGGCCATGGAAGTTTGCCCCGCGCGGCAGAAAAAGCGCCGCCGTAGTTCGCGCCATCGCTGGAAACCAGCGGGCCGAGGGTGGTGCGGGCTTTTTTCGGCGGCTCCACAGGCTCTGCAGGCTCACGGGCTCGGTCGCGTGCGGCGGCGGCGGCCAGCGCTTCCTGCTGGCGGCGCTTTTCCGCTTCTTGCTGCGCCAACAGGGCCTTCTTGCGTGCTTCTTCGGCTTCGCGGGCCTGGCGAGCGAGGGTTTCCTCGATGGTCTTAAGCACCTTGGCCAGGTCGGCCTGGTCCTGTTCGCGCGATTGCAGCTTCTGGTCGCGGTCCTTGACATCGCTGTTGAGCTTGGCCAGTACCTGCTGGCGCTTGCTGCGCTCGGTTTCCAGGGCCTGGCGACGGCTGTCGAGGTCAGCGCGTTGGGCCAGCAGCTGTTGTTGCTGGCTGGCAATGTCCTGCTCGACGTTGGCCAGTTGGCGCAAGGTCTCGTTGAAGGTGCGCAATTGCTCCAGGCGCGCCTTGCTCAGGTAGTCGTAATACGTGAGGGTGCGGGCGAACTTCTCGGGGTTCTGCTGGTTGAGCAGCAGTTTGAGGTATTCCTCGCGACCGTTGTTCTGGTAGGCCGAACGGGCCTGAATGGCGATCAGCCGCTGTTGTTCAACGCGGGCGCTCTGGAGTTTTTTTTTCTCGGTATCAAGGCGCTCCAGCTCGCCTTCAGTCTTTTTTAGTTCTTGCTGCAGGGCCTCCACCTGCTTTTCGAGGTTGCCGATGTCGGTCTCGGTGGCTTTGAGGTCCTTTTGCACACCGGCCTTTTCTTCCTGGAGCTTGCCCAGCGTCTTCTTGAGCTCGGCAATGTCCTGGCGGGTGGCGTCCAGTTGCTGCTGGGTCTGCGCACGCTCATCGGCAAAAGCCGGGCTGAGCAGGCAAGACAGGGCTAGGAGAATCAGGGCGCGAAGCATGGGGTTTGGCGTACCAAGGATGGAGACTGGCCTAGTATGCCCGCCTGGGCCGGCAAAAAAAACGCCTCGCTGCGGGTGCAGAGGGGCGTTTGTCCGGAATTCATGTGCCATTGGGGCTGCATGGCAGCCCCAGCGCCTGGGATCAGGCGTCGACCAGAATCGAAGTACCGGTCATTTCCACCGGCTTTTCCAGCCCCAGCAGTTGCAGCATGGTCGGCGCCACGTCGGCCAGTACGCCACCGTCGCGCACTTTCAGGTTGCGCTTACCCACATAGATGAACGGTACCGGCTCGGTGGTGTGCGCGGTGTGCGCCTGGCCGGTGCATTCGTCTTCCATCTGCTCGACGTTGCCGTGGTCGGCGGTGATCAGGGCTTCGCCGCCGACTTTCTCCAGTGCATCGACGATGCGGCCGACGCAGGTATCGAGTGCTTCGACGGCCTTGACCGCAGCTTCGAACACGCCGGTATGGCCGACCATGTCGCCGTTGGCGTAGTTGACCACGATCACGTCGAAGCGCTGCTGCTCGATGGCTTCGACGATGCGATCGGTCACTTGCGGTGCGTTCATTTCCGGCTGCAGGTCATAGGTGGCGACCTTCGGCGACGGGATCAGAATGCGCTCTTCGCCCTCGAACGGCTCTTCGCGGCCGCCGGAGAAGAAGAAGGTGACGTGGGCGTACTTCTCGGTTTCGGCGATGCGCAGTTGGGTCTTGCCGTTTTTTGCCAGGTACTCGCCCAGCACGTTGTTCAGGCTGGAGGGCGCAAAGGCTGCCGGTGCCGGGATTTTTGCCGAGTACTGGGTCAGGCCGATGTAGGCCGCCATTTTCGGCAGGCGCGCGCGGGCGAACTCAGTGAAGTCCGGCTCGACAAACGCACGGGACAGCTCGCGAGCACGGTCGGCGCGGAAGTTCATGAAGACCACGGCGTCGCCGTCCTCAACCTTGACCGCTTCGCCGATGCGCGTGGCTTTGACGAACTCGTCGCTTTCGTCACGGGCGTAGGCCGCTTCCAGGCCGGCCTGGGCGGTGTCGGCCGTGTATTCGGCTGCGCTGTCGACGATCAGGTCGTAGGCGGCGCTGACGCGGTCCCAGCGGTTATCGCGGTCCATGGCGTAGTAGCGGCCGATCAGGCTGGCGATGCGGCCCTTGCCCAGTTTGGCGAAGGTAGCGTCGAGCAGTTCGATCGACGACTGTGCGCTGCGTGGCGGGGTGTCGCGGCCATCGAGGAAAGCGTGCAGGTAGATCTTTTCCGCTCCGCGCTGCGCAGCCAGTTCGGCCATGGCCACCAGGTGGTCCTGGTGGCTGTGTACGCCACCATCGGACAGCAGGCCGAGGATGTGCACGGCCTTGCCGGCACTGGCTGCCTTGTCCACGGCACCGGTGAGCACCGGGTTTTTGAAGAACTCGCCATCGCGGATGGCTTTGGTGACGCGGGTGAAGTCCTGGTAAACGACGCGGCCGGCCCCCAGGTTCATGTGACCGACTTCGGAGTTGCCCATCTGCCCGTCCGGCAGGCCGACATCCATGCCCGAGCCGGAAATGAGGCCATGCGGCAAGGTAGCGCGCAGGCGATCATAGACCGGCGTATTGGCGGCAAAGATGGCGTTGTGTTCGGGGACTTCGCTGTGGCCGAAGCCATCCAGGATGATCAGGACCAGGGGTTTGGGCGTACTCGTCATCAATCAAACTCACGGTTGTTCAAAGATGATAAAGACACGCATTTTAGGGCAAATACGCCACCTGCGGCGAATATTCGTCCTGTTCCCTGACCAGCGCGGCCAATGCGGCAACATGAAGGTACCTTTCCGGCCGGCCCGTCGGGCTTTGGTGGCACTGGGGGGCTGTGTATACTGGCCGGCATTTTCAATCGCCTGGAACACCGCTGATGGTTGCTCACCTGATTCAATTCGCGACAGATCACTACATCCTGGTTGCGATCTTCCTCATTCTGCTGGTCCTGCTGCTGATCAACGAAATCCGTCGCGGCGGCCAGAGCCTGAGCAATGGCCAGCTGACGGCCCTGGTCAATGCCGAGAAGGGCCTGGTGGTCGACATTCGCCCGGCCAAGGAATATTCGGCCGGTCACATCGTCGGTGCGATCAACATTCCGCAGGACAAACTGGCCGCCCGCATGAGCGAGCTGGAGAAGCACAAAGAAAAGACCCTGATCGTCGTCGACGCAATGGGCCAGCAGTCCGGCACCCACTGCCGCGAACTGCTCAAGGCTGGCTACACCGCCGCCAAACTGAGCGGTGGCGTTTCCAGCTGGAAAGCCGATAACCTGCCCCTGGTGAAGTGATATGAAGCCTGTCATCGTCTATTCCAGCGACTACTGCCCCTACTGCATGCGCGCCAAGTACCTGCTTGAGAGCAAGGGCGTGGCCTTCGAGGAAATCAAGGTGGACGGCAAGCCGCAAGTTCGCGCCGAGATGAGCCAGAAGGCCGGCCGTACGTCGGTGCCGCAGATCTGGATCGGCAGCACCCATGTCGGTGGATGCGATGACCTCTATGCCCTGGAGCGCGCCGGCAAGCTCGACGCGCTGCTGGCG
>Ga0207655_1002485_pt1 | contig 14924 bp, 18 predicted proteins | sample KBSM44metaG_FD_184398 | JGI IMG/M metagenome (GOLD analysis project Ga0207655, IMG submission 184398) | Miscanthus rhizosphere microbial communities from Kellogg Biological Station, Michigan, USA - KBS M4-4 metaG (SPAdes) (version 2) | ecosystem: Host-associated > Plants > Roots > Rhizosphere >...
GGAGGGCAGGTGAGGGACGTTGGATTAACTCGACAGCGACATCATCAGGGTGAGGTAAAAAACGACCCATGTACACGGACTCCGAGCACCGTCCAATTGACGGCGGTGGCAGCAGTATAGTGAAGGAACTGGAATTGACCGACCTGGATATTGACCAGCAATTGCTGGGATTGCCAGGTATTTCGCTCGTGGTGTTCACCAGTGCGGGGTGTTCCAGTTGCCGTTGGGCGCGCCGGCAATTGCCAGGCTGGCATTTGCCGGTGGATCGCGTGTGCTGGGTGGATGCCGGGCACAACGGCGGTGCAGTCGAACGCTACCAGATCTTTCATTTGCCCGCGTTGTTCCTCGTGTGCGAGGGTCAGTTCCTGGGGCAATTACAGACATGCCTTACGCCGTCCGACCTTACCGCCGCCCTGAACCAGGCACTCACCCGTACACCAGAGGATTTGCCATGACTGCAGTTGCACCCAAGTCACCCCGCATTGGCATCATCGGCACCGGCGCCATCGGTGGGTTCTATGGCTTGATGCTGGCGCGTGCCGGGTTCGATGTGCATTTTCTGGTGCGCAGCGAATATGCGGCGGTCAGCGAACACGGTTTGCATCTCAACAGCACCGTGCACGGGGCTCTGCATTTGCACCCGGTGCAAGCCTATGCCCACGCCGCCGACATGCCGCCATGCGACTGGCTGCTGGTAGGCACCAAGTCCACCGGCAATGTGGACCTGGCGCCGACCATCGCCCAGGTCGCGGCACCGGATGCCAAGGTGGTGCTGTTGCAAAATGGCCTGGATGTAGAAGACAGCCTGCGTGAGCACCTGCCGGCCTCGCTGCATCTATTGGGCGGTCTGTGCTACATCGGCGCGCACCGCTCCGGCCCTGGCGTCGTCGAGCATCAAGCGTTGGGCCGGGTCAATCTCGGCTATCACAGCGGCACGGCAGCCAATGATGAGTTCCGGCAGAAAGCCATTGTCGAAGAGGGCGCTGCGCTGTTTCACACGGCAGGCATCGAGTCCCAGGCCATGGCCAACGTGCATCAGGCACGTTGGCACAAGCTGGTGTGGAACGTGCCTTATAACGGTCTCTCTGTGTTATTGGGCACGGGCACGACCGCGATGATGGCGGATGAGTCCAGCCGCGAACTGATCCAGGCGCTGATGGCTGAAGTGGTACAAGGTGCCCACGCCTGTGGCCATGAAATACCTGCGAGCTACGCTGAGCAGATGTTCGCCATGACCGAGACCATGGATGACTACCTGCCGAGCATGTACCACGACCACGTGCACAAGCGCCCGCTGGAATTGGCCGCCATTTACGCGCGACCGCTGGCCGCCGCCAAGGCCGCCGGTTGCGAATTGCCGCGCATGCAGGCGCTTTACCAGGCCTTGAGTTTTATTGATCGGCATAACCGCTGAGTCGGAGGGATGCGCCATGGCGAAAGGATTGGGCGACAAGTTGGTGCTGGCGATTTCGTCACGGGCGTTGTTCGACCTCAGTGACAGCCACAAGGTCTACCTCGCGCAAGGCGTCGAGGCTTACCGCAAGTACCAGATCGATCACGAGGAGGAAACCCTCGAGCCCGGTGACGCCTTCCCGCTGGTCAAGAAACTGCTCAGCCTCAATGCCAGCCTCGGCCGTGCCCGAGTCGAGGTGGTACTGGTGTCGCGCAACAGCGCCGACACCGGCCTACGCGTGTTCAATTCGATCCAGCATTACGGCCTGGATATTTCCCGGGCGGCGTTCGTCGGCGGCCGCAGCCCCTATCCTTATCTCGCCGCCTTTGGTTGCCACCTGTTTCTTTCCACCCACGCTGAAGACGTGCGCAGTGCACTGGATGCCGGTTTTGCCGCGGCGACGATTCTCTCGGGCGGCGCACGCCGGGCCTCGAGCGAGGAACTGCGCATTGCGTTCGATGGCGATGCGGTGTTGTTTTCCGATGAGTCCGAGCGTGTCTACCAAGAGGGTGGGTTGGCCGCATTCCAGGCCAGCGAGCGGGAGTCGGCGCGCCAACCTTTGCACGGCGGTCCGTTCAAAGGGTTCCTGGCAGCGCTCAACCTGTTGCAGCGTGAGTTCCCCGACGAGGCCTGCCCCATCCGTACCGCGCTGGTGACGGCGCGCTCGGCGCCGTCCCATGAACGGGTGATTCGCACCTTGCGCGAATGGGATATTCGCCTGGACGAATCCTTGTTCCTGGGCGGGCTGGAAAAATCTGCATTTCTGGAGGCGTTTGCCGCCGATGTGTTTTTCGATGACCAGGCCGGTCATTGTGAGAAAGCCAGGGAGGTGGTTGCCACCGGGCATGTGCCCCACGGCATCAGCAACGAGCTCAAGCTCCAGTCGCCAAGCTAAGTCAGTCGAACTCGGCGAGGCGCTGCTAAGCTCATTTCATCTCCGCCATCCTGGCCTTCCAGGGGGTTCTATGATCCGTTCGATGCTGTACGCCACAGACCTGGGTCTGTATGCGCCTTATGTCATGCAACATGCCCTGGCGCTGGCGCGAACGTTCAAGGCGGATTTGTACGTGATTCATGTGGTGGAGCCGATCGGACTGTTCGCCGAATCGGTGTTGCAGAGCTACCTTGATGAGAAGGCCTTGAGTGAATGGCAGACCCAGGGGCTGACCACGGTCATGGCGACAATCGAACAGCGGGTGCTGGACAGTTTTCGCGAGGAGTTGGGGGAGGGGGAGCAAGACTTGAAGCTGATCCGTTCGGTACGGGTGATCCAGGGGGATCCGTGCGAGGTGATTCTCGACCAACTGCGCAAACTTTCGGTCGACTTGCTGATCGTAGGTAGTCATAGCCATGCGACTGCTGCCGCTACACCGTTGGGGCGCACCGCCGCCCGGGTGTTGCAGTTGTCTACGGTGCCGGTGTACCTGGTGCCTTCGTTGCAGCGTCGGCGCAGCGACGATACATGAATGGTAATAAACGATAAAAAGTTCTAGATTTATCCATCTAACCTTTAATATAGTTATATACCGTCGCTGATACCCGTGGCGTCTATCTGCTTTGAGGGATACATATGAAGCTTCAACAACTGCGCTACATCTGGGAAGTGGCGCACCACGACCTCAACGTTTCCGCTACCGCTCAAAGCCTCTACACCTCGCAACCCGGTATCAGCAAGCAGATCCGCCTGCTCGAAGACGAGCTGGGTGTCGAAGTGTTCGCGCGCAGCGGCAAGCACCTGACCCGTGTCACCCCGGCCGGTGAACGCATCATCACCACCGCTGGCGAGATCCTGCGCAAAGTCGAAAGCATCAAGCAGATCGCCCAGGAATTCTCCAACGAGAAGAAAGGCACCCTGTCCATCGCCACTACCCATACCCAGGCACGTTATGCGTTGCCGCCGGTGATCCGTGATTTCATCAAGCAGTACCCGGATGTGGCGCTGCACATGCACCAGGGTTCGCCGATGCAGATCGCCGAGATGGCCGCCGACGGCACCGTGGATTTCGCCATCGCCACTGAAGCCCTGGAGCTGTTTGGCGACCTGGTGATGATGCCGTGCTACCGCTGGAACCGTTGTGTTGTCGTGCCGCAAGGTCACCCATTGGCCAAGCTGCCGAAGCTGACCCTGGAAGCCTTGGCTGAATACCCGATCGTGACCTACGTGTTCGGTTTCACCGGCCGCTCCAAGCTCGACGAAGCCTTCAGCCATCGCGGCCTGACGCCCAAGGTGGTGTTCACGGCTGCCGACGCCGACGTGATCAAGACCTATGTGCGCCTGGGCCTGGGCGTGGGCATCGTCGCCAAGATGGCGGTCGACACCAACCTCGACAAAGACCTGGTGGTGCTCGATGCCAGTGAACTGTTCGAATCCAGCGTGACCAAGATCGGTTTCCGCCGTGGCACTTTCTTGCGTGGCTTCATGTGCGATTTCATCGAGAAATTCGCGCCGCACCTGACCCGTGAAGTCATGGCCAAGGCGATCCAGTGCCACAACAAGCAGGAACTGGAAGAACTGTTCGATGGCGTGGAACTGCCCGTCCACTGATAACACCTTGTAGGAGCCGGCTTGCCGGCGATGACGATGGCATGGCGGGCAAATAAATCGCCGGTCACACCGCCATCGCCGGCAAGCCGGCTCCTACAGGGGGATCATTATTTGGCCTCGGTAATCGCAAAGAACTGCCGGGCGCCCGCCACCAGAATCTCGACCTCATCCCCTTCGAACTTGCCCAACAGGCCTTTGCCCAGGGGCGAGCGCGGGGTGATGACGGTCACCGGTTGCCCCACTACGTCCACTTTCAAACCCGCAGCATCGGGGGCCAGGAACAGCCACTGCTGGCGACCGTTCTCGTCCTCGAGGCCCAGCAGTGCGCCGATTTCGATTCCCCGCCGATCATCGTACGCGCGCAGTTGCAGGTTCTGGCACAGCGTCAGTGCCTGCTTGATCTCTTCGACGCGCCTGGCCTGTCCGGCTGCGAGATAGGAGGCTTCCAATCCCAGCGTGTCGTACTTGTTTTCCGCGATGTTTTCTTCGTGGGTCGCGGTTTCGTAGGCGGTCTGCGCGGCGCGTTGGGCGATATCGAGGTCGACGCTGAGCTTTTCCAGGATCAACTGGAGGACGGCGTGTTTATTCATGGTCATCAATCGCAGAATTGCAGGACATTGGCTCGGGTCTTTTCGTTGGGGGCGTTCTGGTCCTGTTGCAGCCAGAACTGGCATTTGGGGTTGGACAGGTTGCGCGCATTGCTACGGGCCTGGTCCAGGGCTTGCTGTTGTTCCTGCTTCTGCAGGTTCTGTTGATACTGCTCGAACATGCGGTTCGGCGGTTCAGCTGGCGCAACCGCAGGCTTGCCCAATTGCTGCACCGCCTGGGCCACCGGTGCCAGGCTTTGCGGGAACAGGTAGCGAGACGCCAGCCAGGTGCTCAGCACGATGGCGACAAACCCCAACCAGACGCCAAACGCGATAGCGACACTGAGCTTGAACAGCGACAACGGACGATCAGACATGACGGCCTCCTGGCAGGCATTTGCGGCGTGGCGGCGATTGTCGCACAGCCACCGTGCAGAATAATCGCGATCAAGCCTTCTGCATCGGGGCATTTATGCGGACAATCGAGCCTTTGATCGTTGGAGCCCGGAATGAAAGCCCGCTGGGATATTTTTTGCAGCGTCGTCGACAACTACGGCGACATCGGCGTGACCTGGCGCCTGGCCCGGCAACTGGTGGTGGAGCATGGTTGTGACGTGCGCTTGTGGGTTGATGACCTGCGGGCCTTCGAGCGCATGTGCCCGGAAATCGATGTGCAGCGGGATACGCAATGGCAGGAGGGCGTTGAAGTGCGCCACTGGCCGGCTGAATGGCCCGAGACCGTGTCCGCCGATGTGGTCATTGCCGCATTCGCCTGCCAACTGCCTCCCGACTATATGGAAGCCATGGCCGCGCGCGAACGTGCGCCGTTGTGGATGAACCTGGATTACCTCAGCGCCGAAGACTGGGTGGTGGGGTGTCATCGCCTGCCATCGGTGAAGTTCAAGGGCGTGCAGAAGTACTTCTTCTTTCCGGGTTTTCGTGTGGGAACGGGCGGTTTGTTACGTGAGACGGGCCTGTTGGAGCAGCGTCAGGCGTTTCAGCAAGATGGCGCCGCGCGTCAGCAATTCCTGCAGTCCTTGGGCGTGTTTCCTGCGCCGGATGCGCGTTTGATGTCACTGTTTGCCTATGAAAATGCAGGGCTCGCCAGTTGGCTGGACGTGTTGGCGACGGACGGGCGCGCCACTCATCTACTGGTTCCGGAAGGGCGCATCCTGGGTGATGTGCAGCGCTGGCTGGGCGTTGAGGGGCTGGTAGCGGGCGATATCCACGTGCGCGAGGCCCTGACCGTGCAGGTGCTGCCGTTCGTGCGCCAGGAACAATACGACCGTCTGCTGTGGAGTTGCGAGTTCAACGCGGTGCGCGGTGAAGACTCGTTCGTGCGCGCCCAGTGGGCCGGACGCCCGCTGTTGTGGCACATCTATCGGCAGGACGAAGACATCCACTTGGACAAGCTCGATGCGTTCCTGGCGCTCTATACCGCTGCGTTATCCCCGGCCGCGAAGGCTGCACTGATCGCGCTCTGGCAAGCCTGGAACACGGAGGGCGATATGGCACAGCCGTGGAAAATGTTGCTGGAACACTGGCCGGAGGTGAGCCTGCACGCGCAATCGTGGTGTCTGGAACAAGGCTTGCAGGCCGATCTTGCGACGGCGCTGGTACAGTTTTATGAAAGTTGGATATGATACGCCACCTTGAATTTTGTAAATCCCATCCAAATTTCGGATATATGCAATGAAAACTGGTAAAGAACTGAAACCCGGTACAGTGATCCGTCTCGAAAACGACCCTTGGCTGGTTCAGAAAGCTGAGTTCACCAAGTCTGGTCGTAACAGCGCAATCATGAAGACCAAGCTGAAGAACCTGCTGACCGGTTACAAGACCGAGATCGTTTACAGCGCCGACGACAAACTGGACGACGTGATCCTCGACCGCAAAGAAGCGACCCTGTCCTTCATCAGCGGCGACACCTACACGTTCATGGACACCACCGACTACACCATGTACGAGCTGAACGCTGAAGATATCGAAGCCGTTCTGCCGTTCATCGAAGAAGGCATGGAAGACGTTTGCGAAGCTATTTTCTTCGAAGAGCGCCTGGTTTCCGTAGAACTGCCGACCACCATCGTGCGTAAAGTGGCCTACACCGAAGGTTCCGCTCGTGGCGACACTTCGGGCAAGGTCATGAAGCCAGCCAAGCTGAGCAACGGTACCGAGCTGCAAGTTGCCGACTTCATCGAAATCGACGACCTGATCGAAATCGACACCCGTGAAGGTGGTTCGTACAAAGGTCGCGCCAAGAAGTAATTCTGGCCCTGCCGATACGAAAAAAAGCCCGACCTAGAGTCGGGCTTTTTTGTGGGCGTCACTTTTACTTCAGGTGCTGCTTGAGCTCATCCGCGGCTTGGAGCAGGGCTGAACGGACTGCCGGTACCTGGCTGACCACGTTGAGCAAACCGTAGTCGTGGATCATGCCGTTGTAGCGTACGGCGGTCACCGGCACACCGGCTGCGTCCAGCTTGCGGGCATAGGCTTCACCTTCGTCACGCAGCACGTCGGCGCCGGCGGTCTGGATCAGCGCGGGCGGCAGGCCCTTTAGCTGGTCCGTGGTGGCCCGCAATGGCGAGGCGTAGATCTCGGCGCGTTGCTTGGCATCGGTGGTGTAGTTGTCCCAGAACCACTTCATCATGTTCCGGGTGAGGAAGTGCCCTTCGGCATATTGGTTATAGGACCCGGCGTCGAAGTTGGCGTCGGTCACCGGCCACAGCAGCAACTGGAACTTGATCGCTGGCGTGCCCTTGTCCTTGGCCATCAGGCTGACCACCGCCGCCATGTTGCCGCCGACACTATTGCCCGCGACCGCCAAGCGCTTGCCATCGACGTTGATCTCTTTACCGTGCTCGGCCACCCATTTCGTGGCGCCGTAGGCCTGGTTGATCGCCACCGGGTAATGCGCTTCTGGCGAAGGCGTGTAGTTGACGAATACCGCCGCCGCCCCCGAACCCACGACCAGGTCCCGCACGAGGCGTTCATGGGTCGGGTAATCCCCCAGCACCCAGCCGCCGCCATGGAAGAACATGAACACGGGCAATGTGCCCTTGACCCCGGCTGGACGCACGATGGTCAGGCCCAAGGGCTTGCCATCGACCTGGATGGTCTTCTGGCTCACATCCGCCTGTGGCAGCGTCAGCCTCACACCGGCCTGGGCGCCGGCCAGTACGGCACGGGCGTCCTGTGGCGTCAGTTGCTCCATCGGTTTACCGGTACCTGCGTTCAACACATCCAGGAAGGCCTGAGTGTTGTGCTCGACATCACCGGTTGCAGCAAACGCGCTGGTGATGGACAGGGCGAGCAGGATGCCGGTGAGCGCTTTACCAATTGTGTTCATTGTTCTCTCCAAGGGCGGCCGAGTTCATTTAGACGGTCACGTGCAGGCGTACATCGACGTTGCCACGGGTGGCGTTGGAATACGGGCACACCTGGTGGGCAGCATCGACCAGGCTTTGCGCGTCGTCCTGGGCCAGGCCCGGCAGATTGATGTTCAGGTCGATGTCCAGACCGAAACCACCAGGGATCTGGCCGATGCCGACGTGGGCAGTGATCGACGCGTCATCGGGGATTTTGCGTTTGGTCTGGCTGGCGACGAACTTCAGTGCGCCAATAAAGCAGGCCGAGTAGCCGGCGGCGAACAGTTGCTCAGGGTTGGTCGCCTGGCCGCCAGCACCGCCCAGTTCTTTGGGGGTGGTGAGTTTGACGTCGAGGATGTTGTCGCTGGAAACAGCACGGCCATCACGGCCGCCGGTGGCGGTGGCTACTGCGGTATAGAGAGTTTGCATGGTGTCGTCCTCTTGGTTTTTTAGCGCTAAATATTTGCGCGCTAAGTAGTTGGTGAAGCGAATGTATAGCGCTAATGTTTTGCGCGCAAGATAAATTTACAAATTATTTTTGTGAGCGGCTGTCAGTCAATGTGGGAGGGCGCTAATGAAATTTGCTGCAACCGATTCTTGTAGTGAGCGGGCTTGCCCGCGCTGGGTGGCGGAGCCGCCCCAAAACCAGTCATCCAGCTCTACCTGGAAGAATGCGGAGGCCGGATTGAGGCGGCTTCGCCACCAGCGCGGGGCAAGCCCGCTCACTACAGGGGGAATGGCAATGGGTCTAGATGGCGTTCTGCAGATTGCTCCGCAATGCAACGAGATCTGCCTGCAGCTTAAGTAATTGTTCCAACTCCAAACCGCTGGCGCCGAGTATGCACTGTGGAATGCCCATAGCCTTGTCCTGCAAGGCGCGGCCGGCGTCGGTCAACTCCACCACGACAACCCGTTCATCTTCACGGCTGCGGGTGCGGCTGAGCAGGCCTTCGGCCTCCAGCCGCTTGAGCAGTGGGGTCAGTGAGCCCGGGTCGGTCAGCAGTCGGCTGCTGATTTCGCCGACGGTCAAACCGTCTTCTTCCCACAAGACCATCATGGCCAGGTATTGCGGGTAGGTCAGGCCAAGGGCTTGCAGCAGCGGTTTGTAGACCTTGGTCATCAACAGCGATGTGGAGTGCAGGGCAAAGCACAGCTGGTTGTCCAGCATCAGTGATTCGCATGGGGCAGGGTTCTTGCTCATGGCGGTGCCTCGAAAAAGCGTGTCTGGGCTGGAATCTAGCGGCCAAATCTTTAATGCGCCAGATAATTCTGTCTGCCCGGTCAGACCAAGCCGCTTTGCAGCGCCAGATCCCAAGGCGGCACAGGGCTGAAACGTGACTTGAGGTATTCCAGCAGCAAGCGACTGCGGGCGTTGGCCTGTTGTTCCAGGCGCAGTGCGTAGATTCCTGTGGTTTCCGGGCTGGGCAGGCCGTTTTCGCAGAACAGCGGCAGCAATTCGCCGCGTACCAGGTATTCACTCGCCAGCCAGGTGGGAAGGTGAGCGATGCCCAACCCTGCCAAAGCGCCCGACAGCAGCGCCTCGGCATTGTTGGCGCTCATGCGGATACGTTTTGGGCGATAGGTGGCGCGGCGCCCATCCAGTTCGAAGCGCCAGGCGAACATTGGCGCCAGCCCATCCCAGTCCAGGCCGTCGTGGTCGCTGAGTTCGTGCGGATGAGTGGGTGTACCGCGGTTTTTCAGGTAAGCCGGGCTGGCGCAGGCGATGCGCACGATACTGGCCAGGGGCGTGGCAATCAGTCGGGTGTCGACGATATGCCCGGCGCGCAGCACCAGGTCAACCTTGCCCAGGTGCGCGCCCTGCATGTCCACAAAGCTGTCGATCAGGTGGAGGTGCACATCCAGGCCTGGGTACACATTCAGGAAGTCGGCAATCACCGGGGCGAGGTGCCGCCGACCAAACGCCGCCGGTGCATCCACACGAATCAAACCTTCCGGCGCATGGCTCAAGGACACCGCCTCGGCCCGTGCCAATTGCAGTTCGCTGACGATCCGCCGCGCGCGCTCGGCAAAGGCCAGGCCTGCCGGTGTGGGCACCACCGCATGGGTGCTGCGCTGGAACAACTGGCTGCCCACCGAGCTTTCCAGGCTGTCGATACGTCGCGCCACCGCTGAAGGTGTCAGCGGATGGCGGCGCGCAGCCGCAGAAAAGCTGCCGGTTTCCAGCACATCGAGGAACAGACCCAGTTGATCGGTCAGGGCATTAGGATTCATTAAATATACGCTTATGCGAGATTGGCACAGCCATTGTGCGTTGCTGTGCGTTTCCGCGCCAGAGCCGACTGCGTAGCATGTAAGGCGTGGGCTTCTGGAGTAATGAGCGGTGTTGGATTTGGCGATGTACCTCTTATTGGGCGCGGCTCTGGGCACGGTCGGCGGGCTGTTTGGCATTGGTGGCGGGTTGATTGCAATCCCGGTGCTGGGCGTGTTGTTTGGCCTGGATCAGCAGCTTGCCCAAGGCACGGCACTGGTCATGGTGGTGCCTAACGTGATGCTGGCCCTGTGGCGTTATCACCAGCGCAACCGCATCGAACTGCGCCACGCACTGCCATTGGGCGTGATGGGTTTCAGCTTTGCCTGGCTCGGTTCTATCTGGGCCGTGGGCCTGGACGCGGGGGCCATGCGCGTCGGCTTTATTGCGTTTCTGCTGACGCTGGCGGCCTACAATCTGCTGCGCATGTTCACGCGCAATGCGCCGCCCACCGCGCAAATGCGCTATTCCTGGCCTTGGCTGGGTGTGTTGGGCGCGGCCTCGGGCTCCATGGGCGGCCTGTTCGGCGTGGGCGGTGCGGTGGTTGCCACGCCGGTGCTGACCAGCGTGTTTGGCACCACCCAAGTGGTGGCCCAAGGCCTGTCCCTGGCGCTGGCGTTGCCCAGTACCGGCGTGACTCTGGTGACCTACGCCTGGCACCACGAAGTGGACTGGATGATCGGTGTACCGCTGGCCGTCGGCGGCCTGTTGAGTATCAGTTGGGGCGTGAAAGTGGCCCACGCATTGCCGGAACGCGTGCTGCGCGGTTTGTTCTGCGGCTTCCTGGCGGTTTGTGCGGTGATGCTCACCTTCAAAGTTTGAAGCCTTCGAGGATGTATTCGGCCAGGCATTCGGTGATCGGCGAAGTCATTGCCGGGTTGCGCAACAAACGCAGGTTCACCGACGGCAATGGCGGGAATCCTTCTTCGCTGCCCAGAATGCGCAGGTCTTCGGTCACCAGGCTTTCCATGCTGACCGTGACAGCCAGGCCTGCGCCGACCACCGCCTGGATCGCCGCGCCATTGGAGCTGTGGTAGGCCAGGCGGTAATCACGCCCCACCGCATCGAGCGCGGCGCGGGTCCACTGGGTACAAAAACTGTCCAGGCCGGAAATGGCCAGCGGCAGGGACTCATGTTCTTCCACGCAAAAGCACGGCGCCGCCACCCAGACCATGCGCTCATTGCGCAGCAGTTCGCCGATTTCACTGCCGGGCTCGCGGCTGATGACGGTCAGTGCCAGGTCCCGCCGCTGCATCAACACCAATGACGACTCACAGTGCATCTCGATCTGGATCAACGGGTACGCCTTGGAGAACCGCTTGAGGATGCCCGGCAGGTAGCGCATCACGTAGTCGTCCGGCGTGCCGATGCGCACCAGCCCCACCATATGCGGCTCGCGCAGCGTGTTGAACACCTCGCTGTGCAATTTCAGGATGCGCCGCGCATAGCCCAGCAGCACCTGGCCTTCGGGCGTGAGCCGCACCTGGCGGCCGTCGCGCTCAAACAGCTTGCGCTGCAGCACGTCCTCTTCCAGGCGTTTCATCTGCATGCTCACCGCCGATTGCGTGCGGTTGACCAGTTCTCCCGCGCGGGTGAACCCGCCCTGATCGGCGATGGCGACGAAGGTGCGCAGCACGTCAGTGTCGATGCTCGGGTAGCCTGACAATTGATCAATCTCCGAGATGTATTGCATAAAAAACATTCGTTGGATTGATCATAGTGCCAAGCACACACTGGCGTCATCCCCACTGGAGGGCGAAAAGATGAAAGGTCAAACCGGGTTTGTGTTGATGGCGAAACGTCCGTTTTCCGGGCTGTTTCACACCGTGGCGCGCTGGCAGGCGCTGCACCATGAGCGCCAGATGCTGGCGAGCCTGAGCGACGAAGCGCTCAAGGACATCGGCCTCAACCGTGCCGATGTAGAGCAAGAGCGTCACCTGCATTTCTGGGAAGACCCGCTGCGAAAATGATCGCGGATGCAGTAGGGTAGTCGGCGAGCCCACACGGAGACCCCCATGCCTGCCGACCTGTCATTTTCACTCAAGCAAGCTCGACGCATGGCGCTGGCGGCCCAGGGATTTTCCGGGCGCCAGGCGCCTGCGCTGATCAAGGCCGCGCACCTGAACCGGATGATCGATCGGTTGGGGGTGTTGCAGATCGATTCGGTGAATGCCGTCGTGCGTTCCCATTACCTGCCGCTGTTTTCCCGTTTGGGCAACTACGCCCCCTTGATGCTTGAACAGGCGGCCTGGAGCCAGGGCCGGCGACGTTCGCTGTTCGAATATTGGGGGCATGAAGCCTCATTGCTGCCCATGGCGCTGTACCCGCTGATGCGCTGGCGCATGGAGCGAGCCAAGCAAGGGCAGGGCATCTATTCGCAGATGGCGCGTTTTGGTCGTGAACAACAGGCCACTATCCAGCGCGTGCTGCGCAGCGTTGAGCAGCAAGGCGCATTGGGTGCGGGCAGCCTGTCGACCCGTGAGGAGCGGGCCGGTCCGTGGTGGGACTGGAGTGATGAGAAACATGCGTTGGAATGGCTGTTCGCGGCCGGCTTGGTCACGGTTGCAGGACGGCGCGGTTTTGAACGGCTCTATGATTTGCCGGAGCGTGTCATCCCGGACGACATCCTTCAACACCCCGCCTTGAGCGAAGCCGAGGCCCACCATGGCTTGCTGCTGCACAGCGCCACTGCGCTGGGCGTGGGCACCGAGAAAGACCTGCGTGATTATTTCCGCCTGGATCCGGCCGACAGTCGCAGCGCTTTGGCGGAACTGGTCGAGGATGGCCAGTTGGTGACGTGCCAGGTCCAGGGTTGGAAGCCGCTTGCCTATTGTCTTCCCGAACCCCGAGTGCCGCGCAAGGTTCCGGCCAGCGCCCTGTTGTCACCCTTTGATTCACTGATCTGGGAGCGCAGCCGCACCGAGCGCCTGTTTGATTTCCGTTACCGGCTGGAGATCTACACACCACAGGACAAGCGAGTGTTCGGTTATTACGTGCTGCCGTTTTTGCACAACGAACGGATTGCCGCACGCGTCGACCTGCGCGCCGAACGCGCCAATGGGCGCCTGGCCGTGCATGCGGTGCATGAAGAAGAACCGGCTTTGGACGAAGAGGGCATGCAGGCGCTGGCTGCGAACCTGCTGCAAATGGCCAACTGGTTGGGGCTGGAGCAGGTGCAGCTCAATTGCCAGCGACCGAGTGCTGATAGGTTGCGGGTGGCAATGGCTAAAATGGATAGTGGTTTTTAGGGCCTCTTCGCGAGCAAGCCCGCTCCCACACTTGACCGTATTCCAGAGGAGGTACGCGTACAAATGTGGGAGCGGGCTTGCTCGCGAAGGCGACAGCCCAGACAACTAAAATCTCAGCGCTTCACTTGCTTTAACGTCTCCGCAATCAAAAACGCCAACTCCAACGACTGATCGGCATTCATCCGTGGGTCGCAATGAGTGTGGTAGCGGTCTGATAAACCGTCCTCAGTGATCGGCCGCGCGCCCCCGATGCATTCGGTGACGTTCTGCCCGGTCATTTCGATATGGATGCCGCCCGCATACGTGCCTTCGGCCTGGTGCACCTGGAAGAACGCCTTCACTTCGCTGAGGATCTGCGCAAAGTCACGGGTCTTGTAGCCACTGCTGGCCTTGATGGTGTTGCCGTGCATCGGGTCGGAGCTCCACAGCACCTGCTTGCCTTCGCGCTGGACGGCGCGGATCAGGTTTGGCAGGTGGTCGCCGACCTTGCCGGCGCCCATACGCGCGATCAGGTTGAGGCGGCCTGGGTCGTTGTCCGGGTTGAGGATGTCGATCAGGCGGATCAGGTCGTCGGGGTTCATGCTCGGGCCGACCTTGACCCCGATCGGGTTGTTCACGCCACGCAGGAACTCGACGTGGGCGCCGTCCAACTGGCGAGTGCGATCACCGATCCAGAGCATGTGGGCCGAGCAGTCGTAGTAGTCGTTGGTCAGGCTGTCGCGGCGCACGAACGCTTGTTCGTAGTTGAGCAGCAAGGCTTCGTGGGCGGTGAAAAAGCTGGTTTCGCGCAGTTGCGGCGAATCGTCCATGCCGCAGGCGCGCATGAAGGCCAGGGTTTCGTCGATGCGGTCGGCCAACTGGCTGTACTTTTCGGCCAGGGCGGAGTTGGCGATGAAGTCCAGGTTCCACTTGTGCACCTGGTGCAGGTCGGCAAAGCCGCCCTGGGCAAAGGCGCGCAACAGGTTCAGGGTGGCGGTGGACTGATGGTACGACTGCAGCAGGCGGTCCGGGTCTGGCACGCGGCTTTTTTCGTCGAAACCGATGCCGTTGACGATGTCGCCACGGTAGGCCGGCAGAGTGATGCCGTCGATGGTCTCATCGTTGGCCGAACGCGGCTTGGCGAACTGGCCGGCCATGCGCCCGACTTTCACCACCGGGCAACCGGCGGCGAAGGTCATCACGATGGCCATCTGCAGCAGCACCTTGAAGGTGTCGCGGATCTTGGCCGCTGAGAACTCGGCAAAACTCTCTGCGCAGTCACCGCCCTGCAACAGGAACGCGCGACCCTGGGTCACTTCGGCAAACTGACGGCGCAACTCGCGGGCTTCCCCGGCAAACACCAGCGGCGGGTAGCTGGCCAGGCTCTGCTCCACCTGCAGCAAGTGTGCAGCGTCCGGGTACTGGGGTTGTTGCTGGATCGGCAGGGCGCGCCAGCTGTCGGGGCTCCAGGGTTGGCT
>Ga0207655_1002490_pt1 | contig 14900 bp, 17 predicted proteins | sample KBSM44metaG_FD_184398 | JGI IMG/M metagenome (GOLD analysis project Ga0207655, IMG submission 184398) | Miscanthus rhizosphere microbial communities from Kellogg Biological Station, Michigan, USA - KBS M4-4 metaG (SPAdes) (version 2) | ecosystem: Host-associated > Plants > Roots > Rhizosphere >...
CAAACATACAATGATGAAAATATTGGGTTACAAAAACTGTTTATATGGGTTCGATAAATAAAAGAATAACTGATTCGCTTTAGCAAATCAGTTATTCTTTTATAAATATTGTTCAATTTTTGGATAAAAAAACAACAAAAAAAGTCGTTCTTTTAACAATATATTTTCCAATATATTGATAACATGAGGCATGTAAGAAGAAAGATCTTTTTTTGCTTGATTTTCTAATTGGAAACTATCTGATGTACGAATAACTTTTACATAAAAAATAGCATACTCTTGATGGGAAGAATGGGTAATGACAAAATATAATCCACTTCCTTTAAATTGAGCAGGGCGGGCAAACAAATCTTTATCGATGTAAATTTCAGGAAAAATATCCCATTCCAATTTCTCTTCTTTCCAATTTTGATTTAAATTATTTCGAGAAGAAAGAACTTTTTTTAAATCGCGCCATTCCATGCTATCACCTTCTTTATATGTAGTCTAGCATAAACAAAAAGAACTGCCTAGGCAGTTCTTTTTATAACTTTTCTAAAAATTTTCGAATATTGCGTGTTTGTTCTTGTGTTAACCGTCCTTCTTTTACACATTGATCTAATGTTTTTTTAGATTTTTTTTCATTTTGTCGGGGCAAAAAAAAACCTCCTCTTTTTCCTTAGTATTTGCAAAAAAATAAAAAGAAAACATGTTATATTTTTCCGTTTAGGCATAAATCGGTTCCTTTTTCAAATGAGTTTTCAATTCATTAACGATAATAGTTAATTGTTGATTTAATAATAAAAATAAATCAGTATGTAATTGTGTTAAATCTTCTTTTGTAAAAAATTCATCATAAAAGATTACAATGGAAGGATTGGCGATTTTTCGAATACGATGTTCAGGCATTGAATCAATTTCATCAATTTTACTTAGTGTTTTACACGGAAAACGATGTTCTTTAATGTATAAAACAGCCGTTAATTCAAAATAAGCGTTTTTTGTTAAAACAGGTTCAATATGTAAATTTCCGTTTGTAAAACGTGTAAACAAATCAACATTCATAAAAGAAGAGAATTCGCGCCAATACACTTGCGTTTTGGGCTGTAAAAGTTGTTGAACGTAAAAATAATCAAGTTCCGTTGTTTCCATGTTGCGTTCTCCTTTTTCTATTGAAAAATGTATCTTTAGTATAGGGGATAGAAAACGAACCTGTCAATAAAAAAACGAACAACTCTGTTGTTCGTTAAGATGAAGGATATTTTCTTTTCATTTTTTTCATATTTTCTTCAATAATATCATCAAATGAAACGTTTAACTTCAAACAAAATTTATCTAAAGAATGGAGCGCATTCGTCAAAGTTTTGATTAATTTTTCCCTTTTTTCATTTGCTGTCATGCTTTCCGTTTGTTCGTGAGAATGTCGCCCTATTTCTTGTCTTCTCACTTCTCTTGCAAGTAATCCAAGAGATAATGTAAAACGAATAAAACAAGTTTCCCATTCGTCTGTGACAAGTTGAAGTTCATATGACAAAGAAGAAACGGGAACATGGTATTGATTAGCAACCGCTAAAAGAGCTTGCAAAATATCTCCTAATTCTCCTATAACATCAGATTCTTTTTTAGGATGTAAACACTCTTCTGCTAATTCACCTAGTTCCTCAAGCAAAAAGTTGCTATTTGTGAAAGCGTGATATTCATTCCATTTTTGATTTTGATATAATTTTTTTAAGTATTGTTGAAAGTGGCTTAATTTTTCCGTCATGTTCATTCCTTCTTTCGTTTTTTTGTTCCATCTTTTCTATTTTACCATAAAAAAACAGCTATGCTGGTTTGTTTTTTTCAAAAAAATCTTGTCCCAATTCTAAAAGCAGTTTTAGCCTTAGTGGTGATTGTGTAAATAAAAAATGAAAAAATTGATCACCTTCTGCTCGATTTCCATTTTCTTGTATATCGACTAACCAATTGTGAAGAGCTTGATTTTTATGGTTATAAACTGTTTTTTTACGTGTAATTGCCAAACTCCATCGATTATGATAAGGATGTAAAACAATTTGAACGTCTGGACATTCAAAGAAAAAATACGTATTGCCATATTCAACTTTATACTCAATAAATTTTAATGATAATTCTTTGTATGTAAAATTCATGCTGTACCTCCATCTTATAGTACGAAAAAAAAGAGAGATACCATTTATTTTCATGCACATTTCTTGAACATTTATACTTTCTTGCTATCATAACAAATAGGGAGGGGGTAAAAGTGGATACTCATGCGCTTATTTTTCGAAATAAAGTCATGTTTTATTTAATCTCAAGTATTGTTTCTCTCTTAACTGTAGTCAATATTATGGCTGGAAAGTCGCGGCTTTTTATAACCAGCATATTTGTTTCAGGTTTTTTATTACTAGGCGTAACAGGTTATTATATTTTTAAGAAAAAAACGCGACATGTTCTTTGTTCTCATCTTTTTACACATGCAAGTCTTGGAGTGATTACATTAGTTTTGTTCTCTGATCCTAGTTTTGATAAATTCATCTTTTTGTTTTTAGCTTTAATGATTCCTGTTCTTTACCAAAATAGTTGGTTAACGATTGCAAATGGTCTTTTTGTAGGAATTGTTATGAGTATTGCATATGCAACTGACAAACAAGCGATTTGGGGAGGATATGATATTGTCAAAAGTAAAAGCTTAATTTTTTCATTAGCATTGACCATCTTGTTTGTTGTGTTGAGTGTTACACAATCTAGAGCAAGTGAAAAATTAAGAAAAGATGCATTAAAAAGTGAGAATAACGCCATTTTGGAAAAGAAAAAAGCTGAAGAACTATTAGTAAGATTGGAAAAAACATTGCATGAAATTGAATCATTTAATGTTGTATTAGATGAAGGAACAGAAATGGTCAAACAAAACAGTGAACAAATTGTATTTACCAGTCAGGAAATGTCACAGTCGATTGAAAATCAAACCGTTGAGATTTCTTCTTTTTCATCCTTTGTTCATAAAACGAAAGAAAACTATAGCGATATTGTGAAAGATTTTACAGAAATGAACGAAAAAAGCAAAGAAACAAAGGAAAGTATTTCAATTTCTACAGATAAGTTTAAAGAATTAGAAGAATCTTTAAGTTATATTAAAAACTTCTTTTATCTCAATAAACACACTAATGAACAATTGAAAAATAAAACAAACGAAATTCAACGAATTATGACAATTATTAGCGGTATTTCTAATCAAACGAATTTGCTTGCGTTAAATGCAAGTATAGAAGCAAGTAGAGCAGGTGAACACGGAGCAAGTTTTATGGTCGTAGCTGATGAAATACGAAAATTAGCAGATCAGACCAATCGATCTACAAAGGATATTGAGTTAATTTTAACAGATGTAAATGAAAAAGTGGAAGAATCATTTTTGCAAATTCATAAGTCGGAAAAAGTTTTTGTAGGAAACAAGAAAAAAACAGCAGAAGTTAAAGAATCTTTTGATGTATTGAAAAAAAACAATCAACAAGTTGAAGAAAAAATGAAAATGTCGATTATTAAAGTAGAAAAACTTCAACGAGATATTCAACAAGCCTTAGAATCCATCGTAAATATTTCATCTATTGCAGAAGAGAACTTTTCAAGTGTTCAAAAAATTACCACTTCCTATAAAAAAGTAGATGAAATGATTGCGGAGCTGACCGAAAATTATCATTTTCTTCATGCGAAAATAAAAAAGAAATGAACTATGTTCATTTCTTTTTTTTATCATTTTTATCAGCAAAATAGTAAAACAAACCATAGGATAATAATCCCGCTAAACCTAACACTCCACATAAGATGGTGATAGCTAAATTCATGTTTTTTCCTCCTTTTTTAGGAATTAATATGATTTAATTCTGTTTCTAATAAGTCAAATTCTTCTTGTAATTTTTGGTTAATTTCTTGAATTTCAAAAATAATGGCATTAATGGAATTGGTCATTGAACTTGTTTCTTGACTTGTCGAAGCAAGCTCATCTAATGAAAAACTAATTTTTTTACTGCTGACTTCAATAGAATCTACTTTATTTTTTGTATTTTCACTTAATTTTCTTACATATTCCGCTTCTTTTTCAAGTTGTTGAATATGTTCTAATACCAATTTCCGTTTGTCATTGATTGTTAAAATAACTTGATTTCCTTCCTTAGATTGTTCATTAGCTATTGTCATATTTTCTATTAAATTATCGATAATTTCTTGAATTTCATTTGAATATTTATGACTTTCTAACGATAATTTTTTGACTTCATCTGCAACAACCATAAACCCTTTTCCATGTTCACCAGCTCTGGCTGCTTCAATACTTGCATTTAGCGCAAGCAAGTTCGTTTGGTTGGAAATAATAGATATTTTATCAACAATTTTATAAATTTCAAGACTTTTTGTTGCTAATTGCTCTAAATAATTGGAATTTTCGTAAAGTATTTTTTCCAATGTATTGCTTTGTGTTTCTAATTCATCAGTATAAAAGGCGCTTTGTTTAGTGAAAGAAAGCATATCTTCACTGTTTTTTTGTAGATTATTCGAATCATCTGTTACCTCTTTAATGTCTTGTTGTACCAGTGTCATATTTGTTGAAATAGCTCCTGTATTTGTAGCCAAAATGACATTTGATTGTTCAACGCTCTCAAAACCTTCTTTTAATTGTTCACTTGCTTGCATACTTCGTTGAATGGTTCCTTGTAATTTCATTCCAAACGATTGAATATTATCTAAAATAAATGTAATGCGTGATAAATTGTTTTCCAACGTTTCTTTTTCTGTTTCAATTTGCCCTTTTAATTGCTGAACATAATTAATAACACTAATTTGAGAATATAAACTCACACCAAATGCTAGAATCATGTATGCAATGTCGGAGTTATAGACCATGCCTGGCGGAAATAAATTATGCTTATTTACATAAAAGAAAATCATTCCTATTACAAATGAATAGCCATTTACAATGTAGGTAATACGTTTATTTAAATAAACGAGCGAGTTGATTGAAAAAATAAATAAAAACGTGTACACCAAAAATGTTGCGCCGAAATAAAGCAAAACAGAAATGAGTGTCAGCGCCATAAATTGTAAATAATAAGCTAAAAAATATTGATAATAGATTGTTTTCTTTTTTAATAACCAATAAGACAAAGGAAATGTTAAACCTCCAAAGATAAAAAAGGCAACAATATGTTTTACAGGCATGCCAGTGATAATATTAAAAATTGTTAATAGTGCCCACATGCAGAAAAGAAACTTAAATAAAAAATTATTTTTAGATAAAAAATAGTGATCTAAACGCATGGAAATACCTCCTTTAGTCAATGTTTCTTTTTATTAATTTACTTAAAAAAAGAATTTTCTGCAATGTTTTGTCGCTATTTTTACACAAAATAAGACTTCTTTTTTTTAAAATTTTTTTTGATCGTTTTTGAAGGATTATGAATGTTTTTGAAAAAATAACAGAGTAGAAAGAAAACGTTTTCAACTATTTTTTTTTTAAAAGAGAAAGAAGTGATATAAAATGACCATTTACACATGTACATTAAACCCATCCGTTGATTATGTTGTTCAAACAGAAAAGGTGCAATTAGGTTCCGTTAACATAGCCTCTTTTACAGATAAACAACCAGGTGGAAAAGGGATCAACGTATCCCGTATGCTAAACCATTTCGGCGTTTCAAGTACAGCGCTTGGTTTTATTGGGGGGTTTACAGGAGATTTTATCCTTTCGGCTTTGAAAAAAGAGCGAATACATCATCGGTTTTTAACGATACAGGACGATACGCGTATTAACATTAAGTTAAAAGGAAAAGAAGAAACAGAAATCAATGGTGTTTCTCCGTTTATTTCCGATCAAAAATGGTCAGAATTACTGACTGAATTCGATGAAATAAAAAAAGGGGATTATGTCGTTTTATCTGGGAGTGTACCTGATTCCCTTCCAAGAGACACTTATGCGATTCTTGCAAAACGATTAAAAGGAAAAGGCGTTCATTTATTTGCTGATGCAAAAGGTGATGTATTAAAGTCTGTTATTGAACAATCACCGTTTTTAGTAAAACCTAATCATCATGAACTAGGAGAATTATTTGGTGTGACCATTACATCGATGGAAGAAGCGGTAAAATATGGACAAAAAATAATTGATCAAGGTGTGGAACATGTCATTGTTTCCATGGCTGAAAAAGGAGCTATTTTACTTCATGGAAAAGAGGCATTTCATGCAACAGTTCCTACAGGGAAAGTTGTCAATTCAGTAGGCGCAGGAGACTCTTTAGTGGGTGGATTTTTAGCAACATACAGTCAAACAAAAGATGTAAAAGCATCATTTGCTTACGGAGTAGCGGCAGGAAGTGCGACAGCATTTTCGTTAGGACTTGGGACAAAAGAGAAAATTGAAGAATTGGTCGCACAGGTTACCATTAAAAAAATATAGGAGGGATTAATCGTGAATATTCAAGATTTAATAAAAAATGAACTAATTTTACTTGATATGAAAGCAAAAGGAAAAGAAGAGGCAATCGATGAATTAATCGCTGTGTTAGAAAAAGCTGGGCATCTACAAGATCAAAAAGTATTTAAACAAGCGATTTTAAAACGAGAAGAACAAAGTACGACGGGTATTGGGGATGGAATTGCGATTCCTCATGCTAAATCAGATGCAGTTAAGATCCCTTCTATTGTGATTGGACGTTCGCGTGATGGGGTTAATTATGAAGCCTTAGATGGGAAAAATAGTCATTTATTTTTCATGATAGCTGTTGGAGCTGAAGCAAAAGAAGACCACTTGAAATTATTAGCACAGTTGTCCACAAAGTTGATGGATGAAGAATTTCGTAAACGCTTACTTGAAGCGTCAACTGAAGAAGAAATTCTTACCATTATTAGTGAGGAAAAGAAAGAAGAAAAAGTTGTGACATCAACAGAAGGTAATCGAAAACGTATATTAGCGGTTACAGCATGTCCCACAGGTATCGCTCATACGTTTATGGCAGCTGATAAATTAAAACAAGCAGCGAAAGAATTAGGTGTAGATATTAAAGTTGAAACAAACGGAGCAAGCGGTGTTGAAAATCGATTAACAGCAAAAGAGATCGAAGAAGCAGACGGTATTGTGGTAGCAGTAGGAAAAACAGTTGAAACCGCTCGTTTTAATGGAAAAAAAGTTGTACAAGTTTCTGTTTCAGATGGCATTAAACGTCCGAAAGAATTGCTTCAACAAATCATCGATGGAACAGCTCCAACTTTTACAGCGGATGATTCCGCTTTATCAAACGATGAACCGAAACAAAAAGTGGGTTTTTATCGTCATTTAATGAACGGTGTATCAGAAATGCTTCCGTTTGTTATCAGTGGCGGGATCTTAATTGCTATTTGTTTTCTATTTGGTCATAATTCATTTAATCCAGATGATCCTTCGTATAACAAGTTTGCTGCAATGGTATTTGAAATTGGTGCGAAAAATGCCTTTGCGTTAATGGTTCCTATTTTAGCTGCGTTTATCGGAAGAAGTATTGCAGATAAACCAGGATTTGTAGCAGGTATGGTTGGCGGATCATTAGCGGCACTTGGTGGTTCAGGATTTTTAGGTGGAATTGTTGCTGGTTTTCTAGCAGGTTATGTAGCCCTTGGTGTGAAAAAAGGATTAGCAAAAACACCAAAATGGTTAGAAAGTGTAAAATTAGTTCTTGTTTTTCCTGTGTTAAACGTGTTTATTACAGGTGCAGTAATGATTTTAGTTGTGAATAAACCACTGTCTGCATTTAATACCATTTTAACGGATTGGTTACAAGGGTTAGGGTCTGCTAATGCTGTATTGCTAGGTCTTGTATTAGGTGCGATGATGGCAATTGATATGGGAGGACCTGTAAATAAAGCAGCGTACGTATTTGCGACAGGTTTAGTTGCAAACCATTTGTATGAACCAATGGCAGCTGTTATGGCAGCAGGAATGGTTCCTCCTCTTGGCATTGCGCTTGCTACTGTGTTATTTCGAAATCGTTTTACAACAGAAGAAAGAGAAGCGGGTAAAACAGCGTTTGTACTTGGAAGTTTCTTCATTACAGAAGGAGCTATTCCGTTTGCAGCAGCAGATCCAAGTCGTGTTATTACAGCGTCTGTAATTGGTTCTGCGATTGCTGGTGCTTTATCAATGTTATTCCACTTAGGATTAACAACTTCTCACGGCGGTATTATTGTGTTTGGTTTCGTTCAAGGTGGATGGTTGTTATATGTACTATCTATTCTGGCAGGAACGATTGCAACAGCAATTGTGCTGGGATTATTAAAAAAGAAAATAAACTAAGCTAAAGCGACATTTGTCGCTTTTTTTTATTTTCTTGCTTTTTTGTGAAAATGCAGTACAAATAAAAAGAAGAGGGAGGGGATACTATGAAATTTTTTATGAACAACACCCAACAAACTGTTTCAGAAGAAACAATGAATTATATTGCGGATATGGCAAAAGAAATGAAATGGGATGGAAAGATTTTTTTTAATGATGAAAGTACGAATAGTTATTGGAATGTAAAAAATGATATAACCATTAATCCGAAAGAAATCTTTGAAGGCGCAAAAGAAAAAAACAGAGATCCAGAATTAGCGTTGATTTCAACGATTGCGCATGAAATGTATCATGGAATTGATCAAGATAAAGTAACGTCAGGGGAAAATGAAGTAAAATTAATTGAAGCGTTATACGAAAAACCTGAAAATAGACAAAAAGTTGGTATGTTTTTAGCTAAATGTGAAAAAGACACGTTATCCAGAGAAATTAACACAAATTATGCTTCGGAAATGTTGCCAAAACATCATCCTCGTTATGATGAATTGAAAAAAACGTTTATAGAGTCAAATATAGAAGCGAATCAAACCTATATTAAAGGAGGAGCTAGAACACATGTTCAACAAATTTTACGTAAAGTAAAAGAAGATATGGAAAAAGGAATTCCAATGCACGAACAAACGACCTATAAAGCGTTTAAAGACCGAAATAATATCCATAAATATAAAGTAGTTGAACAACGAAAAGTGATGTTCGATGAAAAAAAATTTAATCATGAAAAACAAATGCGAATGGACTATTTTAAACATAAAGGGAAAGTATCAGAACAATTGACCCCGCAAGGAAGACAACAAGTTGTTCAATATGAAAAACAAATTAAAGTCACGCATATTAAAGAAGAAATGAAATTAAGTCATGTTCCCAAAAAAGAACGTTATCTTGCTCGTTTTGCTTCAATGGCAAAAGAAAAAATGAAAAAAGCGCTTGAACCTTTAACGAATAACAAAATCGTTCGTGCGTATAAAGAAATGAAAGAAGAGTATAAAAAATCAGTGTTAGACGGAAAAGAACGCTCAAAAAGAAGAGAAGTAACAAGAGAAAGATGGTTATAAAAAAAAGACATCATACATGATGTCTTTTTTTAGACTATATTGGAAAACGATAATACCATTTTGGCAAACTTGATTCAAAAAGAGTTGGATATGAAAACGGTATGGTTTCTTCCATATGAAAGGTAAAGGTGAAACGTTTTAAATCGTTAGATTCTAAAAAACATGTTCTATTTACATTTTCATATTGAAGGATGAGGGCTTCGAGCCCTTCTTTTTGAGCAGCACTAATTGCCTGTTGAATGATTTTTAAAATGTGTTGTTTCAGAATTTTATCATATGTGAGTCGTTCATTTTTTTCAATAAAGAAAAAGAGAAACTTATGTTTTTCTACATTTAGTTCACGCAAGCAAATCATAGTTTGATTGCTTGTAAGTTCAATATGGTGAGTGTCTGCATTATATGTACAAGGAAAAATGTCTTTTAAAAAATGAAAAAGGTGAGAATTACTCGCTTCGTTACCTGCCATTTTTTTTAAAAGATGTGTTAATTGTTCCAAATCGTTTAAACATAAAAGAATATCTTCAGGACTAGATAACGAAGAAAGCTTATATGCTTTCTTCGTTATTTCTTGAATTAATTCTGTTTGAATGAGTGAATCATCTGCATAAGTGGGCATGTTGTAATTTCCTTTCTATTAAAACCTTAGCCAACCGTTGTAACGGAGCCATTTAAAATATGATACACTTTTTCACTGATGCTATAAGCTTCTTGAAGGTGCAATTTAACGGCAAATTCTTTTAATTTTAGTAGTCCTTCTGTTACGCCTTCAGGATTGATGCGGTTAGGAATCAACACAAAAGCAATGTGCTTAGTTGGTGTAATCAAATAAAAATCTCTTCCTAATTTTGGTTCAGCTAATTCAGAAAAAAAGAATTGAGCTAAAAATTCTTCTTCATGATGTCGAAATAAAAACATGCGACCTGCGTGGGAATGTTCTTCCGTTTGAGCAAAGACCCACTCTTTTTTTAGTAGATTTTGTTTCGCTTGTTCTTTAATTTTCTTTTCATTAAAAAGATCTGTCACCATGCTGCTATCAATATATTGAATATGATCGTCATGTTCGATTGCATAGCCTAAAGACAAATCATCTGTCACTTCTTCTGACAAAACATCTTGATCAGAAAAAGGTCGAACAATAGGTGTAATTTTAGTCCGATTAAACGTTGGAATTCCTTGATCTTTGTTATGAAAATTTGTAAAAAAAGACACGATAGGTGCTAATACATTTTCGATGTCGCTGTGTTGGTACTCTTTAAAAAGATTGGATAAATAAAAGGTTTCCTGTTTACCTTCCTGTAAAAAGTTTAATGCAAATTTTTGCTCATTTTTTTTAAATTGAAATGCAGGAAATTGTTCATTAAGGTGGGTTTCAATGTGTGTTAAAAATTGTTCCTTATTCATGATAATCATCCTTTCCTTTATGACTCTATTATACCACGAAAAGGCGTTCTAAAACAAAAAAGAGGTGAAGACATAGAAAGAATAGCGTTATTTTTTGTATATTGTTAGTAAGTTCTGCGTTATAATAAAAAAGAATAACTAAAATAAAAAAAAGAAATGAGGGAGATCATTCAATGAAAAAATTGGTCATGATTATGATGAGTATTTTTTTAATATGCGCGTTAGCAGCTTGCAGTCAAACTCATGAAAACAATAAAAAGAAGTTGGATGAAAAAGTGTTCACACAAGGTCAAGTCCTTGCACAATATTATTACAAAGGTATTCACGGAAAAGATGAAAAAACAGCCAAAATTAAAACCTTTCAACAACATTTTAAAGAGGCATTTCTTTCTGATCAATATGATTCAGAGGATCAAGGTGTTTTTATTTTAACCATTGCTTCTTTGCAATCAAAATATGAACATTATCAACAAGAAAAAAAGCAAGAAACAAAGAAAGAAATTCAAAACGAATTAGACGAATTACATAATGAATTTGGTATTATATATTCCGACAAAAAATGACAAAAAGAGACGAAATTCGTCTCTTTTTTTTGTTTCTTGTCAGAAATTCTTACACGAAAGTTCAAATTGAAAACAAGGATTATGACGAAAATTCAGATAATTAAGTACGTAAACAAAATAAATCAAAGAGGTGAAGAAGTGATGAAAAAAGTAGGAATAACATTATTAAGTTGCGCGCTTCTATTTGGAGCAGCAGGTTGTGCACAAAAAGATGAAGTGACAAAAGAAACAAAAAAAGAAACAGAAAAAATTGTTGTAGCAACTGCACCTGATAGTGCACCATTTACATACAAGGAAAATGGGAAGTTAACAGGTTTTGATGTGGAATTAATTAAAACGTTAGCGAAAAAAGAAGATGTAGATGTTCAGTGGAAAGAAATGAAATTTAACGGAATTATCCCAGCACTTCAATCTCAACAAGTTGATGCAGCAGTAGCAGCAATGACAATTAATGATGATCGTAAAAAAGTGGTTAACTTCGCTGATCCTTATTTTGAGTCTGGTCTTGTGTTAGTGACGAAAACAGATAGTTCTATTAAAAAACTAGAAGATTTAAAAGGAAAAACAATTGTAGCTAAACAAGGTTCATCAGGTTTAGCTAAAGCAAATGAGTTAGCAACTAAATATGGTGCGAAAGTTAAAATTTTAGAAGATGAAGCAACATTATATATGGATGTTCAAAAAGGCGGATCTGATGCGCTTATTAATGACTTCCCGTTTGTTGCAGCAAAAATTAAATCTGGAACAGCTTCTGGTCTTCATATGGTAGGAGAGAAGTTAACAGGTGAACAGTATGGTATTGCCATTACGAAAAAGAATGAAGAGTTACTAAAAGAATTTAATAAAGACTTAAAAGAAATGAAAGAAAACGGGGAATATCAAAAACTGTATGATAAATATTTTGGCACTAGTAAATAAAGCAGAAAAGGTGCTTGTCATAAGCACCTTTTTCTAATAAGAAGGGGGTTACAACGATGAATTTCATCGAAAGTCTTTATGATGTATTCCTAGATTCACTTCCAATTCTGCTTCATGGAGCGGCGAAAACGTTTCAATTGGCTGTGCTTTCGCTTATAGCGGCAACGATCTTAGGATTAGTATTTGGTATGTTGCGTATTTCCACTAATAAAATGTTACGTTTTATTGCACATATCTATTTAAGTGTGATTCGAGGTACGCCTTTATACGTACAATTGGTTTTTTCTTACTTTGCTCTTCTTCCAGCCATTTTTGGTCAGTCAATTGATCCATTTACAGCAGGCGCGTTGGCGCTTAGTTTAAATGCAGGCGCGTATTTGGTTGAAATATTTAGAGGCGGGATTGAGTCCATTGATAAAGGACAAATGGAAGCAGGACGCGCGATCGGATTTACACATTTTCAAACGATGCGTTACATTATTTTACCGCAAGCGATTAAACGTATGGTTCCATCGTTTGTGAATCAATTTATTATTACGTTAAAAGATACATCGTTACTTTCTGCAATTGGAGTTATGGAATTAATGTATTCAGGACAAACCATTTATTCGGTAAACTTCAAAACATTTGAAGTGTTAACGATTGTAGCATTTATGTACTGGGCAATTGTTACATTGTTAACGAGTGTTGCAAATTGGATTGAAAGGAGAATGGCGCAATCATGATAGAAGTGAAAAAGTTGCATAAGTCGTTTGGGTCATTAGAAGTATTAAAAGGAATTGATTTAACGATTCCAAAACAACAAGTGGTGTGTTTAATTGGATCATCAGGTTCAGGAAAATCAACGTTACTACGGTGTTTGAATTTATTAGAAGAACCTACATCAGGTGAAGTGTTGATTGAAGGAAAACAAATTAATGCACCTAAAGCTAATATTAATGAAATTCGTCAAACAGTTGGAATGGTTTTTCAACAATTTAACTTATTTCCACACAAAACGGTGTTAGAAAACATTACACTTGGTTTATTTAAATTAAAAAAAGTATCAAAAAAAGAAGCAAATAAAAAAGCAATTGAATTATTAAAAAAAGTAGGATTAGAGGAAAAAGCACAGTCTTATCCTAAAAGTTTATCTGGCGGTCAACAACAACGAGTAGCAATTGCGCGTTCGCTTGCGATGAATCCGCACGTGATGTTATTTGATGAGCCAACTTCAGCACTTGATCCAGAAATGGTAGGAGAAGTATTACAAGTTATGAAAGATCTAGCAAAAGAAGGAATGACTATGATCATTGTGACGCACGAAATGGGTTTTGCTCGTGAAGTTGCTGACCGCGTTCTGTTTTTAGAAAAAGGAGTTATTATTGAAGACGGTGCGCCAAAAGATGTATTTGAAAAACCTAAACATGAACGAACTCGAGCATTTTTAAATAAAGTGTTATAAACAGGAGTGAACAACATGACTAAAAAACCAGTAATCGGCATTACCGCTTCTTACGTAAAACACAATCATTATATGGAAGGCGTTTATGTTCACCAAGATTATCACAAAGCGATTGTGGCTTCAGGAGGTATTCCGCTTGTTCTTCCCGTTTCGACAAAAGAAATGGCAATTCATTATCTAGCTATGTGCGATGGTATTATTATGAGTGGAGGAGAAGATGTCGATCCGCAATTTTATCAACAAGATCCACATCAAAAATTGGGATTTATTTTTCCAGAACGTGATGAAGTCGAACTGGCGCTTATTCAAGCGTGTTTAGATGAAAATAAGCCGCTTCTTGGCATTTGTAGAGGGCTTCAAATTTTAAATGTTGCATTAGGTGGAACGTTGATTCAAGATCTTCCTTCTCAAGTACCTACTTCTATGCAACATGTTCAAACAATACCTCGACCTCGTTCTTTTCATTCTGTAACAATTGAAAAAAATAGTCACTTACACACTATTTTTGAAAAAGAACGTGTACGCGTAAACAGTTTACATCACCAAGCGATTGATACGCTAGCGACCGAGTTAAAGGCTGTAGCATTTGCTGGAGATGGCATTATTGAAGCAGTTGAACATGTAAGTAAAAAAGCGTGGGCGGTACAGTGGCATCCAGAATCCATGTTTTCTACAAGCAAAGATATGCAAAAATTATTTCAAACGTTTGTTCAAACATGTCAATAAAAAAGCAGCTCCTAGGAGCTGCTTTTTTATTTAGTTTCTTCTTTTTTATCGTCTGATGTGTTGTTGTAATTGTAATTTTCTCGGTTAACTGGTTTAAACCCTTTAGGTGTATGAAAACGTAGTAAATCTTCATAAACGGTTTTATCAGACATTTGAAGTTTTTGTTCAACGTTTTGTTCCATTTGCTTAATCTTATCATTAGATTCAATTTCGGTTCCCTCTGCATCATAATATTTTCCGTTTACCGAGGTAACAGAAGGGGAAACAAAGTTTCCGTTACGGAAAGGAACAACTTGAGAATGTTGAGGTGATAATAAATCTGTACCAAATTGAATGTAATCTTTTGTATCTGTACCTAACAAATGAAGAAGTGTTGGTAATAGATCTACTTGACCACCATATGAATGATTTACGCTTCCCTCTACGCCAGGAACATGAATGAATAATGGAACACGTTGTAATTG
>Ga0207655_1002491_pt1 | contig 14895 bp, 11 predicted proteins | sample KBSM44metaG_FD_184398 | JGI IMG/M metagenome (GOLD analysis project Ga0207655, IMG submission 184398) | Miscanthus rhizosphere microbial communities from Kellogg Biological Station, Michigan, USA - KBS M4-4 metaG (SPAdes) (version 2) | ecosystem: Host-associated > Plants > Roots > Rhizosphere >...
GCCCAACGGCCGCTGATTTATCAGGACAGCGATCTGCAAAAAAATATGCTGGCCGTTACCGGCGTGATGGAGAGCACTTCGTACGATACCGCCAATCGCGCTGCGTTAACCGGGCCATTTGATGCCTGCGGCAACGCCGCCGCATGGTGCCTGAGCGCGCCCGGTTACACCGATTACCGCTTTCAGAATACCGATGGCAGTTGGGTGAATGTGCGCAGTTACGGTACCTCGTTTGCCGCACCGCGCGCGGCGGCGGCGGCATCGCAAGTGTTGCAGCGTTTTCCGTGGATGAGCGGCTACAACCTGCAACAAACTCTGCTAACCACCGCCACTTATCGCAGCGATGCCTATGCGGGCGCGGCGGATAGCGCCAACGGGCGGCCTTATAACAATACCTTCGGCTGGGGCGATCTCAACCAGGCGAAGGCGCTGAACGGTCCGGCGATGTTCTGGGCCAATGATTTTCACGCCAGCCTCGATGCGGGCAAGTATGTCTTCTCCAATGCCATCAGCGGCGATCGTGGCCTGATACTGGACGGCGCCCATAATGGCGGCGTACTGCAATTAACCGCCAATAACAGTTACCTCGGCCAGACCAGCGTTTCAGCCAATACTTTGCTGATTGATGGCGCGATTGCAGGCAGTGCCAACGTCAGCGGCAGCGGCACATTGGGCGGCAGCGGCGTGATTGGCGGCAGCTTGCTCAATCAGGGTTCGGTCAACGGCGGCTTGCAGGTGCAAGGCGATTACCAGCAACGCAGCAATGGCGTGCTGAATATCGCACTGGACAGTCCGCTGCGCGTAGCCGGCCACACGACGCTGGACGGTACGCTGAACCTCGCACCGCCTTCATCAACCTATGTAGTGAAACAGCAGGAAACGTTACTCACCAGCGATGCAGGCGTTAGCGGCCAGTTCAGTCAGGTCAATACTGGCGTGTTTCTTGATGGTACGGTCAGCTACAACGCCAACAGCGTAACCGGCCAACTGACCCGTAAAAACACCGCGGCAGCAGCAGCGGCAATGGGCCTGAGCGGTGCCAGCACGCAGCAAACGGCAGCGAATCTGGAGCAGGCGTTTAGCGTGGCGGATAGCTGGCAGCAACAGGGTTCGCTTAGCAATGCGCAGCAGTCGGCGCTTGGGGCGGCCGGTGCGTTGCAGACGCTGGCCGATGCCAACAGCGCGCAGGCCGCCATCAATTCACTTTCTGGCCAGGCGCATGCATCCAGCAACGCGGTGCTGTTTAACGCGCTGGATTATCAAACGCGTCTGCTGAGTAACCGCATCGCCGATGCCAGCGCCGACAATCGTTACGGTTTCTGGCTGGAGAGCGGTCAACTGCGCGGTTCGCTGGATCAGGCTGGCTATCTTGGCACCAATTATCGCAACACACTTACCGCACTCGGCGTGGATAGCGATTTGGGTGTTTCAGGTCTGCGCGTGGGCGTTGCCTGGACGCAGAATCAGATCGATTCAACGTACGACCAAACCGGCGGCACCAGCCGCAACCGTCTGCAAGGCGCGATGCTGTATGGTCGCTACGATTTAACGCCGGAATGGTATCTGCAGGGCAATCTCAGTTATCAACATGGGCGCGATGAGTTGAAGCGTCTGGTGTTACTGGATGAAGCCTCGCCGGTGTCATCGACCACCAGCAGCAACAGCTGGCAGGCGGCGCTGCAAAGCGGCTATCGCTGGACGATTGAAGATAATTATCGCCTGGAGCCTTATCTCGGCTGGCGTGAAACTGGACTGGATACCGGTGCATTTGAGGATAAAGGCAGCGCGTTCGGCCTGAGCGGTGACGGCGACAGCTATCGACGCAGCGTCGGCTATAGCGGCTTGAATATCAGCGCCCGGCAGGATTGGTCGGCGGGCTTGTGGAGCATGGTGAGTGTGTATGGTGAATATCAGTACGCGTTTAACAATCCGTCGATGGATGTGAGCGCACGCTGGGACGGATTTGGCGATGACCAGAACCGCTTTACCCTTCCCGGTATGCAACTCGATCGTCGTTCGCAGTGGTTAGGCGTGCGGTTGGATGTGGCGCAGGCGTCACGTGCACGTCTGTTCCTGCGCGCCGATCAGCACTTCGCCGATCGCGGCGACGAGAAAGTGCTGCGCGGTGGTGTGGATGTGAGCTTCTAAAAAGCGCTGTGAAGGTCAAAAGAGCGCGATAAATCGCGCCGCTACAAATACATGCACATATTGTAGCGGCGCAATGCATTGCGCGATGCAATTGATGCAACCTACATCGGCCAGATGTGATCAATAATCAGCTGTACCGAACGATTGCCGCGGTATTCATTGATATCCAGCTTGTAGGCCAGTTGCACCTGACGCACGCTGCTGTCTGGCCACAGCGTGGTATCCACGTTAAAGGCAATACCATCTAACAGCGGGCCGCCGCCGAGCGGCTCGACCATCACTTTCAAATGGCGCTCGCCGACTAACCGCTGCTGCAGTAGCTTGAACTTACCGTCGAACACCGGTTCCGGGAACGCTTGTCCCCACGGACCGGCTTCACGCAGCATTTCCGCGGTGTGCAGCGTAAACTCTTGCGCGTGCAGTTCGCCGTCCGACCAAATCACGCCCTGCAATGCTTCGCCATCCAGCCACTCATCGATTAATGCGGCAAAACGCTCACGGAATTCGTCGTACTTCGCGGTTTCCAGTGACAAACCGGCCGCCATGGCGTGGCCACCAAATTTGATCATTAAACCCGGGAACAGGGTGTCGAGACGCTCCAGCGCATCGCGCAGATGCAAACCGGCAATCGAACGGCCAGAACCTTTCAGCACGCCGTCTCCGGCGGGAGCGAAGGCTATCACCGGACGATGAAAACGCTCTTTCAGCCGCGACGCCAGAATGCCGACCACGCCCTGATGCCACTCCGGATGGTAAAACGCCAGACCCAACGGCAAATCAGTGTGCTGACGCTCCAGTGCATCGCACAGCGCCAGCGCTTCACTCTTCATGCCTTGCTCAATCTCTTTGCGCGTCTGATTCAGTGCATCGAGCTCATTCGCCAGCATGCGCGCCTCGGAGATATCTTCGGTGAGCAGCAATGCCACGCCGACTGACATATCGTCCAGACGACCCGCGGCGTTAAGGCGCGGTCCTACGGCAAAACCAAGATCGCTGGCGGCAAGTTGACGCGCATCGCGGTTGGCGATCTCCAGCAGCGCGCGAATGCCGGCGCGGCATTTGCCGGCGCGGATACGGCTCAGACCTTGCCACACCAGAATACGGTTGTTGGCATCCAGCGGCACCACATCGGCGACCGTACCCAGCGCCACCAGATCCAGCAGTTCAGCCAGATTCGGCTCAATGCGCCCTTCGCCAAACCAGTTTTGCTGACGCAGATAGGCACGCAGCGCCAGCATCAGATAGAAGGCAACACCCACCCCCGCCAATGAGCGCGAAGGGAATTCGCTGTCGTTGAGGTTGGGGTTCACTATCGCTTCGGCAGCGGGCACGGTTTCGCCCGGCAAATGGTGATCGGTGATGAGTACCGGAATACCATGCTGATGCGCGGTATCGACACCAGCATGTGATGAGATGCCATTATCGACGGTGAGAATCATCTCCGCGCCGCGTGCTTTGGCCTGATCAACCACTTCCGGACTCAGGCCGTAGCCATCTTCAAAACGGTTCGGTACCAGATAATCCACATTGCCGCCCAAGCTGCGCAGTGCCAGCACGGTTAGGGCGGTGCTGGTGGCACCATCGGCATCGAAATCGCCCACCACCACAATGCGTTTGCCCGCGAGCAACATCTGGTGCAGCAGCGTAACGGCGGCGTCAATACCACCGAGCGTTTGCCACGGCAGCAGGTGTTTTGCCCCGCGCTCCAGTTCCAGCGCCTCTTTCACGCCACGTTGCAGATACAACCGGCGCAGCAAAGGGGGCAAATCAGCGGGTAAGCTGGCGTCGGTTTCGGCTTCGCGCCGACGCAATTCAACAGAATGCTTCACTGTGCGTTAACCGCCGCGCTTCTGGCCATCGAGCACCTGCTTCAGCTCTTGCGGCCCTTGATAGCCAGGAATCATCATGCCGCTATCGGTAAGAATGGCGGGCGTGCCCTGAATGCCAAACAGGATGCCGAGTTTGTACTGCTGCTCGATATTGATTTTGCAGGTAGCCGGCGCATCCATTTGTGGCGCATCGCCTTTCATCGCCGCATCAAACGCTTTGTTCCGATCGGCGCTACACCAGATGGCGCGCATGGCTTTTTCCACCTGGCCATTCAGACCTTCACGCGGGAAGGCCAGATAACGCACGGTGATACCGAGCGCGTTGTAGTCGGCCATCTGCTCGTGCAGCTTGCGGCAGTAGCCGCAGGTGATGTCGGTGAACACGGTGATCACGTGCTGCTCTTTCGGCGCTTTATAGACAATCATGTCAGGTGCCAGCGCGCTGACTTTTTTGTCCAGCAGTTGGTTGGTGACGTTGATTGGCTGCGTGCCGCTGACATCATACAGCGGGCCCTGAATCATATGCTTGCCATCTTCGGAAACATACAGCACACCGCTTTCAGTCAGCACCGTTTTGATACCCGGCAGTGGTGACGGCTGGATTTCAGCCTGCTGCAATCCCAGTTTTTTCAGCGTTTGCTGAATGGCGTTGTCATCGGCATGCGCCAAGCCAGTGAATGCACTGACCAGCAGAGCCAGCATCGTTAGCTGCTTTTTCATCTTAAATCCTTGTTACCGCATCTCAAGCGCGCGGATGATGCTGTTGATGTAACAGACGCAGACGCTCAGTGGCGACATGCGTATAAATTTGGGTAGTCGAGAGGTCGCTGTGGCCCAGCAACATTTGTACGACGCGCAAATCGGCGCCGTGGTTCAGTAAATGTGTGGCAAATGCGTGGCGCAGCACGTGCGGCGACAGCTTTTCGCTATCGATTCCGGCAAGGGTCGCATAGTGCTTGATGCGATGCCAGAAGGTCTGGCGCGTCATTTGTTGCGCGCGCTGGCTGGGAAACATCACGTCCAGCGTTTGCCCGTTGAGCAGCCACGGCCGACCATGTTCCATATAGTATTCAATCCAGTAAACCGCTTCTTCACCTAACGGCACAAGGCGCTCTTTGTTGCCTTTACCGATCACGCGTACCACGCCCTGACGCAGGCTGATATCGCTGATGGTCAAACCTACCAGCTCCGTTACGCGTAATCCGGTGGCGTACAGCAACTCCAGCATCGCCTTGTCGCGCAGTTCGAGCGGCACATCAATGCTCGGTGCCTGCAGCAAACGTTCGACCTGATTTTCGCTGAGATCTTTCGGCAGACGCTGCGGCAGTTTGGGGGCTGAGAGCAGCGCGCTGGGATCGTCGCTGCGCACTTTTTCCCGATAAAGATATTGGCACAAGCGGCGGATAGCGCTGAGGGTACGCGCTGAGCTAGTGGCTTTATAGCCACCCTCGACGCGCTCGGCGAGAAATTGCTGCAAATCAAGCGCTTCCAGCGTCAATAGCGTGCGATCGTGGTGATGCAGCCAGCCGGTGAGCGTTTGCAGATCCTGCCGGTAAGAGGCGAGCGTGTTCTGCGCCAGATTACGCTCAATCCAAAGCGCATCCAGAAACTGTTCGATCAGATCGCTGTCCTGCACTGTTCTCTCCGCCCGTGTGAAATCGTGCTCATTATGCCTGAAAGTAGCCTGCTTCTGGTACAATTGCGCCCGAGTCAGTTCAAGTCAGAGCATTAATTGCATGAATATCGGATTGTTTTACGGGTCCAGCACCTGTTACACGGAGATGACCGCGGAGAAAATTCGCGACTTTATCGGTGAAGAATTAGTCACGCTGCACAATTTAAAAGATGACGATCCCTCGCTGATGGAGCAGTACGATTTACTGATCCTCGGCATCCCGACATGGGATTTCGGTGAGTTGCAGGAAGATTGGGAAGCGATTTGGCCGCAGATACCGGCGCTGAATTTGCGCGGAAAAATCGTGGCGCTGTACGGCATGGGCGACCAGGGTGAATACGCCGAATGGTTTCTCGATGCACTCGGCATGCTGCACGATCTGTTGCAGCCGATGGGCGTGCAGTTTGTGGGTTACTGGCCGCTGGAAGGCTATGAGTTCACCAGCAAAAAACCGCTAACCGCCGATGGCACGCAGTTTGTTGGCCTGGCGCTCGACGATGTCAACCAGTTCGAACTGAGCGATGAGCGCGTCGAACAGTGGTGCGAACAGATTCTGACGGAAACCGCAGCGCTGCTTTAAGGCGGCGTGTGCCCATTTTGCAGAAAACAGCAGGCGCGTAACGTGCGCCATTCACCGGACGGCAGGTTGTCATGCATTAACCACAGCCGCCAGCGTTCACCCTGCTGATTACGCAGCACCAATAAGACGCCGCACGGCAACCAATCTGCCTTGCGTTCTGCTCGCCAGCGCGAACCGCGCCACAGCCAATTGCCCTTCACGTCCAGCGCCAGACAACCTACGCGCTGCACCAGGCGGCGCTCGTTGCGCCAGCATTCCGCCAGCAGCAGCAATAATACCGGCGCTTTGCCCCATGCCCACGCGTCAGGCCAATCCAGCACCAGCAGTAAACCGCCGCACAGCAGAGATAGCGTCACATTCAGTGCGCGCGCACTGCGTGACGCCCGCAGATCACATTGCCACCGGACCGCGTTCACGGTTGCGCTGCTGAATCAGTTTCACCATGCGTTTGAACTCGGGATCGACCGGTTCGCCGTGATTCATCAACCAGTTGAACAGGTCAGGATCGTCACTCTTTAACAGCGCGATAAATACCTGCTTATCGGTCTCGGTCAGTGAATCATATTCGTATTTGAAAAACGGCATAATTGCGATATCCAGCTCCAGCATGCCGCGACGGCATGCCCATTGGACGCGGGCTTTGTCATTAATTTCCATGTCTCTGGTTCCATGACTAAAACAGTGGTGCTCAGTGTACCTGCTTTTTTTTCTCGCTGCAGGCGCTGTGCTTATCACTGTGCCGCGCCTCGGCGTTACATCCCTCAATTTGCACTGGGTATCACGCGATTTGTGCGCCCGATTCAGTAAACAGGTTGCAAAGCCGCCCTGCTCTTTTACCATTGGCAGCTGGATACCTTTATTAATCAGGAAAGACCTATGTCGATTTTTACCCTTCCACCTCGCCAGCCCGCTGCATCGTCACGCCTGCCATTAACCCTGATGTCGCTCGATGAATGGGCGCTGGTGAAGGTGCAGGGCAATGACAGCACGTCTTATCTGCAAGGTCAGCTGACGCTGGATGTCGCGGCCATGAGCGAGACGCAACATCGTCCTGCCGCGCACTGCGATGCTAAGGGCAAAATGTGGAGCAACATTCGCCTGTTCCATCGCCCTGAAGGTTACGCTTACGTGGTGCGTCGCAACCTGCGTGAGCAGCAGCTGACCGAACTGAAGAAGTACGCGGTGTTCGCTAAAGTCACCATCGTCGCTGACGATGAAGCGGTGCTGCTGGGCGTCGCCGGTTTTCAGGCGCGCGCCGCGCTGGCGGGCGTGTTCAGCACGCTTCCGGATGCCGAAACGCCGGTGGTACAGCAAGATGAAAGCACGCTTCTTTGGTTTGCAACGCCCGCCGAGCGTTTCCTGTTAGTGACTACGCTTGAGCAGGCGAATGCATTGAAAGAAAAACTGGCGGGTGAAGCGCAGTTCAACGATAGCCTGCAATGGCTGGCGCTGGATATCGAAGCGGGCATTCCGGTGATTGAGAGCACCACCAGCGCGCAACTGATTCCACAAGCGACTAACCTGCAGGCGCTGGATGCCATCAGCTTTAAAAAAGGCTGCTATACCGGGCAGGAGATGGTGGCGCGCGCTAAATTCCGCGGCGCGAACAAACGCGCACTGTATTGGCTGGCGGGTAAAGCCAGTAAAGTACCGGACGTTGGCGGTTCACTGGAGCTGCAGATGGGCGACAAATGGCGCCGCACCGGTACGGTACTGAGCGGCGTGCAGTTGGATGATGGCAGCGTTTGGGTACAAGTCGTGATGAACAACGATTTAGAGCCGGAAAGCGTTTTGCGCGTGGAAGGCGACGAAAGTGGCAAGTTGACCATTCAGCCGCTGCCGTATTCATTAGCAGATTGATTGAAGCTGTTCCAGGTGCGCATCAAGGCGCACCCTCCGAAATCCACGCGGTTCTGTTGTAGGGTCGCCATTCATGGCGACCTGGCCGCAAGTTACATCACATAAAAATAGATCGCACAAAAGTGCAGCACGCTGCCGCCGAGCACAAAGCCATGCCAGATAGCGTGACTATAAGGAATGCGGCGCGAGACGTAGAAAATCACCCCCAGCGAATAGACAATCCCGCCAGTTGCCAGCAACCAAATCCCGCCCGGTGACAGTTTGATCGCCAGTTGATAAATGACCACCAATGATAACCAACCCATACCGAGGTAGGTCACCAACGACAGCGCTTCAAAGCGGTGGGCAAAGGCGATTTTGAACAAAATACCCAACAGCGCCAGACTCCAGATCACCACCATCAAGCCCTGTGCCAGCGGTGAATTTAGCCCCACCAGTAAAAATGGCGTATAGGTACCGGCGATCAGCACATAGATGGCGCAATGGTCGAATTTCTTCAGCCAGTATTTGGCTTTCTGATGCGGAATGGCATGATACAGCGTGGAGGCAAGATACAGCAAAATGATGCTGCCGCCGTATAAGCTGTAACTGGTAATTGCGGTAAGGTTAGCTTGAGATTCAACGGCTTGTGTCAACATTATCACCAAGCCGATGATGCCAAAAATGCAGCCGATTCCATGGCTGATACTATTGGCGATCTCTTCTGCCAATGAATAGCCCTGGTTAATCATTCGGGTCTGTACCATGAGGGGAGATTCCTGAACAACGGAAAAAGCGAGTGTGCTATTTCTGAGCAACCAGAGTAACGAAGATAAATTTCAGAGTACACATGTACGCTAAAATAAATCTGTGAAGGTGTGTGACCGCCAGGCGCTAAAGCAATCTGTTAAACTACACGCTCATTTTCTAGCTGAGCGCCGCCCGCATGTTTTCACACCGCGATCTATCCCGCCTGAATGACCTTGAGATGCAGGTTTATCACTTCATCATCAAACACCGGGAAAGTGTCAGTTATATGACGATTCGCGAGCTGGCCGCGCAGGCTGGCGTTTCAACCACCACCGTGCTGCGTTTTTGTCGCAAGCTACAGTGCGACGGCTGGTCTGAGTTTCGCATCCGTTTTCGCCTGGCGCAGGAGCAAACCGTACCGGTGGTAATGCCTTCCGGCGTCGGCGACATGCTCAGCTTCTTTAAAAGTATTCATAACGACGAGTTTGATCAGCAGATTGCTCAGGCTGCGCAGATGATTACACAGGCTGAACATATTTTCTTTATTGGTGCCGGTACCTCAGGCAGTCTGGGGAAATATGGTGCGCGTTTCTTTTCCAATATTGGTAAATTTAGCCTTCACATCGACGATCCTTATTATCCAGTGAGCGCTAGCGCCTACGAAAATGCGCTGGCGATTATTTTGTCAGTATCCGGTGAGACTGAAGAGATCCTGCGCTTTGCCAGCCAGTTCAGTCTACATCACTGCAAAATCATCTCGATTACTAACAACGAAAGCTGTTCACTGGCGAAAATGGCCGATTTCAATCTCTCTTATCATATGCCGCAAATTAATCTGGGTGACCGCCTGGATATCACCACACAAGTGCCTGTGATGTATATTTTGGAAACACTGGGACGCGCTATTTCCCGCTTTATTTCACTTTAAAAACACCCTGTTTTCTCGCCGTGACAAGTCACATATTGCTCACGGTGTTATATCGTGACTTTACTAAGTCGCTTGTTACACTGCGGGCAATTTCAAATTTCGCAAACAGTGTAATGAGGTACGCCGATGAGTGAAGGATTGCAATTACCAAAAGGGTTTCTTTGGGGTGGCGCGGTGGCCGCGCATCAGGTAGAAGGCGGCTGGGATCAGGGCGGCAAAGGCGTAAGTATTGCCGATGTACTGACCGGCGGCGCGCACGGTGTTGAGCGCGTTATTACCGACGGCGTACAGCCCGATAAATTTTATCCTAACCATCAGGCAGTCGAGTTCTATTCGCATTACCAGCAAGATGTGGCGCTGTTTGCTGAAATGGGATTCAAATGCTTTCGTACCTCAATTGCCTGGACACGCATTTTCCCTAATGGCGACGAGCAGCAACCCAACGAAGCAGGCCTGCAATTCTACGATGATTTGTTTGATGAGCTGCTGAAATACGGCATCGAACCGGTTATTACGCTTTCCCACTTTGAAATGCCTTATCACCTGGTAAAAGAGTACGGCGGCTGGACCAACCGCAAAGTCGTGGATTTCTTTGTACGCTTCAGCGACGTGGTGATGACGCGCTATCAGCACAAAGTGAAATACTGGATGACCTTCAACGAGATCAATAACCAGCGCAACTGGCAATATCCGCTGTTCGGCTACTGCTGTTCTGGCGTGGTGTTTACCGAGCATGACAAGCCGGAACAGACAATGTATCAAGTGATGCATCACCAGTTCGTAGCCAGTGCCAAAGTGGTGAAGCGCGGTCATGAAATCAATCCTGATTTCCAGATTGGCTGCATGATTGCCATGGTGCCGGTCTATCCGTTCTCATGCCATCCGGATGATGTGATGCTAGCTCAGGAATCGATGCATCAGCGCTATGTGTTCAGCGATGTGCAGATGCGCGGCGCGTATCCGGCGTATACCCTGAAAGAGTGGGCGCGCAAGGGGTATCACATTGAGATGGAAGCGGACGATGCGGAGACGCTGCGTCAGGGCTGCTGTGATTACATCGGCTTTAGCTACTACATGAGCAACGCGGTGAACACCCAAGCCAGCGGCGTTGACGATCCGATTACTGGCTTTGAAGGCGTGGTGCCGAATCCGCATGTGAAGGCATCCGATTGGGGCTGGCAGATTGATCCGGTTGGCCTGCGTTATGTGCTGAACTCGCTGTATGAGCGTTACCAGAAACCGCTGTTTATTGTTGAGAACGGCTTCGGTGCAATTGATAAGCCAAATGCGCAAGGGGTGATCGAGGATGATTACCGCATCGATTATCTGCGCGCGCACATTGAAGAGATGAAGAAAGCGGTAGCGCTGGATGGCGTGGATTTGCTCGGCTATACGCCGTGGGGCTGCATAGATTGCGTGTCGTTCACCACCGGCCAATACAGTAAACGCTATGGCTTTATCCATGTGGATAAGCATGACGATGGCAGCGGCACCTTTGCCCGTTCGAAGAAGAAGAGTTTTGCCTGGTATCAGCAGGTGATCGCCAGCAACGGTGAAAAACTCTAAATCGCAATAACCTTCGCGGCGCGATTTATCATGCAATAAATTGCGCCGCTACGCATTGCAGTCGCTTTAAAGCTTATTACCGTCCGCCAGCGGCATCAATAAAGGTACCGGTCACGTAAGATGCGGCATCGCTCGCCAGCCAGACAATCGCTTCAGCAATCTCTTCAGCCTGACCGCCACGTCCCATTGGCAACATGCTCGCCAGACGATCGACTCTGCCTGGTTCGCCGCCATCGGCGTGCATTTCAGTATAAATAAGGCCAGGCCGCACGCTGTTAACGCGAATGCCTTGCGCCGCCACTTCCAGCGACAAACCTTTGGTCAGCGTATCCATTGCCCCTTTCGAGGCGGCGTAATCTACATATTCACCTGGCGCACCGAGACGCGATGCGGCGGATGACACATTGACGATAGCACCGCCTGTGCCACCACGATGTGTGCCCATGCGTTTTACCGCCTCGCGGCAGCAGATGAACGTGCCGGTGACATTGGTAGCAAACACACGCTGAATACGTTCGGCATCCAACTCTTCAACGCGGCATTGGGTAAACAAAATGCCGGCGTTATTCACCAGCACACGCAGTACGCCCTCTTGCTGATCTAACTGGGCAAACATACCCATAACCTGCGCCTCATCGGCAATATCGGCCTGCAGCGCAAAGGCACTACCGCCCTGCGCTATAATTTCCGCCACCACGCTGGCTGCTTCGGCTTCACGCTGGCGGAAGTTTATCGCCACGCGATAACCCGCCTGTGCCAGCAATAACGCGGTTGCACGTCCAATTCCGCGGCTGCCGCCGGTAACCAAAGCCAGATCCATTTTGCCTCCAATAACAAAAGGGCCGAATGGTCGGCCCTTAGGATGTTGTCAGATATCAGAGTTTAGCCTGATTATTGGTATTCGCTCATCGGAACGCAGCTGCAGAACACGTTGCGGTCGCCGAAGACATCATCAAGACGTTTGACCGTCGGCCAGTATTTGTTGGCGCTGCCTGCCGGGAACACCGCCAGTTCGCGGGTATACGGATGCGCCCAGTCACCGACGATTTCTGTCTGCGTGTGCGGTGCGTTCACCAGAGGGTTATCTTCCAGCGGCCACTCGCCATCGGCAACTCGGTCGATTTCCATGCGGATGGCCAGCATCGCATCAATAAAGCGATCCAACTCGATTTTGCTTTCCGATTCCGTTGGTTCCACCATCAGCGTGCCCGCGACCGGGAATGACATAGTGGGTGCGTGGAACCCGTAATCGATCAGACGTTTGGCGATATCCAGTTCGCTGATGCCGGTTTGCTCTTTCAGCGGACGGATGTCGAGAATACATTCGTGCGCAACACGGCCATCGCGACCCGCATACAGAATCGGATAGGCGGATTGCAGACGGCTGGCGATGTAGTTGGCATTCAGAATTGCCACCGAACTCGCCTGCTTCAGGCCTTCCGCGCCCATCATGCGGATATACATCCAGCTGATTGGCAGAATCGATGCGCTACCGAACGGTGCGGCAGAAACCGCGCCTTGCTGTGTCAGCACGCCATCAATTTGCACCACACTGTGACCTGGCACGAACGGCGCCAGATGCGCTTTCACGCCGATTGGGCCCATACCCGGACCGCCGCCGCCGTGCGGGATGCAGAAGGTTTTATGCAGGTTGAGGTGCGATACGTCCGCGCCGATGTAGCCTGGCGTGGTGATACCGACCTGTGCGTTCATGTTGGCGCCGTCGAGATACACCTGACCGCCATGCTGATGCACGATCTGGCACACTTCGCGGATGGTTTCTTCGTAAACGCCGTGCGTCGATGGATAGGTCACCATGATGCACGACAGCTGCTCACCCACCTGCGCGGCTTTCTCACGCAGATCGCCAAGATCGATATTGCCTTGTTTATCACAGGCCACAACGACAACTGACATACCCGCCATCTGCGCTGACGCCGGGTTGGTGCCGTGTGCTGAGCTTGGGATCAGGCAGACATTACGGCCGCCTTCGTTGCGGCTTTCATGGTAGCGACGAATCGCCAACAGACCGGCGTATTCGCCCTGTGCGCCCGAGTTCGGTTGCATGCACAGCGCATCATAGCCGGTCAGTTGCACCAGCCATTGCGACAGCTGGCCAATCATCTGCAGGTAGCCAGACGCCTGCTCAGCCGGACAGAATGGATGCAGTTCGGCGAATTCCGGCCAGGTAATCGGAATCATTTCCGCCGCCGCGTTGAGTTTCATGGTGCACGAACCGAGTGGGATCATCGCCTGGTTCAGCGCCAGATCTTTTTTCTCCAGGCTGTGCATGTAGCGCATCATCTCGGTTTCGCTGTGATGACGGTTGAACACCGGATGCGTCAGGAAAGCGCTCTCACGCACCTGACCGGCCGGAATTGCACTGTTTTCCGCAGCTACGGCTGCATCCAGCGCATCAATGTCCTGGCCGTGTGCATCGCCCAGCAGAATCGCGAACAGCGCCAGCACATCTTCACGTGCCGTGGTTTCATCCAGCGTTATGCCAACGGCATTATGGATATCGCTGCGCAGGTTGACGCCAAAGCTCTGCGCACGGTTCAGCACCGCCGCTTTATCGCTCACTTCAACCGTCAGCGTATCGAACCAGCTGTTGTGGCGCAGCTTCAGGCCGCCATTTTGCAGGCCCGCGGCCAGAATGCTGGTCAGACGATGAATACGTGATGCAATGCGTTTCAGACCAACCGGACCGTGATACACCGCATAGAGACCAGCGATATTCGCCAGCAGCACCTGCGAGGTACAGATGTTGGAGTTGGCCTTCTCACGACGGATATGTTGCTCGCGGGTTTGCATCGCCATGCGTAGCGCGGTATTACCGGCCGCATCGCGTGATACACCAATGATGCGGCCTGGCATCGAGCGTTTATGTTCATCGCGGCTAGCGAAGAAAGCAGCATGTGGTCCGCCGTAGCCCATTGGCACGCCGAAACGCTGGGCAGAACCGAAGACGATATCTGCGCCCTGCTTGCCTGGCGCCTCTAACTGCACCAGCGCCATAAAATCAGCTGCCACACTCACCACCACTTTGCGGCTTTTCAACTCGGCGATCAGTGAGCGGTAATCATGTACTTCGCCGTGGGTGCCAACCTGTTGCAGTAACACACCGAACAGATCGTCGTGATCCAGCGCCTTGTCAGCGCTATCAATAATCAGTTCAAACCCAAAGGTTTCTGCGCGGGTGCGCACCACATCCAGCGTCTGAGGGTGGATGTCATTGGCGATGAAGAATTTAGTGGCGGTTTTGAGCTTGCTGACACGTTTGGCCATTGCCATCGCTTCAGCCGCCGCGGTTGCTTCGTCCAGCAGTGACGCAGATGCAATGTCCAGACCAGTAAGGTCCAGCGTCAGGGTTTGAAAGTTCAACAACGCCTCAAGACGTCCCTGCGACACTTCCGGCTGATACGGCGTATAAGCGGTGTACCAGCCTGGATTTTCCAGCATATTGCGCAGGATGACCGGCGGTGTAATCACCGCGCTGTAGCCCATGCCGATCCAGGATTTGTAGCGTTGGTTCTGACTGGCAATGGCTTTCAGCTCTGCCAGCGCTTGCTGCTCGGTC
>Ga0207655_1002492_pt1 | contig 14893 bp, 6 predicted proteins | sample KBSM44metaG_FD_184398 | JGI IMG/M metagenome (GOLD analysis project Ga0207655, IMG submission 184398) | Miscanthus rhizosphere microbial communities from Kellogg Biological Station, Michigan, USA - KBS M4-4 metaG (SPAdes) (version 2) | ecosystem: Host-associated > Plants > Roots > Rhizosphere >...
CCAGCAAACCCTCGCCGCCCGGGACAGCATCGCGCTGACGGCCGGCGGTGTGCTGACCAACAACGGCATCATCGAAGCCGGGGTCAACGCCGACACCAGCCGCAATGCCAGCGGCGACGTGAGCCTGAATGCGCAGAACCTCAACAACCTCGGCAAAAGCGTGGTGGCCAGCCGCAACCTGACGGTCAACACCGCGCAGGCATTGAATAACCAGGGCGGCACGTTGAGCTCCGCGAAAACTGCCAACATCACCGTCGGGACTCTGGACAACCAGAACAACGGCCGGGTGCTGAGCAGTGGTGCGCTGAACGTCACGGCTAACCAAATTCTCAACACCAAGGGAGTGATCAACAGCACGGGCAATTTGACGGGCACGATCGGTCAGCTGAACAACAGCAACGGTGAAATTTCCAGTGCCAGCATCACTCGGCTTAATGCGACCACACTGATCAACCGCAGCGGTCAGATCCTGGGAGACCTGGGTTTGAATATTGACCTCAGCGGGGCACTGGATAACCGCGACGGTGTATTGGGTTCAGGCAAGAGCATGGATCTCAAAGCCGCCAGCCTCGACAACCGCGACGCTGGTGTGGTGGTCAGCGACGGCAACCTCACCGCACGCATCAGCGGTTTGCTGGATAACCAGAACACCGGTGAAATCAGCGCCAAGGGCGCCATCGATGTACGTAGCGGTAGCCTCGACAACCGCGGTGGCAAAGTCACCGGTAAAGATACGCTGACAGTCAGCAGCGCTTCCGCCGATAACCGTGGCGGGGTGATCCAGGCCGACAAACAGTTGAAACTGCAAATCGGCCAACTGGATAACCGCGACAAAGGCTTGATCAGCGGCAAGGCTGGTATTGCCTATGACGGTATTCGTCTGGACAACAGTGACGGGTTGCTCAGTGCCGTGGGACCGGTGACCCTCAAGGCCGATGAGGTGCAGAACGGAGTGGGGCGAATCTCCAGCCAGGGTGACCTCACTGCCACCATCGGCCTGCTGCAACAACAAGGTGGGGCACTGGTCGCCCAAGGCAACCTGAGCCTCACCGGCACGACCCTTGATAACCGCAATGGCGGACTGGTTGGCACCACTAAAGCGCTGGCACTGAAGGTCGACGACATCGACAATCGGGCCGGCGAACTCTCCAGCAGCCTGTTGCTGAACATCGAAAGCCAGCACCTGGACAACAGCGACGGAGGGAAAATTCTCGCCGCTACCGATCTGAAATTGGCCGTTGCCAAACTGATCAACCAGAACAAAGGCCTGATCGTCACCAAGGGCGCGACGACTCTGACCGGTACCGCGCTGGATAATACCGGCGGCACCTTCAACAGCCTCAAGGGGTTGGTGATCACCCTCGACGATGCCTTGCTCAATGGGCAGGGGCTGATCAGCACCGAAGGAACGCTGACCGTCAACGCGGCCAGCCTCGACAACAGCGCCGGTAGCCTGAGCAGTGCCGGTGCGCTGTCCGTGAGCAGTCGTGGCGCCTTGCTCAACGTGGGGGGCTCGATCAGCACCGACGCCACTTTGACCCTTGAAAGCGCCAGCCTGGATAACAGCCAGAAAGGCCTGATATCCGGCAAAGATACTACTCGCGTCGTCACGGGCAACGTGGATAACAGCCAGGGCGGCCGCCTCATCAGCGGCACCACCCTGGACCTCACCGCCAAGCAAGTCAACAACGCCACCGGACGGATTGCCAGCAAGCAAGCGTTGACCGCCTCGGTCACCGGGCTTGATCAACAGGGCGGTGAACTGTTCAGCCAAACCAGACTGAGCCTGGACCTGAGCAACGGTCAACTGAACAATCAGGGCGGTCTGATCAACGCGCCGTTGCTGATGTTGAAAAACCTCAAGGACGTCAACAACCAGAGCGGTGAAATCTCCAGCGCTCAAGCCTTCACACTGGCTGCTCAGAACCTCGACAACAGCAACGGCAAATTGCTGAGCAATCAGGGTCTGACCCTGCGCATCGCGCAAGCCCTGAACAACCTCAAAGGCGTGATTTCCGCCGCGTCCATCGATAGCCATAGCGACAGCCTCAACAACAACGAAGGCTTGATCAGCAGCCACGATCGGCTGGAACTCACCACCGACAAAACACTGGAGAACCAGCAAGGCTCGATCATCGCTGACGGTGAACTTCTGCTCACTGCTGACACCCTGGACAACCGTGGCGGCGATATTGCCGGCAAGGCCGACTCCACTGTTCAGGTCAAAACTCTGAATAACCAGCAAGGCAAGTTGATCACCACCGGTGTGCTCAAGCTGACCGCCGACACCCTCGACAACCGCCAGAGCGGTTTGTTGGGGTCCACCAAAGCCATGACCTTGACCGTCGATGACCTCGATAACCGCGGCGGTGAAGTCAGCACCAACGCCGATTTGTCGTTCACCGGCACAAAACTCGACAACAGCGATGGCGGCCGGATTTTCACCGGTCAGGCACTGACCCTCAACGTTGACCAGTTGCTCAACCGTAACAAAGGCCTGCTCAGCGCCACCACCGCGCTTAACCTGCAAGGGCGTCTGCTGGATAACAGCGGCGGCAACCTGCTCAGCGTGCAGAACATGCACTTGAACCTGACTGGCGCATTCGACAACAGCCAGGGCCAGGTCAGCAGTGAAGAGACGTTGACCGTCAACACCACGCAACTGACCAACACCCAGGGCAGTCTTTCCAGCGCGGCCGATATGAAGCTCACCAGCGACGGCAGCGTCAGCAACCAGGGCGGTGCACTGGTCACCGATGGCGCGCTCACGCTCACCAGTGCCAGCCTCGACAACCGCCAGCAAGGCAGCATCAGCGGTAAAGACGCAGTGACGGTCACCACCGGCGCGTTCGATAACAGCCAGGGCGGCCGACTCAACAGCGCCAGCACCCTGAACCTCGTCGCGGGTCAGGTCACCAACCAGGACGATGGTCGTATCGGCAGCCAGGGTGTCTTGACCGCGTCGGTCACTGGGCTGGATCAGCAGGGTGGCAAGCTGTTCAGCAACAGCAGCCTCAGCCTGGACCTGAATAACGGCCAACTGAACAACCAGAACGGCTTGATCAATGCCCCCGGCACCTTGCTGCTCAAGCAACTCAAGGGTGTCAACAACCAGGGCGGTGAAATCTCCAGCGCCGAAGCCTTCACGCTGACCGCGCAAAGCCTGGACAACAGCAACGGCAAACTGCTGAGCAATCAGGGCCTGATCCTGCGCATCGCCAACGCGCTGGACAACGTCAAGGGCCTGATCGGCGCTGCGTCCCTCGACGCACGCACCGCCAGCCTGAACAATAGCGGCGGTAGCCTGACCAGCCGTGGCGACCTCGAACTGACTGTCGACGGTTTGTTGCGCAACGATGCCAAGGGCCTGATCAACGCAGCTCAATTACTCAAAGTCGGCAGCGCTGACTTCAATAACCAGAGCGGCACCGTGCTCGGCGCCAGTGCCGTCATCCTCAACGCCATGGCACTGAACAACCGCGATAGCGGGTTGATCAACAGCCAGGGCAATCTGACCCTGACGGCCACCAGCCTGGACTCCAGCAACGAGGGCGAAGTCTCGGCCAAGGGCGACATCGACCTGACTCTGACGTCCTTGACCCAGAACGGGGGACGCCTGCTCGGCCAAAAAGCCGTCACCGTGGAGCTGGCCAACGGCGACTTGGATAATCGCAACGGCCTGCTCATGGCCAAGGGGCCACTGACCCTCAAGCACCTGCGCGATCTCAACAACCAGAACGGCGAAATCTCCAGTAACCTCGGTTTCGATGTGATTGCCTGGGCCGTGGATAACAGCGCCGGTAAGCTGATCAGCAGTCAGCTACTGACCGTCAACGGCACCAGCCTGGTCAACCAGAAGGGGTTGATCTCCGGCTGGCAGGGACTGACCGTTAACGGCGACAGCCTCGATAATCGCGACAACGGCACGCTCTCGAGCAGCAACGGTGATGTTGCCGTGGACCTCAAGGGTGTCTTGCTCAACAGCGATGCCGGGGCATTGGTCAGTCAGGGCAGCCTGAGCGTCAAATCAAAGAGACTGGATAACAGTAACAAAGGCATTCTCAGCAGCGCGGCGGGGCAGACCCTCACCCTGAGCGAATCCCTCAACAACAACCTGGGCGGCCTGATCAACAGTGGCGCCGCACTGGACATCACCACCGGCGTTTTGACCAACGCTGGCGGCACGATCAATGCGCAACAGGCGATCAATGCCACGGCCACCGGCCTGGACAACACCGCCGGGACCATCGCCGGCAATGGCGCAGTGACGCTGGATCTGCTCGGTGCATTGACCAACACCAGCGGCAAACTGGTCGGTGCCGGTCCGGTGCTGATCAAGGGTGTTACCGACCTCGCTAACCAGAACGGCCAACTCGCCAGCCAAAGTACGCTGACCCTCCTGACCGGGTTGCTGGACAACAGCAACAACGGCACCCTCGCCGCCAAGGACGCCTTACAGATCACCGCCAGCGGCGCGGTACGCAACGACGCCAACGGTTTGATCTACAGCCAGAACGCCGGCCTGAACTTGCAAGCCGCCAGCATGGCTAACGGCAAAGGCGTGATTCAGACCCAGAACGGCCTGACCCTCGACGTCAGTGGCGACCTCGATAACCAGAGCGGCAAGGTCATTGCCCAGAACGGTGTCGTGACCGTCAAAGCCGCCAACATCGACAACCGCGGTGGCGTGCTGTCGAGCATCAAAGGCGCCCTTGAAGCGCGGACCGTCGGCGTACTGCGCAACGGTTACGACCTCAACAACAACCGCCAGGGCGGGATCATTCAAGCCCAGGGCCTGACGTTGTCGGCACTGGCCGGTCTGGACAACAACGGCGGACGGATCTCGGCACAAGCCACTGATGCGAGCATCACTACCGCCGCGCTCGACAACCGCAATGGCGTGCTCTACGCCAAGGGCCTGGTCGGTGTGACGGGCACCCGTCTGGATAACAGCGACGGTCAGATTGCGGGTAACCGCATCGACCTCAGCCTCAGCGGCGCCCTGAACAACCGCGACGGTATCGTCGAAAGCGACACCACGCTGACGGTAAAAGCCGCCAGCGTTGATAACCAGACCGGTCGGCTTCGCTCCCTGGGCAGTGCCGACAAGACCAGCTTCCAGATCGGCGGTTTGCTGGACAACCGCAATGGCGTGCTAGAGACCGCCAACACCGACCTGACCTTGGCCGTTGGCAGCTTTTTGAATGCCGGGGGCAAACTCAATCACGTTGGTCGTGGCCGGTTTGATATCTCCACCGCCAACGTCATTGGCGCCGGAGGCGGCATCACCACCGCCGGTACCCTGGATCTGAATGCTGATACCTGGACCAACTCCAGCGTCATCCAGGCCGGGCGCTTGAACGTCAACGTCAACAATTTCAGTCAGACTGCCAGTGGCCAGTTGCTGGCCTCTGACTACCTGCAGGCTCGTGGCGGTAACTGGACCAACAATGGCCTGATCGCCAGTGATGGTGTCATGGATATGCAGTTGGCCGGCAGTTACAGCGGCAACGGGCGGATGTCGAGTCTGGGCGCTCTTACGCTGACCGCTGCGCAACTGAACCTGAACGCAGCCTCAAGCATTGCCGGAGGTGGTGACTCCATCGTCAAGATTGGTGGACAACTGACCAACGCCGGGCGGTTGACTTCCAATGCCAATCTGACCGTCGAAGCCGGTAGCCTGAACAACACCGGAGCACTGGGGGCCGCTCAAAACCTTGACCTTAAAACTCCGTCGCTGCTCAATGATCGCGGGCTGATCTTCAGCGGTGCCGACATGACACTGAGCGTCGGCAACTTCATCAACCAGAACGGCGACCTGTACGGTCTGGGCAATGTCGTCGTCAAAGGATTCGGCGGGGCGGCCCAGGCCAGCCAAGTCTCGAACATCTCCGGCTCCATGGAGAGCGGCCGCACATTCACACTCAGCGCCGGATCCTTCACCAACCGTACTTCGGGCGACGACGGTACGCAGAACTTTGGCCTGACGCGTACCCTGGTTTCCGGTTTCCTGGCGGTGCAATGTGGCGATTGCAGTGGCGACCACTACGACGTCAATTACATTGCCCGGGAAGTTTTCGAAGGTGGGCAGGACAGCGACACAACGGCGTCCGCCTTGCTGACCGCGGGCGGTGACTTTGTCTTCAACGGTGGCGACTTCCTCAACAGCAAAAGCACCGTCAGTGCGACCGGCAACATCACCATCAATGCCAACAACCTGAGGAACATTGGTGCAGTTAGCGGCAGTATCGAGCGCACGCGCATCTATCGGACCGGCTCCGTCACCGACGGAACGGTCAATCGCTTCATGCCGCAGGTGGTGGCATACAACCAGCGCAACAACCCGGATTTCCCGAACCTCTACTACATCGACGGTTCTGGAGGTTTTAGTTTAGGTACCGCTTTCTCTGCCACAGGCCGTGAGCCCGGCCATGATGGCGGCCTGATTGAAAAGGTCGTGGTCAAAGACGCCGTAACGAATCAGGTGGTGACCAATACCCTCTCGGGGTATTCCTACGGCTCTACCAGCCCGCAATCCCTATACGACCGCAACAACCTGGTGGAACTGCCGACCGGCCTGCAGAACTACACCCTGGTCAGTGACATTGAAACGGCACGCGATGGCAGCAGCGTAAGCGCCGGGCGCAATGCCGTCATCCAGGCCGGCGGCAACGTCTCGATCACTGCTGCCCAGGACCTGCAGAACAGTGTCATCCACCAGGACTACGGTTCCACCGGTGGCACCAATAAAGTCGCGGACACCAAGGCGAGCGGTACCGGCACCACGGTCATCAGGCTCAACAGCCAACTGCCACCCGATCTCGCCCAGCAGCAAGTCAACCCGCTGACATTGCCGGGCTTTAGTCTTCCCACCGGGGAGAACGGCCTGTTCCGTCTGAGCACTCAGGACACGAGCGACGTCGTACCGGGTACAGTCACCGCCCATCCGCCGGGTTGGACGGTGGGCGGTGAAAACGTCAGCACGCAGGGACACGTGGTCGCCGCTAGCAGCGGTGGTGGCCCTCGCAACTTGCTGGTAGACACCCCGGCGATCCTCTCCAGCAATGATCACGCCGTAGACCCGGTCACGCACCTACCGACGGTGACTGCCGGCGTCGCCAGCACACTCGACGCTTCCGTGACGTCGGTCGCTCCTCGCAGAGGCGGACTCGGCAACGACAGCAAGTCCACGACCGTCATTCGTCCCCTGACTCGCGTCACCGGCCTGCCGGACGTCAAAGCGCCGGCCAACGGCCACAAATACCTGATCGAAACCAATCCGATACTCACCAACCTCAAGCAATTCATGAGTTCGGACTACCTGCTGAGCAACCTCGGCTACGACCCGGACACCAGCGCCAAACGTCTGGGCGACGGCCTCTACGAACAGCGCCTGATCCAGCAAGCGGTCGTCGCTCGCACTGGCCAGCGCTACATCGACGGCCAAACCACCGACGAAGGCCTGTTCAAGTACCTGATGAACAACGCCATCGCCAGCAAGGACGCACTCAATCTGTCGGTGGGTGTCAGCCTGACCTCGCAACAAGTCGCGGCCCTGACCCACGACATCGTCTGGCTCGAAGAGCACGAAGTGAATGGCGAAAAAGTCCTGGTGCCGGTGTTGTATCTGGCACAGGCCGAAGGCCGCCTCGGCCCTACCGGGGCGCTGATTGCAGGCAAGGACGTGACGCTGATTGCGGGTCAGAACCTCGATAACGTTGGTACGTTGCGCGCCACCGATAACCTGTCGGCGACGGCGGGCAAGGACTTGGTCAACAGCGGTCTGATTCAGGCGGGTAATCGTCTGGATGTGTTAGCGGGTAATGACGTTATCAACAAGTCGGGTGGCATTCTTGCTGGTCGTGATGTGAGTGTGAACGCGATCATGGGAGACGTGCTCAACGAGCGCACCATTACTTCGCAAGACAGCAAAACACGCTTCGGTACGCAACGTCACGACTTCGCTGACAGCGCCGCACGCATCGAAGCCGCCAATGACCTCAATATCTCGGCAGGGCGGGACATCAACAATATTGGTGGTGTGCTGCAAAGCGGTCGTGACATGGACCTGAATGCCGGACGAGACCTTAACGTTTCCTCGGCGCAGGTCACCAACAGCGTGTTCAAGGACAGCAAACACAACAGCAGCGACATCACTCAATTGGGTGCGAGCGTCAGCGCCGGTCGTGACCTGTCGGCCCAGGCAGGGCGTGATATCAGCGTGATCGCCAGCCAGATCGACGCCAAGCGCGACATCGCGATGGCTGCGACCGAGAACATGATCATCAGCTCTGCCGCGGATGAGGAACACTCCCTGTCCAAGAGCAAAAAGCTCACAAGGCAGGAGGATCACGTCAGCCAGGTCATGTCGGGTATCACGGCCGGCGGCGATGTGGCATTGAGTGCCGGTGATAATCTCGCCGTGGTCTCCAGCCGCATTACCGCGGGCAACGAGGCGTATCTGGTAGCGGGTGACAACCTCGACATTCTCGCCGCGCAAGACAGCGACTACTCGCTATACGACAAAAAGAAAAAAGGCTCCTTCGGCTCGAAGAAAACCAAGCGCGATGAAGTCACCGATGTGAAGAACATCGGCAGCGAAATCACCTCCGGCGGCAACATGGTGCTCGCCAGTGGCGGTGATCAACATTACCAGGCAGCCAAGCTCGATAGCGGCAACGACTTGACCATCAGCAGTGGCGGGGCCATCACGTTTGAGGGCGTGAAGGACCTGCATCAGGAGAGCCACGAGAAAAGTAATACCAGCATGGCCTGGAACTCAATGTCGGGCAAAGGCAATACCGACGAGACCCTACGGCAAAGTCAATTGGTAGCTCAGGGGCAATTGGTGATCAAGGCGGTAGATGGCCTGAACATCGATATCAAACAGATCAACCAAAAATCGGTCAGCCAGACCATTGATGCAATGGTGCAGGCAGATCCACAACTGGCGTGGCTCAAAGACGCCGAGAAGCGTGGGGATGTGGATTGGCGTCTAATCAAGGAAACCCACGAGTCGTTCAAATACAGCAGTTCGAGCCTCGGTCAGGGCGCGATGTTGGCGATCATTATTATTGTCACTGTGTTGACGGCCGGGGCGGCAAGCGCTGCGGTAGGTACTGCAGCAAGTGCCGGTGCCGGCTCCGGTACTGCAATGGCGGCGGCAGGCAGTACGGCAATGGTGTCGGCCGGAACAGCTGTGGGTACCGCAACGGCAGGGATCGGCAATATCGCCGCCTCCGCCGTTTTGACCTCCATGGCCAGCACAGCGGCAGTCAGCACGATCAACAACAAAGGTAATGTCGGAGCCGCATTCAAAGACGTCTTCTCTTCTGAAAACCTCAAAGGTTACGTGCTAGCAGGTGTCACCGCAGGCATCGCAGCACAATTCGGCTTTAACCCTACGGAGTTGACGTTCGACTCGGCGGGTATCAAGGCCGTGGCAATTAAGATTGCAGCCGACACGGTGGCCAAAACGGCAATTATGGGCGGTAGCCTGACGGATAACCTGGTCGACGCGACGGTAGGGGCGGGGATCAGTATTGGCGGGGCACTTGCTGCCAGCAAAATCGGTGATGTAACCCTGTTTGAAAACGGCAAGTTGACGAAACTCGCGATGCACGCTGCTCTCGGCGGCCTGATGGCTGAGGCCATGGGGGGCGACTTCCGTACGGGGGCTCTGGCCGCGGGGGCAAATGAAGCGGTTGTGGACTTCCTGGCTGACAAGTTGTTACCGGTCGGGGTCGACAGAAATAGCCTTGAGTACCAACAAGGGGTTAGCAAACTGCTGGCGGCGTCTCAACTGGTCGGCGTGTTGACGGCGGCCGTTACGGGAGGCGATGCGTCATCCGCCGCTGCTGTGACGGCAAACGCAACGCAGTACAACAACCTCGACCACCCTTCCGCTGAACGGCTACTCAAAGAGCTTCAGGGGTGTCGGGCCACTGAGGGCTGCAGTGCACAGAACATTCGCGAGATTGTTGCGCAATACGAAGACTTGTCCATCAAGCGTTCGATGGCCATGAATGCCTGCCAGAACAGAGCCTGCGTCGATGATATTCAGCGCAGCGCAGTGTCGCTGGATTCACCGGTCGCCAAGGATCTGATCAATTTCCTGCGGCACAGTATTTCTTATGATATGCCGGGGTTGCTCACTGGGAATCCAGGGTCCATTGCGGTTCCTTCACAAGGCGTCGATGGTTGGGGAGCGCTGTTCACCTCAGATAAGCAAATGGCCTATGCGAAGAATCTTGAGGAAGGCTGGCTGACGCCAAGCGAGTTGGCGAGCGCTGATCAATGGGTCAAAGAGACCAGTTGGCTTGATCAGCAGGCTGGACGGCCATTATCCCTAAAGGAGCGGGCAACGTTGTTGACTGAGCTTCAGATGACAGCGGGTATGATGCTTTTGGGGAAAAGTCCCATAGGTACAAGCACTGGTAGTGACTGGGCTAAACTGAGTGGACAGCTCCGTGAGGCCGCGAAAGGTAAAGGTAACTTCGGTATTGGTTCAGGTACGAGAGAGCAAGCTGAGGTTATGGGCAAAGCTTGGGTCGGTGCTGGATATAAAATTGCTAGTGACGGGAAAACTCTAGTTAGTCAGGATGGCTTAAGGCAGTATAGGCCACCAACCTATAAGCCAAATCAGCAGGGGATCCAAGCTAACTTCGAGCAAAGGTATCCTGGGCAAGAGACAAAGAAATGGCAGTCAAATGGTCATCTGGATATTACGGATTAAACTATGGAAGCAAAGCTAAAGCGGCTGCATAGCCCTGATGTTTATAATCTGGAAGATTATCAGCCGGATCTTCAGGATGAATTCGGTTTTCTCCTTCAAGCCATGATTGGGCCCGCAGGGGAGGAGGGTGAAGAGTCATTTGATATAGAGGTTTGTACTCCGAAGTGGATCGAGAAAAGACATAGGGTAGATGAGGTGGTTATTGGGCTGCATTACCTGATTGTCCGTGAATACAATTACCAGAGAATTGTTAAAGCTATTGAGAGGTTTTTGCAGGGTTGTTCGGGAAAAGATTGGAGTGAGGTTTCAAAAAAAGTATCAAGATTAGGTTTTTGGGAGTTCGAAGGGTACGAAGAGGGAGCATAAAAGAGGACTGTCATAAATTTTGTGTTCGGGCATAACATGTTGAAAAGGAGCATGTATGCCGACCAAAAAGAAACCGGCCTCGGAGGCCCTGCGTAACCTTCCATCAATTCCCAAAGAGCTGATCGACCAGTTCGTCAGCGGCCCGATGAGTGCCGAAGCCATTCAGGATGCGTCCATGGCGTTCAAAAAGGCGCTCATTGAGCGAGCCCTTGGTGCCGAGCTGGGCCATCATCTTGGCTATCCTCAGGGCGCGGAGCGCCCTGAGGAGTCGAGTAACCAGCGCAACGGCAAGAGTGGCAAGACGGTGCTGACCGATGATGGCCCGCTGCGTCTGGACATTCCCAGAGACCGTGATGGAAGCTTTGCCCCGATCCTGATCCCCAAGCATGAGCGCCGTTTTACCGGCTTCGATGACAAGATCATTGCGATGTATGCCCGTGCAGAGAAAAGGAGAGAAAGGAGAAATGGGGACAGACCACGTTTATCCTGAGAATGGCAAAAAATGGGGCGGTGCCTTGTTCTTACTCTATATGCGATTGGACCTTAAAGGTCTGCATACGGAGAATTCAGAATTTATGATACGCCGCTTTGACAAATGTTTTCTCATCAGCCGAACATACGCTTTAAAGGACATTCAGACGTGAAAAGAACCAGGAGAAACGGGGACAGACCACGTTTATCCTGCAAGAGATCCTGACGCACCCAAAAGAGTAGATCCGGGTCAGCCAGGTTACTCGTTGGAGTTACCTAAGGTTTGGGAATCGCTGCTCGAAAAAAACTCGAGTAACGCGCGCGTTTATACCCAAGATGAATTTCTCAAGGAGTTCGGGAAATGACATTGAATCAATCGGTTTTTGATGATCTCTGGAATGGCGAAAAAAGTGTCTGCTTTTTTGTTCATTTGGGGAGAAGCTTTTGGGTTGTTGATGAAAAATACAATTTTTGTCTTGATGCGGAGAAAGATTATCGTGCCTACCTCGAGGGTGGAGATATTACCCAAGAGCAGTATGATCTTGCTTGTAAAGAATTTAGAGGGGGTATTCTGAGAATGACTGCGGATAATTTTCCGCAGTATTTACAGAGTTCAAATGAAAAAATCCTGTCTTCGTTTGAGCTTGAGAACTTTATTGGGGTTGATGGCGATATATTTAAGAAGGTTGAGGCGTACTATTTAACGGGTGAGGTGTTAAGTATGGCTGACTTTAAGCATGCAAATGTCATTTCTTCACGTTTTCCGAAGTTTTATATAAATTTTGATAGAAAAATATATATGCATCTGGATTATGGGCGCGCTCATGAAGACCTTGCCTATTCAGATTGGATCTCAGAGTGTGCGGATTTTAGCTTTCTGATTCCTGATAACGAACGATACTGGGTAAAGGCAGGTAATGACTATTGGAAACTTCGGTTTTTGTAACGAAGGAAAGAAGAAGCGTAAAGGAGGAACCCATTAATAACCTAAAGGGGACGGATTCTGAGGAATCCCAGATTTTTCAGAAAGGGGGCCGGATTTATTTGTTTGACTCGTGCGGTGGCTAGAAAATAAATCCGTCCCCTTTTCCGGTCCCCTTTTCCTGTTGATACGTCGCATGGGAACTTTATTCTTAGAAATTTTTCGTCCTCCTCGGGACAGACTGGTCCAGCCTGGACTATAGATGTTCCTAAAGGCGCAACAGGTACGACATATAATCCAGAAATAGAATTTCTAATAGGAAGGTAATAATGGCTATTAAATTTCTTGAAGAGATAGTGAGGGATTCATTTGGTTTGTGGATTTCTGCTCTATTTAGTTCTATTGGAGCGCGGAATCCAGATTTAACATTTTCTCAGCAGAAAGATGCTTTTTTTACTGTGGTTGAGCATCTACTAACGACGGGGGAAATAAAGTTCATCGCGCCAGATGCGGATTGCTATATATCTCCAGATAACCTGCATCCTAAATTCTCCATTAATGATAGTGAATCTCATTGGAAGTTAAGTCCGAGGCAGATCGTTTCATATTTGGAAAGCAAATGGCCTGAAGGTGTAGTGAGTGAGGATGATGAGGCTCTCACAATTTATTTTTATGAAATTCCAGCTGTGATTTGGGTCGATGAGAATGGCTGTTTTTTTTCATCATGATAGGGGGCAGAAAACGGGGGCAGCCCCTTTTCCTTCTTTTCCTGTTGGTCAATTAATAATGGCGAAGTTGAAGTGAGGTTGTTGGGGTGAATTCATTTGAGAGTTATGGTCCGGGGAAGGCGAGGGCTAAAGACAGGCTGGAGCACACCAAATCCCATCTAGATGGTGGGTTTGATGTGGATGGCTATATAGTCAATATTGAAAGCAATCAAGGTAATCCTGTTGCATGTGCAGGAAGGCTTTCGTCGTATGCTTTCGCGAAAGGCATATATGCGTGGTTTGAAGGCGCCGATCTTGAGGTTATGAAAAACTGGTTTTACGTCTCTGGATGTCTGCATAAATACCAGTTTATGCTTCAAAGCGATAAAATGAATTTGCTTCCAAAAGCAATGGACTTTATGAGGGCGCTTGTCTCGGATAATGCTTCACTTATTGACTGGTTTTGTCACTGTAGTGAAATTATTGACGAAAAAAGAGTTCAGTCGACGACAACCGCAGATTTTTTAGCCTACCAGATAATCTTGGCAGTTAAAGGGGACTTTTCTCAATTAGTCGAGCGTTGCTTGCGGATGAGTGCCAATCCACCAAAAGGGCCGAAAAAAATGTTTTTGCTGGATAATGATTTCTTTATGGCGCTTGCGAACGGTGATGTAGCAGGAATGGAGGCTGCTTTGATAGAGTTAACCTCGCCGGCTTCAATAAAGAAAAGACTCAGTATTGAAAGTGGCTTTTCCGAAGGTCTGATTTCTACTTTTGGCGTGATTTATGCCAAAATTGCCTGGCGTCATGGTTATGAAGTCCGGGTTGACACACCTTACATACCTGTTGAGTGGCTTCCGGTTAAACCCCTGGCTAATTACAATCCCATTTACAGCTTTCTGAAGTGAGCTTCTAATTGGCTCGGGAGCGTTATTATGAATAATTAGTCGGAGCAAGCGATACTTTGAAGTCGGCTATTTGAGTCCTTAGTGTAAAGATATGGCGCTGTATTGATTCCAGGTCGATATGGTGGAGACTTCAATAACGATCAGTTGGGATTCTCTGAGGTCGATGGGGAAGTGACTTTGCTTCTTGGATTGAAGATTCTTGATGATGACGGTGGGTTGCAGTTAGATAATTCATCTTTAGGCCCATATGTGCAATATTCGACATCCTGGTTAAAAGCCCTGGTTCAATGTCTGAAACTTGACTCTGAGACTATTGGATATTCTATGAAGATATAGGCTGCAATGAGTAGGGGGCTTTGGTGGCAGGTGTAATCTGTATGAGTGGTAAGTCTCAAGAAATAAAAATGTTGCGCGTTGCAGTGTGATCACCAGTGCCGCCACTACGGGTAAAGATACGCAGAGCAATGGAGCTTTGAGCGGAAAAGCAGAAGAAGGTACGGATATATTTGTTTAGTTTTATGAAATACGGGGACGGACCACGTTTATCCTGAGAATGGCAAAAAATGGGGGTAGACTACATTTTTCTGTGTCGCACTTTAGCGATCTGAAAAAGTGTGAAATAGATAGGGAGATTGTTTTTCGTAGGATTGACTAAGTTATTGGCATCATTAATTGTGAACGGATTCACCATATGCCACGCAGAGCACGTCTCTTGATGCCAGGTGTCCCCTTGCATCTGATTCAACGAGGAAATAATAGATCAGTTTGCTTTTTTTCAGAGGAT
>Ga0207655_1002497_pt1 | contig 14873 bp, 13 predicted proteins | sample KBSM44metaG_FD_184398 | JGI IMG/M metagenome (GOLD analysis project Ga0207655, IMG submission 184398) | Miscanthus rhizosphere microbial communities from Kellogg Biological Station, Michigan, USA - KBS M4-4 metaG (SPAdes) (version 2) | ecosystem: Host-associated > Plants > Roots > Rhizosphere >...
GCATATAGTTGGGCCAAAGCAGGTGCATCAACGAGTGGGTCAACTCGGGAAGCTCATCCGCCAGTTTCTGACGCAGGCGTCCGGTCAGGAAGGCAAAGCCTTCGAGCAAGCGTTCAACATCCGGGTCTTGCCCTGCCTCGGCGAGAAACGGTGCCAAGGCCGGGTTACGCTCGGAGAAGCGTCGCCCCAATTGACGCAAGGCACTGAGCTCACTTTGGTAAAAACGATTAAGGGACATCAGGCGATACCTCCACCTGTCCCGCGCCCACCAAGCGTGCACTGAACACAACCGGTTGCATGACACCGTCAACAACCAGCGTCGCCTCAATGCAAAATGCCAGGGCCAAGGGATCATGGTGACCGGGCGCCCCCTTGACCCGTACATTTGCCAGGCGCGGTTCATAAGCCTGGATAAACCGTTCGATCGAAAGACGTGACTGACTCAACGACTCATGCAGGCTCAAGCGCATGTCATTGAGATCCGGCAGCCCATAGTCGGGCAGCGTAAGCACACTGCCGGCGCGAGTGCTGAGCATCTTTCCCAGGTGCGCAGCAACAGACGCCACGCGACTGAGGCGGTTGGACGTCGGCCCTTCAAGCCGTTCGAAGAGGCTGCGATGTTCGGAGAGTCCTGGGCCCATGTTCATTCTTTGTCGAGCTTGCCAACCAGGGACAGCGTGAAATCCGCCCCCATGTACTTGAAGTGCGGGCGCACACTGAGATTGACGCGATACCAGCCCGGTTCGCCTTCGACATCGCTGACGACAATACGCGCCGCCCTCAACGGACGCCGCCCACGGACTTCTGCGCTGGGGTTTTCCTGGTCCGCGACGTATTGACGGATCCATTTATTGAGTTCCAACTCGAGGTCGGTACGCTCCTTCCACGACCCCAACTGCTCGCGCTGCAACACCTTGAGGTAATGAGCCAGGCGGTTGACCACCATCATGTAAGGCAACTGAGTACCCAGGCGGTAATTCAGCTCAGCTTCTTTCCCCTCCGCGCTGATACCGAATGTTTTCGGCTTTTGCACCGAGCTTGCGGAGAAGAAAGCCGCGTTATCACTGCCCTTGCGCATGGTCAGGGCGATGAACCCCTCTTGCGCCAGTTCATATTCACGACGATCAGACACCAACACCTCGGTCGGTATCTTGGTTTCGATTTCCCCCATGCTCTGGAAGTGATGCAATGGCAGGTCCTCCACCGCTCCCCCACTTTGCGGGCCGATGATGTTCGGGCACCAGCGAAACCTGGCGAAACTGTCGGTCAGCCGAGTGGCAAACGCGTAGGCCGTATTACCCCACAGGTAGTGCTCATGGCTGTGCGCCACGTTTTCCTGATAGGCAAACGTCTTGACCGGGCATTCAAGGGGATCGTAGGGCGTCCTCAGTAAAAACCGGGGTACGGTAAGCCCCACGTAACGGGAGTCCTCGCTTTGGCGAAAGCTCTGCCACTTGGCAAATTGCGGGCCCTCAAAGTGGTCCTTGAGGTCCTTCAGGTCGGGCAACCCGGTGAAGCTTTCCAAGCCGAAGAAGCCAGGCCCTGCCGCCGCAATGAACGGTGCGTGGGCCATGCAGGCGACACTGGCGGCGTACTGCATCAACTTCACATCGGGTGCGCTGGGCGAGAGGAAATAATTGGCAATGACGGCGCCCACAGGCTGGCCACCAAACTGACCGTATTCGGCGCTGTAGATATGCTTGTAAAGCCCTGACTGGGTAATTTCGGGTGAGTCTTCAAAGTCGTCCAGAAGGTCCTGCCGCGAGACATTCAGGAGTTCTATCTTGATGTTTTCACGAAAGTCAGTACGGTCGACCAGCAGTTGCAGCCCCTTCCAGGAGGCTTCGAGAGCCTGAAAATCCGGGTGATGAAGGATCTCGTCCATCTGGAGGCTGAGCTTGGTATCGATCTCGGCGATCATGCGGTCTACCAGGCGCTTCTTGACCGGCTCATGCTTGTTCTGCGGCTTGACCAGCTCTTCGATGAACGCCGACACACCACGCTTGGCGATACCGTAGGCCTCGTCGTCCGCACTCAGAAGGGTCTGGGCGATGATGTGGTCGAGAATGCTGTATTCGCCCGCAGGTTGTGTCGGTTGTGGAGTTAACTGGGTGGTCATTGTGTCAGTGTCCTTTTACTGAAAATGTCAGGCTGCAGGGTTGTTCAAGCCCAGCTCGGCCAATACGCGGGCACGGGCATCGTCATCGGCCAGCGCCTGCTCAATGGCTCTGCGAAAACTCGGGGTATTGCCCAGGGGGCCTTTCAGCGCCATCAACGCTTCACGCAGCGCCATCAGCTTTTGCAGTTCGGGTACCTGCTCCACCAGGCTCGCAGGGTTGAAGTCCTTCATGGAGTTGATCCGGACCTGGACAGCCAGTTCTTCAACCTCTGCCGCCTCCTGGAGCCGATTGGGTACGCTCAGCGTCAAGGCCAATGCCTGTTTGGCCAGTACCTCATCCAGGGTGTTCTTATCAATGCCGATGGGCTTGCGGTCTTCGAGCTTGCGCAGGTCCTCGCGCTGACTGAAGTCCCCCAGCACCAGCAGTTTGAGCGGCAACTCAACCTCTTCCTGCGCACCTCCCACTGCGGGTTTGAATGTGACGTTGATGCGTTCCTTGGGTGCTACCGAACCTTCTTTGGCCACGGTCGTTCTCCTTTTTCGAGGGGGTCAAAAACCTATTCAATTACCGCTTCGAGGTCGAAGCGGCACAGTTTTCGATGGGTGTCTTCCTTGCGTTCACGTACAGCGTGGCTTTGCGGCAATTGATCACAGCATCGGTACAAGAGCTGGGCCACCTGAAGCGCCAACTCGGGCTCCCAGCGGTCGAGACCCGCCCGGTGCAATTCGTCATCCAGCTGTTCGAGCTGGACCTTCGCCAGTTCCTGCTTGCCCGCCAGCACACACAGACGCGCCATCGCCAGCCGCCAATGAAATCGGGCACGCTCACCCTGGGCTGCGGCCAAACCTTGCTTGAATTCGCGCACGGCAACTTTGAGGCCATCCTTGCGTAGCCGAGGCATAACGTCCTTCAGGGCGATTTCCCAGGGTTCAGCCTTGGCGTCGACCACACCGGGAAGCTCGGGCGCTTGGAGATGGCGATTGACCTGGAGCGCGATCCAGTCGCGGGTGGCGGTATCTGCAAACGGCACACCGTCGTGAAACCGGAACTCGGGCAGGTTCGGCAAACGTTGCAGCAGCAAGGCGAACATGACTTCCAGTTCGGTCATGGCCTGGTCGGCCTGCAAGGCTTGCAGGCACTCCCAGACCAGGCGCAAGCCATCGAACCAGAACATGGCCCCAGCCAGGCTGGCCTCCAGCTCGACCAGCAGGTCAGCGTAATGCCCCTGGGCAAAGCGCTCCTGATACTTCTTGAGCTTGTCGGATGCAGGCCCGCGAAGCACGGTGACCCGCTCGCTGTCAGCGTCCGGGTACCGCGTCAGCGCCAACCAGACCAGTGTCCGATTGAGGCGCTGGGCACGCAGGTCGGTGGCGTTCTGGCGCTGCCACCACACGCACAATGGCCGGGCTTGCTCTTGCAAGGTGCGCAGCGCTCTGTGGGCGTCTTTTTCGTTCTCTATAGCAGGTTGCGGGCTCAGCAACTGAGTCGCAGCCTGCCTGACCTGGGAGACCAGGCTTGCCGGCCGAGAAGCCCCCTGCTCCGCCTGTTCAAGCCTCTGCACCAACTGCCGGCGCATGGGCAGTAACAGCGGTGCGTCATCGCCCAACTGCAAGGCCCATAGGTCGTCAAGGCACGCGAGGTGCTCCAGTAGGGTTTGAAACAGCGGCCGTTGATCCTGAAGCGGCAGGTTTTGTGCGAACAAAGGCTCCAGGCGCAACACCAGCCAGCCAAAGATCGCACCACGGGTACGCGGCTTTTCCGGAAACACCTGTACCCAGTGGTGCTCACAGAGATAGCGCAGCATCCCAAGGCCGGCCAGCAACCCAGGAAAGGCTTCGCGCTGGTGCAATGCCCATGTCAGCCAAACTGCTACCCGCAGATCCTTGGAGTGCTCGCGCAACAGGCACTCGCTGGTTTCCAGCACTTTATTCCAGTCTGGCTGGGAGACACCATGAATTGACTGGATCTTTCCGACCTCCAGTTCCAAGGCCTCGTACTCACTTGAAAAGCGCATATCACTGCCCGCAAAACTTGTTTGCGAGCATGGCGAACGTGCAAGTTCAACATAGTAGTCACAAAGCTTGCTTGAGGAGTCCATTCAATATCACGCGCAACTATCCAAGGAAGTAAAAGCGAACTAACCACACATACAATGCAAATCAGATCGCCATCTAAACTTCGCAAACACCTTGACGAAGTTCGCAAACCTTAGCCACACCACCGCCAATCAGCAAGCGACGGAACTGCACTTAAGTAATTTCCTACACGCCAGAAAAATCGGCACATGCGCATCATTTTGCGCAGTTTAAAAAAACAATACAGGCTGAATTAACCAACAACCCAATAAACTACCCACCCTTACTACCGAGCAACTAACTGCACACCTTTGCGCAAACAAATACCGCTAAAACAACCCACACTGATATAAACACCGCAAAAACAAATCCGACTTCAGCTCCAGCACCCTGTATTCATTGACCCTCACACTTTCAGGCACGCTTTTTGTTATAGGCAAATACCCGCCCGGTGGATTCACCGTACGGGACTACCTTATCAATCAGGCAAGGAAACCACTCATGCCAACACCCGCATACCTTTCAATCACCGGTGTAAAACAGGGTTTGATTACGGCAGGCACATTCACCCAGGACTCGGTAGGCAATATTTATCAGGAAGGTCATGAGGACCAGATCCTGGTCCAGGCGTTCGCCCATCAGGTGATCATCCCCCGTGACCCACAATCGGGGCAGCCAACCGGGCAGCGGGTGCATAAACCGCTGATGATCAGCAAGGTGTTCGATAAGTCATCACCGTTGCTGTTCAGCGCGCTGACCAGTGGCGAGGAAGTCAAATGCCGGCTGGAGTGGCTGCGCACGTCATCGGCGGGCACCCAGGAGCACTACTTCACCATTGAACTGGAAGGCGCGGCCATCGTGGATATCCAGTCGCGCATGCCCAACTGCCAGGCCCCCGAAAACGCCCACTTCACGCACCTGGAGGATGTGTATTTCACCTATCGCAAAATCGTGTGGACCCACGAGGTCTCCGGCACTTCAGGGTCGGACGACTGGCGTAGCCCGGTAGCCGGCTAAACCTGAGTGAAGCAGAGGCGGCACCACGGACGGTGTCGCCTCCGCCCCTCGTCTACACCATCGCCAATGGGTGTTTACGCTTGGGCGCTCCGAACACCCGGTCGATGGCATCGAGGTCGTGCTCATCGAGCACCAATTTGGCGGCAGCTGCGTTCAGCCGCACATGCTCCGGGGTTACGGCCTTGGGAATGGCGATCACACCGTCCTGGCGCAGCACCCAGGCCAGGGAAACCTGGGCCGGCGTGACTTCGTGACGACGGGCGATCTGCTTGAGTGTCGGGCTGGACAGCAACTCACCACCCTGGGCAATCGGGCAGTAGGCCATGAGTGGCAAATGATGCTGTTGCCACCACGGCAGCAGGTCGTATTCGATGCCGCGCTCTTCAATGTTGTAGAGCACCTGGTTTGTCGCGCAGGCAGGAGAGGCGAGTTCCTGCAGGTCTGCCACATCGAAATTGGAAACACCCCAACGGCGGATCTTGCCAGCTTCGCGCAAGCGCTCGAACGCATCGACCGTTTCTTCCAGGGGGTATTGACCACGCCAGTGCAGCAGATACAGATCGATGCAATCAGTGCCCAGGCGCTGGAGACTGGCCTCGCAGGCACGGGGCACGCCCTGGTGGCTGGCATTGTGCGGGTAGATTTTACTGACCAGGAACACCTGGTCGCGGCGGCCGCGAATGGCTTCACCCACCACCGTTTCAGCACCGCCTTCACCATACATTTCGGCGGTGTCGATCAGGGTCATGCCCTCGTCGATACCCAGTTGCAATGCGGCGACTTCAGCACGCCGCTGGCCGGGGTTTTCGCCCATGCGCCAGGTGCCCTGGCCGATGACAGGGACGGGCGTGCCCGCCAGATCAATGGTTCGCATGACAAGCTCCTGATGAGTTCGCGGATTAACAATGTGGCATTAGCCGGACAAAAGGGTTCAATCGCAGTATGGTTGCCCCCTGTCAAGTCGCCAGGAAGAACCTGCAATGCTGTTTGTCGTGATGCTCGGGGGCAAGCACCCACGGGCCAGAATCGAAGTGCATGATGTGGTATTCGCCGCGGCGGATACGCTGGAAGCCACGTACCCGCAATTGCGCGATGCTTGGTTCGGCAGCCCCAAGGGCGTGCATATCGATTCGTGGATGGCCATTGATGGCCTCGACGGGTGGAAGGTCGAACTCAGCCACCTTGCACCCCAGGCCGACGCGCATCACCTGTACTTCATCAACCTTGGGGGCTACGAGGCGAACAGCTTTGGCGAGGCCCACCACTACCTGCTGGTGGTTGCCCGCAACAAACGGGAGGCAACGAGCAAAGGCAAGCAGCAGATGCTGCGCCATTGGTCCCAGGCCCACACCGACGCTGTCATGGACATCGATGACTGCCTGCCCATCGACCTGGTGGACGGCCGTTACCTGCACCTGGTGCAGGGCCCGCACCGGCCGATCATCCAGCAGAACGACTATATCGTCCTGCCCTGAACCGCCTCCCCCTACCCGAACGGGGTATGGCGCACACCTGCCACCTGCCTGACAGTGCAATCAGTCCCTCAGCCTGATAACAAGCACAACACAAGGTGGGTCCCCATGCATAAAGCCTTAATCGCCCTGTTCAGCGCCGCCCTGTTGGCCACTTCAACCCTGAGCCACGCCGCTGATGACCCGGGCAATACCTTGCGCATCTATAACTGGGCGGACTACATCGGCGACACCACCCTGGCCGACTTCGAGAAGGCCACGGGGATCAAGGTGATCTACGACACCTACGACTCCTACGAAACCGTGCAGGGAAAATTGCTCTCTGGGCGTTCCGGCTACGACCTGGCGCTGCTCAACGCCTCCCTCGTGCCGCTGTTGATCAAGGGCAAGGTGTTCCAGCCGCTGGACAAGACCCAACTGCCCGACTGGAAAAACCTCGACCCCGTGGTGCTCAAGAGTCTTGAGGCCCATGACCCGGGTGGCACCTATTCGGCACCGTACACCTGGGGCAGCAACGGCGTGACCTATAACGTCGACATGATCAAGGCGCGCATGCCGGATGCGCCTATCGGTTCCCTGGCGATGATCTTCGATCCCAAGGTCATCGCCCGGTTTGCCGACTGTGGCATCACCTTCATGGACTCACCCACCGACATGATCCCCCTGGCCCTGACCTACCTCGGCCTGGACCCCAACAGTGTGGCGCCCAAGGACCTGAAGGCCGCCCAGGACGTGCTGATGGCAGTGCGCCCTTACATTCGCAAATTTGATTCCAGCGGTTTCATCAACGGCCTGGCCAACGGCGACCTGTGCCTGGCAACCACCTGGTCTGGCGATTACGCCACCTCCCAGGCTCGCGCCACCGAGGCCGGGGCCAAGGTCAAGCTGGACTACTTCATTCCCAAGGAGGGTTCGCTGATCTGGTTCGATAATTTCTACATCCCGGCCGACGCGCCCCATGTGGCCAATGCCCATAAGTTCATCGAGTTTCTGCTCCAACCGAGCACCATGGCCGGCGTCAGCAACACCATCCATTACGCCAACAGCAACCTGGCGTCCAAGCCGCTGGTCAACGCCGATATCCGCGACAACCCGGCCATCTACCCCGACCCGACGACGATGCAGCGCTTGTTCACACAAAAAAGCCAACCCCAGGCCGCCGTGCGCCTGATCACCCGTACCTGGAATGCCGTGAAGACCGGCAAGTGAACCCCAGCCTTTGAAGGTAAATGCCATGACTCTGCCAAATCCTGCTTTTTTCGCCCAGTTTGACCACGACAAGCTGGACGCCGCCGACAAAGCCCACTACATGCACGGTTTTCACATGTTCGATGAACACCGTGAGCAAGGCTCGCTGAATATCGCGGTGGGTAACGGCGCCTACATCTACGACACCCACGGTAACCGCTACCTGGATGCGGTGGGCGGCATGTGGTGTACGAATATCGGCTTGGGTCGTGAGGAAATGGCCGAGGCCATCGCCAACCAGGTGCGCCAACTGGCCTACTCCAATCCGTTCTGCGACATGGCCAACACCACAGCCATCGAACTGTGTGCCAAGCTTGCCAGCCTGGCACCCGGTGACCTCGACCACGTGTTCCTCACCACGGGTGGCTCTACCGCCGTGGACACCGCCTACCGGTTGGTGCAGTTCTACCAGAACAGCCGTGGCAAAACGGCCAAGAAGCACATCATTTCGCGTTTCAGTGCGTATCACGGCTCCACGTTCCTGACCATGTCCATCGGCAACAAGGCCGCCGACCGCGCGCCCGAGTTCGATTTCATGAGCGACCTGTTCCACCACATCTCCTGCCCCAACTACTACCGGGCGCCGGAGGGGATGAGCGAGGCGGACTTCCTCGACTTCCTGGTGAACGAGTTCGAAGACAAGATCCTGACCCTCGGCGCCGACAATGTGGCGGCATTCTTCGCCGAACCGATCATGGGCTCCGGCGGCGTGATCATCCCGCCCAAGGGCTACCACCGCCGCATGTGGGAAATCTGCCAGCGCTACGACTTGCTTTACGTCGCCGATGAGGTGGTCACTTCGTTCGGGCGCCTGGGGGCATTCTTTGCTTCCGAAGACGTGTTCGGCATGCAGCCCGACATCATCACCACGGCCAAGGGCCTGACCTCAGGCTACCTGCCCCTGGGTGCGTGCATTTTCTCCGACCGCATCTGGCAGGTGATTGGCGAGCCGGGCAAAGGCCGCTGCTTTACCCACGGGTTCACCTACAGCGGGCACCCGGTCAGTTGCGTGGCCGCGTTGAAAAACATCGAGATCATTGAGCGCGAACAACTGCTGGCCCATGTGGAAGACGTCGGCGTGTACCTGGAACAACGCCTGCAGACCCTGGCCGAGTTGCCGCTGGTGGGGGACATCCGGTGCCAGCGCTTGATGGCTTGTATTGAATTCGTCGCGGACAAGCGCACCAAGGCCTTGTTGCCGGATGCGGTCAACATCGGTGAAAAAATCCACCTGCGCGCCCAGGCCAAAGGTTTGTTGGTACGCCCCATTGGACACCTGAACGTGATGTCGCCGCCGCTGATCATCACCCACGCCCAAGTCGACGAAATCGTGGAGACCTTGCGCCAGTGCATCCTCGATACGGCCGCTGAACTGCGTGAAAGCGGCGAGTATCAAGGCCGATGAACCCTCGCGCCGAGCCTGTCTCGGCGTTTTTGCCTGGGTGTTGGCCTGCGGGTAGACTGGCCCGCATGACCACACCCAGCCCCGCGCCAACCCTGCAGCAACTGGAAGCCTGGCACCATGCATTGGCCCAGGCGTTTATCCACGTGGACGAGGCCTCGTTCCTGGAACACCTGGCGGCGGCGCTGTGCACGCTCACCCCCATCGAATCGATGATGATCAGCCTGGAGCGCCAGGGCCAGCCACCGCACCTGCTGTATCAGCAAGGCATTCCTCGGGCGTATCAAGACGAAATCATCCACCGCTATTTTTCCCGCGGCTACCTGCTGGACCCGTTTTGCCTGGCGGTGGACAAGGGCCTGGCAGAAGGTTTTTACCACCTGGCCCAAATTGCTCCCGATGACTTTTTCAACAGCGAGTACTACAAGACCTACTACCTGCGCAGCGGCGGTGCCCAAGAGAGTTACTACATCGTTGACCTGTGCCCCCAGAGCAAGATTTCGCTGTGCATGTTCCAGGGCCTGAGTGCCGGGCAGTTCACCGAGGAGCAATTGGCGGTGCAGGAGGCGACCCAGGCGATGGTCCGCGAGTTACTGCGCCGGTTTGGTACCACCGGCGGGTTGGCCAAGGTGATCAGTGACGAGGCGTACACCCAGACCCAGGCGCACCAGCAGATCGAAGCGGCGTTCATGGGCTTTGGCAGCGGCGTGCTCACCGTACGCGAGCGTGAAATCGCCCACCTGATCCTGCGCGGGCACTCGGTAAAATCCACCGCCCAGGTGCTGGGCATTTCGCCAGAAACCGTGCGCATGCACCGTAAGAACCTGTACACCAAGCTGGCAATCAACTCCCAGGCCGAGCTGTTCGCGCTGTTCATCGAATGGCTGACCCGCAGCGGAGCGATGGCCCGCGCGTGAAGGTTTTTGCTTTGCTTTGCTTTTGATCTTGATCTAAAGCGCCCCGTCAAACACGCTGGCCGGAATTCGGCAGGGATTTGGGGGGTAAACCGGCAGGGATGCCGGTTTAGCCGCCACGCGCCATGGATGGCGCGTGGCGGCGGCCCTCCAAATACCTGTCGGATTACGGGCACACCGAGCGTGAGCGAGGTGCCGAGTGTTGGGGCAAGAGCCTTTTGCTTACTTTTGGCTGGGCCGGCATTCCGGCTTTTCAAAAGTGAGCCGCCGTAAGGGCGGAACCATAAGCAGTCATTACCGAAGAAACGGATATGTACTCCGACCAAAAAGCTCCAGAGCCATACACATAGCCATCGCCGGCAAGCCAGCTCCTACATTGAGTTTCGTAGCCAGATCCTGATGAGGCAATGCTATCGTCTTCGGGAGCAAGCCCCCTCCCACAGGTACGCTGCACTACTCTAAAGTTGTGTAGAGGCCAAAAGGCCGCTGAGACAATCCATGGGAACTTTGCCAGGAAATAACCGCCTGAATCCGGTAGGCTCACCCTTTTTACTCAAGGAGTTACTCCCCATGGCCAAAGCAACCGCCCGTCACATCCTCGTTTCCACTGAAGACAAGTGCAACGAACTCAAGGCCCAAATCGAAGGCGGCGCCGATTTCGCAGAGATCGCCAAAGCCAACTCCAGCTGCCCTTCCAGCCGCGACGGTGGCAACCTGGGTTCGTTCGGTCCAGGCCAGATGGTCAAGGAATTCGACACCGTCGTGTTCAGCGCCCCGGTCAACACCGTGCAAGGCCCGGTGAAAACCCAGTTCGGTTACCACCTGCTGGAAGTCACCAGCCGCCAGGACTGATCCTGTCTGCATTGATGCTATAAACAACGGCCCGCCCTCTGGTGGGCCGTTGTGCATGTGATGACTGGCGACGCTCACGCCGTTAGCGTACAAATCCTTATTCCTGTTCACCCGGCGCTCAAGGCTGATAATGCGATTGGCTTTTCCCATCCCCCTGCTCAGCTCTGCCCTGGCCCTGCTGTTGGCCAGCTCGGCCGTGATCGCGGCCCCGCAGACTTACCTCACGGTCTACGGCGAACCGGCCAAGTACCCCGCCGGTTTCACCCATTTCGACTATGCCAACCCCAACGCCCCCAAGGGCGGCAGCCTCAAGCGCTCCGCCATCGAGATCGGGCGTTTCGACCACGTGCTGCCATATATCGACAAAGGCATCGGCGTGTCCCAGGTCGACGGCTGGCTGTATGCGCCCCTGGCCCAGCGCTCCCTGGATGAGCCCTATACGGTGTACGGCCTGGTGGCCGAAAAAATGGAGCGCGCCGACGACGGCCTGTCGCTGCGCTTCTACCTGAACCCCAAGGCACGCTTTGCCGACGGCACGCCGATCACCGCCGAAGACGTGCGCTACAGTTTCGACCTGCTGATGACCCAGGGCAGCCTGCGTTTTCGCACCCTGTTCGCCGACGTTAAGCACGTCGAAGTCGAAGGCGAGCGCCAGGTCCGCTTCGATTTTTCCAGCAATGAAAACCGCACCCTGCCCCTGGATATCGCCACCCTGCCAGTGTTCCCCGAGCACTGGTGGAAAACCCGCGACTTCGCCAACGGTGGCGGCTACGAAGCCCCGCTGGGCAGTGGCCCCTACACGATCAGCAAGATCGATTCCGGCAGCACCATCACCTTCACCCGCGACCCCAACTGGTGGGGCAAGGACCTGCCCGTCAGCCGTGGCCTGTACAATTTCGACCACCTGAGCCTGGAGTACTTCGGCGACACCGAAGTGGCGCGCCAGGTGATCCGTGGCGGCGCCTACGACTTCAACCGCGAGTTCTCCGCCACCGGCTATTCCATCGGCTACAACGGCCCGGCCCTCGACGATGGCCGCCTGCAACGCGACCACCTGGCCAAAGAGATGCCGCAGCCGGCCCAGGGTTATGTGTTCAACGTGCAAAAACCGATGTTCAAGGACCGTCGTGTGCGCCAGGCCCTGGCGATGCTGTGGGACTTCGAGTGGGCCAACCGGCAGATGATGCGCAATATGTACATCCGCCAGCAGAGTTTCTTCTCCAACAGCCCGCTGGCTGCCAGCCAACTGCCGACCAAAGAAGAGTTGGCCATCCTCGAACCGCTGCGCGGAAAGATCCCCGACGAGGTGTTCACCCAAGTGTTCAAGGCCCCCGTCACTGACGGCAGCGGCATGATTCGCGACAAACAATTGCAGGCCCTGGCCCTGCTCGAACAAGCCGGCTGGAAACCCAAGGGCGACAGATTGGTGAACGCCGACGGCGAGCCGCTGGAATTCACCTTTCTCAACGCCCAGGCCGGCATGGAGCGCCTGTTGCTGCCGTACAAACGCAACCTGGCGCAGATCGGCATCACCCTGAACATACGCCGCATCGACTCGTCGCAATACGTAAACCGGATCATGGCGCGTGACTACGACATGATCGTCATCGGCTTCCCGGTCACCACCTCGCCGGGCATGGAGCTCTACAACTACTTTGGCTCGGCAGCGGCTTACGACCCGGGTGCCAACAACTACATGGTGCTCAAGGATCCGGCCGTCGACAGCCTGATCCAGGGCCTGGTCAAGGCCAACACCCAGGCGCAGATGCTCACCTACGCCCATGCGCTGGACCGGGTGCTGCAATGGAGCTACCTGTGGATTCCCAACTACTACCCGCCCGGCACCTCCGCCGCCTGGTGGAACCGCTTCGGTCGCCCGGCCATCGAGGCCAAGAACGACGAAGCCCTGGAGACCTGGTGGGAAATCAGTCCCGTGCCGTTGACCAATGAACAAATGCAAGCCGAGTTGAAAAAACGCGGAGGGACCCGCTGATGTTTGCCTATATCGTGCGGCGCTTGCTGCTGATCATCCCGACCCTGGTGATCATCCTGCTGGTGAATTTCGTGATCGTGCAGGCCGCTCCCGGCGGCCCGGTGGAACAGGCCATTGCCCACCTGCAAGGCATCGGCGGCGGTGGCGTCGGCGGTGCCGCGGGTGATGGCGCTGGCACGGGCTCCCGCGCCAGCCGTGGCCTGGACCCGAAACTGATAGAGGACATCAAAAAACAATACGGCTTCGACAAGCCGGCACCGGAACGCCTGTGGCTGATGCTCAAGAGCTACGCAAAGCTGGATTTCGGCAACAGTTTCTTTCGTGGCAAGACGGTGATCGACCTGATCCTGGAAAAAATGCCCGTCACCATCTCCCTGGGCCTGTGGGCCACCTTGATCACCTACCTGGTGTCGATCCCGTTGGGTATCCGCAAGGCGGTACGCCATGGCAGCAGCTTTGATGTATGGAGCAGCACCGCCATCGTGATCGGCTACGCGATGCCGGCGTTTCTGTTTGCGATGTTCCTGATTGTGGTGTTCGCCGGTGGCACCTCGCTGAACTGGTTCCCGGTGCGCGGGCTGGTCTCGGAAAACTTCGAAGAACTGAGCACCGTGGGCAAGATCGCCGACTACTTCTGGCACCTGGTATTGCCGGTAACGTCGCTGGTCATCGGCGGGTTCGCAACCTTGACCATCCTCACCAAGAACTCGTTCCTCAATGAAATCACGCGCCAGTACGTGGTGACTGCCCGGGCCAAAGGCTTGAGTGAACGCCGTGTGCTTTATGGCCATGTGTTTCGCAACGCCATGCTGCTGGTGATTTCCGGAATTCCCCAGGCGTTTATCGCGGTGTTCTTCGCCGGTTCCTTGCTGATCGAGGTGATCTTTTCCCTTGATGGCCTGGGGCGCATGAGCTACGAGGCCGCCCTCTCCCGGGATTATCCGGTGGTGTTCGGCTCGCTGTTTATCTTCACGTTGTTCGGCCTCTTGATCAAACTCATCGGTGACCTCTGCTACACCCTGGTGGACCCGCGTATCGACTTTGCCGCGAGGAACGCCTGATGCTCAATCTGTCTCCTGTGGCACGTCGCCGTTTCGAGCGGTTCAAGAAGAACCGTCGCGGCTGGTGGTCGCTGTGGCTGTTCATCGGCCTGTTTATCCTGACCCTGGGCGGCGAGCTGATCGCCAATGACAAACCCCTGGTGCTGAGTTTCAAGAACGAGCTGTATTTCCCGGTGTTCAAGCGCTACACCGAGCAACAGTTCGGTGGGCAGCTGCCGTTCCAGGCCGACTACCGCAGTGACTACGTGAAAAAGCTGATCGAGCACGACGGCGGCTGGATGCTGTTCCCGCCCATTCCTTTCAGTGAAGACACGCCCAACTACGAACTGACCCGCCCTGCCCCCAGCCCGCCGTCGGCGGTGAACTGGCTGGGCACCGATGACCAGTCGCGGGATGTGCTGGCGCGGGTGATCTTCGGTGCGCGGGTGTCGATCCTGTTTGCCCTGGCACTCACCGCCATCAGCGCGGCCATCGGTATCGCGGCCGGCGCGCTGCAAGGCTATTACGGCGGCTGGGTGGACTTGCTCGGCCAGCGCGTGCTGGAAGTGTGGTCAGGGCTGCCGGTGCTGTACCTGTTGATCATCCTGTCGGGGTTCGTGGAGCCCAACTTCTGGTGGCTGCTGGGGATCATGGCGCTGTTTTCCTGGCTGGCCCTGGTGGACGTGGTGCGCGCCGAGTTCCTGCGCGGGCGCAACCTGGAATACGTCAAGGCAGCGCGG
>Ga0207655_1002500_pt1 | contig 14866 bp, 28 predicted proteins | sample KBSM44metaG_FD_184398 | JGI IMG/M metagenome (GOLD analysis project Ga0207655, IMG submission 184398) | Miscanthus rhizosphere microbial communities from Kellogg Biological Station, Michigan, USA - KBS M4-4 metaG (SPAdes) (version 2) | ecosystem: Host-associated > Plants > Roots > Rhizosphere >...
TTAAAAAAGTCAAAAAATAAAACTTTTTTAAATTTTTCATTGAAATCATATGCCTGTATTGGTATACTAAACGATGTTGAATAACTCAATGTCCCTTATGAATCATGCCAATTTAATCGGCTCTATTCATTTATCCTATTTTTATCATTCTCGTTTTGAGAATAGCTTACACTTTTGTGTAAGCCTCTTTTTTAAAAAAAACAATAAAAAAGCGTTGTTTCATTAACGAAACAACGCTTTTCCTGTGTTTATTTATTTTTTACATAAAACGTGAATTGAGATTCAACTTTATCATTACTTTCTTCAACCCAAGTATTGCATTCGTATCCAATGCTTTCTGATTTAAACATTTTTTCAAAAATCGTATCACGATTCATGAAATCTTCAGATTCTGTAATCCCAAAATCACTAACAGCTTTTTGAAGTTCTTCGCTTGCTGTTTTTTCAAATTTTTCCGCATCTTCTTCATCCCAATGCACATATACATCATACTCTTCATCTAAACAAGAAACCCTTAAGTCAAGTTTAGCTCCTGTTTGCTCAGCAACAAAATCTACAACTAGTTTCGTAATTTCTTCTTCAGTGAATTGATAGTACACGCCTGCAGGTTTGCTGTTTTTCGTTTCTAAAAAGTTCATAATAAATTCCCTCGCTTTGATATGATTTGTGTTCTTTTTTAAGTATAAGAGAGAATTTAAAAATGTGTAAAATTAATGAACTGTTTTTAACGCAACTCCTGCACTCATGGCATCAACCGCTCGTCGTAAACGTGAAATCCCTTCACGAATATCTTCTTTTTCACAAAAAGCAAAACATAGGCGAATATGGTTTTCGTACATTTGGCTCGGTGAAAAGGCTTGCCCAGGTACAAATGCAACTCCTTGTTGCTGTCCGTAGCGCACTAATTCTTGGGTTTGAATTTTATCTCCCGCATTGAACCACACAAACATTCCACCTTCAGGGTTTGTCCATTGGATATCTAAACGGTCATGAAATACATCATTTAATGTATTCATCATTTCTTCTTTTTTCAGGTAGTAGTCGCGTGTAATTTTTTTCATATGAGGCTCTAACATACCTTTTTGACAAAATTGATAAATGATTTCTTGAGAAAGAGGCGCCGAACATGAATCCATGGACTGTTTCATAAGTGACAATCGTTTAACAATCTCAGGATGCGCGATTAACCAGCCTACACGAAGCCCAGGTGCAATTATTTTTGAAAAACTATTTAAATAAATTACATGTTTTGAGTCTTCATCCAGTGAAAAAATTGGACGTTTCTTTTCACCGCTAAACGTTAAGCCTGAGTATGGGTCATCTTCAACGATAACAAAGTCATATATGCGTGCTAGTTCGTACAAACGTACACGTCTTTCCTCTGATAACGTAATGCCACTTGGATTTTGCGCATGTGGAATCGTACAAAGAAGCTTCAGTTTTTTCTTCATTTTGGTTAATTGTAAAATTTGCTCTTCGACTAAATCAGGGTTCAATCCGTCTTTGTCTACAGGAGACTCTATCACTTCTGCTCCATAATTCTTCATCGTGCTGAAGATATTGCTGTATGTAGGCGATTCTACTAAGCATACATCCCCTGCATTGATAAACAATTTACAAACAGCATCCATTCCTTGTGTGCTTCCTGATGTAATGAGGATGTGGTCATGTGTTAAAAAAGGTGCTTCTTTTCGGTGGAAGTTCACTAAATAATCACGTAAGCCTTGATGCCCATCAGAGCCTCCATAACGCAAATAATAAGGCGTTTGAGTAAATAATTCATTTGAAATTTGGTGAAGCATATCAGATGGAATATTAGCAGGGTTAGGTTCCCCAATTGACAAATAAATTGGCTTAATTGACGGGTCAGTGCTCCCTTTCATTTTTAAATCAATTGGCGACCCTTGATACGCGTTTCCGCGTTCTGAAAATAAATGTTTCATGTTCATTCTCCCCTTTAGTTAGAAAATACGATATGATATATGTACTTATTTATTAGTTATTTTTTTATAAACCTTTTGTTTATTTGTCAAAAAACACAAATAACCCTCTTTCAATTTGTTTCTTTTTACAAAACATATATTTAATTACATATTTACTACAATTAGAAGGTGATTTTATGTATCAACATTTTTCAACCATTCAGGAAAATCAAACATACATTGGAGATTTAGTGGATTTTAACGGACGACGTATTGCGCTTATTGTCAACAAAGGAATTGCTGTCTTTGCACAATGTCCGATGGATAAACACTATGTCTTTCAAGACGATTTTGAGGCGTTAGCTAACACGTTAGATTTTGTGTGGGCTGCTAAAATTGAACAGGGTCAATTTCAATACAACGAAGAGCTAGACCGATATTTTGATTCAGAGACCATTGAACTTATTTATCATTACTTGCGTTTATCTCTTGCTTTGAACGATTAAAAAACCTCTTAGCCTTATAATTGGCTAAGAGGTTTTTCTTTTATATGTAACTTAGAATTTTCCGTATCCTAAGAAATGTTGTTGATAATAAGAGTTACCTAGATTCGCAACTGCTACACCGTGAGAACCTGCATGGATGAACTGTCCGTTTCCGATGTAGATACCCATGTGAGAAGGTCCACGTTTATATGTATTTTGGAAGAATACTAAGTCGCCTACAGCTGGTGAACTGATTTTTGTAGCTTGTCCCCAATAAGTAGCTACGCTTGAACGACCAATTGATTTACCACTGTGGTTATATACGTATGAAATGAAACCTGAGCAATCAAATCCACTTGGTGTTGAGCCTGCCCATACATATGGAACACCTACAAGACTTTTCGCTAATCCTACTACACTTGAAGCATTGCTAGATGCTGTAGACGCTTTTGCAGTTGTTGTAGCAGGCTTAGATGCTGTTGTAGAAGCAGGTTTTGCTACAGTTGATGTAGAAGTTGAAGCCACAGGCTTTTGAGCCGTTGCTGTTGGTGCTACTTTACCAAGCGTTACATATTTGCTTCCTGCACTAATCCATTTGTTATCTCCAATTTTATATAAGCCGTTCGCTTCAGCTAATACTGTGTATGATTTACCTTTATATGTAGTTCCTACAATATGAGAAGAGAAGCTTGAGCCTTGACGAATGTTTAGAGCCGATACTGTTACCGTTACTGTTTTGTTTGCTGTTGGTGTAACTGCAGGTGCCGTTACTGGCGCTGTTGCTTTTACAGGGTTCGTTGCTACGCTCATTCCGTCCATTGCGTACGCATCAAATGTTTTAACTTGTAATATAGCAGGTACGACCATTGCTGTTAGTCCTAGTTTAATTAGTGCACTTTTTTTGTTTTTCATATGTTTTTTACCTCTTTCAAATATACTTTTTATATGTTTTCTGTGTTTTTCTATAATCAGTGTATCTATTTCTTCTTTTTAAGTAAATAGAAAAGGGCAATAAACCTGTTATTGTTACATACTCTTAATATTAGAGCATATTTAACACAATATAGTAATCTATTTGTAATTTTTCTGAAAATTTAGTCCTAGTATTTGTTCGAAATTTTGAAATACCTATTTTTTCTGACATTTTATCATGTTACACTAACTAAAAAGGAGACGAAAAACATATGTTAAATAAACGTCATGTTACAGAAGAAAATATCCACGATTTAATTGATGAATGGCACAACGGAGATTCTAATCAAGAACTTCACGAGTTTTTGGGATTCACCTTCGAAGAATATGCTCGATGGGTTGAAACAGATGTATTCCCCTCTTCATCAAGTTCGTTTCATAAAAAAAGCAAGAGCTGATTATGCTCTTGCTTTTTTTATGCATTTACACATTTACAATAAAAGAAATTTATTACTTTATAGATTCATTGTATCTTTTTTTATTTTTTCGAGAATCCATTAGTTTTTCTAAAAGCCCAACAATTCCAACTGCAAAGAAAAGAGAAAAGAAAAGTTTTACTCCATTCGCAGTACTTGGATTTTTGCTTATTCTCTCGGGCAATATTACTTCCCACTCGTACTGTTGAAACATAAGTGTTCCTACAACAACTACAATTAAAATATAAAAGAAATATGTTTTTTTCATCCTTTTCTTCCTTTTCATGTTGTTCATGTTATTTTATGTGAAAGATATTTGTTCAACTTCTTCATAAACAATCTTTGTTATTTCTCTTGGAACGACTTCTTTAACAACAACACTTGTTCCGCTGTTCAATCCTGATTTTCCTTGCTCTTTTTCGATTTGAAAATAGACCGTCTCGTTGTCAATTGTCAATTTGTAGATTTCAAGATGCCATTCTGTCCATCGGTCATCTCGCTCTTCCGTTCGACTTTCTGCAAGGTCTGATTTGTGTTGATTGTACCTCACATAATTTTCAACCATACGAGCTGTCTCTTGCATATCTCCGTAATAGATACTGTTTTCATGCGTATGTATCGATTTACGGATACGTTCAAGTAGTTTCATTTTTATCCCCTCTTTTTTGCGAACTGTTGGTGCACCCTTGTAAAGGCTAGTTGAATTTGAATTTCTTCCCATGCATTATCAGGTATTTTTTCAACTAAATCCGTCCAATACCCTAAAGGCATATCCATCATGCCTAGTGGGTGGTCTTCATTTAATTCATCTGATACATCACCTTTTTCGCTATCCCATTGATAAGGAATAATGTAGAGTTGTAAATCTTCGGTCATAGCATATACACGACCTTCAATCTTTAGATGATTTCCTGTCTGTAGGTACGTTAAAAAATCATGTAACTTTTCTAGTGTATTCCGCTCTTTCATTCTTTCACTCCTTTAATATGGTCATTACTATTATATTAGATGTCTGTTATTTTAGGCGCATTTTCTCCTTTTTTATGGGAAGTTTTTCATTTCATATTGTTGAACATTTCTCTATACGTTATAATTATTTTAAAAAACATATATATTTCTAAAATTTATACATAAAAGGTGATACTTATGAACAACGCTTTCACTGATAAACTACTGAACGATTACAAGAAGAACGAAGAAAAAACGCAATCGCATCAACAGCAGTTATTCACAAAAATTCAGAATCAGAAACAACATAGAAAAAAAGATGTTTCTTCTGTTTCCTCTTCTGCTTCTTCTGTTGATTATAAAACATTATATAGACAGGTCAAAAAAGAGAAAAAGCAGGTAGAACAACAATTAGAGAATCTAAAGGAAACATCCCGCATTCATCAACAACAAGATACGCTTTCTGCGAAAAAGTTAGAGGACAAGCAAAAACAAAACTTTTCCCTTTCACAAGAAAACGCAGAACTAAAAAGAAGAATACGTCAATTGGAGCGCGAATTACATAACCAACAAACGGCTTACTCAGAGCAAGAAAAACAAATGGAGCTTCTTGCTTTTGAAAAAGAACAAACGCGTAAGCATGCTCAATTATTAAAGGAGAAATTAGATACAGCAACATCTAAGCGCCTATCCTATCGCGAGCTTCTTAAACGCGTACAAACTAAACAACGGGTATTACGTCAAAACGTGAAGCAATACAAACAAACAATTTCATCTCAAAATGACCGCATTTCGTCATTGGAAACACGTGTTACTCACCTTTCACATATCAACGTAGATGCCTTCTTGCTTCATTTCATTGAACACATGACACTTGATACGATTGACCAGTATCGACGCATACCTGATTTAATCAAACGATATGACATTGTTCAATCAGCTGTTCGTTTAACCAATACACCTACTCAGCGTAATGGACTTTCTTCTCCCTATGAAAACGTCAAAACCTCCTTGTTTAATTATCAATTTGGATTTGTGACACCTCATCCTACTGAAAGAGATACATGGCAGTTTGTAAACACCGAAAACCATGTATTTGATGTAATGAGCCATCCTAACTATCCATTACATGATGGTGTACCCGTTTCTGCAGTGGTTCGAGAAGAAGACCAAACAGCTTATGTGGGCTACGTCTACGATAACCAACAAGAATTTGAACAAGACCATCGTTTAACTGTTACAAAAAAAGGGCGTTCATCTCGTTCGGAAAAACCTATAAGATGGCAAGCAACAGAACCATTTACCGTTCTTATCGTAACCAGTAAAAATGGTATACGCTATCGTAACCGCTTAGCTGAGCACGGTATATCTGCTACATGGCTTGACCCTTACGAAAAAAATACGACGCATATTAAACGCACCGCTTCCTCTTATGACATTGTGTTGCTATTAGAAGACGCTATGCCACACAGTGAACGTCACTTAATTGACGCGTATCAGCCTGTTGACGCTCACAAAATTCAAACGATGTATTATCACAACGAAGACACGATTGTTGCACGTGTTCGATATGCTGCCATTCAAAAGGGGCTTTTGACCTTGGAAACAAAAGAAAAGAGCAAAGAGCAACCTTCTCTTGTTTGTACTCACTAAGACGAACAAAATAAAGTGGTTTCCATTATTGGTTAAGCCATTTCATCCAAATAAAAAAACGTTTAATGAAATGTTTCATTAAACGTTTTTGTTTTATCTGTCTTTCAATTATGGTACCGACTACAACATATGTAATTGGTGTCTTGATACACATCAAACCACTTGTTCAACCAAATGATAGCATCGCTTGAAATCCCGTGATGGCAACAAATCAATTTTTCCACTTGCTTCTTTAATAATCCATTGATTCGCTTTTACTTGAATGCGTCTCCCGTCCACAATAACATAAGGCGTTTCATTTCCTAGTCCTCGGTACTTGTCACGTTTTTCTTGGTATTCTTCTGGCTTCATATCTCCACTATAGTAGAACAAAGTTGGACGTCCCCATTCAATGACCATAAGGCACATACCTTCTTCTTCTCCTAGTTTAAATTGGTGAGCCAAAATAAATTCACTGTGGTCTTCATTCGCGTATTGTTTTGTAAGTTCCATGTTTCATGCACTCCTCTAGAGAATAGTAAAATTTAACTCTCTAATTATAGGGCAAATTTGAGTGATTAGCACAAAATATTCCTTTTTTATTGGAAAATAGTCGTGTTTCCATCCTCCACAAATTCATAGGTTTGTCCATTGGCTAACGTGATTTTCAGACTGTTTTTATTCTGTTGTTTACGAGCGACGCCCCACCAATCCGCCTCTTCTACAACATCCCAATCGTCCATATTTTCATAACGAGTTCCGTTATAATCATATTTTGCTTCATGATACGCATCAATAAGCCATTCCGCTTCTTGTTTTGCTATTTCTTTTTCTGAAAGCAACAACACTTTGGTATCAAAATGACTATCGCGCACCGTTTGGATATAGGTTAAGCCTTTGGATGCCAAGTTAATAATGGCTTGATAATTCATATCTTTCTCTTCAATCATAAGGTATCCAAGTTTCATAGGTTCTCCCCTCCTTTTGTGTAAGTACGTTACTAAGAAAAACTCAAATTCCTCGGCACTGTTTTCTTCTTATATGCTTAAACGCCGTGAATTTCATTCGTTTTTTTACTGTCGAAGGAATTGAGCACCTTACATTAGGGTTTCATGGTAAACTAGTAAAAACAGGAGGGATTCAATATGTTTATTTTAAAATTATTAGAGTGGGCATACAAACATAAAACCCACGTTAAAAGCATTGCTTGGTGTGTACTTATTTTAAACTCCGTTCAAATTATTTTAGGTGTGTACTTAGGAAGAACTAGATGGTTTGACTATAACTTTTGGATGTTTATCTTGGCACTTGTTTCATGGCTACACATTCAAATTCTATTTCAGGAAGAAAAACAGTGAGGTTATTTCAAATTTGAAACAACCTCACTGTTTTTTAATGCACTTGGCTTTCAAAAAGCGCATTTCGTTTGTTTAGTTTAATAACTAGCATAAGCAATCCTGCGTTTAGGATTAAAAATACAGCGCCTGCTAAGAACAACATCCAAGGACTGATTAAAAATAGTCCTGTTGATTGTGTAATCATTAACCCTACAAACGGAAGAACCAATAGCCCTCCTAATTGCTGTGCTTCTTGGAATGTTTTCATCTTAGCTGAAATCAACACGTTCAGAAGAATGTTAAATAACACAAGAAGCGGAACTAACCAAAACATCAAGATAAGCCACATACCGTTTAGCATAAAGACCATATGATAGACAGGGTATGTAATGCTATTTACTGCTACTACAGACACAAGATAAGCACTATACGTAAGCAAGATAGACGGCAAGAAAGATGCTAGTACTTTTGAAACGAACATTTCACGAATTGTAATGGGTGAATACAGTAACGTTTCAAGCGTTCCTCTCTCCTTCTCTCCTACAAAACTACTTGTCGATGTAACCATTGAGTTAATAACAGTTACCATTAAAAAGACGGACACCATTAAGTAACTTAAGAAGAAAAAGACAAATTTCTTTCCTGTGCTATCTAAATCATGAAGCGTTTTCTGCATATCTGTGTTTTTTAACATAACTGCCATTTTTTCAGCGACTTGTTCTATATCATTTGAACTTTTAAACAAGGCGCTTTCGGCATACGTACCTGAATAGGAAATAGCAATAGGAACGATTATACAAAGCATTAGCGTAACAATTAGCATAGGCATCCACGTACGTTTGCTTTTTAAGAGCTGTTTCACATCTTTGCCAACCATTGCTTTGACAATCTTTTTATTCATGCTTATCACCTCCGATTTCAAAATAAAGCGCATCTAAATGACGATTTACAATTTCACACCCATGTACCCAAGACTCACTAGTTAGTTGCTTAAGGAGCGGTGTAATATCGTTTTTGGAGGATAAATGAAACTGTAGTACATGTTCGTCCACTTTTTCATATACAAATCCATTATAAGTACCCTTAGAAGGCTCAGCTCCTGTTTCTACACGTACAATTACTTCTTTCAAATACTTTTCTTCAAGTTCACGTCTTGTTCCACTTTCGATAAGCTCTCCATTTTTAATAAACACGAATGCATCACAAATATCTTCAAGTTGATGAAGAACGTGAGAGCAAATAACAATGGTGATTTTCTCGCGCTGATTTAGTTTCTTTAAATAGCCAAGCACCATTTGAATACCTTCAGGGTCCAATCCATTTGTGGGCTCATCCAAGAAGAGGAGTTGAGGTCGATGTAAAAGAGCCTTTGCCAACGATACTCGTTTTTTCATCCCTGTTGAAAAAGACCCAATAAGTTCATCTCGATGTTCCCACATCTCAAAATCGATTAAGAGTTGTTTCGCACGTTCTTTATCATCAATGCCGTATAGCGTTGAAAAGAACATTAAATTATCCCAAGCCGTCATTTCGTGATATAGATTAGTACTTTCTGTCACGATACCTGATTGACTTCGAATATAGGCACCATCTTCTTTAGGCGTCTTCCCGAGCACCTGGATTTCTCCACTACTTTCATCAATGACACCATTTAACAAACGAATCATGGTTGTTTTACCCGAACCATTGGGTCCTAACAGTCCTGTAATTTGTCCCTTTTTAATAGAAAACGAGACGTCTTTTAAAATCGACTTTTTATTAATTTGCTTGTTCAATCCTTTTACTGAAATGATATACTCATCCATTCTTTCACCCCCCACACCATAATAGGTTCCTCGTTATCTTCCTTTTATCTCTTTTGCGTCAAAAGTCCAGTTATCTTTTGTTTTTTGAAAAGTTTGTTAAAAGAAGATATACTATAGGTACCTTGTTTAAGGAGAGAAAAAAATGAGAAAAAAAGTATATACACGGTATGAGGATATTCCTCAAACCCAACGAAATCAATTTCAGCTGATTAAGCATTTTAAAAATGACCGCCATTATGAACGTTTTACAAAATTTCAGCAGTTAAAACGCCGATTTCGTCTTTTCTATTGGTCTCCCCAAGAATCCATTTCCACGATTGGTTCAGGGAAAACTATTACTTTTTACAAAGCAAAATTACTTTAAAACGAAAGATGTGAAAACGTGTACGATACAACAAATGGAACTAAAGAACATATTTCGGTTTCTCAATTAGCAGAATTAGAAGCAGAGCATATTTTTAAACTATCTCATCATCATCTAATTGATGGCTATATTGACGGTATTGAATCTCTGAGCGATATTCAGTCAGGGCTATCTCTATTCCACGAAATAGGTATTTATAGTTCATCTTTAGGCAATATTGCGGATGCATTGACTGTTGGCATGTTAATGGATTTAATCGAAGACCAAGGTGCAAGCAGTCTCCTGATTAATCGAAAAAAACACCCAAAGAAGTGCCGTATCGAAGTTGAACAAAACGGAGCCGTCATCACACAAGAAGGAACGGAGCTTATCGATGTATTATGGGAAATATTTAAAATTACATAATGTAATTTTTTGAATTTGATATAAAAACATTTATTTTTATAAAAGACATTACAACTTAATAAAAAAGCAACCACAATATTTGTGGTTGCTTATACCTCTTTGATTTTCCAACTCTTATTTTTGTCGTCTAACATGATGGTGGTAATTCTATGACCTACAAACTTTCTAAATACTACGCATTCTCTGTCAATAAGTGATGTCCATTCATTCGTTGAATCAATGAAGTGTAAATTTGGATTTTCCAATAACATATCAATCATTTGTCCAGTACTTAACCATATTCCCATTCTAATCCAACCTTTCTCCTTGCTGAAGTGTACATATGAAAATTATAATTCATGGATATAAAATATCAAACAAAGGTTCTTTCCCAATAAGTTCTTTTATTTTTATAATAAATAAAAACCTAGTTTTAATTAAAACTAGGTTTTCGACATATTTACTTTTCATTAACATGCTTTTTCAAATTCATCTGCTAAATTGGCATTAAAAAATCTTACGCCTTCAATGAAATAGTGAACTTGATTTTTAAGCTCTTCGATAGTGTAATATAAATCTCTCTGTTTAGTCACAGCTACATCTCGAAATCCTACATACTCGTTAAATTGTTTTCTTATTTCATCATCAGACAAAACAACTTTTCTTTCGTAATCTTCTACTGGCTTGTCGTTTTCATCATTTTTAACGCCAAATGCTTGTCTAATTATAGCGACTTGCACCATTACTTTATGACTTTGTTCTTTTGTTCTTAGTTCTTGTGTACTCAAATCAATCACTTTATCCATTACTTCTTTGTTTCTCATATTGCTCTCCTCTTTCTGTATAGGGTTTGTTTTTTACTTACAATTCCTTCCTATTCTATATGAGTTTTGTTATTTTTGATAAAAAAAACAATAAAATCATTTGATGTATCTTTAACAAAAGAAAAGAACGTGCACTATAAAGATGCCGTCCTTTTTATTATTTTACCGTTTGTCTCTTTTTGAATCCGAAAGATAAAAAGTCAAGTCGCTTTTGTTTTTGTATGTATGGTATGACTTGTTGTGTCCACAGATATTTAATCCTCTTAACGCATAACGTAAATAATGCATCTAAAATTATTTTAAATCCGTAAAATACGATTACATAGATAATAAGTAATTGAATAATGAGAAGATGAATGAGTTGAAAAAGCGTAGAAATGGTCATGTCAATCAATGAGTTGAGTAACATACATTCCCTCCTTATTTTTTTATTCTTTTCCTCAGTGTACCTCTGTTTTTTTAATTTTCTAATAAATATTAGGTTTTTTATTTGGCTCTCTTTCTCTTGTTTCTTTCCATAGAAAAAAAGCCAACACGCTATTAACTACTTGGTGTTGGCTTTTTTTGATTTGGAAGGACAATTATAAATACTTGTAGCAAGCTTTGTTCCTTTTGTTACGCTGACACACATAGGCTTGAATGGATTTATATCCCCTTTTTCTTTGGCATTCCGAATCAGTACGGTTTTAACCTTACCACCACGAATGACAATGGCATAAGGGTCGTCATACGCAACTGGACCCTCCGTTGTTGCCATGGAAAGAACTTTAATATTCTTTTCCGTTTCCGTATGCTTACTTTTAGCTTGTGAAGCCGTCACATGGGACACGCACAAAAGTACGATACATCCACATACCCATTTTTTAAGATTCATGCGCTTTTTCCGCTTCTTTTGCATGTTGAATAAGAAGTAAAGCTTCTTTCTTAAGCTCTTCATCTTTTAACCATGCTACATAACGCTCTACAAGCGTGTTGTCTTGTTCCATTAAGTCTTGTACATAACGTCGACATGCACTATATAGCTTTTTGGGTTCATACCCTGCGCTTGGCTTTTCATCTTTACCCATCAAATGAAAGCTATACACATCAAGTGCTTCTCCAAAATTTTTAAGGTCTCTATCAGGCGTTTGAGCTAACCATTTTGTGGAGAACCGCTCGTTTACTTCTCTGTAAAGTTTATGTAGAGCCTGCTGATTTTCCTCAAACCCTTCTTGTTGAATTGTTTCAATGGAAATGCGATACCCTTCAGGAAAGATTTGTTTTTCGCTATTTTTTAACCCTTTAAACCGTTCTTCTTCATCCACCACAATTTGCTCGAAATCTTGGCGCGAAGCAATCGTCAACTCATTTCCATGATATGTATAAACAGTTCCTACCACATCTTCTTCTTTTAATTCACTTAATGTGGTGAGACGCACAAATTTTTCGTTGCGAAATATCCAAATCAATCTTTCTTCATCTCGGTAATCATATACCATGAAATCTGCAGGATATTGATAATAAAGCGTATGCAGCGGAAGGTCTGACTCCTCATCATAACCTGTTAATGAACCGCCACTATGCCATGTCACAGGCTTTTCATCTTCCACCATGAAAATAGGTGTATAAAAGATTTTAATTTGTTCTCCACCGATGTAATCATACATTCCCATATGTCGTTGTATTCCTCGTTTCTATTTTCTCTTTTTTCATTGTATAAGGCACAAGCAACCTTTACAAGTTTTTACACTCAATAATCACAAAAAACATATATTTTATATAAAAAAAGAAACTCAGTGAGTTCCTTTTTCCTTTTAATGAATACGTTAAATTGTTAAACGATGATGCAAGCTAGGTTTGTCACGATGAGAAACCTCTCCACCACTTTTTATACGTCCAATAGCAATGTCCCAATCGCTGATAACGCGTTCGTAACGAGTGATTTCTCGTTCTTTTTCGTCGATATCTTGTTCAATCAGTTTCATTATATGTGGATGACGTTCAGTAGTCTTAGCTTCTTTTAATTCATTTACGTGTAAACGAATTTCCTCCACCTTGGTCACAAAGAATTCTTTTTCTTTTTCTGCTTCTTCTAATGATACGATTTCGTTCATGTCATCATAGTGTCCCATATTCCTTCGCTCCTTTAGTTTTTTTCTTCTACTTTCGCTTCCGCATTACAAACAGCGCATGTCCATATATTATCTACATTTGGACCATGAGTTGTTTCGTCAGTTGATAGTTCAGATTGAAAATCACCATGCTCATTAACCTCCCACGTTTGAACAACGTGTGCAGTAGTATGAAATCGATTATGTTTTGGGTTATTTGGGCAAGTCGCTTTAAGAGTCATAGTTTTATTCTCCTTTTTCTTCGTTTTGTGTCATGTCAGGTGCAAATGGAATATCAACCATACGCAAAATATACTCAAATGCATTTGCATGTTTGTATTTTGCTGTAAGAGCTACAACCAAAGCGCTGTCAAAGGTATAGCTACTTTGACTATAAGTCTTTTTTCCGTCAATAAATGCTTCGAACATAATTGGGCAATTAGCATATTCATAATCATCTGAATCCGAAAATGGATTTTTAATCCCAACAATTGTGATATCTTCTGATACCTCATGGTACTCAATCACAGTATTGTCTTTGTAATATTGGTTTATAATAGCTTGTTTTCTGTCTCTTTTTGCATTGTCTTCTGTTAGTAACTTGTTAATACGTTTTTGCACCAATGTAGGCACCTTGTCGAAGTTTACTTGTACTGGATTTGTCATTAGAAATTCTCCTCGCTTCATCATGTTTGTTTCGTTCTTATTCATCCTTATTATATATAGTTTTCTAAGTTTTGGATAAAAAAGTTAAAAACATTAAAGCAAAACTTGAGAAATTCCGCCAGCTTCATTTTATCTACTCACGCATTCACTTGTTTCTATTATATTCATAGGATAAGTGAGCAGTAATGTTAATAACGCTCCGCTGCATCCCGTTCAGTTTCACAGATTTGGTAACCCCAATATGTCATATGTTTTTCGTTAAATAACTGTTCAAAACTCCCATCTGTTTTGGCAAGGTTTTGACATGCTTCTTTCAAGCTTCTTCCCCATCCATATCCAATGAACTGCGGGGGTGTAGGTTCATCCATTCCCATTTCATGAATACCTCTGTGCCAAAGCTCAAATCTTCTTACATACTCATACTCTTTTTCTTTAGCAAGATGGGAAAACACACCCGTACATTCTAAAAACTTATTAACTTCCCGTTCAATTCCCTTTTCTGATTCACTTCGACCAATGTGCATTACACGTCCCTTATAAAACAGCTCCGCTACATAAATAAATGTTGGTTCACCTTCAGGGTACACAACATCCCGTTTGATGACGATACCGTTTTTCTCTCCCTTTTCGAATAAAGAATAATTTTCGTAAAAAGCTTCATGTTCTTGTTGATATGAATAAGGCATATATATATTCCCTTCCTTTCGTTTAAACAGAGTCTTCATTCTATCTCCTTTTTCGTTTTCTTTCTCTAGTCCCTTTTTTACACCTAAGAAGAACATGTCGATACTAGGACAGAACTTTCTCTTTTAGTATACTAGTAGCATGACAAACACAAAGGAGAATAATAATGACGCACTTATCTTTACCCGCTCATTTAGAAGCATATCGCAAAGAAATTGAAGCAACAATGATACCTACAATAAAAGCAACCGCTACGTCTCAAAAAACGACACTATGGGATAGCAAAGTCGGGGGTATTCCTTATTTCCCTAAAGACATGCCTTATCCCAAAAATAAA
>Ga0207655_1002506_pt1 | contig 14822 bp, 13 predicted proteins | sample KBSM44metaG_FD_184398 | JGI IMG/M metagenome (GOLD analysis project Ga0207655, IMG submission 184398) | Miscanthus rhizosphere microbial communities from Kellogg Biological Station, Michigan, USA - KBS M4-4 metaG (SPAdes) (version 2) | ecosystem: Host-associated > Plants > Roots > Rhizosphere >...
AAGCACTAGCGTATTTCATATTGTGATTTTATTAATTCATATATTTTCAGGTGATTTCCCATAAATACCGCTGAAAATCACCTGAAATAAATAATTAAGCCGTACGACCAGCTTCTAATACATCAAACAGATTATCGGCAATTGATGTACCAAATTGAGCATCAATTTCACGAATACATGTTGGGCTGGTGACATTAATTTCAGTGACATAATTGCCAATTACATCTAAACCAACAAAAATCAAACCTTTTTCGCGCAAGAAAGGCCCAATTTTAGCTGCGATCAGCTTATCGTTTTCAGTGAGCGGACGCGCTTGACCTAAGCCACCTGCCGCTAAGTTACCGCGCACTTCACCATTTTGTGGAATACGAGCTAGACAGTAAGGAATAGGCTCGCCATTTACCATCAAAATACGCTTATCCCCTTCTACAATCTCAGGAATGTAACGCTGTGCCATAATTGGACGAGTACCTAGCTCTGTAAGCATTTCCAACGTTGAACCAATGTTTACACCATCTTGATATAAGCGGAAAATTCCCGTACCACCCATACCATCAAGTGGTTTCACAATGACATCACCATGTTCTTTAAGAAATTCACGAATTAAACTTTGTTGTGATGTTACAAGTGTAGGTACTTGCAACTCTGGGAATTGCGTTGCAAATAGCTTTTCATTGCAATCACGCAATGACTGAGGCTTATTAATAATCCATGAGCCTTCGCGTTCAGCTTGCTCAAGCACGTAAGTTGTATAGACAAAATTCATATCAAACGGTGGATCTTTACGCATCAACACCACATCGTAAGCCGCGATAGATTCTTTTTTCTTTTCGCCCAATTCGTAATAATGATTGTAATCTTCAAATACTTTTAATGGTGAAATTAGACCGTAAGCCTTACCTTGATCGATATATAAATCTTGTTGTAACGCATAACCCAATTCATGTCCACGACGGCTCGCCGCCCACAACATTGCCATGGTTGAATCCTTTTTAAGATTTACGGTTTCAATCGGATCCATGACGACAAGTACACGCATGCTCAAGCTCTTCATAAAATTTAAATTAGCATGAGTATAGCTGAGATTTTTCACTCGTTTTTCTTAATTTCAGTAAATCGTTATCTGTTATTCCTTTAACTAGAACTCAAGTAAATTCAGTTAAACTATGACCATAAAATATTATTTTTAAAGGCTAAAGATGAAACTTTATCGCTATTTAACTGGCCCTGATGACTCTGCTTTTTGTGCACGAGTAACTAAAGCATTGAATCACGGCTGGGAATTATATGAAGCACCCAGCATGACCTTTAATGGCACGCATGTGATTGTTGGACAAGCAATTTGTAAAACGATTGACGAGAATTATGATCCAGAAATGGATATTTTAGATGTTCTCAAAAATAATGCTTAAATTAAATATTTACTTTCATCTCTAAAAACATCTTCTTAATCCAAATTAATAACTCAAGCTAATCAATACTCCTCCTTGTTAGCTTGAGCAATCACTACATCCTTTCAAAATAAAGACTTAGAAAAGCGATCTCATAAATTTTAAAGACAATAGTTCTTTTATTCTAAACAAATAAATGATTATAATTATCATTTATACTTTTATTTTTGTTAATTGATTTTATTTTATGTTAAGAATTTCTACATCATCTCCCCAAATTAAGCGTTTGTTCCCGCTCAGCATACTCAGTTTAATGATCTTGAATATCCAAGGTGTATACGCTCAAGACTCTAGTAACTCATCCTCGAAAGTTGCAGCGACCATGCCCACCATAAAAATTGAGGCGATGAGTGAGTTAGACCCAATCAAAAGCTATATCGATTATGACAAAGCCAATGTCACACGTAATGGCTTAGATAAAAAAGATATCCCTCAAACCGTTGATACGATTGATGTTCAGAAATATAAAATTTATGGATCAAATGATTTAAGCGTTATGCTGCAAGGCACCCCTGGCGTATCAACCAGTTACGATATGCGTGGTGATGGCATCACGATTCGTGGCTTTGGTGCCGATACAGGAGATATTTACCGTGATGGTATACGTGAAAGTGGGCAAGTACGCCGTAGTACAGCCAATATTGAGCGTATTGAAATTTTAAAAGGCCCCGCTTCAGTTTTATATGGTCGTAGTGCTGGTGGCGGGGTTGTGAACATGGTGAGTAAGTTCGCCAATTTTGACTCTAAAAGTTCAGTTGGTGCTTATGCAGGTTCGTATGATAACTACGGAACAACTGCCGACATCAATCAAGTCATTAATGACAATTTAGCAGTACGTTTGACTGGAGAATATGGTGAGTCAGGCAGCTTCCGCTCTGACATTGAAAATAAAATTGAAATGTTTTCACCAAGTTTCACTTATAAAAATGATGATGGTACTCTCACTTGGACTACACAATATACTTATGACAAATTAGGCCGTGTACCCGATCGCGGGCCAACTCAAGATAACTTACCTGCGGGAACCTCGATCAAAACAGGATTTGCCCAAGACGGAGATTATGTTGATGATATTTTGCAAGTTGTGCGTACTGACGTAAATTACCAATATGCGCCTGATTGGAACTTTCACTGGGCAGCGAGTTACAGACAAGCAGAACAGAACTTTGACCACTTTTATTTTGGAACTTATTGTGGGCTAGATGGAAAAAATTTGAAAGGTGAAGCATGTACGACCAAAAAAGGCTACATCAACCAAATTTACTACTGGCAGCAAACCAGCAATAAAACAACGACGAATACATTTGATATTAAAGGTAAGTTCAAAACAGGCCAACTTGAACATCAAATCATGATGGGTACAGACTGGACCTATGAGCAACGAGAGCCACGCTTAGCAAATGAAGCTAAAAATGGTTCTATTTACGGCTACGTTAATCCATTCACAGGCGAACGTGAATATAGTCGTGGCAATGGTCCATTAGTGATGAGACAGCACAACTATAATGAAGGCACAACTTATGGCGTATTTATTCAGGATTTAATTGGTCTAAATGACCAACTTAAACTGATGATGGGTGTCCGCTACGATTACTTCGACTTTTCAACCACCAGCAAATTAACTAATGAACACCGTAATGTAAAAGATGGCAGCTTTAGCCCGAATGTTGGCTTGGTATGGCAACCGCTTCCTGAACATAGTTTTTATACGTCTTACTCTAAGAGCTTTGCACCATTTGGTGGACAAATGGGTGTTAACCAAGTTACTGGAAGCACTGATGTCACAAAAATGGATAAAGAGCCTCAATATAACGAGCAATACGAAGTTGGGGTAAAAAGCGAATGGTTAGATAGTCGTTTAAATACTCAATTTTCGGTCTTTGATATTCGTAAAAATAATATCCGCTATAAACCAAAGCCTAATGAAGAACCAGAAGTATGGGCAACGGCCGGTCAGCATCAATCACGTGGTGTTGAATTTAGTTTTATTGGCCGTGTACTTGATAATGTCTTTGTTCGCGGTGGTTATGGTTACACAGATGCTAAAGTTAAAGAAGACAAACAAAAGCCTGAACAAGAAGGCAACTATTTAGCCAACACATCAAAAAATACGGGTAATTTATTTGTTCGTTATTTACCAACTGAACAGTGGTATACCGAGGTGGGTGTAACCTATGTCGGGTCTTATTATCCAAATATTAATAATGCAGTAAAAATGGAAGGCTTTAATCGCGTCGATGCAGCAATTGGCTATAGTGCAGAACCTTGGAATGTCACACTTGCAGTAAATAACCTAACCAATAAAGAATACTGGCGCTCAGACAGCATGCCGGGCACACCACGTAATGTGTTATTGCGTTTGAATTATCAGTTTTAAATAAAATATTAAACTGGCATACCCCTATTTAGAGGTATGCCCTTTTATTTTTAGATTCCGTATTTTTCGCGATAAGCTTGCATATTTGCTAGCGCTTCTTTTCCACCTTTGGTGATGACTGAACAAGGTTAATAAGACAAGTTGGGCACGACGTTGGAGTGTATAGAAGTGTGATGAGAAGTGATTCGCATAAGAGATTTTATGTTAAAGAAAAGAACTAGGATACGAACGTTTTTATAGATATTTATAATTTAATCAATTTGATGGTCTTAGTATTTTTAGATCATTTTCAAAAATTTTATACATATCAGCTCTTGCTTGAATATCACTAGGATCTTCTATTAAGCTTTTAGCATTAGTAATCGCTGTATCTAGATTTTCTTTTAGTAAACTAAAAACTGATTTTCTAAATTTTTCGTCATTTTTAGTATAGGCTGTTAAGTAAGTAGTAAGCTTTTTTTCTGCTTCTTCAGATGTGGTATATAGTTTTGCTGTATTTACGTAATGAAGCAGATACCAGAACTCAATCGAAGGGTTATTAATTAATACATAGACTTCTTTTCCGTTATATTTCTTTAATGAAATTAAATTTTTAAATTTTGTAGATAGTATCGAAAATTTTTCCAAAGAGGTCTGAGTTCCTCTTTTTTGCATCAAAGTTTCTTTTCTAATAACATCATAGTCTACAATCCAAAAAACTTTATCATAGTCATCTAGGGCTTCACTTACAGCTTTATACTGAGCATCTAATGATTTAGTTTTTGGTATTTCTGGGGCAATTTTAACTCTTTGAGAACTTAATAGGGACTTAAAAGGCTCAACAGTTTTTATAGCAGATAAATAGTCTTGCTCACATTCACCATCCACCAAAACATAAATAGAAAAGTTTCCTTTTTTTAAGGTTGAACCTTTATTTTTTTGTCGAGCCATATTTTATAACAACCATGATTATTAAATTAAATGTTTGGAATTCCACCAAGCTTACCAGCTTTATAAGCATTATAAACAGAACTAGTTTCTCTAATTGTTTTTGTATCAAAATCAATTAATGAATAAAGACCTGTTGATGATTTTTTATGATCTTTGTCACAAAACCAAATGCTATCTTTTCTAAAAAAATCTTTATTCGATAAAAACTCACGATAATGAGTAGTAATAAGCATTTGCGAATGGTGCTGAGTTTTTATGAAAGATAGTAAAAAATGCTGGATTAAATCGGGATGTAAGGAAGACTCAAACTCATCAATAGGAATAACTTTGTCTTGAGAAGTCACAATGTCTAATAAACCACTTAATTGATAATACCGCTGAGTACCTAAAGACTCCTCTTCATATTTAAGTTTAAAATCGCCTGTCTCAAGGGTATGAGTAAAGAAAAGATCCTTTTGATTAACTAACTGTTTTGTTAGAATTTTTGCCACATCATCATCTTCACTTTTTAATTTTTCTATTAATTCGAGTTGCTCTTTTGAGAGCTTTGCTTTTTCTAAAGTTAAATCACTAACACAAAAGTCTGCTTCTTTCATGAATTTAATAACTTGATCTTTATTGATTTTATTACTATCTATACGATCAGATATATACTTTTTTAAATCAGTTCTAGGATCAACTGGTTGCATTAATGTATGTTCAACCCATTCATTAACAACATCAAATATTTTATTTTCAATATTAAGGCTAGAGAAAGTTCCTAAAACTGTTGAGTTCCATAATGTACTGTTAATTAAGGTGTTTTTATCATCACTTTTCATTTGAGCACGCGGTTTTATATCAATATTGCTGATTTTTTTCAGAGGATCTGATGTTCTATGGAAAATTAAACCTTTTCCAGGATCTGTTGAATATAATGCCTCTTCAACAATATATGTTTTATTAACCGCTAGTTCATAGTTGTAAATAATATTATCAGAAGCAATAAAAGAAATTTTAAATATGGAAGGTTCTTCTATAGTTTGATGATCGAATTTGAAAGGTTCAATAAGAGGGATAGAATCATCTTTATCATCTGATCTTGCTCTCATTAAAAAATCTAGAGCCCTAATTCCATCCATAATAGTTGATTTACCAGAGCCATTAGCTCCATAGATAATATTTAACTTTAAAAGACGTAAAGGCGACTTTTTGGGATGTTTTAATTTTGGTTCAAACACGAAATATTGTTCTAAATCTTTAGAATTAGTTGCTTCGAATGAGATCGTTTGTTCGTCTTTGACAGAGCGAAAGTTTTTTATAGAAAATTCAATAATCATTTAAAAATTACCAGTGATTGGTATATTAAGACTAATTATTGACTAAAAAAAACTAAAGTAAATGTTTTTTTACTTTTTTTTGTACAAAAGACTATAAAACAACAAATAACTTAACGTTTTCTAAAATCAACATAATACAATTCATGTAAAATTATTTAAATTTTATAATAATTATCAGCAATTTATCACAAAAAACTCTAGAGTTTAGCGCACTGGAATAGTTTTTTATAATTTTTCACACCCCACGACTATCATTTAACCAACACTTTACCAATGCCTTAGATCAACTCAATAATTTGATTAAATTATAAAAAAAGGAAGCCACAGCTTCCTTTTTTCATACCTAACTCTTAGATACCGTATTTTTCGCGATAAGCTTGCATATTTGCTAGTGCTTCTTTTTCGCCTTTCGCATCTAAATAATCCATTAAATCTTTCATGGTAATCAGTGCGTGCACAGGGATTTCTAATTCTTTTTGAACTTCTTGAATTGCAGAAAGCTCACCTTGACCACGTTCTTGACGATCTAGTGCTACCAAAACACCCGCAATGGTCGCGCCTGCATTTTTCAAAATCGTTACAACTTCACGAATTGCTGTACCTGCGGTAATTACGTCATCAATAATCCAGACTTTTTTACCTTCAACCGCAGCACCAACTAAAACACCGCCTTCACCATGATCTTTCGCTTCTTTACGGTTAAAGCCCCATGGCACACTTTTGTTATGTACTTGGGACAAAGCAACAGCAGTCGCTGCTACAAACGGAATGCCTTTGTAAGCTGGCCCAAAAATAACATCAACATTTTGGCATTGTGTTAATTTATCGGCATAGCCTTGTGCTAAAAGAGATAAAGCTTCACCATCGTTGAGTAGGCCTGCATTAAAAAAATAAGGACTCACGCGTCCAGATTTTAAAGTAAACTCACCAAATTTAAGCACACCGCGTGATAATGCGAGTTCGATAAATGCTTGCGGGTTAAATGACACAGGCGTTGTCATGAGGTGCTCCAAATTCACAATTGAGGTTAAATTTTCGCATGATACCAAAGGATCAGTATCCAAGTGATGTAAAAATTCTTCGAGTCGTTTCCATTAACGTAAATGGCTTGCGTTCTTCGGTGACGAAAGGCTTACTTGAATGGTTAGAACAATCAGATGCCGATGTCGTATGCATGCAGGAAAGCCGCATTACCCATGAACAATGGACTGAAAAATTTAGACCCGAAGGATGGCATACCCATCTATTTCCAGCAGAGCGTGCAGGTTACGCAGGAACTGCCATATATAGCCGCCTACCCTTTGTCTCTGTTAAAGATGGTTTAGGGTTTGAACTGGCTGACAGTCAAGGCCGCTTTATTTCTGCTGAATTCGATTTAGGTTTGTCACATCCGGTACATATTGCATCATTATACTTACCTTCAGGCTCAAGTGGTGAAGAAGCGCAAGCACGTAAAGATTTATTTTTAGGTGAATACTCGAAAATATTGAAGCAATGGCGTGATGAAAATAAGTCAGTCATCATTTGTGGTGACTACAACATCGTTCATAAACGCATTGATATTAAAAACTGGTCAGGTAACCAAAAATCATCTGGCTGTTTACCGCATGAACGTGCTTGGCTTGACCATATTTACGATGAACTTGGCTATGTCGATACCTTCCGTGTAGTTCGAGCAGAAGCAGAACTTTATTCATGGTGGTCAAATCGCGGTCAAGCTCGTGCAAAAAATGTAGGGTGGCGTATTGACTATCAAGCCTGCTCACCAGACTGGAAAGCACGCACAACCAATGCATGGGTCTTTAAAGATCAATGGTTTAGCGACCATGCACCCGTTATTATCGACTATAAAATTCAAGAATAAGTGAACAGTTGTTCACTTGCATTGTCGTTTTAGCTTACAGCATATGTCGTTTTTGAGTATTTTTCTTACACAGCTTTAACGGCATTATAGCTGCACGGCACAGGGAAGCAGTCAGGATGACGCAAAAGGATAGGACGCCGTAGGAAGATAAAATAAACTTATGATAAGTTTATTTGCAAGGATGTGACATTGGACGTTGAAATGAGACCCGCATGATCAGGATGATTAAATGCGGGTTTTCTCTTTTTCAGTCTCTTATTTTTTGCGCTAAGTTCTTTTAGTTTTAACTTCTTCTTATTAAGCTCATTATCGCCTTGTCTTATGACAATAACATGACATTTCTCTTTCGATTAATCATAATTTTTCATTTGTTTTAAAAGTATCTGTATAAAGTAGTGCTCAAATGCTTTTTGGGTTAGGCTGTGTGCTCTCTCTTTTTGACATGGTCCGATAAAATGTTAAAAATTTATGGAATCAAAAACTGTAATTCAATGAAAAAAGCATTTGATGCCTTGCAAGCTAAAGAGCTTAACTATGATTTTCATGATTATAAAAAACAAGGGATTGATGCAGATACCCTAAAAATTTGGTTAAAAGAAATTGGGCAAGAGACGGTTCTAAACAAAAAAGCAACCACTTGGCGTAAGCTATCAGAAGAAGAACAAACGCGTGCGTTAAGTAGCGAAGACAATCTTATTGAAGCACTTATTGCTCAACCAAGTTTAATTAAAAGACCAGTTTTACAAACTTCCCAAGGTTTTATCGTCGGTTTTGATGAAGCAACCTATCAAAATATCCAAGCATAAAAAAACGAGCCATTTGGCTCGTTTTTTTTTAAACTTTTAGTTAGCGCGAATCCATGTTTGGTTACGACCAAGTGCAGAAACGCCAATATATCCACGTAATTTAAGCTTTTTACCGCCATCTGTTAACTCACCTTTCAATTTGTAAGTTTTGCCAGATTTAGGATCTAAAATCGTACCGTTTTCATAACTGTTGCCACCTACATTTTTTAAATTATGTACAATGGTGACACCTTTAAGTGGTTTGTTTTTGTACGGACCTTCACATTTTGTACAAGCGTTTTCTTCGCCCGGTGTCAAAATGTTTTGAATGGTTGCAGTTAAGGTTCCATCCTTCTGTTCCGTAAATTTAACTACGGCTTTTGGCTTATTAGTCTGATCATCAATTGTTTTCCATACCGTTCCATTGAGTGAATCAGCCGCATTGGCAAATGCAGCCATACCAATGAGTCCTAAAGCTAAAGCAATCTTTTTCATTTTTGTAATATCCTTGGGTCTTTCAAGATTTTTAGTATTCAGAAGTCGCAAAGATATTGCAATTTTTGAATGTGACTGTTTCGTGTAACCTTGTAATCTTGCAAAATAAAATTTACACGAAAACAAGAAACTAGCATAAAAATGGATGCTATATGAATATATCAAATGTTTGGAAATATTACTTTACAGAAACTTTTCTTAAAACAACAATTCGCAAGCCAAGTCAGCTAAATTTGCCAGCTACTGCCTTACGTCCCGTTTTAGATCAGATGTGTCGTGCTTTTCCACGACAAAAAAATGTTTCTGTGCGCCCGATTCGGCTGGCAGGCATTAAAGGTGAAGAAATCAAACCTCAAGATCATGCTACTCAACTGATTTTTCACATTCACGGCGGTGCTTTTTTTCTTGGCAGTGTAAAAACACACCATGCTTTTATGACGGATTTGGCTGCTCGCACCCAAATGCAAGTTATTCATGTGGACTATCCACTTGCACCTGAACACCCATACCCTGAGGCAACTGAAGCTCTATATGACATCTATCAATCTTTGGTGGTGCAAGGCGTGCAGCCTAAAGATATTATTTTATCGGGTGATTCGTGCGGAGCGAATTTGGCACTAGCACTTTGTTTACGCTTAAAAGAACAACCTGAGCTCATGCCAAGTGGCCTGATTTTATTGTCTCCATTTTTGGATTTAACACTCACGAGCGAGTCTCTTAGATTTAACAAAAAACATGATGCCTTATTATCTATTGAAGCCCTGCAAACAGGAACTCAGTACTATATAGGCAATCAGATTGCTGCTGATGACCCACGTGTTTCGCCTATTTTCGATGACTTGCATGGCCTACCGCCGACTTTGGTTCAAGTAGGTTCTAAAGAAATATTATTAGACGATGCCAAGCGCTTTAGAGAAAAAGCCGAAGATGCAGGTGTTAAAGTTCAATTCAAACTTTATACAGGCATGTGGCATAACTTCCAGATGTTTAATGCATGGTTTGATGAGGCTAAACAAGCATTGGCAGATATTGCTGAATTTGCTCATGAACTCGATAAAACTTAATTTATCTATAAATGATGTGAACAGTGAATAAAACTTTTCACATCATTTTCTTTATAAAAAGTCATCATATATAAAATGAAAATCATGTTATGTTTAAAATATAAATTATTTAAACAATCCAATTTTAGGATGGTCTAACAAAGAGGCATCTATATTTAGGAGCCCTTACATATTATGAAAAATCGTTTAATCACTCATCCCATACATAAAACAAAACAGGTGATAATCGATTTCATCCACAATAATCACATCATCAACTGGACGCCATTACAAAAAAGCGCCCTGATGCTTACACTTGCCTCTGCAATGAATTTCAGTTGGATTTTATGGAAAGGCTATATTTTAATTACACCAAGTGTTTGGCAATGGGCACATTTACCCTTAGTTGAATCTCAAATCTGGCTCAATTTATTGACCTTATTTTTATTGGGTCTTTTGATTATTCCCTGTTATCGCTACAAAAATGATGAATGGGCTCAAAAAGTAATTCCATTTATTAGCGTGCAATTTTTTACACTCATGCTATGCCACGATGGATATTTAATTGGCAGTATTAGCCCCGCCACCATGGTGGGTTATGTCGGTACCATTGGTGTAGGACTCGTGTTATTCGACCGAAAAATTGTTTATAGCGCTCTCGTACCTGCGACCATTATTTTAACGGTATGTACTTATTTAAGTATGAAAGGTACTTTACCTTATGCACCGTTATTTAATCTTATTGCTATGCAACGTGCTCAAACTAACCCCTTTTGGTTAGGAAGCATGGCATTTTTTATTATGCCCATTTTATTGGCTTGTTTTATTTTATTTGAAATATTACTCACCCAATGGCGTCAGCGCGAAACTTATATTCAACGCCTAAGCCAACTCGACCCATTAACCAATGTATTAAACAGACGTAGTTTAAATACGCATTTAGAGTCACTACACCAACAGCAATTTGATTATGCTGTGGTACTTCTTGATATTGATCACTTTAAAAAAATTAATGATATTTACGGGCATCATCAAGGCGATCAGGTTTTAATTGAAATTGCTCAATGCCTGTCAAACAACGTGCGTAGTGAAGATATTATTGGTCGATTTGGTGGCGAGGAGTTTATTTTATTGCTCCCCCATACCGATATTATTCAAGCAGAAAAAATTGCTGAGCGCTGCCGCCATGCTTTAGAAGAACTGCCAGTTTTTAGCACTCAAAATAATCCCATTCATCTTAGCGCGAGTTTTGGAATAAGTTGTTCAGCATTTGCACAAGACCCTTATCTTGTTATTCGGCAGGCAGACCAAGCGCTTTATGCCGTAAAAGCCTCAGGACGTAATCAGGTACGTACATTTCATCAGACTGAGGCTGTTAATACGCTATGATTCTTTTAGTTTTGCCAAACTCGCGAGTTGCTGTAAAAGTTCTTGCTGGCTAAAGGCACCCGTTAAACGCAATGCACGAATTTCTTTTTGCTCTGGGCTTAAGAATAAATAGGTCGGTGGTCCTAAAATGTTCCATTGTTTCAGTAGAGCCTCATGCGACTGATCATAATGGCTCAAATCAAGCTTAATTAAATAATATGGCGCAAGAGCAGATTGAACCTCGGGTGCTTTTAAAATACGGTGTTCAATCGGTTGACAGGCAACACACCAGTCTGCATAAACATCAACTACAATAGCCCGATCAGCTGGAGCAGCCGCTAAAATCTTTTGGAAGTCTGCCGCACTAGCCGCAACATGCCACTCAGCCATATGGTCAGAACTTTGCAAATTTCGATTATGAATATGTTGATATTGGTTATAGGCTACAAAAGGTGTAACGATTAACAATAAAATCGCATAGAGCCATTGTAGCTGCCCTTTTTTCCAGAAAAACTGATAAACAGCATAAGCTATAAAAGCGAGTCCTAATACTAGACTAAGTACTTGCATACCCCAATCAGGCAATAAAGGACGAATAAAGTAAAGGCTTAAACCCAACATCAGGAAAGCAAAAATCACTTTAATCTGATGCATCCAGTCGCCAGCTTTAGGTAAAAATTTTGCACCTAATATGCTCGCGAGCAATAAGGGAATTCCCATTCCAAAACCTAGGCAGAATAAAAGCAAAGCCCCTTGCCATTGGTTTTGTGTTTGAGAAATAAATAATAAAGTTCCAGCGAGTGGTGCAGTCATACAAGGACCCACCAAGAGCGCAGAAACCACACCCATGACGCCAGCACCAATCAAAGTGCCGCCTTGTTGCATGGACTGAATGCGATCAAGTCGGTTTAACCACGTTTGCGGCAAACGAAGCTCAAACAAGCCAAATAGATTCAGCGCAAATACAATAAACAGCAAACTAAAAGCAATTAAAGTAGCAGGCTGTTGTAGCCAGCGTTGGAAATTTAAGCCTGCTGAAGAAGCAATTAAACCTAAACCTGCATAAACCAATGCCATGCTACACACAAAGGTAAGTGCAATGACCCAAGCTTTTAAGCCTTTATGCTCTCGAATAATCAACGAAGTTAAAATAGGAAGCATCGGTAAAGAACATGGCGTAAATGCGAGCAGCATGCCTAAACCTAAAAATAATAAAATCCCATACCAAAGAGAGTGTTCAATTAACTTCGCTGACCAGATCTGATCTTGTGCAATTTGTGGTGTAGTTGTATCAACAGTCGTTTGTGTACTCTGCTCTTTTTCTAAAGATTCTGAATCTGACGAGACATCTGGTTGCGTATTTGCTAAATCTAGTAATCGTTTTGGTGCCGTTCCTGCTTGGTTTTGCACACCGACCAAACCATCTGCATCGGTTTGAAACTCAATTGTTTGAGGTGGGTAACAAATACGGTCTTTGGCGCAGCCCTGCCAAGTCACACTATAGTGTTCTGAAGGCTTTGTCTTAATTTTAAAATTAACTTGATGATAATAAACCTGACTTTGCCCATAATTTTCATCAAATTGAGCAATAGCTTTAGGTAACTTTAAAGCTAAAGGTTGAGTACCTTGTTGTACGGTAAATTTATGCTGATATAGATAGTAATTTGGCTGAATCTGCCAAAATAAACTCGCAGTATGCGGCTCAGAAGATTCAACCGAAAATGAAAAAGCTTGTTCGGGTGACAGTAACTTATCTTGCGCAGAAACCAACTGGCTAAATACACAAACTATAACTGCTAGAAAATAAAGAATTCCCTGATGTATAAGCTTTTTCATTAACATAAATTTAAATTGCTTTGATTAGAACAAGAATGCCACGCCTAAGCCACCGTTATAGCTCTTGTCTTGACCGTTCAAATCGACTCCTATGCTTGCATCGAGCTGAGTACGATTATTGACTGCATAAACTAAACCTGTACCTAGACCATATTCATAGTCTTGGCTTTCAGCTTTACGGTAAATAAACTCAGAATATCCTGAAAGTTTACCTGCGATTTTATAATCAATCGTTGGGATTGCTGTTACAGCCCAATCACTATTTTGCACTTCATAACGCATGGTAATTGAAGTACCCACTAAATCACTATATTCGTAAGCTACCGCAGAGGTAAGGCTATAAATGTCGTCATGTGCCGTAAATTCATCATTTCCGGTTGCAATGACGGCCTCAGCCAACACCGCCATAGACAATCTGTCATCTTTTAAATCAATCGCTTTTTTTAAACCGATGCTTACGTCACCAAAGCCCGAAGTATCATTTTTTTTGCCAGCACGTTTAGTTTGAGTCCACGCTGGACCCTGCCATCCTAACTGTAATTCTAAGTCACGACCTAAACCTGTACGGAACAACATATCTTGATTTAAGGTTACGGTCTTTTCTTTAACACCATCAACAGTTGCTTCAGTATAAGTTACGCTTGGTAAACCTTGCTCCCAAGCCAAATTGCCTACAGGGGTAATACCCGTCCCCATTCCTGCCCCTGGGCGGTCAAACGAGAACTCAGCTGCAAAAGTACTTCCAGCAGCAACAGTAGATAAAGCAAAAGTTAAGACTTGTACTATTTTCATTTTAATATCCAATTAAGTAGTTAATTCTTTTGACATCTTTGCCCCGTGACGGCGCAATAATTCTAATGTTTCGCGCTCTTCTTCAAGTGATTCTGACCAATCTATTTCATCAAATTCACAATCAAAGAACAACTGACTAATCGAAGATAAAATAGTGAGTCCTTCTTCATCACGTGAGTTTGGATCAACTTTTTCATCGAGTAAACGTTGAACAGCTGGCGCACATGCCGAGCTTGCAGCATCCCATAACGGACCGTAAAACTCTTCTGCATCCCAAAGATGTACATTGGCTTTGGCCTGAATCAAAGCTTCAAGAATATCGAGGTAAACTTGTAATGCTTGTTGCTTTTCTTCTTTTGATAATGGTGTACCTGCTTCATAAGCTTCCGATACATTTTCCCACCATTTAAAAATTCCGTCACAGATAATTGATATAGGTGGCCCCTGTTCCGGATCAATAAAGTTCGGATCAAGTCCTTCAGCAAGTAATTTTTGCACTTGCGCGAGTTCTAATTCTTCTATGGCTTTAATTAAAGCTTGCTGCTGGGTGGTTAACATGACC
>Ga0207655_1002510_pt1 | contig 14790 bp, 16 predicted proteins | sample KBSM44metaG_FD_184398 | JGI IMG/M metagenome (GOLD analysis project Ga0207655, IMG submission 184398) | Miscanthus rhizosphere microbial communities from Kellogg Biological Station, Michigan, USA - KBS M4-4 metaG (SPAdes) (version 2) | ecosystem: Host-associated > Plants > Roots > Rhizosphere >...
AGATCGCCGCTGCTATCGCCCTGAAAGACCTGGCCAAGCTGCCAGTGCCTAAGGAAGTGTGCGAAGCCTACGGTGTCGAAGGCCTGGAGTTCGGTCGTGAGTACATCATTCCGAAGCCGCTGGACGCTCGTCTGATCAGCGCCGTATCCGATGCGGTGGCACGTGCTGCAATCGAGTCGGGTGTCGCAACGCTCCCGTACCCAACGCACTATCCGCTCTCGTCTGTCTCTGAGGTTTTCGGCGGCAATTAAGCCCCGCCATTCGAGTTGATCCAATAAAAGCGCCTGCGCTATCGCAGACGCTTTATGCCATGCAGACGGATAAGTGCTTAACAGCGTGTATGAGGTCGACAGTTAACATAAGCGTTGACGCGTGTGTGGCATCGCGTGTCCAACCTCGGAGCTACCGCGCCCTCTTCATCCGCTGCTCAATCAGGGCTTACTACCTGAAGGCATAGAATGACCGCTTCACGCCCTGAGGAGGTCAGTCACCCTAAATCGAGGGTTTTGAGAAGCGTCTGCCGCTTCGCTCGGGCCTGCGCAGCGTGTTTACAGGCGAACGTCTGGGACTCTTGGTAAACTAGGACATCCTTTTTCTTGAGGCGGAGCTGGACGGTATAGCTGACCGTTCCATCGGCCTTTTCCCTTGCTCTGATCGTTGCCATGGTTTTCGGTGGTACAAGCGTGGCTAGCGGTGGTACGCCGTACCACTGCCACACCAAAAACGCCTCAAAAACCCGAAAAATGGCACAAGTATGCGTAGACCAGAATGGCCCTAGAATTAGCTTCAAACCAACAAACCACGCGCCCTGAGCCGTCACGCCGCTTCAGCGTTGCACCCATGATGGACTGGACAGACCGCCACTGCCGGTTCTTCCTGCGCCTGCTCTCCAAGCAAACCCTGCTCTACACCGAAATGGTCACCACCGGCGCCCTGTTGCACAACGACGCCCAGCGTTTCCTGCGTCACGATGCCTCCGAGCACCCGCTGGCCCTTCAACTGGGCGGCAGTGTGCCGGCCGACCTGGCCGCTTGTGCGCGCCTGGCCGAAGACGCTGGCTACGACGAGGTCAACCTGAACGTCGGCTGCCCGAGCGACCGGGTGCAGAACAACATGATCGGCGCCTGCCTGATGGCTCACCCGGCGCTGGTGGCCGACTGCGTGAAAGCCATGCGTGATGCGGTGTCGACCCCGGTGACGGTGAAGCACCGCATTGGCATCAATGGCCGCGACAGCTACGCCGAGCTGTGCGACTTCGTCGGCCAGGTGCGCGAGGCCGGCTGCCGGAGCTTCACCGTGCATGCGCGTATCGCCATTCTGGAGGGGCTGTCGCCGAAGGAAAACCGCGAAATTCCACCCCTGCGCTATGACGTGGCCGCGCAGTTGAAGGCGGACTTCCCGGACCTGGAGATCGTGCTCAACGGCGGGATCAAGACCCTGGACGAATGCCAGAAGCACCTTGAAACCTTCGATGGCGTAATGCTGGGGCGTGAGGCGTATCACAACCCTTATCTGCTGGCCGAAGTGGACCAGCAGCTGTTTGCCAGCGATGCGCCGGTGGTCAGCCGTAGCGAGGCGTTGGCGCAGTTGCGGCCTTATATCGTGGCGCACATGGAAAGCGGTGGCGCGATGCACCACGTTACCCGGCATATTCTGGGGCTGGCCCAAGGGTTCAAAGGCGCGCGGCGTTTCCGCCAACTACTGTCGGCGGACATCCACAAGGCGGCAGAGCCGCTGGCGGTATTTGATCAGGCGATGGAGTTGTTGCAAGGGCGGTGACCCCAAGGGCGAGGGAACCTCAGGCTTGCTTGCGACTCGAAACTTCACCCTTCGTACAGCCCTTCGCGGGCAAGCCCGCTCCCGCAGCTGGCCCGCAGGGCTCCGAGGCCCTTGAGCGGCTGTCGGGGCTCGGGTAATGTCGAGTAAATGCACAGGACAGAGCACGCCCATGACCTCCAAGCTGGAACAACTCAAGCAGTTCACCACCGTGGTCGCCGACACCGGGGACCTGGACGCCATCACCCGCCTGAAGCCGGTCGATGCCACCACCAACCCGTCCTTGCTGCTCAAGGCCGCTGCCATCCCAGGCTACGCCGACCTGCTCAAGCAAGTGAAGGCCGACGCCAAGGGTGATGTCGACCTGGCCTGCGACAAGTTTGCCGTGGCCGTGGGCTCAGGCATTCTCAAGGTCATCCCAGGGCGTATCTCCACCGAGGTTGATGCACGCCTGTCGTTCGATGAGCCGGCCCTGCTGAACAAGGCGCGCCAGTTGATCGCCCTGTACGAGGCGGCCGGTGTGCCAAAAGACCGAGTGCTGATCAAGCTGGCCTCCACCTGGGAAGGCATTCGCGCCGCCGAGAAGCTGGAGAAGGAAGGCATCCAGACCAACCTCACCCTGCTGTTCTCCTTCGCCCAGGCCCAGGCCTGCGCCGATGCCGGGGTGTTTCTGATTTCGCCGTTCGTGGGCCGTATCTACGACTGGTACAAGAAAAGCACCGGCAAGGATTACGTCGGCGCCGAGGACCCGGGCGTGCAGTCGGTCACGCGTATCTACAACTACTACAAGGCCAATGGCTACAACACCGTGGTCATGGGCGCCAGCTTCCGTAATATCGGCCAGATCGAGCAACTGGCCGGCTGCGACCGCCTGACCATCAGCCCGGAACTGCTGCAGCAGCTTAGCGATGACCAGGGCGAACTGCCGCAGGTGCTGAAGCCAGGCAATGCCGGTGAAGCCAAGCAGCCGTTGAACGAAAGCCAGTTCCGCTGGGCAATGAATGAAGATGCCATGGGCACCGAGAAGCTGGCCGAGGGTATTCGCCAGTTTGCGCGGGACCAGGAGAAGCTGGAGAAGTTGATGGCTGAAAAGGCCTGATACAGTTCTGGTTTGCCCGACGGGCGGGAAGTGTTCAGCATTTTCCGCCCGTTTTGTTTTGCCTGGCCTTAGTTGTGTATAGCCACCCGAGCTGTCGATGACCTCCTCTACCTCCTTGCCCCTCGTACTCGCCGGCCCGGTACTGCGCCGCCTGGAACCGCAGCGCCTGGCCATTTGGCTGGTCGCTACCCAACCGCTGCAACCCGAATTCATCTGCCCGACCAGCGAAGCCCAGGTCGATTGCCAAGTGGTCGTGGCCGGCCAGCATGCATTCATTCATCTGCTGGACATCCACTTCGCCCGCCCCTTGCCCTGCAACCAACTGCTGGACTACGACCTGATCATCAACGGCCAGGGCATCGCGGGCTGGGCACCGCACCTGCTCTACCCCGGCACCCAGCGCCCAAACCTGGTACTGCGCGAGCGCCTCGACCACTTGCTGCACGGTTCCTGCCGCAAGCCGCATCACCCCGCGGCCGACGGCCTGCTTTGCGCCGACCGCCTGCTACAGGGCTGCGCAAGGCCCGAAGACCGCCCCGCCGTGCTGCTGATGAGCGGCGACCAGGTGTATGCCGACGATGTCGCCGGCCCCATGCTGCGCGCCATCCATAGCCTGATCACGCGCCTGGGCCTGTTCGAAGAGCAGCTGGAGGGCGCGGTGGTGGCCGACAGCCAGGCGCTTTACCAGCACCCGGCCAGCTACTACCACCGCGCCGACCTGCTACCGGCGCAAGCACTGAACGACACCCTGCGCGAACGCTTTTTTGGCGGCAAGCGCAAGCCGATCTTCTCGTCCAGCAACGCCGACAACCATCTGGTGACCTTCGCCGAAGTCATGGCCATGTACCTGCTGGTATGGTCGCCAGTACCCTGGCAGCTGGTGAACATGGGCATGCCCAGCGGGCTCAGCGACGAGCATCAAGCCCGTTACCAACAGGAGCTGCCGCTGGTCCAGGGATTTGCCGACAACCTCGGCCAGGTGGCGCGGGTGATGGCCCACCTGCCCTGCCTGATGATCTTTGACGACCATGACATCACCGACGACTGGAACCTCTCGGCGCAATGGGAAGAAACCGCCTACGGCCACCCGTTCTCGCGAAGAATCATCGGCAATGCCCTGCTCGGCTACCTGCTCTGCCAGGCCTGGGGTAACAACCCGGACGGGTGCAACCCGCTGATCGAGCAATGCCAGGCATTGACCCGCCAGAACCAGGATGAGCTGATCGGCGAGCTGCTGCGCTTTCAGGGCTGGCAGTACAGCCTGCCCACAGCGCCACCGCTGCTGGTACTGGACACCCGCACCCGTCGCTGGCGTAGCGAGAGCAACCTGGCAAAGCCATCCGGCCTGCTCGATTGGGAGGCGCTGAGCGAACTGCAGCAAGCGCTGCTTGACCACCCGTCAGCAATCATCGTGTCGCCTGCGCCAATTTTCGGTGTAAAGCTGATAGAAACGGTGCAGAAGGTGTTCAGCTGGCTGGGCTACCCGCTGCTGGTGGATGCCGAAAACTGGATGGCCCACCGCGGTGCGGCGCAGGTCATCCTGAACATCTTCCGCCACTCGCGCACACCGGGGCACTACGTGGTGCTGTCTGGAGATGTGCATTACTCGTTCGTCTATGAAGTACTGATCCGCCATCGCCAGCGCAGCCCGCATTTGTGGCAGGTGACCAGCAGCGGGATCAAGAACGAGTTCCCCCGGCGCTTGCTGGATGTGCTCGATCGGCTCAACCGCTGGCTGTATGCGCCACGCTCGCCGCTCAACTGGTTTACCAAGCGTCGCGAGATGGAAGTGGTGCCGCGTACGCCCAGCCACAGCAAGGCTGGGGAGCGGTTATGGAACGGCGCAGGGTTGGGGCAAGTGTTCTTCGATGAACAGGGGCGGCCTGCGCGGGTGTTTCAGCTGGATGCAGGCGGGGGTAAGGCGACCGAGTTTGTCGGCCGAGAGTAGTCCAGAGAAGGCCCTAAAGCCTGTACCGGCCCTTTTGTGCGTATACCCGCTAAAGGGCTAGGACAGGCTACAGATCAGCTGCGCTCCAGCGCATTGACCAGGTCATGGAAGGCTTCACGGTTGGAGTCGTTCAGGCCCATGAGAATCTTGTGCGCCTCCAGCACCTTGGAACGCACCACATCTTCGTTCTGGTCCTGCGACGGCAGGTCAGTCAGGCATTCGGGGCACGGTATCGGTCGATCGACGATGTTGAACACCTGATCGAAGCCCATTGACTGCAGCAGCCGGGAAATGTCCGGGTTGGTGGTGACCACGGTCGGCAGCAGGCCCACTTTTTGCCGCGACAGAATCGACAGCTTGGCCAGCAGGCCCAGGGTGGTGCTGTCGATACTTTCGGTTTCGGTCAGGTCGATGACAATCGCCGAGAAGTTCAGCGCGGTGAAAATCTTCTCGATCGTCGCATCCAGCGCCGAACACAGGGTCAGGCGCACTTCACCGACGAATTTCAGTACGAAGGTACCGCTCTGCTCGGCGAACTGGATTCTACCGGTACTCATTGAAGGTTCCTGCTCAACACCAATAGGGCGATATCATCCGGCATCTCCCCAAGCGTAGCCAATCCAAATCGTTGACGCAGCCCATCCAGGCTGCCACCTGCTGCCTTGACGATTTCCGGCAAGGCGGCTTCTTTATCTTTGAGCGTATCACCCGGCAAAAGGTCCAGAATGCCATCGGACATCAGGCTGAGGCTGAACTGCGGGGGCAGCTCCACGACCAAGTCCTGGTAGGTGGCCTCATCGAACAGCCCCACCGGCAGGCCACGGCCTTCCAGGTAGCGAGTGTGCTCGGGGGTATGCAGCACGGGCAGCGGCAAGTGGCCGCCGACGGCGTAGGTCAACAGACCAGACTCTTCGTCGATAACCCCACCGACCATGGTTACGTGCTTGCCCAGCTTGCTATTGATCAGGCCGCGGTTGATGTGACTGAGCACTTCCGACGGCTTGAACTCGCGCATCTTGCTGCGCCTGAGCTCGAACATGAGCCGCGTGGTCATGAATTTCAAAAGCACCGTGACAAAGGCCGACGACGCGCCATGCCCGGAAACATCGGCGAGGTAGAAGGCGATGCGCCGCTCGTCCACGCGGAAGTAGTCGACAAAATCACCCGACAGGTACAGCGACGGAATGATTTGGTGCTCGAACGCAAATTCACCGGCCACCCAAGGGCTTTCCGGCAACATGTTCATCTGCACCTGGCGACCGGCGGTCTGGTCTTCCTGCAGCAGGTGCAGGCTGGCCTCCAGTTCGCGGTTGGCCGCTTCGAGCTTGTCGCGGTAGCGCTGGTTTTCCAGCACCAGGCGCGAGCGGTCGAGGGCACGGCGTACCGAATGCTCAAGCACGGCCAAGTCTTCCAGCGGCTTGATCAGGTAGTCGGCGGCGCCCAGGCGCAACGCTTCCACCGCATCGCTCATGACGCCGGCACCGGACACCACGATCACCGGCAACTGCGGCGCCCGCTCGCTGACCTGGCGGATCAGTTCGAGGCCGCCCATCTGCGGCATGCGCAGATCGCAGATCACGAGGTCGGGCTGGTGTTCTTCGAAGACCTGAAGCCCCTGCTGGCCATTACCGGCCTGGAGGACGCTGAAGCCACTGTCTTCAAGGTAGGCGGCGAGGCTCGCACGGACCACGTCGTCGTCATCGATGATCAGCAGCGTTGCACTGGTTTTCTGCATGTGGGCGAACGGCGCCGATTTGGGTTGGTGCAGCGGTGTCGGCAAGGCAGACGGCCAGCTACGGGAATTCTTTATAGTCACACTCTACTTGAGTTGTAGGACAAGAACACTTGCCCGGCAACTGTCAGAGGTACCTTGTAAGGCGCAGACGGTACTCCCATCCGCCAGGGGTTTCAAGCATGCAAGGGTCGACCTTGTCGCTCTTTACAGGGCAAATCACCGGGAGTTATAAGAAAGTCGACCAGCGCAACCCGATGGGAAGGATGCAGCATGCCCCACACGCCCTCCAGCCACAGCGAGAAACGCGACTTCATTCGCATGCGTATCGATACCGAAGTCAGCCTTGTGCACGAAGGCCTGGTAATTGCGGCGGTGTGCCTGGACCTGTCCAGCGGCGGCATGCAGGTACAGGCGCCGCAGCGCTTTGCGGTGGGGGATCGGATCGAGGTACGGATCGACTCCGACCACCCGGCGCTCAAGGGGCTGCATGCCAGCACCGAAGTGGTATGGATTGCCGACCAGCCGGGCGGGCAACAAAAGTTCGGGTTGCGGATTCTGGCCATGCATTGAACCTGGAGCCGCACAGCGGCCCCAAGCTCACCGATTAGAAGTCGTCTTCGACCTCGCCATCCTTGACCTTGAACTCGCGGTTCTGCAGGTAAGCATTGCGAATGAAGATGTACTTGTCACCCTGAATCAGCTTCTCGGCCGAGAGCAGGCTGGCGCGGGTGTCGATCACGTCCAGGGCGAAGATCGAGTTGCGCGTCGGCACGTGGTCGATGTAGCGGTAGGGTTCGGTGTAGGTGTCCGGGTACTTGGCCACACCGTCACGCACGGTGCTTGGGCCCAGCAGCGGAATGACCACGTACGGGCCGCTTGGCACGCCCCAGTAGCCCAGTGTCTGGCCGAAGTCTTCGTCGCTGCGCTGCAGGCCCATCTTGGTACCCACATCGAAGAAGCCACCCAGGCCAAAGGTGGTGTTGACGATCAACCGCGCAGTATCCACGCCCGCCGCGTGGGGCTTGAGCTGCAGCAGGTTGTTGGCCAGGTTGGTCACGTCGCCCAGGTTGCGGAAGATGTTGTGAATGCCATCTTCAAGAAACTGCGGGGTGACAGCCTGGTAGCCCTTGGCCAATGGCTTGAGGGCATAAGTGTCGACCGTATCGTTGAAGCGAAAGATCGGGCGGTTGACCGCTTCCCAGGGATCTTCCTCGGTGGCGGCCTGGGTAGCTGCCACGGGCGCCAGCAGCATGCTGGCGCAGACACAGGCCTGGGTGACTCGTTCGATCACACTGGCACCGATCCTACGCATAGATGTTTCTCCATCGAATTTCTCGGCCGCAAGCGCGACAGGCGCGCTGCTATCAAGGCGGCAGTATAGAGGCTTGCGGGCTGATAAACAGCTTTACACATTTTTGCTCAATATTTTGTGAACAACTGTTGCGCAATGACCGATGTCACAGTGCGGTAACAATCAGCGCATAGCCTGCGGACTATTTGGGGGAAGTTGCCATGGACGCTGCACCCGCCTTCACTGCTGTGCTGTTCGGCTTGCGCGGCTGCCTGGTGCAGGCCACCAATGGCGCACCCTCGCCCGCCCCCGGCGCTCTGGCCACCCTCGCCAGCCTGCGCCAGCGCCAGGTGCCCTGCATCTGGCTGGATGACCTCAACAGCACGCAAAGCAAGCGCCTGGCCCATGTGTTGCCCGCCTGGCTGCCAGGGCATTCGGTCAACGGCGTGCGCTGGCCGGCGCCAAACGCCTGCTGGCAGGCGCTGATGACCCTGGACAGCGAACGCCTGGACGGCTGCGTGCTGGTGAGTGGTGACCCGCGCTTGCTGCAGTCAGGCTTGAACGCGGGGCTATGGACGGTTGGCCTGGCAGCCTGCAGCCCGTTCTGTGACCGAGGCTCCGAGCAATGGCAAGGCATGACCCCAAAGGAACAGGACCAGGCCCGCGGCAAGGCCACGCTGGAGCTGTTCAGCCTGGGCGTGCATTCGGTTATCGACCACCTGGAAGCGCTGGACACCTGCCTGCAGGACATCGCCCAGCGCCGGCGCAAGGGTGAAAAACCCTGATACAGCACCTTTGACGCGGATCATGCAAATCGGCGACAGGTGGATTACGCTGAAGACAGGCCAGAACCTTTGCCGCTTCGCTGAGGTCCATGGCTTGCCAAGCCCTTGATGGAGAAATGCCAATGCCTGCCCGCGAATTGCAAGAGCGCCTGAACAGCTTGCGCGAGCAACTGGACCGCAACGTACCGCTTTCGGAAGACGAACTGGCCGCGTTGCACGAAGAAGCGCGCCAGATCGAGGCGCAACTGAAACTCGAAGAAGCCACGCCCGACAATAACCTGGTGGACGGGGTGAACCTGGCGATCGAGCGCTTCGAGGCCGACCACCCTGACCTCACCGCTACCTTGCGCAGCATCGCCAACTCACTGCACAGCATGGGTATCTGAAGTAGCGGGGCCGCAAAGCGGCCCCCGCATTCCTTGAACTTACTGCCGAACCAAACGTTTGTTATCCGGTTTGATTACCCCGGTACTGCGGTACGGGTTGATGTCCAGCCCACCGCGGCGCACATAGCGCGCATACACCGTCAAATGCTCTGGCTGCAGCAGGTTCTTCAAGTCCAGGTAAATTCGCTCCACGCATTGTTCGTGGAAGTCGGCATGCTGGCGGAAGCTGACCAGGTAAGTCAGTAGGCTGGCGTGGTCCAGCGCCCTGCCCTTGTACTCGACCACCACGCTGCCCCAGTCCGGCTGGCCAGTGACCGGGCAATTGGACTTGAGCAGGTGGCTGTGCAGGGTTTCTTCCACCACCTGCGCCGTGTTGCAGCGCAGCAGCTCTGGCTGCGGCTGCTCGTAGTTGCTGATGGCCACGTCCAACGCATCGATGCACTGCCCCGGCAACGCTACCACCCCCTGGGCTTCAACTTCGGCCAAGGTGCGCACCTTCACGCCCACAGGCTTGCCGGCAGCGGCGGACAGGTCTTTCTCCAGGCATGCCTGCAACTCGCCCAGCGAGGCGAACACTGTCTGGTTCAGTGAGTTGAGGTACAGCTTGAACGACTTGGACTCGATGATGTTCGGCGAATCGGCCGGGATGGCGAACTCGCCGATCGCCACCACAGGCTTGCCCGAAGGCAGCAGCCAGCTCAGCTCGAAACAGTTCCAGTAATCCACGCCCTGCCAGGGCAAGGTCTGTGCAGTGACGCCCAGCTCGGCCCACTTGGCAGTACGCGGGATCGGGAACAGCTGCTCCGGGGAGTAGGTGGCGATATATTCGCTGGATTTGCCCAGCGGGGAGTGTTCGGCAGCGGGATGCATGGAAACTGACCTACAGGTTCGAAATTGCCCTTAGTCTACCGGTTTTGCACCCCGCCTTGCAGGGCCAGTCACTCGATGGTCAATGCCCCGACCATGCCGGCCTGGTAATGCCCCGGCACGTTGCAGGCAAACTCGATGGGTGCCGACTTACGGAAGGTCCAGGTCAGCTCGGCACGCTGGCCGGGCATTACCAGCACGGTGTTGCCACCACCGTGGCCCATCATTTGCCCGTGGTTCGCCATCTGACCGTGGTCCATGCCTTCGTGGTTCATGGCCTCGGTGAACATCTTGCCTTGCATGGCGACCATTTCCTTCTGGTGTTCGGCATGCATGGCCTTGTCGCCCAGGTTGAACTCGTGTGGCAGCTTGCCCTCGTTGACCAGCACGAAACGCACGGTCTCGCCGGCTTTTACCTGCAGGCTCTTAGGCTCGAAAGCAATGTCCTTGAGCACCACGTTGACCGTGCGGGTGGCCTTGGCCGCTGCAGCCGGCTCGCCAAAGGCGAAGGTTTGCGCCTCGCCGGCAAAGGTCGGCAGGCTGGCCAGGGCAAGGGTGGCGGCAATGAACAGGCGCTTCATGATGACTCCGGGAATACACAACGAGAGAGTGCCACCTTAGTCAGGGGCGACTGGCAGCTACCTGACGGGAAGATTACAACTTTGTCAGCTTGGGCGAGCCGGCGCATCGTCACGTATCATTTCAGCCACCGCATCGCCCGCTCCCACAGGGTAGGCACAAACCTTCAGATTATGGACAGTGCATGAAACTGCTGATCGTCGAAGACCAGGCCCGCACCGGCCAGTACCTGAGCCAGGGCCTGAGCGAGGCCGGCTTTGCCACCGAGTTGGCCACCGATGGCGAGACCGGGCAGTTCCTCGCCCTGACCGGCGACCACGACCTGCTGATCCTCGACGTGATGCTGCCCGGGCGCGACGGCTGGCAAATCCTTCAGGCCGTGCGCCAGGCTGGCCTGGATACACCCGTGCTGTTCCTGACCGCCCGCGACGCCGTCGAGGACCGCGTGCATGGCTTGGAGCTGGGCGCCGATGATTACCTGGTCAAGCCGTTCGCCTTTTCCGAACTGCTGGCCCGGGTACGCAGCCTGCTGCGCCGGGGCGCCAGCCCAAGCCAGGACACCACCCTGAGCCTGGCCGACCTGCGCCTGGACCTGATCCGCCGCCGCGCCGAACGCGCAGGCACCCGTATCGACCTGACCGCCAAGGAGTTCTGCCTGCTCGAACTGCTGCTGCGCCGCCAGGGTGAGGTGTTGCCAAAATCGCTGATCGCCTCGCAGGTGTGGGACATGAACTTCGACAGCGATACCAATGTGATCGAAGTGGCAATCCGCCGCCTGCGCCTGAAAATCGACGACCCGCACCCCAACAAGCTGATCCACACAGTGCGCGGCATGGGCTACGTACTCGAAGAACGCACTGAATGATGCGCCGGGTATCCCTGGGCAGCCGGCTGGCGCTGCTGTTCGCCGCCTGCACCGCCACCGTATCGCTGGGCGCCGGCCTGCTCTTCAGCCGGGCCAGCGAGCAGCACTTCGTCGAACTCGACCAACAACTGCTGGACTCGCGCCTGTCGCTGTTCCGTACACAACTGGCCGGCGTCAGCACGCCGGATGAGCTGCAGGCGCGCCTGCCCGCGCTGCGCGACGAATTGAGCCACCAGGCCGACCTGGCCCTGCGCATCAGCGGCAGCGACGGCGCCACCTGGTTCGAAAGCCGCAGCGGGCTACCGCAGGCACCGCTGCCCGCCGGGCTGGCCACCTTGCACGCGCAAGGCACCGACTACCGCAGCCTGGCTGTACACCTGGCGCAGGGCGCCGCGCAGTCGCCGCAACTGACCCTGTACCTCGACATCACCCACCACCAGCATTTTCTGCAGGGCATGCAGCGGCTGATCTGGCTGACTGTCGGCCTATCGGCGCTGGCCACTGCGCTGCTCGGCGCCTGGGCCGCCCGCAGCGGCCTGCGCCCACTGCGGCAGATGGGCCAAGTGGCCGCCAGCGTGTCAGCCCGTTCGCTCACCACCCGCCTGCCGCTGGCGCAGATGCCCGAAGAGCTGGCCGAGTTGGCCGGCAGCATGAACGCGATGCTGCAGCGCCTGGACGATGCCTTCCAACGCCTGTCAGCGTTTTCAGCTGACATCGCCCACGAACTGCGTACACCGCTTTCCAACCTGCTGACCCACACCCAGGTCACCCTCACCCGCCCACGTAGCCTCGAGGAATACCGCGAAGCGCTGCATGGCAACCTGGAAGAGCTGCAATGGATGGCGCAGATGATCAACGACATGCTGTTCCTGGCCAAGGCCGACCACGGCCTGCTGGTACCGGGGCAAGCGCCTTTGGTGCTGCATGACGAAGTGGATGCACTGCTGGAGTACTACGCGCCACTGGCCGAGGACAGCGGCGTACGGATGCTGCGCGAAGGCGAGGCGATGCTGCAGGGCGACCGGCATATGCTGCGCCGGGCGCTGTCCAACCTGCTGGACAATGCCTTGCGCTTTACCCCGGCGGGAGGGCAGATAAAGGTGACGCTGGAACCGGGAGCGAAAATCAGTGTGGCCAATACCGGGCAGGCTATCGAGCCGACTGCGTTACCGCGACTGTTCGACCGCTTCTACCGAGTGGACCCGGCGCGGCGGGAAGGCAGCAGTGAGCATGCGGGGTTGGGCTTGGCGATTACCCGGTCGATCGTGCAGGCCCATGGCGGGTGCATTCGGGCAGAGTGCGGGGATGGGTGGACGCGGTTTGTGATCGAGTTCACTGAAGGCCGGTGAAATTGGGGCTGCTTTGCAGCCCCATAATTTCAGGCAAGCATCAAACCGCCAGACCGATCGCCGGCTGCACCTGCGACGCCCGGTAAGCCGGGTAAATGGTCGCCAGGAAGCTCATCACCAGGCCAGCCGTGCAAATCATGGCCACATCACCCCATTGCAATTGCGACGGCAAGCTGCTGACGAAGTACACATCCGAGGTAAAGATGTGCTGCCCGCTCACCCGCTCCAGCCAACCAACGATTTGACTGACATTGAACGCCGCAATCACGCCCAGCACGCCGCCGATCAGCGTCCCGACAACACCAATCAGGCTGCCCTGAACCATGAACGTGCCCATGATCTGCGCTGGCGTGGCGCCCAAGGTACGCAGGATGGCAATGTCCGGCCCCTTGTCGTTCACCACCATCACCAGGGTGGCGATGATATTGAACGCCGCCACCGCGATGATCATCATCAGCAGCAGGCCGATCATGGTCTTCTCCATTTTCATGGCGCTGAACAGGCTGCCCTGGGTGTGCGACCAGTCATCGGCGCGGTAGGCGTCGCCGAGCCCTGCAGCAATTGCCTTGGACACCTGCGGCGCGGCATACAGGTCATGCAGCTTCAGGCGCACGCCCTGCACCTGGCCCGGCGCCCAGCGTTGCATCTCGGCAGCATCAGCCACATGGATATAGGCTTGCGAGCCATCCAGCTCGGCGCCCACCTTGAAGATCCCGACCACGGTCAGGCGCTGCATGCGCGGGGTAATGCCACCCGGCTCCTTGCTGATTTCCGGCACGATCAAGGTCAGTTTGTCGCCAGTGTTCAGACGAAAACGCCGCGCCGTCAGCTCGCCGATGACCACACCGAACTCACCTGGCTGCAGGTCTTGCAAGCGGCCCTGCACGATGTGCTGGCCAACGATCGAGACCTTGCCCTCCTCGGCCGGGTCGATACCACCCACCTGAATCGGCTGCATCGCACCTTTGTACGACAGCATGCCTTCCATCTCGGTAATCGGCGCCACCGCCATCACCGCCGGGTTCTGCATGGCAGCGTCGGCCACCTTGTGCCAATCGTCCAATGGCTGCACGCCGAGGATGGCGGCATGCGGCACCAACCCGAGAATGCGCGAGCTCATTTCGCGCTGAAAGCCGTTCATCACCGACAGCACCACGATCATCGCCAGCACGCCCAGCGACAGGCCGATCATCGACGTCATCGAGATGAACGAGATGAAGTGGTTGCGACGCTTGGCTCGGGTGTAGCGCGCGCCGATAAAAATGGGCAAGGGTCTGAACATGTACGAAATCACCCAATGAAAACAGGAAAACGGGGCGGCACCAGCCACCCCGAGCAGTCGATCAGATCGCCACCAGATGGCCGTCGTCGAGCTTCAATACACGGTCCATCTGCCGCGCCAGGTTGAGGTCATGGGTAACCACCAGGAATGCCGTGCGCGAGGCGCTGGACAGCTCCTGCATCAGTTCCTGAATGCCCTGAGCGGTATGGTGGTCGAGGTTGCCGGTCGGCTCGTCGAGCATCACCAGGCCAGGGCGGTTGACCAGCGCTCGGGCAATCGCCACGCGCTGGCGCTCGCCACCGGACAGCTCGGCCGGTTTGTGGTTCAAACGGTGGCCCAGGCCTACGCGCTTGAGCAGCGCCTCGGCACGCTCACGGGCCTCGGGGATGGGCGTGCGGCCGATCAGCAGCGGCATGCACACGTTCTCGATGGCGGTGAACTCTGGCAGCAGGTGGTGAAACTGATAGACAAAGCCCAACTCACGGTTACGCAGCAGGCCACGGGCACGCTCGCCTAGCGCGGACAGCTCTTCGCCCGCCAGCCACACGCTGCCTTGGGTCGGCCGGTCGAGGCCACCCAGCAGGTTGAGCAAGGTGCTCTTGCCAGAGCCCGAGCTGCCGACGATGGCGATACGCTCACCGGCGTGCAGCTCCAGGTTGAGGCCGGACAGCACCTGCACCGACTCCGGGCCCTCGTCGTAGGACTTGCCCAGGTTGCGGCAACTCAGAACGGCTTTATCACTCATGCGCGACTCACTCATAACGTAGCGCCTCTGCAGGCTGGGTGCGGGCCGCACGCCAGGCCGGGTACAGGGTGGCGAAGAAACTC
>Ga0207655_1002511_pt1 | contig 14789 bp, 10 predicted proteins | sample KBSM44metaG_FD_184398 | JGI IMG/M metagenome (GOLD analysis project Ga0207655, IMG submission 184398) | Miscanthus rhizosphere microbial communities from Kellogg Biological Station, Michigan, USA - KBS M4-4 metaG (SPAdes) (version 2) | ecosystem: Host-associated > Plants > Roots > Rhizosphere >...
CATTTGCTTGCCGCACCGTGTAAACTGTGTTTTCTTGGCCGGAATTAGAATATACCATGTAGAGAATTTTAATGCAAGTGTTTTTTCTAATTTCTTTTATTACTTAACACTAAACTATAGTTGGACTCATTTGATAACGAATATACTCATAAACGTTAATCTTTTAACTACCATATTAAAAAAAGACCCTCTCGTTATGAGAAGGTCTTCACACAACAAATCCAACTATGCTTCTAACCTAATACTTCTTGAATATATAACTGTCTTTGTTGCATCAGATTGATGATCGATCCTTCTACAGATACCATTGGCCGAGTAGGATGATCTCGATCTGAGAAAATAATTTCCCCAATCTGGTTATTACTCAGCTTCACCCGTATTCCGTTATGAATTTGAGTGGAGCGTTGCACAAACATATTCACAATAGAAGGTTCCAGTTTACCAAACGCCTCACTTTGAATTTGTTCCAGAACCAGATATGGAGATTGAGCCTTACGATAAATCTTCTCTAGGGTCATTGCATGGAAAATATCTGCGATAGCTACGATTTTGGCATAGATATGAATCTGTGTCCCGGTAAGTTGCAAGGGATAACCCGATCCATCCACTTTTTCGTGATGCTGCAGTGCTGCAAGTCTTGCACCTTCATTGATGGCCTTAGCCTGTTTAAGAATCTGATAGCCATACTTGGTGTGTTGCCTGATCTCCTCTTGCTCCTCTGCTGTCAGAGATGAAGGTTTATGGAGAATCTGCGGATCAACCTTGTTATTACCGATATCATGGAACAATCCAGCAAAGGCAACCTGCATCCAGTCCTTGGAGGGGAGATCGATCCACTGAGCCAGTTGATAGGATGTGATTGCGCTTAGCACAGCATGGTGATATACATAATCATGCTCTTTCATATTGCGTGGACTGAAGGTGAGCACATTATATTGTTTGAGATGTATGAACAAAGCCTCTAGCTGTGTCCGTAACTCATAAACGGGCAATTCAGCAGCTAATGAGGAGAGAAACGCGTTTTTAGTCAACGTAACCATTTTCTCGTATTCATCCTGAAGTGTAATAACTGGGGCTGAAACTATTGTACTTGTCCGTTCCCCATTCTTCTCTGCGACGGCTGTTCCTAATGCTCCGCTGGGTCCAGTTACTCCTTTTGAACCTCCACTGCTAGTTCCTGTCCTCTCTTGTTCGATGTCCACCTGATGAATCAAAAACGCCCTGAGGACTTCCATATCTTTAGGTAAAATAATTTTACCCTTTTGAAGCAACACATTGCCACGTGACGTCTGCACATCACTTCCCAATTTTAGTCCTGGTTTGACTTCTGACAGGGTAATTAATCCCATACCGATTCCCCTCACTCATCGTTCTTCTTAAGATGATGACAATACAAGACCATAGTCCCGGTTTCTCATGTTATTTCCCATTATATTACTCAGAAAACAGGCTGTACATCCTAGATTTTGAAGCTTCCATTATTTCCTCTGTACATATCAAAAAGGGCCCCCATAAAGGGAGCCCTTCGTATCCTGTTTCAAGTTTCTTAACGATTCAATAAAACAAGATACCTATGTTATTCTTCCGAACCTGAATCATCATCTTGAACATCAGCTTCTGCTTCAGACGCCATGCCTTCTTCCAGATTTAACTCTGTATCAGAGGACGCCCCAGATTCTGTTGCTTCATCGTTATCTTCATCTGGTTCTTCTTCATTTTTATCAATTCGGCTTACGGTAGCTACAGCGTCTTCCTCACGAATATGGATTAGCTTCACACCCTGAGTATAGCGACCCATGGTTGAGATGCCATCCATGCTCATCCGAATTAATGTACCACTGGATGTGATAATCATCAGATCCTCTTCTGTTTTAACCATTTTGAGGCTGACAACAGCACCGTTCTTCTCGGTAACATTGATCGTCTTGATTCCTTTACCACCACGAGTTTGCATCCGGTAATCACTAACTGGGGTCCGTTTACCGTACCCTTTGGCTGTGACAATCAAAACATCCAGATCAGCATCTACGACGTCCATACCGATAACGGCGTCTTGATCGTCAAGCGTGATACCCTTAACCCCGGTAGCACTACGTCCCATAGAACGTACATTACCCTCCGAGAAACGAATAGACATTCCATGAGCTGTACCCATGATAATCTCTTGTTGCCCATCCGTCAGCTTCACATCAATCAGGCTGTCATCATCACGCAAGGAGATCCCGATAAGTCCGCCTTTGCGAATGTTCGTGTAATCTTCAAGCGGCGTTTTCTTCACTACACCCTGACGTGTTGCAAAGAATAGATACTTATCGCTCTCGAATTCCTGTACTGGAATAACCGCATTGACAGACTCCCCTTGCTCAATCTGAATCAGGTTGATAATTGGTGTCCCACGCGCTGTACGTCCAAGCTCTGGAATCTCATAAGCTTTCAGGCGATATACTTTACCTTTATCCGTGAAGAACATCAGGTAGTTGTGAGAGTTGGTAACGAAAAGATGCTCGACAAAGTCGGTATCCTTTGTATCCATCCCTACAACACCGCGTCCTCCGCGTTTTTGGCTACGGTAGGTAGATACAGGCAGACGTTTAACGTAACCTGTGTGGGTAATCGTGATGATTACTTCTTCACGTGGAATCAGATCCTCATCCAGAATACTTTCTTCTCCAACCGTGATCTCGGTACGGCGATCGTCACCAAAACGCTCACGAATTTCCTGAAGCTCTGTACTGATAATCTCAAGTACAAGATGTTCATTAGCCAAAATTTCGCGATACTCGCGGATTTTGACCATCAATTCGTTGTACTCGTTCTCGATCCGTTCACGTTCCAAACCTGTCAGACGTTGCAAACGCATATCCAGAATAGCTTGCGCCTGGTCATGGCTGAGTGAGAAACGCTCAATCAAACCTTCTCTAGCGGCATCTGTATTGCTTGATGAACGAATCAACGTAATGATCTCGTCGATGTGATCCAATGCAATACGCAAACCTTCCAGAATGTGAGCACGAGCTTCCGCTTTTCTCAATTCGAATTGTGTACGGCGACGAATAACCTCAATCTGGTGCTGCAAATAGTGATACAACACTTCACGCAGATTCAGAATCTTTGGTTCTTTATTGACGATCGCAAGCATGTTAATACCGAATGTGGACTGCATCGAAGTGTGCTTGTACAAATTGTTCAACACAACACCAGGATTGACGTCCCTGCGAAGCTCAATCACAACCCGCATACCATTACGGTCAGATTCATCACGCAGATCGGTAATGCCATCGATCTTTTTGTCACGTACCAGTTCAGCAATTTTCTCTACGAGTCTTGCTTTGTTCACCTGGTACGGAAGCTCAGTAACGACGATACGGGCTTTGTTATTGTTCTCTTCGATATTGGTTCTGGCACGCATCGTTACCGATCCGCGTCCAGTCTGGTAAGCCTGACGAATACCTGAACGTCCCAGAATATAACCAGATGTAGGGAAGTCGGGACCTTGGATATAATCCATCAGTTCCATGGATGTAATGTCTGGATTTTTAATCATGGCCTGTACGCCGTCAATAACCTCTCCCAGATTATGAGGAGGAATATTGGTAGCCATACCTACGGCGATCCCGCCAACTCCATTGACAAGCAAGTTAGGAAAACGAGCAGGGAGAACAATAGGTTCATTTTCTTCGCCATCATAGTTTGGTTGGAAGTCAATGGTGTCCTTATTGATATCTCTGAGCATTTCCATTGCAATCTTGGACAAACGTGCCTCGGTATAACGCATCGCTGCAGCCATATCACCATCGACTGATCCGAAGTTACCGTGTCCATCTACATGCATGTAACGCAGGGAGAAGTCCTGTGCCATCCGTACCATCGTCTCGTAAACGGCAGAGTCACCGTGCGGGTGATACTTACCGATAACTTCGCCGACGATTCTGGCTGATTTTTTATGTGGTTTATCAGGTGTCATGCCAAGCTCCGACATTGCATACAGAATGCGCCGGTGAACCGGCTTCAATCCATCACGCACATCTGGCAGGGCACGGCTCACAATGATGCTCATCGCATAATCCATAAACGATTCACGCATCTCGACGCCAATATCCCGATCTTTAATCTGCGAGTTCATTTCTTCCGCCATGCTGGACCTCCTTCTTGTCCTTCAACAAACGTTCCAAATCAATCATTTCCAGAAAATTAATATATGTGAAAAGCCTAACAAGGCTAAAACCGCGCAAGAACGCTACTCTTTATTATATTACTTTCACAAAAGTTACACAATTAAACGTCCGCTGGGCAATAGCCTTTCTTCCAGGAACTTGAGCGTGTCTGGGGGTTCGCCCTGCCTTCCTCTGCAATTGCACATACAATGCTAGAAAAGCGGCATATGTACTGTCCAATCAAGGCTAGAGCCGTTCCCACGTGGCAATCAAACTGCAATTTTATCGGCTGACAGCACAAAACGCCATATTCCTCTATTATACCACTGAAATCATCTCTTGTCCTTTGATTTTCTGCATAATGTCCCTCAGCACAACGGATCAAAACAAGAAAGGACTGATGCACATGAGTATCCAGCGTGTCTCCAGCAAATGGACTAAAACAGCAATTTTGCAACGCAGTCGTCATGTCAATGAATATATACCGGTGACCCGAAAATATAGCTCGCAAACACTAGAACGAATGACCGAGTTATTCCCAGCCAATTTTATTAAACCCGACAGGGGAACTTACGGTAATGGTGTGATGCGGGTAAGGACAGTTCACACCACAATCACAGTCCCTCGTTCTGCAGACTCAACTGCCGAATCCATAAGTGATGAAGCATCTGACGAATCCACCTCACCTGAATCAGTAGAATCAGAGCCTATTCCTCCGACTATGTCCGATATTACGACCTATCATCTGCAACATGGAACTGAAGAGCGAGTCTTTCATTCGCTCACAGAACTTGAGAACGCATTGAACGAACGTATTCAGAAACGTGACTATATCATTCAACAGGGTATTCCACTAATGACACATGAGGGATTACCTTTTGACCTGCGTGTGTTAACCCAGAAGAGCCCACAGCATAGCTGGGAAACAACAGGTATTCTCGGACGGGTTGCTGCACCAGGCAAAATCATTACCAATATCCATGGAGGCGGCCGTCTGGCCACCTTTGAAGAACTTGTACTCCCACAACTCAAAAGGGAAGGATATCAAAAGCTTGAGCATGAATTGCACCGCCTCGGTATCCATACTGCTGTCCAATTGCAAAGCTCTTTTCCCAGACTCAAAGAGATTGGAATTGATATCGCTTTGGATGATCATGGGCGTCCCTGGATTCTGGAGGTCAACACACTGCCTGGCATCTATGCCTTTGGTCTGCTTCCCGATAAAGAGGCTTACCGCAAAATCAAACGTTATGCCATTGCTTACGGACGCTTACCCTCCAAAAAAGGCAAAGCGAAAAAAACAACCTCGAAGGCTTCCAAAGCGCAGGCTTCCGCAATCAAACGACGGACTGCCAGGTAAATAAGCGCATTATCACTCATAATATAAAAAAAGGCGCCCTCACAGGCGCCTCTTCGCAACTCGTTAAATATCGAGGTTTTTCACGTATTTTGCATTCTCCTGGATGAAGTCACGACGAGGTTCGACGTTATCTCCCTCAAGGTGTCAAACATGGCATCCGCGAGCATCGCATCACTGATCGATACTTGCAACATTGTCCGGCTTTCCGGGTCCATCGTGGTTTCCCACAGCTGTCCGGCATTCATCTCGCCTAGACCTTTGTACCGCTGGACGTTGAACTTGACGTTCTCACCCAAGGAAGCAATAATCTCGTCACGCTCTTTCTCGGAGCCTGCATAACGAATGACTTTGTTACGCTCAATCTTGAACAGTGGTGGCTGTGCAATATATACATAACCGGCCTCAATGATTTTGCGCATATACCGATACAAGAATGTCAGCAACAGTGTACGGATATGGGCACCATCGACATCGGCATCGGTCATCAGAATGATTTTGTGATAACGTGCTTTGGAGATGTCAAAATCGTCGCCGATCCCTGTCCCCATCGCTGTAATAATCGCACGAATCTCGGCATTACCGAGGATACGGTCAAGGCGTGCCTTTTCCACGTTCAGGATCTTACCACGAAGCGGCAAAATAGCCTGGAAGTGACGGTCACGACCCTGTTTGGCTGAACCGCCGGCAGAGTCACCCTCGACGATGTACAATTCACTGATGGACGCATCTTTGGATGAACAGTCCGCCAGCTTACCCGGCAGGGAGCTGACTTCAAGCGCGCCTTTACGGCGTGTCAGTTCACGAGCTTTACGAGCCGCTTCACGGGCACGCGCAGCCTGCAATCCTTTTTCCAAAATACGACGGGATACGGAAGGATTCTCTTCCAAGAACTCCTGCAACTTCTCTGCAAACAAAGACTCCACAATACCACGTACTTCACTGTTTCCGAGCTTTGTTTTTGTTTGTCCTTCGAATTGCGGTTCCGGAATTTTGACCGAAATAATGGCCGTCAGACCTTCACGCACATCGTCACCAGACAGATTGCCGGTACTATCCTTGATTACACCAGCCTTACGGGCATAGTCATTAATAATCCGGGTGAGTGCACTCTTAAAGCCTGACTCGTGCGTTCCGCCCTCATGGGTGTTGATGTTATTCGCAAAAGAATAAATATTCTCGGTGTAATTGTCATTGTATTGCAGTGCAACCTCCACCTGAATGTTATCCCGTGAACCTTCAACATAGATCGGATTCTCATGCAACACTTCACGCTTTTGATTCAAGAAGGATACATACTCAATGATCCCGCCTTCGTACATGAAGGAGTTAGTTACACCTGTACGCTCATCTGTCAGAGTCAGACCGATTCCTTTGTTCAGGAACGCCAGCTCACGGACACGTGTAAGCAATGTTTCGTAATCATATACCAAAGTTTCTGTAAAAATCTCCGGATCGGGATGGAACGTCACAGTTGTTCCCGTCTCGTCGGTTGTGCCGATCACTTTGAGATCATATTGCGGAGCACCGCGGCGGTATTCCTGTTGATGGATATGACCATCCCGTTTTACAGTGACGACTACTTTTTCAGAAAGTGCGTTAACAACGGATACACCTACACCGTGCAAACCACCGGATACCTTGTACCCGCCTCCACCGAATTTACCCCCTGCATGAAGAACAGTCATAACGACTTCCAGAGCTGGACGTTTCATTTTGGCATGTTCGCCAACTGGAATACCCCGTCCATTATCCACAACGGTTACACTGTTGTCTTCATGGATGTTGATCTCGATATGATCACAGTAACCCGCCAGCGCTTCATCGATACTGTTGTCCACTACTTCCCAGACCAGATGATGCAGACCTTTGGCACTGGTGGAACCGATGTACATCCCCGGACGTTTACGTACGGCTTCCAGTCCTTCAAGGACCTGAATTTCATTCGCATCATATGACGGTTGATTCATAGACATGCCTTTCACCTACTTCTATAGATTCAATATCTTGAATATGCGTTAACTTAAGAATATTAGCAGACAAAGAAATTCTCTCTTGAATATCCGCTATAAATCAGGAAAATGGTGCGCACGCTTCTTGAGCGTTGCGGAGGAAATCGGTGAGTAATACACAATGTTTTTCGTCACCACGATAGACTTTGCTTCCTCTTCGCCGATATGTTCGACCGTTTTTTCCTGTTCGGCATGTGTAACATACTGCTTGGATATTTTTGAGGATTTCTCGATCGATATATCAAAAATAGCAACCAACTCAGAAGAACGGATGATTTTTTCACCGCCCAGATGAATGTACATAAGCCCTCACCCCTTAGCGTTCCACCTGTCCGGCATGAACGTGATAGATACTAGCGTCTTTAAGCTTGTCAACGTTCAGGCTCTCGATTCCCGTAGCGGTAATAAAAGTCTGTACCTTGCTTTGGAATGTTTCGATCAGCTGGGTCTGACGAAAAGGATCAAGTTCGGATAATACGTCATCCAGCAACAGAACCGGATATTCCCCGATCTCTTCATGAATCAGTTCAATCTCCGCAAGCTTAAGAGACAACGCTGTTGTGCGTTGCTGCCCCTGAGAGCCATACGTTTGTACTTCCCGTTCGTTAATGAAAAAGGACAGGTCATCCCGATGTGGCCCACTCAGCGTTGTGCCCCGGCGAATCTCCTGCTCTTTCATTTGTGATAATTTTATCATAAATTGCTCCATTAAGACAGCTTCATCTTCCTCAGCGGCTTCGCTGAAGGAGGGAAGGTAGGCCAGACGCAGAACTTCTCCACCTCCAGTAATCCCCTGATGGATCGTTTCTGCCCACTTTTGAAGTTTCTTTATGAATTGTTTCCTTTTTTTGACGATTTTAACACCGTGCTCTGCAAGCTGTTCGTTCCAGATCTCCAGCATCGCTTGAGCTGAATCCCCTTTTCCCCACAGTTGCTTGAGTAGATTATTCCGTTGCATCAGCACTTTCTGATACTGCTGCAGATGATAGAGATAACCTGGAGCCACCTGCCCGATCTCCATGTCAAGGAACCGGCGGCGAACCCCCGGTGTGCCTTTGACAATCTCCAGATCCTCGGGGGCAAACATCACCACGTTGAGAGAGCCGACAAAATCGCTTAATTTACGTTGCTCCAGACCGTTAATCTTTGCCTTTTTCCCTTGCTGTGATAAGGACAGCTCCAGCTTAACTGCTCCGTATTTTTTGTCGACCTCGGCGGTGAGCCTTGACCGCTCTTCCCCAAAACGGATCAGTTCCTTATCTCGGGAGGTGCGGTGGCTCTTGGTGAGTGCCAGCACAAAAATAGCCTCGGCCAGATTGGTCTTGCCTTGGGCATTTTGTCCAATCAACAGATTGACGGGTCCAAATGATTCCAGCTTCAGATGCTCATAATTGCGGAATTGCTGCAACTCTATGCTGTTTACAAACACGCGTTAACCTCCCTTTTATCCCGTCCGTCAGGAGGCAGCAGGATTGCACCTTGGTCTTTTACTCCGCAACCACTTCGAACGTGCCTTCTCCGTCTACCTCTACGATATCCCCAGGGTATAACTTCCGTCCACGGCGTTCCTCAGCCTCTTTATTCACACGAACAAGCCCTTCTTGGAGGAGGGCTTTTGCCATACCTCCAGTAGGGATGCAGTCTGCTAGTTTCAAAAATTGGTCAAGCTTAATATATTCCGTACGAATCGATACTTGCTTCATCGTGTGATCTTCCTTTCGTTAATTGGTCGTCCGGTAAGGCAGGATGACGTATAGGCTCTGACTGTCGTCGAGCGGTTTCAAGATAATCGGACTCATGACACCCGTAAAGGCAATCATCAGTTGCTCACTCTCCACCACTTTCAGCACATCCAGCATGTATTTGGAGTTAAACGAGATCTTGAGCGGTTCTCCCGAAAATTCAGCCGGCTCAATCTCTTCTCTTACTTTACCAAGCTCAGAGGAGCTGGAGGATATTTCAATCGTGCCGGAGTCCATCGTCTGCATGCGCACAATGTTTGTTTTTTCCTCACGCGACAGCAAATAAGCCCGGTCAATCGATTCACTTAATTTTTTTGTGTCCAAAACAAGTTCTGTTTTGTATGACGTTGGAATAATTCTAGAAGTATCCGGATATGTTCCGTCCAAAATACGGGAGTAGAAAAGTACACGGTCAATTTTAAACAACACCTGATTATCTGCGACAACGATATCCACAAGTGTGTTCTGGTCGGGAACGATTTTACTCAGCTCGTTTAGTGTTTTACCGGAAATGACGACGTTGTTGAAACGGATACCCTCTGCATTATCCAGCATTGCCGCACGTGTAGCAAGACGGTGACGGTCCGTTGCCACAAATTTCAACTCGTTATCACCAAGACTCCAGAGTACACCTGTCAGAATAGGTGTCGTTTCATGGGTGGAAATGGAGAACACGGTCTGTTTAATCATATTTTTCAGCAAATCTCCAGGAATGGAGACCGTTTGGTTCTCTTCAATGCTTGGCAGTACCGGGAACTCTTCCGGGTCCAGACCTACCAGTTGAATCTCCGTTGCACCTGCCGAAATAAAAGTGTTGAAGTTTTCTTTGACTTCCATATGCACTTCCTGCGAAGGCAACTTTTTGATGATCTCTACGAAAAATTTGGCTGGCAGAACAACGCTACCCGGTTGTTCTACTTGCACCACACTTTTGTCTCCCTCTTCAAGTGGGATAAATGACTGAATGGAGATATCTGTGTCACTTGCTGTCAACGTTACACCTTGGTGATTCACGTCGAATTTGATACCGCTCAGAATGGGGATCGTCGTACGACTTGAGATCGCTTTGGATACTTGTTGAATGGATTCGTTAAGATAACTTTTCATTATGCTGATTTTCATGGTTTCACTCCTAGCGGATTTGTTAGATGTTTTTGGTTTTGTTTTGGTCTTAAAAAGGTGTTTATCGAAAGGCCGAAGGCCGTGCTTTGCAACGGCTTTTTGGAGAAGATATCTTTAGATCTTTATAGTAATAATAGTAATAGGGGCACTGAATATGTGGATAAGTAGGGTTAAACCCATAAAATTAAGCCTATCCACATGTGTACACGTTGTGCATAGGCTTGGGACTTGTTCAGGTTGGATTCTTAATTTTTTCGGTTAAGTTGTTGATAACTTTATAGAGATCTTGATCGTTCTTGATCGCTTGAGAGATTTTTTCATGGGCATGAATGACCGTGGTATGATCTCGTCCTCCAAAAGCCTCCCCGATTTTGGGCAGAGAAAAGTCTGTCAGTTCACGAGAGAGATACATAGCGATCTGTCTAGGAAAAGCAACAGCTTTTGTCCGTTTCCGTGCTTTGAAATCTTCAAGCTTGAGGCTGTAGTATTCGCCGACCTTTTGTTGGATGTCTTGAATCGTGATCATTTTGGGACGGCTGGAAGGAATAATATCCTTCAGTGCTTCAGCGGCCAGATGAGAACTAACGTCCTGATTGGTCAGTGAAGAGTAAGCAACGACACGAATCAGGGCTCCTTCAAGCTCCCGAATGTTCGTATCAATCTGGTTAGCGATGTACATCATCGCTTCATTTGGAATATCCAGATTCTCCGCACGCGCTTTTTTACGCAAAATCGCAATCCGCGTCTCCAGATCCGGAGGCTGAATATCCGTAATTAACCCCCACTCAAACCGTGAGCGCAGCCGCTCCTCCAGGGTTGGAATTTCCTTAGGTGGTCTATCGCTGGAGATGATGATCTGCTTCCGTTCCTCATGCAGCGCATTAAACGTATGGAAAAATTCCTCTTGTGTTGATTCTTTCCCGGCCAGGAACTGAATATCATCAATAAGCAGTATATCTACGCTCCGGTACTTGTTCCGGAAGCTTTCCCCGCGATTATCACGGATGGAGTTGATGAACTCATTCGTGAATTTCTCAGATGACAAATAAACCACCTTGCTACTCGGATTATGCTCCAAAATATAATGTCCGATGGCATGCATCAAGTGGGTTTTGCCAAGTCCTACGCCTCCATATAGGAAAAGAGGATTGTAGGCTTTGGCGGGCGCTTCAGCGACCGCCAGCGATGCGGCGTGGGCAAAACGGTTACCCGGCCCAATGACAAAGGTGTCGAACGTATATTTAGGATTCAGCATGCTGAGCACGGCTTCTTCCTGAACGACTGTCGGCGTCGGTGCCGGCAACTGCGGATCTGGTTCTACAGGTTTGTTCTCCTCGATGACAAATTTCACATCGACCTGTTTGCCAAGCAGTTCATAGACCGTCGAACCAACCAGTTTGGTGTAACGGCTCTCCAGCCATTCGACGGCAAACGTAGTTGGGGCGGAGATGACGATGGTCTGATCGTTCAGCTTGGTGGCCTTGGTTGCTTTGAACCAGGTGTCGAAGCTGGGTTTGCTGAGTTTGTTTTGTATGATTGATAAAATTTGCTGCCATAAATCAGAAGTATGGCTGTCCACAGACTGTCACTCCTTTTACATGTTCCAAGTGTGGCTTAAGCCATGATGCAGTGTCGAAATACGAGATATATTGCCGAATTTATCCCCAAACCCCCACAGGTCAAAAACAAAAAAAGAAGGAACAACGGAAAATTGTTCACAACTTTATCCACAGGCTGTTGATAATATTATGGGTCAGATCACATATTCACATCCAAAAGTAATACAATCATAGCAAAAGAAGCCCCGCATTTCAACGTATGGCGAGATTTTATCCACAAATTCAATAACTTGTGTATAATTTTTAGTCACAACACAATATATTGTTTATAAATTGTTTAATTTTCGACAGCATGACCTAAAGTGCCAAAAACTTTTATACACAGGATATCCGTCGAAAGATGCTAAATGATGTGCAAAAGTGGACTTGCGATGTGAATAACTTCGCTGTGGATAAACTGAAAGTGAATTGAAGTGAGTTAAGTGGGAAAATGAGAAGAATAGTAATTAGTCCTTTTCAACCTCATGAGGTGCCATGTCGTAAAAAGGTGAGGTTTTGGATTGCTGAATGCTCATAAAGTGACTAAAAAGGGATGGCTGATTACATCAAAAGTGACCATGAGGAAATAATTGAGGTAGACCACAAGTATGGATGTGCTCATGGGTAGAGACAAAATGACATCAAAAAGAGGGAGACCCCGCAGCCGTTTTATGGCTGCGGGGTCTCCCTCTACTTATATATGAAGAATAGACATTTTGCGTTGGAATTCTGCAATGTCTGCATATTCCTCTTCAAGTTTACGTGAAATGCGAATGTAAATCGGCAGTAGCTCCTGATAGAGGGAGGCATGTTCTTTGACTGGCGTATGCCGGTGAGTTGTGCCTATCATTGAGGAAACCTCTTCAAGAGACTTGATTCGTCCCGTAGCATACAGGCCTAGAACAACAGCACCGAGGCATGAACTTTCAAAGCTCTCAGGCACAACGACTTCCTGATTAAAGATGTCGGACATCATCTGCCGCCACAACGGCGATCGTGAAAACCCACCCGTCGCTTGAATTGAGGTGGGTTGCCCGATCTGTTCCTCCATGGCAAGCAGAACGGTATAGAGGTTGAAAATAACCCCTTCAAGTACTGCACGAATCATGTGCTCTTTCTTATGATGGAGGGTCAGTCCAAAAAAAGAGCCACGGGCATCTGGGTTCCAGAGTGGAGCACGTTCGCCCGAGAGGTACGGATGGAACAGCAACCCTTCGGAGCCGGGTGGAACACGTTCTGCAATTTTGGTCAGTACATCGTAGGAGTTGATGCCGAGGCGTTTCGCTGTTTCCACTTCCGACGCGGCGAACTCATCCCGTACCCAGCGGAACAGCATTCCACCGTTATTCACAGGCCCACCTACAACCCATAGTTTTTCCGTCAGGGCATAACAGAAGGTACGGCCTTTCGGATCGGTCACAGGGCGATCAACGACAGTACGAATGGCTCCACTCGTTCCGATGGTTGCGGCGACGATGCCCGGTTTGATGGCGTTAACGCCAAGGTTGGATAGTACCCCATCACTTGCGCCGATTACAAAAGGCGTGGAGGGGGAAAGAGCCATTTTTTCAGCCCATTCAGGATGCATTCCCTCTATTGTATAAGTCGTCGGTACAAGCTTCGATAGATGATTCGGTGTGATCCCTGCGATATCCAGTGCTTCCTGATCCCAGTCCAGTTGCTCTAGATTCAGCAGTCCCGTACACGAAGCGATGGAATGATCGACGATATATTGCCCAAATAGACGGAAGAAAAGGTACTCTTTGATCGAAATAAACTTTGCCGTGCGTTCGAATAGTTCTGGCTCGTCATGACGAAGCCACATCAATTTGGTCAGAGGTGACATCGGATGAATGGGGGTGCCTGTGCGTAGATAGATTTGATGACCGACACCATTTTCTTGCAGCTTGGCGGACCAAGCTGCGCTTCGATTATCGGCCCAGGTGATGCAGCGCGTTAGCGGATGATCGTTCTGATCCATGGCGATGACACTGTGCATGGCTGAACTGCAGGATACAAAGAGAATCTGGTTAGCCGAGACTCCGCTCTGGGTCATCACGCCGTGTACAGATCGGATGGCTGCCTGCATAATTTCATCCGGGTCTTGTTCTGCAACATCCGGAGCAGGTGTGTATAGCGGATATTCCTGAGTGGAGGTCGTGATTACCTCGCCTTGCTCTGTGAATAACACGGATTTAGTGCTGGTTGTTCCAATATCGATTCCAATCATATAATTGGTCATTCGTTCGTCCTTCTTTCGATTTTTTATATGAGAAAAAGGATGTTAGCGTCCAATCACACCACTGTACTTAGTAGCAAAATAAAGATCAATCCAACCACAGAAAGTAGTGTTTCCATAACAGTCCACGTCTTGAGTGTCTGAGCAACACTCATATTAAAGAACTCCTTAATCATCCAGAAGCCTGCATCATTAACATGGGAAAGTACAAGGGAGCCTGCCCCCGTGGCAAGTACAACCAGCTCAATGTTAGCTCCTGGTGTAAGAGCGAGTACTGGAGCAACAATACCAGCAGCTGTAGTCATCGCAACCGTAGCTGAACCAGTAGCGACACGAATCAGTGCAGCTACAAGCCAGGCAAACAAAATGACATTAATGTGTGCATTTGTGGCGAATTCTGCAATGGCATTACCAACGCCGCTGTTAATCAGCACCTGTTTGAAGGCACCGCCGCCTCCAATAATGAGAATAATGGTAGCTGTTGGGGCCAGACATTCACTGGTGAAGCGTGAAAGTTCATGTTTGGTGAATCCGCGGGCAAAACCGAGTGAAAAGAGGGCAAAGA
>Ga0207655_1002513_pt1 | contig 14778 bp, 12 predicted proteins | sample KBSM44metaG_FD_184398 | JGI IMG/M metagenome (GOLD analysis project Ga0207655, IMG submission 184398) | Miscanthus rhizosphere microbial communities from Kellogg Biological Station, Michigan, USA - KBS M4-4 metaG (SPAdes) (version 2) | ecosystem: Host-associated > Plants > Roots > Rhizosphere >...
TCAGGCCGATCAGGCTGCCGACCAGCACGATCACCAGCATGCTGCTGGCAACCACCATGGAAACCTCCCAACCGCCACGTACCGCACCCAGAAATGCCACGGCCACCGCCATGGTCACGCCCAGCGCCAGGGCCACCGAGCATTCGCGCCACAGCAGGCGCAGCCAGTCCTTGATGACCACTTCACCGGTCGCCAGGCCCCGCACCATCAGGGTCGCCGATTGCGCACCCGCGTTGCCGCCGCTGTCCACCAGCAATGGCAGGAAGAACACCAGCACGATATTGGCCGCGATCACGTCTTCGAAGGCTGCGATGCCCGCGCCGGAAAACAGGTTGCCGAACACCAGCAGCACCAGCCACAGCACGCGCTTGCGATACAGGAAGGCAGCGGTGGCCGTGCTCAGGTTGCCAAGGGGTGTGGAGATCAAGGCGCCCTTGTGGAAGTCTTCGGTGGCTTCCACGGCGGCGTCGGTATTGAGCCGACCCAGGACGTCAGCACGCTTGTCATGAGGCAGCGCGTCCAGATGCGCAGCGATTTCGGCTGCGGACAGGTCGGTGAAAGAGGTGTTGCCGTGTACGAGGTCAAATGTAGTCATGCTTCTCTCCAGGCAGCCGCGCAGGCCACCCGGAAAGCCGACCACGTCAGCTCACAGGCAAGCCCGCCGCCGCTGCGGTCGGTGCCAGATTGTTCGTTCCGGAGGAACTTGAACTGGGGTGGTCCATTGAGGGATTTCTCGTAGGCCGCACATGCGGCGCGGGGATAGTAACCAAGCGGGCGCGATGACAAAACCCGTGCAAATGATTTTCAGAAACTTCCTACAAGCGCATTCCAGACCGCCCCTGATCGGTCTTGGCATTCCATCGGCACGCAAGCGGTGTAGAATCGGCGTATTCATCGCCAATCATCCCCGGCGGGTTTATGAGCTCCGGTCAAGCGCAGCGATCCTGTGGCGTCACCGACCTCATCCGCGACGGCAGCTACCTGTCGCCGTTGCAATGGACCAAGAGAAGCTCACTCCCTGTTTAAACCTGATTAGCCGCCCGGAGTGCTCCATGCCTGATTATCGTTCGAAAACATCCACCCATGGCCGCAACATGGCCGGCGCACGTGCCCTGTGGCGCGCCACGGGTATGAAAGACGAAGACTTCAAGAAACCGATCATCGCCATCGCCAACTCGTTCACCCAGTTCGTGCCAGGCCATGTGCACCTCAAGGACCTGGGCCAGCTGGTCGCCCGCGAGATCGAAAAAGCCGGCGGTGTGGCGAAAGAATTCAACACCATCGCGGTCGATGACGGCATCGCCATGGGCCACGACGGCATGCTGTATTCGCTGCCCAGCCGCGAAATCATCGCCGACTCCGTGGAGTACATGGTCAACGCGCACTGCGCCGACGCCATCGTCTGCATCTCCAACTGCGACAAGATCACCCCCGGCATGCTGATGGCCGCCCTGCGCCTGAACATCCCGGTGATCTTCGTGTCCGGCGGCCCGATGGAAGCCGGCAAGACCAAACTGGCCAGCCACGGCCTGGACCTGGTTGATGCGATGGTCATCGCGGCAGACTCCAGCGCCTCCGACGAGAAAGTCGCCGAATACGAGCGTAGCGCCTGCCCGACCTGCGGTTCGTGCTCCGGCATGTTCACCGCCAACTCCATGAACTGCCTGACCGAGGCCCTGGGCCTGGCATTGCCTGGCAACGGTTCGACCCTGGCCACCCACAGCGACCGCGAGCAGCTTTTCCTGCAGGCTGGCCGCACCATCGTCGAGCTGTGCAAGACCTACTATCGCGACAACGATGATTCGGTGCTGCCGCGCAACATCGCCAACTTCAAGGCTTTCGAAAACGCGATGACCCTGGACATCGCCATGGGTGGTTCGACCAACACCATCCTGCACCTGCTGGCCGCTGCTCAGGAAGCCGAGATCGCGTTCGACCTGCGCGACATCGATCGCCTGTCGCGCCGCGTGCCGCAGTTGTGCAAGGTCGCGCCGAACATTCAGAAGTACCACATGGAAGACGTGCACCGCGCCGGCGGCATCTTCAGCATCCTCGGCTCGCTGGCCCGTGGCGGCCTGCTGCACACCGACCTGCCGACCGTGCACGCCAAGTCCATGGAAGAAGCCATCGCCAAATGGGACATCACCCAGACTGACGACGAAGCGGTTCACCACTTCTTCAAGGCGGGCCCGGCCGGCATCCCGACGCAGACCGCATTCAGCCAGTCGACCCGCTGGGAAACCCTGGACGACGACCGTGAGAATGGCTGTATCCGCAGCGTCGAGCACGCCTATTCGCAAGAAGGCGGCCTGGCCGTGCTGTACGGCAACATCGCGCTGGACGGCTGCGTGGTGAAAACCGCCGGTGTGGACGAATCGATTCACGTGTTCGAAGGCAACGCGAAGATCTTCGAAAGCCAGGACAGCGCCGTACGCGGCATCCTCGCTGACGAAGTGAAGGCCGGCGACATCGTCATCATCCGTTACGAAGGTCCGAAAGGCGGCCCGGGCATGCAGGAAATGCTCTACCCGACTTCCTACCTGAAATCCAAGGGCCTGGGCAAAGCCTGTGCGTTGCTGACCGACGGCCGCTTCTCGGGCGGTACTTCGGGCCTGTCCATCGGCCACGCTTCGCCGGAAGCCGCTGCCGGTGGCGCGATTGGCCTGGTGCGCGACGGTGACAAGGTGTTGATCGACATTCCGAACCGTGGCATCAACCTGTTGGTGTCCGACGAAGAACTGGCCGCCCGCCGCGCCGAGCAGGACAAGAAAGGCTGGAAACCGGTCGAGTCGCGTCCACGCAAGGTAACCACCGCGCTCAAGGCCTACGCCCTGTTGGCGACCAGTGCCGACAAAGGCGCTGTGCGTGACAAGGCGATGCTGGACAAGCTGGTGCCGTAAACGGCGTTCAGTGCAGCAAACAAAAAGCCCGGCAGCGATGCCGGGCTTTTTTTGTACACGATGTAGGAGCGCGCTTGCCCGCGACCGCGGTGTGTCTGGTGTCAATTCGCATCTGACACACCGCGGTCGCGGGCAAGCGCGCTCCTACGGGTGGATCAAAGACATCTCACGCCAACGCCCCATCAACCAGCACCTGAATGCTGCCCTGCGAGCAAAATTCGACCCGGCCCTGCACGCCATAAACATCAGCAAGCAAGCCTGGCGTGAGAATCTGCCCCGCACTGCCAAAGGCAAACAACTGCCCGTCCCGCAGCACCGCGAGCTGATCGGCATGCCGGGCTGCGAGGCTGATGTCATGCAGCACCACCACGGCGATCAATTGATGTTCACGCACCATGTCCCGCACGCTGGCCATGACCTTGAGCTGGTAGTTCAGGTCCAGCGCGCTGGTCGGCTCGTCCAGCAGCATGACCGTCGGGCGGCGAGCGATGAGTTGCGCCAGGCTGACCAGTTGCCGCTGCCCGCCAGACAGCCCGTTCAACAGCTGATCAGCCAGATGGGTGATGCCGATCCTCTGCAAGGCCCGATACGCCTCGCGCAGACAGCCTTCGCTGGACAAGGGCACACCATTGAAAGCCCCGGCGCGCAACGCCGCGATCACGCTTTCCATGACGCTGAGCGACAGCCCCGGCGGCAGGTTCTGCGGCATGTAGGCGATCTGCCGCGCGCGCTCGGCGATGGACACATCGTTCAGCGCACGACCTTGAAGGCTGACCTCCCCGCTCATCCTTTCCAACCCCGCCACGGCGCGCAGCAAGGTCGATTTGCCTGCGCCATTCGGGCCGATCAGCGCAGTCACGGTGCCCGGTTGCAGATCCGGCAACGACAAACCGCGCACCACCTGGCGCCGCCCGTAACTGACGCAGGCATCGCGCACGCTCAGGCCACTCATAGCTGCCTCCCGCGCTTGAACACCAGAAACACAAAAATCGGCACGCCGACCAACGCCGTCACAATGCCAACAGGCACGATCACGCCGGGCATGATCAACTTGCTGGCGATCGACGACAGCGACAGCAACAACGCGCCGACCAGGGCGCTGGCCGGGAACAGAAAGCGCTGATCCTCGCCCACCAGGATCCTGGCGATATGCGGTCCCACCAGGCCGACAAAACCGATGGTGCCGACAAACGCCACGGCGGTGGCCGACAGCAGGCTGATCCGCAGCAGGGAAAACAGTCGCAGGCGACGCACATCGATACCAAAGCTCTGGGCCCGGTCCTCGCCCATGCGCAGCAACGTCATGCGCGAAGAGGCGGCGAACGACATCGGCATCACCACCACCAAAACCAGCGCCAGCATCCCGAGCTTCTCCCAGTTGGCCCGCGCCACGCTGCCCAGGCTCCAGAACACCAATTGTTGCAACACATCTTCGGTGGCCACCAGTTGCAGCAGCGCCACCAGCGCGTTGCAACTGAACACCAGCGCAATGCCGAACAGCACCAGGCTTTCCACCCCCGCGCCGCGCAATCGCGACATGGCTTGCAGCAGAAAAACCGAGGCGCAAGCGAACACGAAGGCTGCGACCGTCACGGCGGCATTTCCTGACAGCCAGCTGAACGACAGCGGAAACACGATCACCAGTGAGGCGCCCAACGCGGCCGCCGACGACACGCCCAGGGTGAACGGGCTAGCCAGCGGGTTGTTGAGGATCGCCTGCATTTCCGCGCCAGCCAGCGACAACGCGCAACCCACCAGCACCGCCATCAGCGCATAGGGCAGGCGCACGTTCCAGATGATGATGCGGTCGGTGATCGCCAGGTGCTCGGGATGCAGCACGCCATCGAGCAAAGTGCCCAGGCTCATGCCAGACGGCCCGGTGGTCAGGTCGATGAGGACGGCGAAAATCAGCACCAGCGCCAATCCCGCCAGTAGCCAGAAACGCCGCGTCAGCAGCCGTCGATAACCCTGGCTTGCGGCTTCAAGACCTGCCGGAGCGTGCTCGGGCAGGCCATGTGCTTGAGAGGTCACTTCTGCTGATCGATCCAGTACTGGCCCGACAGCGGCGTTTGCAGGAACTGCTGGTTCATATCGGCCATGGTCTGCTGCGGGTCCAGGTCCTTGAACTTCGCCGGGCTGATCCACTTGGCGAGGGCTTCGATGGCCAGGATGTTGTACGACGAGTTGTAGAAGTCATGCCACAGGCCATGGGCCTGACCGTCGCGGATCGGGCGCAGGTCCTTGAACTCGGGGCGCGCCAGCACTTTGGCGAACGCCGCCTGGGCCGGAGCAGGCTGCACACCCGCGCCCAGCAGCAAGCCCGGTTCGTGGTTGCCGGTGGCGATGTAGATGTCCGGATCGGCCTTGAGCGCGTACTCGACGCTGACGTCGCCCAGCGCGCCCGGCACCACGCCTTCGGCGATGTTGCGCCCGCCCACCAGCTTGATGATTTCACCCATGCCGCTCTTGCCCGTGGTATGCCCCGGTGCCTGCCAGGCGCCGGCCAGCAGTTCGAGGAAGACACTCGGACGCTGGCTGTCATCGACCGTGCCCACGGTGTCGATCACACGCTTGAGGTGCTGGTCATAGAAATCGATGTAGGCGGCCGCTTCCTTGTCGCGACCCAGCGCCCGGCCCAGCGCCATCATGCTGGTGCGGGTGCCTTCGACGGGCTTGATGCGAAAGTCCACGAACAACACCGGAATGCCCGCCGCTGCCAGCGTGTCGGCCACCGGGCTGTGTTCGGTCGGGCCATGGCCGGAAATGCTGAACACGGCCAGGTCGGGTTTGAGGCTGAGGATTTCTTCAGCGCTGACGCTCTGCTCAGAGGCCTGGCCGATCAGCGGAATCTTGCTGACTTCGGGAAATTTCGCCGCATAGGCGTTGTAGGTGTTCGGGTCCAGCTTCTTCAGATCGGCCTGCCAGCCGACGATGCGCTTGAACGGCGCGTCGCGATCAAGCAACGCAAACACGGAAATCAGGCGGCCCTCGCCCAGCACCACACGCTGAACATGGTCGGAGACCTGCACCTTGCGCCCCAGCACATCGGTGACTTCCTTGGCCGAGGCCAGCGGGATCTGGGCCAGACAGGCGCCCAACAGCAAGACCAACGCAGCAGTGCCGCGCATCGAGAGGAAAGTTTTGAACACGCACGTCTCCAGATTACAATGACTCGCATTTACAACGGCCAGTCTAAAGAGCAGCGCAGTTCGGGTCGGGCCAACTTTGTATTGGTGATGCAGGAATTCGCCGCCCACAACATTCCATTACATTTGCTCCGCCCGCTGGTTGGCTTTTTCGGTAGGACAACGCCCAGCGGGCGTCTCGGCAGGGCTGCCCATTCTCGACTCACAGGCACAGCGTCCCTTATGTCCAGGCAAGACCACGTTTTGATCGTCGATGACGATCCGGAAATCCGCCAACTGCTTGCAGAGTATCTGCGCGATGCGGGCTATCAGACGTCCACCGCGTGCGATGGCAAGGAAATGCGCCGCCGCCTTGAGCTGAACGTCATCGACCTGATCGTGCTGGACGTGATGCTGCCCGGCGAAGACGGCCTGAGCCTATGCCGCGAACTGCGCACCACTTCCAACACACCGGTCATCATGCTCACTGCGCGGGGTAGCCTGATCGACCGCATCGTCGGCCTTGAAATCGGCGCCGACGACTACCTGCCCAAGCCCTTCGACCCCCGCGAGCTGCTGGTGCGGATCAAGGTGGTGCTGCGTCGGGTGCAGAGTTTCCCTGAACGCGCCCGCGTCGACGAAACCCCGTTCGTGACCTTCGATGGCTGGCAACTGGACACCCGCGCCCGCCAGGTGCTGTCGCCTGAAGGGCTGGTGATCAGCCTGGGCAACTCCGACTACCGGGTGCTGCGCTTGCTGTTGCAGCACCCCAACCGCCCGTTGAGCCGCGACTTCCTGCTCAACCACGTGTTCGAGAAGAACAGCACGCCATTCGACCGCTCCATCGATGTCTGCGTCAGCCGGTTGCGCCAACAACTGGACCCCAAGCTGATAAAGACCGTGCGCAACGAAGGCTACATGCTCACCGCAACCGCCGTGGCCAGCGCCTCGTGAGACTCTGGCCGCGCACGCTGTACGGGCGCCTGGTCATCATTCTGGTCACGGGGATGGTCGCGGCGCAGATCGCCACCAGCAGCATCTGGTACGACGTACGCCACAGCCAGGTGCTGGAAATCCCCACGCGCCTGATCGCCAGCCGGCTGGCCGACATCGTGCGGGTGATTCACATCGAGCCCACCCACACCAATGGCTTCATCGGCCACCTCAATACGCCGGACTTCCGCCTGCAATTCATCGAAGCTCCAACGCCACGGGCCGAGAAGCTGAGCAGCGCCGATCAGGCCACCGAGCGTTTGCTCAACAACGTCATCGAGCAGCGCACGGGCATCGCCAGCGACTTGCGCCTGCTCCACCTGTCATTGCTGGACGATCAAGGCAACGCGGCCGGGATGAGCACGCTGTTCGGCTCAAGCCCTGCTGCCGGAATGTTCAACATTGAGCTGCACTTGCCGGACGGTCGCTGGCTGCAGGTGCGCGCCCGCGAAGATCAGGGCTGGACCAGCCTGACGCCGGTGCAGGTGATGTTCGATTACTTCCTGCGCATTTACCTGGTGCGGATCATCCTGCTGACGATCATCGTTCTGCTGGCCGTGCGCCTGGCCATCCGGCCGCTGACCGAACTGACCAACGCCGCTCAGGCCCTGGGCCGGGACATCAAGCGCGCACCGCTGGCACTGGACGGCCCGCTTGAGGTGCGCCGCGCGGCCAGGGCGTTCAACAGCATGCAGCAGCGGTTGATCGCCAACCTGCGGGAGCGCACGCGGTTTCTCGCGGCGATCTCCCACGACCTGCGCTCGCCCATCACCCGCCTGCGGCTGCGCACCGAAATGCTCGCCGACGAACAGACTCGCGAGCGCTTTCGCAAGGATCTGGAGGACATGGAGAACATGGTGTCGTCGACGCTGGAGTTCGTCAGCAGCGGCGAGATAAACGAGAGTCGCCAGAGCGTGGACATCAACGCGCTGCTGCAAAGCCTGCAGGCGGACTTTCAGGACATGCACGCGCAGGTGGCCCTGCATGGCTCGGCGCTGCAACCCTTGCCGGCTTATTCGCGCAGCCTGAAACGCTGTGTGCAGAATTTGCTGGAGAACGCCATTCGCTACGGGCATCAGGCGGACATCTTCATCGAGGATCAACCCGAGCGCTTGCGCATCGTGATCGCCGACCAGGGCCCGGGCATTCCGGAAGATCAACTGGAGCAGGTGGTCGAGCCGTTCTATCGGCTGGAAAGCTCGCGCAACGCTGGCACTGGCGGTTATGGGCTGGGCCTGAGCATCGCCCACACCGTAGCAGCGGCCCACGACGGGCGGTTGCAACTGCGCAATCGGGAGAGCGGCGGGCTGGAGGCGATTCTGGATTTGCCGAGGCTTTGATGCCACCTGTAGGAGCGCGCTTGCCCGCGATAGCGGTGTGTCAGCCACGAATCCGTACCTGACACACCGCGGTCGCGGGCAAGCGCGCTCCTACAGGGCAGTGTGGCTTACTGAATCTCGTCAGGCTTGACGATCACCCAGTTCTTGTCCGCCGTCACCGGCAGCCCTTCCTTGGCCTGGGCCTCAGCGTTGGTCTTCATCATGCCGTTGAGCTGGGTCATGTACTTGTCCTTGCGATTGACCCACAGGTGAATCCCGCCTTTGTTGACGTCCACACCGTGGAACAGCATGTAGCCGTCGCTGCTCGGCGTATCCCCACCCACCAGCACCGGTTTTTTCCACTGGTCGATGTAGGTCAGGATCGCCGCCTGCTTGCCGGCCATCCAGGTGGCAGGGGTCCACAGGTACGGGGTCAGCTCAAGGCCAAGGTTGGCCTTCTCGTCATACTTGCCGGCGCTGATCTGTTTGCGCGCGGTGGTCAGCTCGCCGGTGTCGCGGTTCTTCAGCAACGTGGTCACGCCGATGACGTTCTGCGGTTTGACGTTGTAGCCGTACTTGGGATCGGAGGCGACCATGCGCACCAGCTCCTCGGACGCGGCGGTCATGACATAGACCTCGATGCCGTTTTCCATCAGCTTGTTGTACAGCTCGGCCTGGCCGGTGAAGACTTTTGGCGGCTGGACTTCGATGGTCTTGACCACGTCACCTTCGTAATAGGTGCTCGGCACCGGCTTGCCGGACGCCATCAGCTCATCGACGTAGCCCTTCAGTTCCTTGAGGGTGAAGCCCGAGAACACCTGCGCCACCCATGGATAGCAGACCATGTCGTCGATTTCACAGAGGCGGTAGTAATAGCTGAACAGGCTTTCCTTGTGGTCGGCCGTATCTTTGAACGGAATCAGCTTGAGGGAAGGATCGAGCTTTTCGCGGGTTATCAGCCCTTTGTTTTCCATGAACGGCAGCAGCGACTCTTCCAGATCGTAGCGATAGCTGGTGTTGTCCATGTCGAAGACTGCGAAATTACCCTTGTTGGCATTTGCCGCAATCATGGCATTCAACTGCTTGGCGGCAGGCTCGGGCCAGTGCTTGAGTTCGGTAGAAAACGCCTGCCCGGCAAGGCCCAGGCAGAGTGCGGCGGCCAACAGTTTTGGTACGAAATTCATAACGGTTTCCTCCCCTTTATTAATTCGAGGAGGGACCGTACCAAAAAGCCATGACTGTTTGAAAACGTCAGCGACCGTGCGCGTTCTGATGGCGTCATGTTGCGCGCTGATCGCGACAGATGACACAAAAACGACATATTTGTTACAAGCTAGGAAATTGTGGCGTTGATGAAATCGCCGTCGCGGGCAAGCGCGCTCCTACAGGGGATTGCGTTCCAATGTAGGAGCGCGCTTGCCCGCGACAGCGATGTCAGACGCGCTCCCACACCTCAAAGTTGTAAGCAGGCTTGCCATCCACCGCAGCGTTTTCAACGTTGGAAACCAGCTTCCACTGCGCGTCGTCAAATTCCGGAAACCACGCATCGCCTTCAGGGCTCAATGCCACGCGGGTCAGGTACAAGCGGTCAGCGTGCTCCATGCCCTGTGCATAAAGCTGCGCGCCGCCAATCAGCATCACTTCATCGACGCCCTGCTCGCTCGCCCACTCTTCGGCGCGTACAACAGCAGCCTCAAGCGAGGTGAAGACTTCAGCGCCTTCCAGCTTCAGGTCGGCCTGGCGAGTCACCACGATGTTCAGGCGACCCGGCAACGGGCGACCGAGCGAATCCCAGGTCTTGCGGCCCATGATGATCGGCTTGCCCAGGGTGGTGGCCTTGAAATACTTGAAATCCCCCGGCAGATGCCAGGGCATGGAATTGTCGACGCCGATCACGCGGTTTTCACCGAGGGCGGCAATCAGGCTGAGGGGGAGATGTTTTTTCATGGCGGCGAGGATAGCAGAGTCAGTTGGCGATGGCGGTTGTCCAAGCACCACGAGCCCCTTGTCTGCGCGCTTGCGCCACAACGGTTATGCTCACCATTGATTTCACCAACGAGACGCCGCGTGACTGCACTGACCCCACTCGATGAACTCTGGCTGACCGAAGCCGTGCGCCTGCGTGAACAATATGCAGGGCCTCTTGAGGATGACGAAGCGACTCGCCGCGCCCGTGCCGGCGACGGCGACCTGCTTTCCCGAATCAAACATCGCGCCCTGTGGCTGGCCGAGCGCGACGGCATGGTCGCGGCCCTGCGCCACTGGAAACAGGGCGCTCGGCTGGCGCTGATCCTGCTGGCGCTCTTCGCTGTCGTCAGCGGCGCTGGCCTTGCGTTCGCAGCGCTGGGCAATGGCCAGGCACCGGTCAATGTGTTCTGGGCGCTGGGCAGCCTGCTGGGCCTTGACCTGATCCTGTTGATCGGCTGGGCGCTGGGCCTGATCTTCGCGGGGGAAGGCGCCGCCAGCCTTGGTCGGCTCTGGCTGTGGCTGAGTGAAAAACTCGCCCGCGATGCCCAGGCCGCGCAACTGGCCCCGGCGCTGATTCTGCTGCTGCAACGCAAGCGCCTCAATCGCTGGCTGCTGGGCACCTGCGTCAATGGCCTGTGGCTGCTCGCACTCACGAGTGCGCTGATCCTGCTGCTGTTGCTGATGGCGACCCGACGCTATGGCTTCGTCTGGGAAACCACGATCCTGGGCAGCGACACCTTCGTCAGCCTCACTCAAGGGCTGGGCACCCTGCCCTCGCTGCTGGGTTTCAGCGTGCCAAACGAGGCGATGATCCGCGCCAGCGGCGACACGGCACTGGTGGTCGAAAACGCCCGTCAGGCTTGGGCCGCGTGGCTGGTGGGCGTGCTGGTGGTGTACGGCATCATGCCCCGCTTGCTGCTGACGCTATTGTGCTACGGCCGTTGGCGCAGCGGTCGCAAGCACCTGACGCTGGACCTGAGCGAACCCGGATTCGTCGAGCTGCGGGAACGGTTGATGCCCAGCAGCGAGCGGCTGGGCGTCAACGATGCCGCGCCTGCCCAATTGCATCAGGTCACCAGCGGTCCTGCTGCGGTGCAAAGCGAAGGCGCGTTGCTGGTGGCCATCGAACTGGATGAGCAACGACCCTGGCCGCCCAAGCTGCCCCAAGGCATTGCCGACGCCGGGATTCTCGACAGCCGGGAATCGCGCCGCAACCTGCTCGATCAACTGACCCGCTATCCACCGGCACGCCTGGCGATTGCCTGCGATCCTCGCCGTTCGCCGGATCGCGGCAGCCTTGCACTGATCGCCGAGCTGGCTCGCTGCGCCAGCGCCACCCGCATCTGGCTCCTGCCCGCGCCGGTGGGTGAAGCGCTGGATGCCGACCGGTTGAGTGACTGGCACAGCGCACTGCAACAACAGGAACTGCACTGGGCCGACAGCGCGCCGCTGACCTGGCTGGAGACCGGACATGACTGATAAGGCCAGCAACCGTCCGCTGAAACTGGCAGTGGTCGGGCACACCAACGTCGGCAAGACCTCGCTGCTGCGCACCCTGACCCGCGACGTCGGTTTTGGCGAAGTGAGCCATCGCCCCAGCACCACCCGCCATGTGGAAGGCGCACGCCTTTCGGTAGACGGCCAGGCGCTGCTGGAGCTGTACGACACGCCGGGCCTGGAAGACGCCATCGCCCTGCTCGATTATCTCGAACGCCTGGATCGCCCGGGCGAACGCCTCGACGGCCCGGCACGCCTGGCGCGCTTTCTCGACGGCGGCGAAGCCCGCCAGCGTTTCGAACAGGAAGCCAAGGTGCTGCGTCAATTGCTGGCGTCGGACGCGGGCCTGTATGTGATCGACGCCCGGGAGCCGGTGCTGGCCAAATACCGTGACGAGCTGGCCGTCCTCGCCAGTTGCGGCAAACCGCTGTTGCCGGTGCTGAATTTCGTCAGCAGCGCACAGCACCGCGAGCCGGACTGGCGCGAAGCCCTGGCGCGCCTGGGGCTGCACGCGCTGGTGCGTTTCGACAGCGTCGCCCCGCCCGAGGATGGCGAGCGGCGCTTGTATGAAAGCCTGGCGCTGTTGCTGGAAAACTCTCGCGGGCAGCTGGAACGGCTGATTCTCGATCAACAGGCGCAACGAGAAGTCCGCCGGCACAGTGCCGCACGGTTGATCGCCGAATTGCTCCTCGATTGCGCGGCCTGTCGACGCAGTGTCGCCAGCGAGCCCGACCAGGTGCAGCGCGCAATCGACGAGCTGCGCAAGGGCGTGCGCCAGCGGGAACAGCGCTGCGTCGAATCGCTGCTCAAGCTGTACGCGTTCCGGCGCGAGGACGCTTCGGCCAGCGACTTGCCGTTGATGGATGGGCGCTGGGGTGATGATCTGTTCAACCCCGAAACACTCAAGTTGCTGGGTGTGCGGGTGGGCAGCGGCATCGCGGCCGGGGCGGCGGCGGGCCTGGGCGTGGACGTGTTGGTCGGCGGCATCACTCTGGGCGCCGCAGCGCTGGTCGGTGCCATTGCCGGCGGCGCCCTGCAGACCGCCCGCAGTTACGGCGGCCGGCTGCTCGGCAAACTCAAGGGCCAGCGCGAACTGACGGTGGACGATGCGGTGTTGCGCCTGCTGGCCCTGCGTCAACGCCAACTGCTCGCAGCGCTTGAAGCCCGCGGCCATGCGGCGATGGACAGCATCAAGCTGGACACCCCGCAGGACAAATCCTGGCGCGAAGGCAAACTGCCGGACGCCCTGCGCAAGGCACGGGCGCATCCGCAATGGTCGTCGCTCAACCCCCACGCCAGGCTGAACCATGCCGAGCGGCAGGAGCAGGTGGAGGCGTTGGCCCAAGTGGTGCTGTAACCCTGTAGGAGCGCGCTTGCCCGCGACGGCGCCGTATCAAACACATGAGGGTCGCCTGACACGACGCCGTCGCGGGCAAGCGCGCTCCTACAGGGGTGACGTCCGAGCATCCCCAAACCTTTAGGCGGCCAACAGGGCCAGGGCCTTTTCCTTCAGGATTTTCAGATCGATCACCGGCACGTTCAGCTCTTTCGCCATCTCGTCCCACTGGCGCATCCGCAAGCTCACTCCGCACAACGGGTCTTTCTCGAACGCATCTGCCTCGGCCGCGCTCATCACGCCGCCCTGATACTCCAGGGTGCGGCGGCTCGCTTCGCTCAGTTGCGCGTAGTAGCCGGGCTGGCGCAGCGTCAGGTAGCGCTTGGCCTGAACGTGGTACTCCACCAGCTTCGCGAGGCGCTCGCTGAAGCCGCATTTGCGCAGGTAATCGGCCCCCACCCGCTCATGACTGGCCACGCCATAGCCGCCCATGCTCGCAGCATCGAGGTCGTGGTCGCAGATATGGCCGATGTCATGAAAGAACGCCGCCAGCACCACTTCGTCGTCATAGCCCTCGCCAAGCGCTAGCTGCGCGGACTGTGACATGTGCTCGATCTGCGACACTGGCTCGCCGATGTAATCGTCGCTGCCGCGTTGCACGTACAGATCAAAAACCTCGTTGACCACCTGTTGCGCCTGGTGCATGAGCTAACCTCGATTGAGCCTCGTTTGCCTGTGCGCCCACCCTACGTGCCCCATGTTGCGAAGCCGTGGCAGCAAGGCAACGTTTGCCGATAGTCGCATCGATCAATTTGCGATAGGGGAAATGCGCGCAGCCCGGTATGATCGCGCGCCCGATACACCCGGAACCTCACCGTCATGAAACCGACCCTGATCGCCGCCGCCGAACTCGACCGTCTCGAGACCTGGCAGAAATACTCCAGCCACATGTGCGGAGGCTGCATTTCCAGCTGCTGCACGCTGCCTGTCGAGGCGAAGATCAAGGACCTGATTCGTATCGGGGTGGTCGATGAGTTCGAAATGGGTGACAACCCGAAGAACATCGCCAAGCGCTTGCAGAAGGAAGGCATTATCGAGCGCTTCAACCAGAAGTCGGGCATTTTCACGTTGCAGCGCATGAGCAACAACGACTGCCTGTACCTGGACCGCAAGAGCCGCCTGTGCACTATCTACGACAAGCGCCCCGACACTTGCCGTAACCATCCCAAGATCGGCCCGCGCCCGGGTTACTGCGCGTACAAGCCCAAGGAAGTGGTTCGCGAGAGCAGCGGTACGCTGAATTCGAACTCCGGCCGGGTGCCGTTGAAGTTCTGAAGAGCCGCCTCCTCCCGTAGCAGCACGGCTTGCCGGCGGAGCGGTGTGTCATGCGATCCATCTTTGTCTGACATACCGTAATCGCGGGCAAGCGCGCTCCTACAAAACAAACGCCACACAAACAAAAACGCCCCCGGCCTTTCGACCGGGGGCGTTTTCGTTCAGCCGGGGCTAATTAAGCCTTGGCTTTCTTGGCAGCGCGGGTACGCTCGCTTTCGTCCAGGATCTTCTTGCGAAGACGGATGGACTTAGGAGTGACTTCGCACAGCTCGTCTTCCTGGATGTATTCCAGAGCCTGTTCCAGG
>Ga0207655_1002517_pt1 | contig 14749 bp, 6 predicted proteins | sample KBSM44metaG_FD_184398 | JGI IMG/M metagenome (GOLD analysis project Ga0207655, IMG submission 184398) | Miscanthus rhizosphere microbial communities from Kellogg Biological Station, Michigan, USA - KBS M4-4 metaG (SPAdes) (version 2) | ecosystem: Host-associated > Plants > Roots > Rhizosphere >...
TTTGAGGAACACCGGGCCGTTGCCGCTCTCCAGTTCCTGGTGGAACTCCCACATCATCTGCCCGCTCCAGTAGTCGCACTCGATGAAGCGTTCGCCCTTGTTGTTGGCGGTGTAGCCACCCAGCGGGCCGGTGACGTAGGCGCAGGCCGGCCCGTTGTAGTCCTTGATCAGCGGGTTGATCTGGAAGCACTCGAGGTTCGCCAGTTCGGCCCCGGCGTGATACGCCATGGCGTAACCGTCGCCGGCATTGGTCGGGTTTTCGTAGGTGCCCATCAGATAACCCGAGGACGGCAGACCGAGTCGTCCGGCAGCGCCGCAGGCAAGAATCACTGCCTTGGCTTTGATCACATGGAAGTCGGCGGTGCGGCAATCGAAGCCCATCACACCGTTGACGGCGCCCTCCTCGTCGGTCAGCAAACGGGTGCAGACCAGTCGATTGGTGATGCTCACCCGCGCCCGCTTCAACTGGCGATACAGGACTTTCTTGATGTCGTGCCCTTCGGGCATCGGCAGCACGTAGGCGCCCATGTGGTGGACTTTCTTCACCGCGTAATCGCCGGTCTCGTCCTTCTCGAACTTCACGCCCCAGCGGTCGAGCTGCTCGATGGTTTCAAAGCTGTGGGTGGCGTAGGCGTATACCGCCGCCTGATTGACGATGCCGTCGTTGGCGATGGTGATTTCCTTGGTGTACTGCTCGGGCGTCGAATGGCCGGGAATGATCGCGTTGTTCAGGCCGTCCATGCCCATGCTGATCGCGCCGCTGCGCTTGACGTTGGCCTTGTCGACCAGCAGCACGCGCAGTTCCTTGTTCTTTTCCTTGGCCTTGATCGCGGCCATCGGGCCGGCAGTGCCGCCGCCGATCACGACGATGTCGTATTCCTGTTCGAGAGTATTGCGGGTCATGTTCAGGCCCCTTTTTGCCGGTCGATCCGCAGGCGGTACTGGAACGCATCGCCACGGTAGTAAAGGTGTTCGAAGTCCAGCGGCTGGCCGTTGGCGTCATGGGTCAGCCGTTCGATGCGCATGATCGGCGAGCCGGCCTCGACGTTCAGCGCCTGGGTCAGGTCGCTGTCGGCCAGCACCGCGTCGATGGCCAGATCGGCGTGGCCGAGGGCGATACCGCAGTCGTTTTCGAGGATCAGGAAGATGTCGCGGGTGACCAGATCGGCCTTCTCCAGCCGCTCGCCGACGGCTTTAGGCAGGTAGGTGATTTCCAGCGAAATCGGCTCGCGGTTGATCAGCCGTACACGCTTTATCTGCGCGACGATTTCGCCTTCGGCGACCTGCAAACGCTCGGCGACCAGTTTGTCGGCGGCGATGAATTTGAAGCTGCGCAGGCGGTTGATCACCTCGTAGCCACGGCCGGTCATGGACTCGGCTAGGCCTTGCAGGGTGCTGACGTTTTGAAAGGTCTTGGGTTTGGCAACGAAGGTGCCTTTGCCGTGGATCTTGAAGATCAGCCCTTCTTTTTGCAGATCACCCAGGGCCTGGCGCACGGTGATGCGGCTGACCTTGAACAGCGTGCCAAGCTCGCTTTCGGACGGCATCTGGCTGTCTTGCGGGTATTCGCCGTCGAGAATCCGGGCGCGCAGCACGTCGCGCAGTTGGGTGTGCAGCGGTACGCTGCCAAGAGAGAGAACGTTATCGGTCATCACGGGATCACTTGTTATAACGAGTTATGACGTGATCTTAGAGACGTTATGACAAGCTTGAGAAATATTGTTTGGGCATAACCTTAGATGCGCCTTCAGTGGCGCTTGAGGATCTGATCCATGACCCAATCGGTCTTGAGGGCTTCGGCGGCGATTGCCGGGTGCTGCGACTCACCCCGAATCTGCGCGTTCATGCCCAGCACGTGGTGCCACTGGATGTGTTCGTGATGGGGGATTTCCAGGCTGATGTGTTCATCGGCATGCAGCTCGACCGGATGCTCGTCGAACACCGAAAACCCGATCCGCCCTTGGCTGCCGATGATCTCGACCCGATCCTCGCGCCGGTCCGCAACGAAACTCCAGCAGCCCATGCCCAACGCGCCCGAGGCGAATCGCCAACTGGCGCTGACCGCATCTTCCGCCGCATACAACCCGGCCTGGCGTGCGGTGAAGCCGGCGACTTCGACGATGTCGCCGAGCAGGTACTGGAACAGGTCAAAGCCATGGCTGGCCAGATCCGCGAAATACCCGCCACCCGCCACCGCCGGATCAGTGCGCCAGTTTGCGCTGCCGTCCAGATCCTTGGTCGATGGTGCCTTGGTCAGCGTCCAGCTCAGATGCCGCACCTCACCGATACGTCCCTGCTCCAGCCATTGCCGAACCTGCTGGAAACGCGGCAGTGAACGGCGGTAATAGGACACGAACAGGTGCAGGCCGGCGTCGGCAAATACCTGCTGCATCTCGCGGCTTTGCCCGGCATTGAGGGCCATGGGTTTTTCCACGCAGCAATGCTTGCCGGCGGCGGCGACCTTCAGGCTGTAGGCGTGGTGACTGTCGGGTGGCGTGGCGATGTACACCGCGTCCACCTCGGGGTCGTTGATCAAGGCATCGACGTCGGTGTAAGTCCGATCAATGCCGTGGCGCGCGGCGTAATCGGTCACGGCTTCGAGGCGGCGCCCCATCACTGCGACCAACGCCGAACCGGGCGCCTTGTAGAAGGCCGGTCCGCTCTTGCGTTCAGCGACGCTGCCGCAACCGATCATGCCCCAACGCACCACGTTCATTCTTGTGCCTCAGCCGATGCGCAGTGCGCGCAGATCGAGGTGGCCGTTTTGCAGCGGCGGGCACCAGTAGTAGCCGCCGGTAATCGGCCGGCTGATGCGGTACAGACCGTCGGTGATGCCGTCTTCCAGACCGCTCATGCGGCGCAGTTGTGCTTCGAAGGCATCGAGGGAGAAGCCGAACGCCAGGAACATCAGGCCGGCGCGGTCGCCTTCGATCCACGGCATCGAACGGCGCACCACGAACGCTTCCGGGGCGAAGCTTTCCTGGGCGGTGCGTTTGACGTGGGCGGACACCGGGGCGTCGTCGATCTCTTCGTTGTCGCTCAGGCGACGGCCCATGATGTTGTCCTTGTCCTCGGCGGACAGCGCATGGAAACCCTTGAGGTCGTGCTGCCATTGCTGGATCGCGGCGAAGCTACCGCCGACCAGTCCGTCAGCGCCTTCACTTTGCAGTGCGGCGGCGATGGCGGCTTCGTCATGCGGGTTTTCGGTGCCGTCTTCATAACCGGTGAGGTCATGACCGTCCTTGTGGCGGAAGGCTTCCTGCATCTGCACCAGACGCAGCGCCGGGGCCAGTGCGGCCTCAAGTGCAGTGCTGCGGTTGAGCAGATCACCACGGTCGATGCCGTGCAGCCAGACCCACAGGGCGTGCTGGGTCGACGGGTTTTCCACGCCAACGCCGGTCAGCGCCGGGAAGCTGCGCAGGCCGTCGATGTTCACATTCAGGGCCTTGGCCAGGGATTCACCGAAACCGACCACCGCCGACTTGCCGTCCACCAGGTTCAGCAGGTTGTCGATCGCCTGCGGCAGCGCTTCAACCGACTCGAGGGCGAAAAACAGGTGACGTGCTTGCGGCGGAACAGGGGTGGCGAGAATGCCCGGCTGGTAGTAACTCATGTCGACTCCTTGGAAAGAGCGCGGAGTTTAACTGTAGCCGGAGGGTTTGTGGGGGGTTGAAATGGGTTGGATAGCTTCAAAAGCCCCTCACCCTAGCCCTCTCCCGGAGGGAGAGGGAACTGATTGGGGAAAATTGAGGAGGTACGCCGACCTGAACGAACGATGGTGAATCCATAATCGACAAAGAATTTTCAGGTCGATGTATCGCGCAAGACAACTCGGTCGGCTCCCTCTCCCTCCGGGAGAGGGCTGGGGTGAGGGAGATCGGTCTCAAGTCAAATCACAGAACTTTCCATGCGCCACGCACTCGGACTCTTCCCCGTCCAGCGCTTGAACGCCCGGCGAAAACTACGCACGTCGCTGTAGCCGACTTCCTCGGTAATCCGCTCAATCGGCATCTCAGGATTGGCCAGCAAACTCATGGTTCGCGCCTGGCGCACTTGCTCCAGCAACGCCTCGAACGTCAACGAATGCTCAGTCAGCCGCCGACGCAAAGTACGGCTGCTCATGTTCAAGTCACCAGCAATCTTTTCAATGTGACTGCCCCGACTCAGATCCCGCGCAATCGCCCGCTCCACAGCCTGGATCAGATCGAGTTTCTGATGAACCTGCGCCGCCTCCAGCTCCAGCAACTTGACCGCCTGACGCAGCGCCAGCGAATGGTGGTTGGGCAGGTTCACATCCAGCCACTGCACGTCGATCAGCATGCGATTGTGCAGGCACCCGAAGCGCACCTCCGGCCCCAGCAGCCGCCGGTATTCATCGACGTAGTCCGGCGCGGCGTGCATGAACTCCACGGCAATCGGCTTGAACGTCTCGCCCACCAGCGCCCGGCCATAGACCAGCAGGCTGGCGAAAAACTCTTCCACCGCAAACACCTGCACCTCGGCAAACGGCAGGCGGCATTCGACGTCGACGTACACCTGATCGCCCACCACATCGACGCTGGAAACCACGATCCCACCGGAGGTGTGCTGATGCCGGACCCCGATTTCGAACGCATCGCGCAAGGTCTTGCACAGCGACAGCACGTGCCCCAGCAGCCCCAGCGTACCGAGCACATTCTGCGCACCGACCCACAGGCCCAGCCCCTGATTGGGCAACGCTTTAAGCGCACGCTGGATCATGGCCACGGCCTGGCGATAGGAAATCCTCTGCGCCGGATCCTGCAAATCCTCGAAATCAAAACCCAGGCCACGGCACAGACTCTGCGGCTCGATGCCCTTGTTGGCGGCGACTTCGGCCAGGGTTTGCAGGAGAAATGGCGACACCAGCGCCAGTTCGAAGGTCGGGTCTTGGACTTTTACGTTCATGGAGGCTGACATTCCGGATCACGCTGAATTGTTATTTTTGTAACCGGTTATGTCGAAGGAAGTTAGCACAGGGTTGGCGGGCTGTCCGCAGAAGTCCCCTTACGTGTCCGCCAATACCCTGCCCTGTCGTGCGCCAAGGGCTTATTTCTATAGTGGCCGGGCGCCCTGCGTGCCGGCGTTGCGCCCAAACACAATAATAATGAGGACGGACATGACCCCGAACCGCGCGACATTCCCTGTGCGACTGGCGCTGAGCCTGCTCGGCTGCGCCGCGACCCTGCCGGCGCTGGCCACCGAAGCTGGCGTCGACAACATCGGCCCTGGCACCGACGGCTTCTTCATGCTGCCGCTGGAAGTCGACAGCCTTCCGGAGAACATGGTCGCCTTCAACCTCTACTACAACCACTACAAGTCACGAAAGCTCAACATCAGTTCGCTCGGCGGCAAGGTGCCGAATGATGTCGAGATCGAATCCACCGCCGTCATCCCGCGTCTCGATTACCTGAGCCCGGTGCGGATTTTCGGCGGACGACTGGCCGGTTACATCGCCCAGCCGTGGCTCAAACAGGAAGTCTCGGTGTTCGGCCTGAGCGACACCCGTGAAGGCATGGGCGATACCACCATCGCGCCGATCATCCTGTGGGACATGGGCAAGGACCTGACCCTCGGCGCCGCCGTGGAAATCACCGTGCCCACCGGCGAATACAGCGTCGATCGGCTGGCCAACACCAGCAACAATTTCTACACCTACAAGCCGCTGTTTTCCTTCACCTGGCTGCCAACCGAGCGCACCGAGGTGTCGATGAAAACCACCTACAGCTTCAACGAGAAGAACAAGGACACCGACTACAAATCCGGGCAGATCTTCCACTTCGATTACTCGGCCAGCTACAAGATCACCGACGACCTGATGCTCGGCATCAACGGCTACTACCTCAAGCAGACCACCGACGACAAACAGTTCGGCCACACCGTGCAGTTCGCCGGCGAAGACGTGAACGACGGCGTACGCGGCAAGGTCTTCGCCATCGGCCCGGCGCTGCACTTCACCTTCCTCAAGTACGCCAGCGCCGAGATCCGCTGGGCCAAGGAATTCGACGTGGAGAACCGGCCAGAGGGGGAAATGTTGTGGGCGAAGGTGAGTATTCCGTATGCGTTCTGAGTGCATTTGTAGGAAGGTGCGCGCGGATTTGTAGGCTGGAAACCTGAAAAACAGAGGGGAGGAATAGGCCTACAGCGGCGGTCGAGATTGCCGGACAACGGAGGGAAACGTCCGGCAGATTTCAAAGGGACGCTTGCAGATACTGGGCTTCGTTATCCCATGGTTCCTCAGGGTTCATGGGGTACATCGTCTGCCAGTGACGACAATGGGCCATTCCCCCTTAAACTGCCGAGATTGATCACGGAGATCACTATGAGCTTATTACTTTCCCCGTATTACTCTGACTTCGAATCCGAAGAAGAGGCAGAGAGCTACGATCGCTGGTTTCGTGCAGAGATACAGGATGCACTGGATGATCCAAGTCCTGGCATTCCCCATGATGAAGTTATGGCAATGCTCGACCAGATGCTGGAAGAGATACGCAGGAAGCGCCGCGCTGCAGCTTGAATGGAGCAGCAAGTCCTCGCGTCAACTGGCTGACATCTTCAAATACATCGAGCAACACAATACCAACGCTTCAATTTCGCTAAGAAACAAGGTGGGTGCAGCAGCACAGCGACTTTCATCAATACCTTATGGTTTCCGACCTGGCCGAGTGCCTGGCACTCGCGAAATGGTGATTCATCCGAACTATCTGCTGGTCTATCGAGTGAATGGCCACATCAAAATACTGACGGTACTTCACGCCCGACAAAAATACCCTCCAACCTCATCACCATAAAAAAAGGGCGGCCAATTGGCCGCCCGAAGCGTACTGCACGAGAGTTCTTTACAACGTCAGCTGTCCCCGCTCCTCTTCGGTCAGCTGCAGTTTCGCCTGTTCATCCAGCGCTCCGGCGCCCAGCACCTGCACCGGGCTGTTGGGGTTGTAGCCCGGCGTCGGTGCGCGGCTGGCGCCGTCGCGGGTCGGGGCCAGTTGTTCGTTGCCGAAGCTCAGTACCTGCACGGTGAACACCGAAGCCTGGTTCTGGCGCGACGCGGCCTGTTGCTGACGGGCAACGTCTTCCGCCGCCTGGGTCGCCGACGACGCGGCGGAACTGGCGGAGGTGATCGCCCCGGTGTTGACCGCCGACACCACCGGCACGCCGGTCGCTTTGCCCTGCACCGAGATGTTGGCAGCGTTGACCACCGTCAGCGCGGCGATGTTGACGTTGCCCGAGACGCGAATCCCCGCCTCGCCCGCATCGATGGTGCCCAGCGGCGCGATCAGGTCGATGTCCCCCGGGGCCACTTCGGCAATCGGGTTGAGCGTGGCGATACCGGCACCGGTGCTTGGCACCGATGGCGACAGGGTCACGTTGCCCCAGGTGTCGTACACGCGTTTCGGCGGGGTGTAGACCACGGTGGTTTTCGAACCGCGACCGGCGTTGATGTCGCCCTCGGCTGACCAGCCAAGGATCGAGCCGCCAAACGTGGTCATGATCCGGCTCTGCCCCAGCAGAATGCTGCCCTGGGAATAGAGCTGAATGTTGCCCGAGCCCTGGGTGATGATGCCCGCCGTGGATGGCGGCGCCGCGCCCTCGATGCCGAACACCTGACCACCGCCCGGCGTAAGCATCTGAATATCACCACCGAACAGCGTCTTGACCCCGGCACCGCCATATAGAGTGATGTCGCCGTCATAACGGATCGGGTTGCCGGCCACATCGGTGGTCGGGAACAACGAGGCAATGGCATTGCGACCGCGCAGATAACTGCCTTTGCGTGGGCCATCGGCGTCGTTGTATTCCAGGCCGCCGGCACGCAGTTCGGCGAAGTACACCTGACGGGCGAAGATCGCCTGCTCGGCGCTTGGCAGTGCAGCGAAGAAGGCTTGCGCCTGTTCGGCGTTGCCGCTGAAGCCGTAGCCGAGGGTCAGCCAGCTCTGCAGTTCATCGAGGTAAGTCTTGACCACTTTGCCCGGTTGCCCGTTGAGGGATGCGTTCGGGTCCGCGAGGTTCTGCGGGTTCAGGTAACGGGCGATGAACCGAGAATAGTCCGCCCCCTGTGCGCCCGTACCGGCCTGCATCACCAGGCTGGCGCCGGGGCGGTTGTCCCCCGCCAGAATCGGTCCGATGCTGGTAATGCTGGCACGGTCCTCCATCAGGATGTTGCGCCCTGCCTTGATGTCCAGCACACCCGGGCCGGCGATGTCGAAGCTGCTGTAGAGGATGTCGCGCCCTGCCGAGACCCGGGAAATATCCCGTGAATTGTTGTGCACGAACAGATTGCCGGTCGAGGCGACACCCTCTGTATTCGGTAACCCCATCTCGCCGTTGGGCGCCGTGGTCGGTTGCCCGAGAAAGGTACCGGAAGCCACGACGTCGCGCCCTGCCAGCATCCAGACAGGGCTGGCCGCCTCGTACCAGGTACGTTTGGAGAGGCTGAACGTCAGTGTTTCACCACTGCGCACCCCCACCAGATCACCGGTCAAAGCATAGAACCGTGCGGGCGCCTGCACCTCACTCAAACCCGAGTAACTGTTGGCACCAAAAGCGAACAGCGGATATCGCAAGTTTTTATCGGGTGAAACCCCATCACTGCCACGGTTGGTCATGATCGGCGTTTTCGATGTGTTGTTACCGTAGCCATTGAAGGCCGGCGTGAATGGCGTAGCGATGGCCGACGGACTGGCGCCCGACTGATTGATTGCGTAGCCACCGGCATAGATCGAATCCTGCGCCAGGAGCTCCAGTTGCCCGGCCTTCGAGGGCGCCAGCAACAAGGAGTACGCTGTGGCCGGCAAAAATCCGCTGCCTTGCATGTAGGTCGCCGACGGCCCGGCATAAATCGAGCCCTGGGCCGCCACCGCACGCAGGATCGACGGATATACGAAGCGCCCATCGGTGGGAGATGTGTTTCGCCCGATCATGGGGCCCTGCCCGTCAACCTCGCCCAGCTGTGTGCTTGGCGTCAGGTTGCCTCCAGCCGAAAACAGATCGATAGCCGTGTGATCGGTCCATAGCGAGAAACCACTCAATCCGCCCCCGTCATGCACGACACCGTCAGCGGTGGTGAACGGCGTCGAGTTCTGCAACCGAACCCGGCCCGGGTCCGCCGCACCACCCAGCACCAGGTCGCCGCGGGTATTGAGGCTCATGCCAGAGTCGCCAGGGATCAAGACCAGGCCGCCGGAGGCACTGCCAGCGGTGGATGTGAACGGGTCAAACGGTCGGACTTCGCGTGGGTCCTGCACATAGGAGGCTGCGCCGTACTGCAGATTGATTCCACCCAGCGCCCCGCCAGTCAGTCGGGCCGCGCCGCGCAGGTTGATCAGAGCGCCTTGCAGGTCGTGTCGGGGGACTCCCACGCCAATGTTGCCGGCCCGGGCCTGCAACGACGGATTGAGCGAACCGCCGATGCGGATGTCCATGTCACCGCCACCGGTCAATTGCAGCCGTCCATCGTCGCCGACGCGCCCGGTACTCCCGACCGCCACGATCAAGCCTTGGCCACGGGGGTAAAGATTGGTGTTGGCGTTTTCGCCCAACGCCTTGACCATGCCCCCATCGGCACCTGCGCGCAGGCTGATGTTGCCGCCACCCAACGTGCCGAAACCGGTGAAGCCAACCAGGAACGGCCCGGTATCCACGCCTTGATCCGGCAACGGCTGAGTCGCATAACTGCCGAAGTTGATCCACCACGCCGTCGGCACATCGCTGTTGCCGGTCCCCTGACGCCAGAGCCAGTTGCCCACCGCCACACTGGGCACTTGCTCAGGTGTTTCCAGGGTTGCCGAAGGGCCACGCCGACCCAGCACATCCCCCGAAATCGAACCACCGGCGTTGATGGTCAGGTTGCCGCCCATTTGCGGGTACCAGGCCTGATACAGACTGTCGTTGCCTGTGACCCACCGCTCGTAATCGCTGCCGGCACTGCCCAGCACCGAACCGTTGTCCGACAGACGTCCGCGCGGCTGGTTGAAGCGCGGATCGATCTCTTCGGATTGGGTGCCGGCGGTATAGACGCCGAACGGTGAGTCCATGCTCAGATCACCGGCGGCGAGCACGTCCAGATCCCCGGTACCGGTACGCAGTACGCTGAACATCTGTGTGCGGGTCCTGACGGTGATGCCCGGTTTGTTTTCCACGCACAGCTCAGGGAAAGACCCACACCAGGCAAGCACGTCGTCATCGCTTATCGGTGACCCCGGGGGCATGCCCATCCAGTTGTCCGGTGCCCACGTCCATCGCGGTGCAGAAACGCAGGAGTTCGGTGCCCAGTCGCACCATTCCTTGAGCTCGTCAGGCACTGGTTCGCCCGGGGTGAAGCCACCCAGGTTGCCTTCACCCCAGACCAGGGTTGGTGCCTTTTCAGTGACTTTGAGCCCGTAATGAGTGTCGGCCAGACGCAGATTGCCGTCGCTGGAAACCGGCTTGATCGCACGCGTATCAGCGGCACCCAAATCGGCCCCCGCCACCACCCGCATCGACCAGGACGCGCTGCCGGCCGGTAACAGGCTGGCAACGGCCCAGTTGCGCCCCTGCTGGTTGCCGTTCAATGGCCGCAACTCGATAAAGGCCGTCCCATCGGTCAGCACCACGTCGGTCATCGACGGAATCAAAGAACCGCGCAGCAATGCCAGCGATCCACTCAAGCGCACGCCTTTGATCGCGTTGGTACCGGCTTCGACGCTCCCCGGCAACGGCACGCCTTTAGGCCAGCGAATCGCTTTGACAGACGTGACGTCATTCAAGCGAATACCCGCGCCAAGGCGGCTGCCGGCCGGCAATGTGACGTTGTCGGTCAGCAGCGTTCCAGCGGCAAAAATCAACTGGCCCGAGGCATCGTGAACCGCGCCTGCCAGTACCGTACCGGCGCCCAGCGTGTACGGCGCGGCCAAGGTCGCTTCGGTTGGCAACAACGTGCCAGCGGCCAGGGTCGTCGCTTGCAGCGGCACGTCGTAGTTCAGCGTGACGCCCGCCGGGAACAGCGTGCCCTCCGCCAGTGTGACGCCTGCACCCGGCACCACCAGATCACCGCCGAACGGCTGAATCCCCGGCAACAGTTTCCAGCCCGCATCGTCGACCGTCTCGGGTGGCGGTGCAAAACCGTCGTTGAGGCTGCCGTGGATATCGAGATTGCCGCCGGCGCGAATCACCAGGCTGCCAGACTCGCCAGAGCCATAGGCTGCGGTTTTCTGCGTATGCGGATTGAGACTGGCATAGCGGTAACCGGACAGATCCACATCGCCCTGCACCACCAGATCGCCGTCGGCGGTTTTGCTGACGATCTCGACACCCGGTCGCAGATGGAAGGCATCGGCATAGGACGCATTGTTCAGGCCGGCCAGTTTGTTCTGCAGCAGGTTGCTGTTGAGCAACGCGGCATCGATGAACGCCGTGTTGTCGCCATGGATGCGGTCAAGGTAGGCCTGATCGATCACCTGATACGGACGTCCGCTGGCCGCCGGGTCTGCACCGTCGCTGGCATCGCTGTAACGGCGCGTGGCATTGAGCCCGATCGAACGGGCGCCCTGAATGTTCAGTGCGCCGCTGGCATCGATGGCGATGTCGCCGCCGGCCAGACGTGGTGCGTTCAACTCCAGCGTACCGCGCGGCAATCCATCGGACTGCCCGGGCAATGGCCCCGGTGCAGCGTCGGTGCCGTGGCGCAGATCGATCCGTGCGCCGGAGCCCAGCGTCAGCGTTCCGGCGCCGGAGTTGAGCTCGACCATCGCCCGGTTCGGTGCATCGATGATTTTTCCGTAGCTGTCGACCCGCAGCACACGGCCATGGGCGTCGAGCACGGCGCTGCCAGTCACCGTCAGGCCGTTCTTCGCCGACAGACGAATCGAACCAACCCTTGAACCACTCGCGTCGACAAGCCCCGCGACGGTCAGGCTACCGTTGTCCACCGAGACATTGACCTCACCGGCCTTGAGCCCGTCGCCGATCAACAGATCGCCCTGCTTGAGTTGCAGGCTGCGGCTGCCAAAAACCTGCCCTGCGTTCAAGCGTTGGTTAAGGGCCGCAAATTGCTGGCTCGGATCGCCATTCAAGTGTTGCGCGCGGATGTCCACGCCACCGGCCTTGTACGGCACCCATGTGCCACCCGCGTCATAACTGCCGCTGCTGGCGCCGAGGATCTGGCCCTGCAAATCGACCATCCCGGCATCGCTGGCCAAGGCGATGGCGCTGAGATTGCCGGCCTGATTGTTCTGCGCCGACAGGTCGATGCTTGAGCCCGCGAGCTGACGGATATTGCCGTGGCTGCTGTACAGCGCCACATCACCGCCCCAGCTGTACTTGTTCACATCGTTGAATGCCAGGGTACGCCCGGCCATATCCAGGTAAGCGCCACTGTTCAGGGTCAGGTCTTCTGCCGATCTGATCACCAGTTTGCCGCTGGCCAGAGCAATGCGACTGTCGAGCGTGACATTACGCGCATCGAGCGTCAGTTCCGCGCCCAGGACATTGGCCGCCGCTAGGGTACCGGCGCCCGTGAGAGTCAGGTTGTTACCGGCCTTGAGCAGGTTCACCGAGGCCGCCTCCCCCGTCAGCAACGGGGTGCGCAGGTTGAGGTTGCCGCCGCTGTAGGCATAACCCCCGACCGGGTCGAATGCGCCTTGCGCCTGATACACCGCAAGGCTGCCTTTGTGGTTGGCGGTGATGCGGTCGCTGGCGGTCAGATTGACGTTGGCAAAGCCCAGCACCAGGCGATCGTTCTGCTCCAGTCCACTGGCCTGCGGGTTGGGGCCGTAGCCGAATTCGATGCGCTGGGCCTGAATGTCGAGTGTGCCCTGACCGGTGCCGGCGCCGCCAGAGATGACAGCAGCGGGCGCTTGCGTGGCGCCGTTCCAGACCAGATTCGCAGTGCGGATGCTCGCAACGTCTGCGGCTTGGCCCAAGCCATAAATGGCCGGTGTGCTGAGTATCAGATTCTGCAGTTTGCTGACGCCGGTCTGCCGATCCAGCGTGTCGAGGCTGACACTGCCATAGAAATTGAAGGCATCGCGACTGGTCAGGCTCAAGGTCTCCAGGGCCGGAGCGCCAAACTGCGTATCACCGCGCAACAGCCGGTCGAGCACGTTCTGGTTCAGGGTCAGGCCGGTCGGCACACGACTGCCGGCGGCACTCAAGGCCTCGGCACTGCCGGCATTGATCGTCCCCACTGCCAGCGTCAGATGGCGAGTACCGAAGCGTACCGTTTCGTCGAGCTCGAACTGTTTGTCTGTGGCGGCCGTGATGCTGCCATTGGAGTAAAGCAGCGTCGGGTTGGTGCAGGCGTTCGTCGGGCAGTTGCCGATGCGAATATCCCCCGCGCCGGAGGTAGGGGTCGACAACGACGGCGCGAGCACGTTGGTCCAACCGTTCGAGACCACCAGCAGACCTGCCGTGCCCGGAGCATAGATAAAGCCTGCGGATGAATCGTACGGTGCGTCGCCGCGCCCCAGAGTGTTGATCCCCGAGCCGGCTTCGAGCGTGATGCTGCCACGGGTACTGGTGGTACGCAGCAGCACTTCAGGCGCAGACAGCATGGCGCCCTCACGCAGGGTGATATTCGATGTATCACCGATGAACGAAACGATATTGCCCGCCGTGTTGTAATCGATCGCCGGTTGCGCGCCGATGGTCAGACGGCCTGCACCCAATCTGTTGAGGCTGTCGGCATACAGCGACACGCCGCTGAAACCCTCGGTACGCCGATGCCCGTCGCCGAGCAGTTCCACATCCCGCGCGCCCCTCACCACCGCCGTCCCAACCACGCCGCCAGTGGCCGGTTTGAACAACACCTGTCCGGCGAAATCCAGCGCAATACCCTGCTCGGCGCCCGACATCAAGTACAGATTCAGCGACTTGCCATCCATCGGCGCCAACGCCCGTGGCACGCCACGCCGTGCAGCGTCACTGCGGACGAATTGAGTAAAACCGGTTTCGTTGTACTGCGAATAACGGCGCACGACATCGGCCGAGGTCAGGATGACCTGGCTGGCCAGGTTGTCACGCAGCCCGGTGTTGGCGATCGACATCAACCCCGAGCTGGTCCATGAACCATTGCGCAAAGGCAACGCGCCAGGCGTGACACCCGCTGCGGCCTGGCCGTTGACCTCGACCCGGAACGCCCCCGGTAACAAGGCGAACGTCGAGGGCAGCAGCGTATAGGTGCCTGCCGCCAGCCCCGGCACGCCGGCGCCGAGGGTGATTTGCTGGCCGATGCGCGGATCAACCGCTCCCGCTTCGGCGAGCATCGGCGCGTAGGTGCTCTGATTGCCGGGCACGATGGCGTACACCGGATTGCTGGCCAGGCCTGGCAAGCTGAACGAACCGTCGGTGGCATTGCGCACCAGCGGATTGAAGCGTGCATCGGTAGAGCCGCCCCGCCCGGACACAAACCCGGCCCCTCGCAGGTCGCCGCCGCCAGACAAATCGATCAATGCTCCCTGCTGCACATCGACGTACCGCGAGGTCAGCGTTACACCGGCGGTTTCTGCGGTAATCCCCTTGAGCACAACCGATTTGCCAGCGTATCGATAGTCGATGCCGTCGGTGGTGCCGCCATAGGGCATGACCAGTCCGTCCGCGCTGACCGACGTCACACTGCCCGGCAACAAATGCAGGTCATGGGTGTTGACCACGGTCTCGTCGCCCAGGCGGATCATGCCCAGCGGCGCACGAATAACGCCGCCCTGCTCAATGTGCCCGGCAGCCAGCGTCAAGTCGCCAAACACCGAGTAAGGCA